>Ga0302324_100008516_pt1 | contig 21609 bp, 22 predicted proteins | sample Palsa_T0_1_FD_201949 | JGI IMG/M metagenome (GOLD analysis project Ga0302324, IMG submission 201949) | Peat permafrost microbial communities from Stordalen Mire near Abisko, Sweden - Palsa_T0_1 | ecosystem: Environmental > Terrestrial > Soil > Palsa > Peat permafrost | place: Sweden: Abisko...
TTATCTCCTATTGGACAGATTCAAGTGAATGCTGTTGCGCGCAGCTTCGGCAGGCGACGTCGGACCAGCGCACGGCAAGGACATACTGGCGCAGGTCGACGAGGCAGCCGCGGGAACGTTGATGTGGAACGGGCGGACTGCGTCGTTTTCAGCTGCAGCGCACGGCTTCTCGGCAAGCACGCTCACGATGAAGTTGCACTGCGCGCCTGCCGGCGATGCTGCTGAAATGATCATCCCTTGGTTCAATTTGAATTGAATGCGATGGAAAAGAGCCTCGCGATTAGACCAGAGCCGGAATGACAAATCGATTGCACTTTGGTATCAGGCCCGCGCAAAAGAGCGGTCAGCCCACCGCTTGCTCACTTTCAGCGGCTTGATACCACACCTGCGTGGATCCTTTTTTTTCGACATGTGAGCGTAGTGTGAGCAAACCCCGCGCGAGCTGTTGACGATCATCGCGGCCGCGGGCAGCCAAGAGCTTTTTCCTGCGAATCTTCGCGATGGATTTGCGAATGAGGTATGGCGATTCGAGTGAGTCGCGGTTGAACAATCACCTCACGCCACCCGATCCGTGTTTGCAACACCGTGCAATTAGCAACAGGCCGGATGCGAACGTCGTTAGTCTTCTCTCGACGGCGCTGCGCAAGGGTTCCTGATGGAACTAAGTTTGAGCGAACTCGTGCAGGATGCCGCTGGGAATTTTTACCGCCGATCAGACGCTGGCACCGTTCCGGATTCCGTTGTTATCCCCAGGGCAATATACGTCGTGCTTCGCGACTCTGCGTTTTTCCGGCTCAAGCGCTCAAGTGCTTTGGAGATCGCCAGTCGTGAGCCTTTTGATCACCGCGCAGCACTTTGTCATAGACGTTCGTCCGAAAGTAAGCCGATTCGAACGGGCCCTTGCACACGGGTGCCGTAAGTGCGACGGAGCTGACGCTGCGGATGGTGAGCGCAGCAGCGCCCAAGTCGATCGCTACTTGGAGGCCGAGTGCGGTGGTGATTGCTGCCAGCGCCAGCGCAATGGCGCCCGCCACCGATTCTCAAGCGCGATAGATGCCGTGGCCCAAGCGGTGGGCGTAGCCGCGGCGACGCTCATCCGCATTTGGGCCGCCTGCTGGCGGATCGGCCTGCACTACTGTTTGACCCGGAACCGTCCGTTGCGAACGACGGCTCTAGGGGAAATACCCGCAAGCGGACCGCATGCCGTTAGGAACTCTTGGGATTTCCGCGCCTTCGCGGACAGTTCATAGAATTACCCGGGCCCGCGGGTACCGGTCTCAGATTTCCGCTTCTCTTCACGCAGAAGCGGAAGAGCCACGAAAAACCACATAGAAAGCGGCAGCGTGCCCGGGATTAACGTAGCCCACAGAAGTGGCCGCTGCGCAAAATATACGACGACACCGCCAACCACAACAGTCGCCAACAGCACCAGCACAGCCGGTATCAGCCACGATTTATGAACTTGAAGTGCAGTTGGTTTCATTCGTACCTCGGGCATCCAGCGTCGATTGCCTGGTTGGATTCCATCAACTACTCATAAATATTAACGTAAAGTGACGAACGTCAGGTATCGGGCGGACATCGTCTTGAGTGACTGGAGACGGCAGTCATCAGCTCCACTGAGCGCGCCGCCTGCAACGTAGATCATTCTGCGGATGCTTTGTCATGCTGGCTTCATCGAAATGACGGAAGACGTTGCTACGTCTTATATTCTCTCGATAGCGATTTAAGCACGCGAAACGAACGCGCCCACTATGTGTCGCGTCTGTGGAGACGCGCCGGAAGCAGCGTTCCCGATCGGTCTTCGGAAAAGTTTCCGATTTCCGACACGTCGCTATAACAGCGTTTTTTGGGTTACTCGGCAGTTTCCAGGAAAAGTTCGTCTAATTCACTGTTATAAAAATGTTTTTCCCGAAAGAGTTTCCGATTCCACCATAGGTCCCATCATTCGACGGTGACGCTCTTCGCGAGGTTGCGCGGCTGATCGACGTCGGTGCCGCGCAGGATTGCCACGTGGTAGGCGAGTAACTGCAGCGGAATCGTATAGACAACCGGCGCCTGGAAATAGGTCACGTGCTTGGGCATCTGAATGACCGTCACGCCATCGCTCGGCTTGATCCCGGATTCGGGGTCGGCAAACACGATGAGCTCACCGCCACGCGCGCGCACTTCCATCAGGTTTGACTTGAGCTTTTCCAACAAGTCATTGTTCGGCGCCACGGTGATCACCGGCATGTCCGCATCGACCAGTGCCAGCGGCCCGTGCTTGAGCTCGCCTGCGGGATAGCCTTCGGCGTGGATGTAGGAGATTTCCTTCAGCTTGAGGGCCCCTTCCATCGCGATCGGGAAGAGCGCGCCGCGGCCCAGAAACAGCGCATGGCGCTTGTCGGCAAAGCGCTTGGCGAGCTCCTCGATGACGCCATCGAGCGCCAGGGTCTTGTCAATCAGCGACGGCAGCTCGATGAGCCGCGTGACGAGCCCACGCTCGCGTTCGCTGTCGGCGGTGTGATGCTTCGCAAGCGCAATCACCAGCATCCCAAGGGCCGTCAGCTGGGTGGTGAACGCTTTGGTGGAGGCGACGCCGATTTCAGGTCCGGCGCGCGTCAGCATGACGAGCTCGGATTCGCGCACGAGAGAGCTCTCCGGCACGTTGCAGATCGCAAGTGAGGAGAGATAGCCCGCCTCTTTGGCGAGCCGCAGCGCTGCGAGCGTGTCGGCCGTCTCGCCGGACTGGGAAATCGTCACGAACAGTGAATTTGGCGGCACGACCGGATTGCGGTAGCGGTATTCGCTTGCGATCTCGACGGTGCAGGTGAGTTTGCATACCTGCTCGATCACGTAGCGCGCGACGAGACCTGCGTGATAGCTGGTTCCGCAGGCGACGATGTGAACATTCTGAGTGCGCTTGAAGACACCGGTCGCCGCGGGTCCAAAAGCCGCCTCCAGAAGCCTGCCATTGGCCACGCGCTCCTGCAGAGTGTCGGCGACCGCGCTGGGCTGCTCGTGGATCTCCTTCAGCATGAAATGCCGGTACGGGCCCTTCTCCGCTGCGGCCGCGCTCAATTCGCTTTCGCGAACCAGGCGTTCCACCGTGTTTCCTTCCCGATCGATGATGCGGACCGCCGTGCGGCGAATCTCCGCAACATCACCCTCCTCGAGGAAGACGAAACGGCGTGTAACGGACAGCAGTGCCGCGACATCCGACGCCACAAAGTTCTCTTCGATCCCTAGGCCGATGACGACCGGGCAGCCCTCCCGCGCCAGAATGATTCTTTCCGGATCGTGCTCGCTCACAACGGCGAGTGCATAGGCGCCCTCAAGCTCCGCGACGGTGGCGCGCACGGCTTTGAACAGATCGTCAACCGTTGCCAGGTGATGATGAATCCGGTGCGCGATCACCTCGGTATCCGTTTCCGAGGAGAACACGTAGCCCAGGCGGATCAGGTCCGCGCGCAGCTCATCGTGATTCTCGATGATGCCGTTGTGCACGATGGCGAGGCCATCGCGCGAGATATGCGGATGCGCATTGCGCTCGCTCGGCACACCGTGGGTCGCCCAGCGCGTATGCGCGATGCCGATGTTGCCATGCGTTGGCGTGTGCTCGAGGGCTTCCTGGAGCATCTTCACCTTGCCGACCGTGCGCAGCCGCTTCAAGTGCTGCGTGCCGTTCAACACCGCAATGCCCGCCGAGTCGTAACCTCGGTACTCGAGCCGGCGTAACCCTTCCATCAGGATGGGAACGATGTCGCGCTCAGCAATCGCTCCGACGATTCCACACATGAATTTCGTCTCTTAAGTAGTGCCCTGAAGCGCCGAGATTGCACGCTCAGATGCGTTGGCGAGTTTGCCCGAATTCGCCTCGAAAGGCGGATTTTACCTATTTAAGCGTGAACGGCGTCGCGTCCTAGGGCTGCGTCAGGCCCGGCGTTGGGAGTAGGGTCGCCCGGGGAGCGCGGACAGTGCGCCGTTCAAGCTTTCAGTCGGGCGAACGTTAATTACACGATTTCCGTGTATATAATAACAATCATGGCGAAATCTGCGCGTGCCCTGAAGAACATCACCCTGACGCTCGATCAGCCGACAGCGGCGTGGCTGCGGCTGCAAGCGGCACAGCTTGGTGTAAGCGTCTCGCGGCTGATGGGCGATTTTATCCATGAGCGCCTGGGCGAAACACAGGCCTACAGCGAAGCGATGCGGCAATTTCTGTCCGTGAAGCCATTCCAATTCCAGAGCGTTCGCGGCGCGGCGCAAATACGGGCAGATTTGCATGAGCGCGCGATGCTGCCGCGCGAATTACGGGAGCGAGCGGATGACTCGGGTGAATCGAAGTGAGGGCGCCGGTATTCGTTGATACCACTGTATTCCTGTGTGCGCTGCAAACCAGTGAGCCTGCGAAGCAGCCGCTCGCGGCGCGCTGGCTTGAGCGCTTGTGGAAAGAGCAGCGCGGTCGAACCAGCATGCAGGTGCTCAGCGAGTGCTACGTCAATCTCACACGCAAGATCGTACCTGCACTAGAGCCGGACGGCGCGTGGCTCTATGTGCAGAGTCTGCTGATGTGGAAGCCACAGCCAAGCGACGCCGGGATTTTGCAGCGCGCGCACGAGATCGAACGCCGGCACGGCCTTGATAGCTGGGATAGCCTGATCGTGGCGGCCGCCCAGGCACAAAATTGCATCCTCCTCCTGAGCGAGGCCCTCGCCCACAATGCCGTGTACGGCACCGTCACGGTTCGCAATCCTTTCGCGGCCCCGGCGAGCGCCGACATTGCCGAAGACACTGCTGCCGCTATCACAGAGCGCTCGTATAGAGCGCGCGGCCGGCCGCGGTCGAAAAAAGAAAGACCGGCGCGCTGAGGCGCCGAGCCGCGGCGGCAGAATGCGGCGCCTTGTTAGACGGCTCGTGCCGATAATTTGCGCATGCGGCAACTCTGAGCTGCCGCAGCGTCCAAGCGCGCCGGATCGTCGCGGCAGCCTTCGCCGGGATCGGCCGCGGACTTATCCACGGCCCGCGCCGCAGGAGCTATAATGAAAAGCCGCCGGATCGGCGAATAGCCTTAAAACCTGCGGGTTTCCCCTTACGCCCGGCTGGAAATCTGCCAATCAACAACACCGGACCACCCTGTATGACAAACGTATTCGCAGCTATTGGTATCCGCCGCAAGGATCAATTGGCGCCGGTGAATGGGACTTCGGCACGGCCAAGCATGCTCCTCGCGATGCTCATGGTGCTCGCTCTGGCAGGGCGCGCCACGGCGGCTGAACCAGACAGCGTCCGCGAGCCTTATCGCGTCCAGCCCGGCGATATCCTCACGGTGTCCGTCTGGAAGGAAGATGGACTCACCGGCGATGTCTTTGTGCGGCCCGACGGCGGCCTGTCATTTCCGCTTGCGGGGGACATCTCGGCCAGCGGTAAATCGGTCGAGGATCTGCGCAAGGAAATCACCGAGCGCCTCAAGCGCTACATGCCACAGCCTGTCGTGACGGTCGCGGTCAAGCAGATCGGGGGTAACCACGTCTATGTGCTCGGCAAGGTCAATAAGCCGGGCGACTTTCAATTCACAACGCCAATCGACGTGATGCAGGCTTTGAGTCTCGCGAGCGGTACCACGCCGTACGCCGCGCTCAACGACATCATCGTGCTGCGACGCGAAAATGACCACGAGCAGGTGATGCACTTCCGCTATGGCGACGTCGAGCGCGGCCGGGAGCTTTCGCAGAACGTTCTCTTGCACAGTGGCGACACTGTCGTCGTTCCTTGAAAGGCGTCTGCAGGAAATCCGGATGTCGAACCGCTGGTGGCTCATCGTGCGGGTCCTGTGCGCGTTTGCGGCCTGCGGCTGCCACGTTGCCGCCGCAGCCGAATGGTCCATGCAGCCCACCATCCAATGGTACTTCGACCACGACAGCAACCGGCTGCTGACTCCAACCAATGAAGTAGCGGATGAGGCCGCGTGGCTCACCATCGATGCGCTTTTGAAGCGCGCGACCGAAACCGGCGAGATCGACTTTCACCCGCTCGTCGAGATTCAGCGCTTCATAGGCGGCTCGGAGCTCGATTCCAAAAATGGCTCCCTGCAGCTCGCGGCCATGAGCAAAGGCGAGATCTATTCCTACTCGGCAACTGCGCAGTACTCGGACAACAGCACTCTCATTTCCGAGCTTGCCAATACCGGCATCGTCGACTCCGCCACGCGCCAGGAAGCGGCGACCGTCAGCGCCACCGGCACCCGAGACTTCACCGAGCGCCAGCGCGTCGACCTGCAGGGCAGTTACGCCGACGTCAAGTATCCGAGCGGCGAGCGCGTCGGACTCGTCGGCTACAGCGATCCGAGCGTTTCGACAACCTATGAATTTTCCTATTCGCCGCAGACGATATTCAGCGCACTCGTCTCTGCGAGCCGTGTCACCGCACCCGATGTGAACTTCGAAAGTCGCGACGTCGGGTTGCGCGCTGCATGGGCCTATATTGTTTCGCCGACCACCAACGTTTCGCTCTCCGCCGGCATCACGCATACGGACATCGCAGCCACGGAGGTGAACGGCAGCATCTGGGCGCTGAAGTCGACGCACAATTCCGAACTGACCCAATGGTCATTTTCCATTACGCGCGACATTGTGCCGAGCGGCTTCGGCTTGCTCATTCGCCGCGACGAACTTGATCTGTCGATGATTCGCAGTGTCGCCTCGCGGCTGGATGCGACGCTCTCGGCACTGGCGGCGCACAACAGTGACCTCGTGTCGAATTTCACAGGGGACAACCGCCGCTATATCACGGGCATTGCCGGCGTCAGCTGGCACGCGGCCCCCGAGTGGGTATGGAGCTTTACGGTGCAGGCGAGCGCGGCGCGCGTGCCCTCGGCGGTTGCCGACCTGCAGCTCGCCTCAGGCTGGCAGACCGCGCTCAATATCAAGTGGACACCGCTGCCCTGGACCAAATCGCGCTGAGCGGTGCGCGTGCGCCGCTTGCAGGCGCGTCTTAACCTTTTTTCTTGGGCTCTTTCTGCGGACGCTTCCAGCCCGGGATCGACACCTGGCGGGCGCGGCCAAGGGTCAGCTGCTCGGCGGGCGCATCCTCGGTGATCGTCGAACCCGCGCCGATGGTCGCGCCCGCGCCGATGCGCACCGGCGCCACCAGCATGCTGCCGGAGCCGATGAAGACGCGATCTTCGATGTGCGTCTGCGATTTATTGACGCCGTCGTAGTTGCAGGTCACAGTGCCGGCGCCGACGTTCACGTTCTTGCCGATCACAGAATCGCCGAGGTAGGTCAGGTGGTTCGATTTACTGCCCTCGCCAAGCTCGGAGTTCTTCACTTCGACGAAATTGCCGATGTGCACGTCGCGCGCAAGCTTAGCCCCCGGCCGCAGTCGCGCGAACGGCCCGATCCGGCACTCCGCGCCGACGACCGCGTGATCAAGAACGCAGTTGGCAAACACCCGGGTATCCGCACCGATCTCGGTATCGCGTATCACGCAGTTTGGGCCGATGTGCACCCGGTCCCCAAGCGTCACGGCGCCTTCCAGGACGACATTGATGTCCAGCTGCACGTCACGTCCGACGCTGACGGTTCCGCGCACGTCGAGCCGCGCAGGATCGATCAGCGTCACGCCTGCGCGCATCAATTCGCAGGCTTTGTCGTGACGATAGGCTGCTTCAACCTGCGCCAGCTGTAGTTTATCGTTGACGCCGAGCACCTCAGGCTCCGTGGGTGCCAGCAGCGGGATGACGTGGAACTTTTGCTTGGCGGCGAGCGCGGCAATGTCGGTGAGGTAATACTCGCCCTGCGCATTGTCGTTCTTCAAAAGCGCAAGCCACTTCTTCAAGAGCTTCGCGGGCGCCGCGATGATGCCGGTGTTGGCTTCGCGTACGCGCAGCTCCCGCTTCGATGCATCCTTTTGCTCGACGATTTTGCGGATCCGCCCGCGGCCATCGCGCAGGATGCGCCCGTAACCGGTGGGGTCCTGCAGAAGAACGGTGAGGACCGCGAGCGTCTTGGGCCCGGCGAGCGCCAGCAGGTTCGCGAGCGTGTCGCGCCGGATGAGCGGCACGTCGCCGTAGAGCACGAGGACCATGTGCTCATCGGGTATGCCGGGCAGCGCCTGCGTGACCGCATGGCCGGTACCCAATTGCTCGGCCTGGCGAACCCACGCGACGCGTTCCTCGGCGAGTGCGGCCATCACACTCTCGCCGCCGTGCCCGTGGACGACGTGGATGTCCGCCGGCGCGAGCGACCGGGCCGTATCGAGTACATGCTGCAAAAGAGGGCGCCCCGCCAAGGGCTGCAGCACCTTGGCAAGCGCCGACTTCATGCGCTTGCCCTGGCCGGCGGCGAGGATAACGATCGATAGCGGCATGGCGGTCTGGGCGTTCATCGGAGCCGAAGTGTAACAGGCAGCTGCGTCGGCATTGCGGCGCACCAATCACAGTCTGTGATGCTTACCGGCATGAGCCGGTTCATAATCAGTCGCTATCCGCGCGCCGAATACGCCGGAGAGCAACAATTTATTAACGTAATGGGGAAAGGTCATCATGAACGTACGCACGACAATTGCCCTGGCCGCCGCGGCCTTGTCTTTCTGCAGTTTGATCCCGGCCGCGAGCGCCGCCGACGAGGAGCGCGCCTACACGGAAGGCTCCGTGGTCAGTGTCAGCTACATCCGCACGGAGCCGGGAAAATTCCATGAGTACCTGAAGTATCTGCAGAGCACCTACAAGCCGCTGATGGAGGAGGAGAAGAAAGCAGGCCTCATCGTCAGCTACGGCATCTACTCCGCGCGGCCGCATACTCCGGACGATCCCGACCTCATTCTGACCGTAGAGTTCAAGAACATGGCGGCGCTCGACAATCTCGACACGAAACTCGATCCGATCGATCGAAAAGTATGGGCGACGATCGGTAAGCAGGACGAGGCCTCCGCCGCCCGCAGCAAGCTGCGCACCGACTTGGGAGGCCAGCTGCTGCGCGAGCTGAAACTGAAATAGCAGCGCGGATGCTCGTTCCCGGGTCCTGCAGGAGGACGGCCCGGCCGGCCACCGCAAGTTGATCGCGCCCGCCGCGACGGCAATGTCGCGGCGGGCATTGGTTTTTGTGCGCCGGGCGCGCCGGCGTCAGCGGCGGATTTTGCGCAGCTTTTCGATCAGTTTGAGCTGGGCGGCGGCACGTGCCAGTTCCGCAAGCGCCTGCGCCTGGTCGACCTTGTCGATTTTGCCGGCAAGGGCTTCTTCGGCGCGCTGTTTGGCCGCAACAGCTGCGGCTTCATCAAGATCCTTCGCACGCACCGCAGTGTCAGCAAGAACCGTTATCTTGTTGGGCTGCACTTCAAGGGCACCGCCGCCCACGTAGATCGAGTGCTCGCCGTCGGCTGTTTTCACGCGCACTTCGCCCGCTTTGAGAAGCGTCAGGAGCGGCGCATGACGCGGCGCGATGCCGAGCTCGCCCTCGCTTCCGGGCGCGAACAGCATTTCGGCGGGACCCGAAAAAATCTCGCCCTCGGCGCTGACGACGTCGACGTGGATGGTGGGCGCGTCAGCCATTATTGCAGCGTCTTCGCCCGCTCGACCGCTTCTTCGATGCCGCCGACCATGTAGAACGCCTGCTCCGGCAGGTGATCATATTCGCCGGCGATGATGCCCTTGAAGCCGCGGATCGTGTCCTTCAAAGGAACGATCTTGCCGTCCTGGCCGGTGAATACCTTAGCGACGTTGAAGGGCTGCGACAAGAAGCGCTGGATCTTGCGCGCGCGGTACACGCTCAGCTTGTCCTCCTGCGAAAGCTCATCCATGCCGAGGATCGCGATGATGTCCTGCAGCTCCTTGTAGCGCTGCAGCACCGCCTGCACGCCGCGCGCGGTGTTGTAGTGCTCCTCGCCGATCACGAGCGGATCGAGCTGGCGGCTCGTCGAGTCGAGCGGATCGACCGCCGGATAGATGCCAAGGGAGGCGATCTGGCGCGACAGCACGACGGTCGCATCCAGGTGGGCGAAGGTCGTGGCGGGCGAAGGGTCGGTCAAATCATCGGCGGGAACGTAGACCGCCTGGATCGAAGTGATGGAACCGGTCTTGGTGGAGGTGATGCGCTCCTGCAGCACGCCCATTTCCTCAGCAAGCGTCGGCTGGTAGCCGACCGCCGATGGCATGCGGCCGAGCAATGCCGATACTTCGGTACCGGCAAGCGTGTAGCGGTAGATGTTATCAACAAAAAAGAGCACGTCCCGACCCTTGCCGCCCTTCTCGCGCACTTCATCGCGGAAGTATTCCGCCATGGTAAGCCCAGTGAGCGCCACACGCAGGCGATTGCCCGGCGGCTCGTTCATCTGGCCGTAGACCATGGCCACTTTGGACTTGGAGAGATCCTTCAGATCGATGACGCCCGACTCCGCCATCTCGTGGTAGAAATCGTTGCCTTCGCGGGTGCGCTCGCCGACGCCTGCGAACACCGACAGGCCGCTGTACTGCTTGGCGATATTGTTGATGAGCTCGAGCATGTTGACGGTCTTGCCCACGCCCGCGCCGCCGAAGAGGCCGATCTTGCCGCCCTTTGCAAAGGGTACGAGGAGATCGATGACCTTGATGCCAGTCACGAGCAGATCCTGCCCGCCGGTCTGCTCATCGAACGCCGGCGCCGGCCGGTGAATCGGTAGATGGTCCTTGGAATTCACAGGTCCGCGGTTGTCCTGCGGCACGCCGAGCACGTCCATGATCCGGCCCAGCGTAGCCTCGCCCACGGGCACCGTGATGGGGGCACCGGTCGCCTCGACCGCGAGCCCGCGCTTCAAACCCTCCGATGCGCCCATCGCGATCGTGCGCACGATGCCATCGCCCAGAAGCTGCTGCACCTCGAGCGTCAGATCGACGTCCTTTAATTTCAGAGCCTCGTAGACCCGGGGAATCGATTCCCGCGGGAATTCCACGTCGATGACTGCCCCGATGATCTGCGTGATCTTGCCCAGTGCCATAATGTCTTCCTCAAACCGCTGCAGCGCCGCCCACGATCTCCGCAAGTTCCTTGGTGATTGCGGCCTGGCGTGCCTTGTTGTAAACCAGCTGAAGTTCACTGATGAGTTCGCCGGCGTTGTCGGAGGCCGCGCCCATGGCCACCATGCGCGCCGCCATTTCAGATGCCACATTTTCAACAGCGCCGCGATACACCTGCGACTCGATGTAACGCATCAGGAGGCCCTCGAGAATGGCCGAGGCCTCAGGCTCATAGATGTAGTCCCAATGCTCCTGCAGATCGGCAGCGTCCACCGTCTGCACAGGCAGAAGCTGCTCGACGTGCGGCTTTTGCGTCATCGTGTTCACGAATTGGGCATTGACGAGAAACAGCCGGTCGATCTTGCCGTCGCGATAGGCGTCGAGCATCACCTTGATGGTGCCGATGAGATCCTTCACGTGCGGCTTATCGCCGAGGCCGGTCACGCTCGCAAGGATAGGCAGCCCCAGGCGGCGGAAAAACGCGACACCCTTGCTGCCGATCAGGCAGAGACTCACCTGCGCGCCCTTGTCCTGCCATTCACGCAGGAGCAGCAGAGTCTGTTTGAAGATGTTCGCGTTCAGCCCTCCGGCCAGACCGCGGTCGGTCGAGATCACGATCACGCCGATCGACTTGGGCTCGCGCTCGACGAGGAACGGATGACGGTAATCCGGGTTCGCCTCGTTCAGGTGCCCGATGACGCTGCGAATCTTGTCGGCGTACGGACGCGCAAGCTTCATGCGCTCCTGCGCGCGGCGCATCTTGCTCGTGGCCACCATCTGCATGGCCTTGGTGATCTTCTGAGTGCTCTTCACACTCGCGATCTTGCTGCGGATTTCTTTGGTGCCCGGCATGACCGTCAGTAGCTGCCTGTCGCGATGAAGTCCTCGATGCACTTCTTCAATGCCGCCTCGTTCTCCTTCGTGAACTTGGGCGTCGCGTTGATACCGTCCAAGAGAGCCGCGTTGTTGGACCTCGCGAAAGCCTGCAGGGCGGCCTCGAAGTCCACGATCTTGTTGAGCGGCACCTTGTCCATGAAGCCGTTGTTGACGGCGAAGATCGACAGCGCCATCTGCGCAACCGACATCGGCGCGTACTGCTTCTGCTTCATGAGCTCCGTCACGCGCTGGCCGCGCTCGAGCTGGCGGCGGGTCGCTTCGTCGAGATCGGATGCAAACTGCGAAAACGCCGCAAGCTCGCGATACTGCGCGAGCGCGAGGCGAATGCCACCGCCGAGTTTCTTGATGATGTCGGTCTGCGCCGCGCCGCCGACGCGCGACACTGAAATGCCCGCGTTCATGGCGGGGCGGATACCCGCGTTGAAGAGGTCGGTCTCGAGGAAGATCTGACCGTCGGTGATGGAGATGACATTGGTCGGCACGAACGCCGTAACGTCGCCCGCCTGCGTCTCAATGATCGGAAGGCCGGTGAGCGAGCCGGTCTTGCCTTTGACCGCGCCCTTGGTGACCAGCTCGATGTATTCCTCGTTCACGCGCGCACTTCTCTCAAGAAGGCGCGAGTGCAGATAGAACACATCGCCGGGGAAGGCCTCGCGGCCGGGCGGGCGGCGCAACAGCAGCGAGATCTGCCGGTAGGCGACCGCCTGTTTCGACAGATCGTCGTAAATGATCAGCGCATCCTCGCCGCGGTCCATGAAGTACTCGCCCATCGTGCAGCCCGAATAGGCCGATATGTACTGCATGGCAGGCGGGATCGAGGCGGATGCGGCGACGACGATGGTGTGTGCCATCGCGCCGTGCTCCTCGAGCTTGCGCACCACGTTGGCGATGGTCGACTGCTTCTGGCCGATGGCAACGTAGACGCATTTGATGCCGGAGGACTTCTGATTGATGATCGTGTCGACGGCAAGAGCGGTCTTGCCCGTCTGGCGATCGCCGATGATGAGCTCGCGCTGGCCGCGGCCGATCGGCACCATTGAGTCGATCGCCTTGTATCCGGTCTGCACCGGCTGGCTCACGGACTTTCGGTAGATGACGCCCGGCGCGACGCGTTCGATGGGCGAGGTGCGCTGCGCCTTGATCGGCCCTTTGCCATCGAGCGGCACACCGAGCGCATCCACCACACGTCCCAGAAGTTCAGGTCCCACCGGCACCTCGAGAATGCGGCCGGTGGTCTTCACCGTGTCGCCTTCGCGCAGGCCCTTGTATTCGCCGAGCACCACGGCGCCGACCGAATCCTGTTCGAGATTCAAAGCGAGTCCAAAAATGTTGCCGGGAAATTCGAGCATTTCGCCGTAGCGCGCATCCGCCAGGCCATGAATGCGGCAGATGCCGTCGGTCACCGACACGATCGAGCCGACGTCGCGGGCCTCCGTTGCGCCCTTGAAGCCTTCGATCCGCTGCTTGATCAGGTCGCTGATCTCGGTTGCCTTGATGGCCATATCGTTCAGTCCTCTAAAATCTGTCGCTATGCCGAAAGTTCGAACGCCATGCGTTCGAGGCGCGTACGCAATGAGCCGTCGATGACGAGATCACCCGCATGGATCACCGCGCCGCCGATGAGCGCGGCGTCCACTTCGCTGTGCAGCCGCACCTTGCGTTTCAATCTGCGCGCGAGCGCGCTGCTCAAGGCTGCCTCTTGTTTGGAATCCAATGCAGTGGCGGAGGTGACCGTCACGTCCACGACTCCCTCGGTCTCATCCTTCAGCGCATCAAAGAGTGCGGCGATTTCAGGAACAACGCCGAGCCGCCCGTTCTGCGCCAGCGCCAGCACGAGTTCGGCCCACTGCGGACCCAACTTGCCGCCGCCAACATCGATGACGAAATCAGCGAGCTGCTTGGATGTCACGTGCGGATTACCGAGCAGGTTCTCGGTTTGCGGATCCGCTACCACCATGGCGGCCGTGTGCAGGGCACTGGACCAGGCGGGAAGGACGCCGTGCGCCTGAGCGGCCGCGAACGCTGCGCGCGCGTAGGGCCGTGCAATGGTCGTCTTGTCGGTCATCTAGATCTGCGCCGCAAGCTTATCGATGAGGTCCGCGTGTGCGCGCGCATCGATCTCGCGCTCCAGCAGTTTTGATGCCGCCTGCACGGCAATCTGCCCGACTTCGCGGCGCAGACTTTCGCGCGCGCGCGTCGAGTCGAGTGTGATTTGCTGCTGCGCCGCGGCGACGAGCCGCTCACCTTCGGAAGTCGCGGTGCCCTTAGCAAGTTCAATCGCCTCATTGGCGCGGTGCTGCGCCTGATCAATGATCTGCAGGGCGCGCTCGCGCGCCTCGCGGATGATCACTTCGGCATTCGCATTTGCCTGCGTGAGCTCCTGCTGGCCTTTCTCGGCCGCGGCAAGTCCGAGTGCGATCTTCTTCGAGCGCTCGTCCATGGCGCCGAGAATGATCGGCCAAACGAATTTCATCGTGAAGCCGATGAGCACGGCGAACACGAGCATCTGCACGATGAGCGTGAGATTGATATTCACGATCGTCTCCTAACGCGAAGCGGCAGCGTAAGCGCTGTCTCTCAATGCGCCGCCAGTGCGCTTAAGAACGGATTGGCAAACGTGAAGTAGAGCGCGAAGCCGATGCCGATCATCGCGACCGCATCCAACAGCCCCGCGACGATGAACATGCGGACGAGGAGCGCCGGCGCAAGCTCCGGCTGGCGCGCGACACCTTCAAGAAAGCGTCCGCCCAAGATACCGAAACCGATGGCCGTCCCCAGTGCGCCCAGACCAAAGATGATGCCGACGGCGAGTACCGTCATGCCCTGGATCTGTGCGATTTGTGCGATGTGTTCCATTCAACCCTCCTAAAACGAAATCAATAACGAATCCGGTCAGCCCTTACTCAATCAGTGGTGCTCGCTCGCCTGCGCGAGATAGACGATCGTGAGCATCATAAAAATGAACGCCTGCAGTGTGATGACGAGAATGTGAAATAGCGCCCACACGATGCCGAGAACGATCTGCGCCAAGACGCCCGCCCAGCCGCCGACGCTCGCGAGCGCACCGAAGCCGCCGGACAAGGTCAAAAGTGCGATGAGCAGGAAGATCATCTCGCCGGCGTAAAGATTGCCGAAGAGTCTTAGCGCAAGCGAGATCGGCTTCGCGATCGTTTCGACGATGCCGAGCAAAAGATTGAACGGCAAGAGCCACGGGCCGAAGGGATGCAGCAGGAGCGACTTCAAATAGCCGCCGACGCCCTTCATCTTGATGTTGAAGAAGATGATGAGCAGGAACACCGTAAGGGAGAGTCCGAAGGTCACATTGAGATCCGTGCTCGGCACGACCTTGAGGTGCGCCAAGCCCGCGCCGTGCGCGAGCGCCGGCAAGAGATCGACCGGTATCAGATCCATGAAGTTGAAGAGGAACACCCAGCAGAAGATGGTGAGCGCCAGCGGCGCGATCAGCCTGCTCGTGCCCTGGAAGGTGTCCTTCACCTGCGTGTCGACAAATTCAACGATGAGTTCGACGAAGTTCTGAAATTTGCCAGGCACGCCCGCCCCGGCCCGCACCGACTGGCGCGCTGCAATGTAGAACGCACCGCCGAATACGATCGCGAGCGCAACCGAGAAAAACACGCTGTCCCAGTGGATGACCGAAAAGTCGACGATTCCATTCGCCTCCTTATTCGACAGGAAGCTTAAGTGATGAACGATGTATTCGTTCGCACTTGGTGCTTCGGTGGCTGCGCGTTCTACGGCCATATTCGTTATCTATGAATCCATTGATGCAATTTCAATCGTTGCGCTCGCGCTGCGGTGCCGGCGCGCCGAATATCGGCAGCGCAGTCGCAAGCGCCAGCCAGTAAACGAGGAAGGTTGCCGCGTACGCTGCGAACAGCGCTCCGGGCGAGACCTTCAGCAACTTCAACACCACCACGAACAACACGATCACGAGGGCTACCTTGACGGCCTCGCCGACAAGGAGCGCGCGCATCGCATATTGGGCGTCCGACCCCGCCCGGTCGCCGAAACTCAGCAGGGCCATGGCGAAACTTGCGACGGTACCGATTCCTCCGCCGAGGAGCGCGGAGAGCGCGCCGTTGGGACCGGCAAGCGCCCAACATAAAAGCCCCGCGATGACCGTGACTGCCGCTTGGCCGGCGACGACCCGCAGGGCGAAGTGCCGTGCCTTGGGCAGGTCGATCGCAATTCCGTTTGTCCGCGCGGAAGACAGCAAAAGCCACTCCTCGAACCTGTGACGCGATGGAAGTGACTTCGCTTTTACTTATGCCCGGACAACAACTTACCCCCGACGCGAAGCCGCGGAATTATAGAGAGACAGCTACAAAAAGGCTACTGAATGTGGGCCAAAATGCCGTCGAGCTCATCCAGACTGTTGTAGCTGATGACAAGTTTTCCCTTGCCTGAGGCGGCGTGCTGAATGGCGACCGCCGCGCCGAGCTTGTCGGCGACATCCTGCGCCAGCTTTATGACATTCGGATCCGCAGCGCTGTCATCGCCGGCCGCGCCGGCGGCGGCGGGCCGCTGCAGGCGTCGCACCAGAGCCTCGGTCTCGCGCACCGAGATTCCTTTCTTGGCGACGAGCGCGGCGACTTCGGTTTGCTGACGGCGGTTCGCAAGGCCGAGGAGCGCGCGCGCGTGCCCCATTTCAAGCTCGCGCTTATCGACCAGAGTGCACACCTCGGTGGGCAGCTCCAAAAGCCGCAGCAGGTTACTGACCGCGGCGCGCGAGCGGCCGATTGCCTCGGCGGCCTGCAGGTGGGTCATCTGAAACTCGCTGATGAGGCGCGCCAAAGCCCGCGCTTCCTCGAGGGGATTTAAGTTTTCGCGCTGGATGTTCTCGATGAGCGCCACGGCGATCGCAGCCTCGTCGGGAATGTGCCGCACGACCGCGGCAATCTCGGTGAGGCCTGCCAGCTGCGCGGCGCGCCAGCGTCGCTCGCCGGCGATGATTTCGTAACGCTGCGGTTCCCCCGGTCCCGCCCCGCCGACCGGACGAACGACGATCGGCTGAATGACGCCCTGCACACGGATTGAATCGGCGAGCTCCTGGAGCGTCTCCTGCCGCAGGTCGCCGCGCGGCTGATATTGACCGCGCTGCAGAAGGTCGAGCGGAAGCTTGGCGAGCTCTTCGCCCCGCGGCGCATCGGCGCCTTCCGTTCCGGCGGGCGCGCGGCCTGGCATCGTCTGCCCGAGCAGATCGGCAAGCCCGCGTCCCAGGGTCGGTCTTTTCTGCGTCATGGGCGCGATCATAGCGAATCGCCCCCGCGCGTACGTCCGGGTTCTTCTTCCTCGCGGCGGATCATCTCCCCGGCGAGCGCAAGATAGGCCAGCGCGCCGCGCGAATCCTTGTCGTGAAACAGCACCGGCCGCCCGAACGACGGGGCTTCGGCCAGGCGCACGTTGCGCGGAATCATGGTGCGAAAAACCTTCTCGCCGAAGTGCATCAGAAGTTGCGCGCTCACCTCGGTTGAGAGGTTGTTACGCGGGTCGTACATGGTGCGCAAGATACCCTCGATCACCAGGTGAGGATTCGCAGCCAGCTGAATCTGCGCGATCGTCGACAGGAGCGCCGAGAGACCCTCGAGCGCGTAGTACTCGCACTGCATTGGTATCAGCACGCTGTCCGCGGCGACGAGCGCATTCACGGTGAGCATGTTGAGCGCGGGCGGGCAGTCGATGACGATCACGTCGAAGGAGTCGCGTACCGGGGCAAGGGCGCCGCGCAGTTTGCTCTCGCGTCCAGCGGGCATCGTCAGCAGGCGCACTTCGGCGGCAGTGAGGTCCTGGTTCGACGGCAGGAGCGTGTAATCGGCAAGCTCGACCCGGATGAGCGCCGACTCGATGCTCGCCTCGCCCAGGAGCACTTCAAGTGCGCCGCGCGCGAGCTGCGACTTGTCGACGCCGCTGCCCATTGTCGCATTGCCCTGCGGATCAAGATCGAGGAGCAGCACGCGACGCTTGGTCGCGGCGAGCGAGGCTGCAAGATTCACCGCCGTGGTCGTCTTGCCGACGCCGCCTTTCTGGTTCGCAATTGCGATCACGCGATTCATGTCGCGGCAGTCTACTGCACTGTCGCCGTGCGGTTTTAAGTCGCGTGCCTAGGCGACGAGCCGTCTCCCGCCCATTTCGATGCGCGCGCGCGCGAGCTGGTCGGCGACTACGTTGGTCGGACGATTCTCCCGCCGCGAGCGCTCGAAGATCTCCGTCAGGCGCGCGGGTATGGCCTCAATCGCCGCGCTCACCTGCCCATCAGTCGCGCCGCCATGGTATTCGTGGAACACATTGATGATGCCGCCGGCGTTGATCACGTAGTCCGGTGCGTAGAGCACGCCCGCAGCGTGCAGGGTAAGACCGTCACTGTCGCGCGCCAGCTGATTGTTGGCCGCACCCGCGACGACCTTCGCCTTAAGGTGCGGCAGCGTCTGTGCATTGAGGATGGCGCCGAGTGCGCAGGGCGCGAAGATCTCCACGTCCTGCCTGAGAAGCTGATCGGCTGCGACCGCTTTCGCGCCGAACTCATCGACTACTCGCTGCACCGCCGCCGCGCGCACGTCGGCGACGAGGAGCCGTGCGCGATCGGCGGCCAGGAGCCGGCAGAGGTGATAGCCCACCCCGCCTGCGCCCTGGATGGCGATCGCCACATTCTCAAGATCCGAACGGCCGAGCCGGAATTTTGCGGCGGCTTTGATGCCAAGATATACGCCCAGGGCGGTCTTGGGTGCCGGATCTCCTCCGACGTCGCCGACGCGGCGGTCAAGCCCGCTGACGTAGCGCGTCTGGCTCGCGACGCTTTGCATGTCCGCAGTGGTGGTGCCCACATCCTCCGCGGTGATGTAGCGGCCGCCGAGGGAATTGACGAACCGCCCGTAAGCCTCGAACAATTCTCCGCTCTTCGGGCGCTTGGGGTCCGCGATGATCACGGCCTTGCCGCCCCCGAAGGCAAGCCCGGCCATCGCGTTCTTGTAGCTCATGCCGCGCGAGAGGCGCAGCACATCGGTCACCGCTTCAGTGCTAGAGGCATAGGGCCACATGCGGCAGCCGCCGGCGGCGGGGCCCAGCACGGTCGAATGGATCGCGATGATCGCGGACAGACCCGTTGCAAGGTCGTGGTGGAAGAGGACCTCCTCGTGGCGATCGAATTCAGGCATTTCAAAAACGCACATGAGATGCTCTCCCGCCGATCCGGACGGCCGCTATAGGTGAGCCTACGCTTGCGTGCGCGCAGAAAGCGTTACAAAATTTGCTTGTTTCGGTCATTATATGAAACATTCTTGCCATCTAACGATGAATAAGTAGATGAATCATGCAAGTGGAGCTCGATCGCACCGACCTGCGGATCCTTGAAGTCCTGCAGCTGCACGGCAACCTTTCGGCCGCCGATGTCGCCGAACGGGTGGACCTGACGACCTCGACCTGCTGGCGGCGGATCAGCCGGCTGGAGGAGCTGGGGGTCATCAAGACCCGCGTCGCGCTGCTCGATCGGGAGAAACTCGGCCTCAACGTCACGGTCTTCTCGCGGGTCAAACTTGCGACTCACGGACGCGATGAGCTTGGAAGTTTTGGGCAGGTCGTGCGGCAGCACTCGGAGGTTCTCGAGTGCTATACCCTCATGGGCGAGACCGACTTTCTGTTGCGCATCGTCACGCGCGACATCAAAAGTTACGAGGCGTTCTTCCTCGACCACCTCTCGCGGATCCCGGCCGTCCAGTCAGTGAATTCTTCGATCGCGCTGTCGGTCATCAAAGAGACGACCGCGCTACCGCTTGCGGTTGGGCCTGCAAGCGCAGCCCATCGCTGACATGGCCGCGCTCAGTCGGCCTGCAGCTCGCGCAGCCAGTGGCTGAAGAACGGATCCTCGGTCCGGAAGCGAATGGACCCGAGGGTTTCTTCTTCGCGGATGATGCCCTTGTCATCGAGTGACTGCAGCGTGCGCTGCATGGTTGACAGCGGCACCGCATAGCGTGCCGTGACCGCTGCGCTTCTCAGATTCACTCCCTTCTCGACAACGACAGCCAGGAGCACGCTTTTCTGCGCCCGCGTCAGAGTGTTCCACAGCTGCGTGTACGGTGAATTTTCCCGCGTCACCACCTGCGCCAGCGCCCGCGCGGTGACTTCCGGTGTCAGGCGATGCGCTGCATCGACCCGCACCATCTCCCAGCACATGTTGGCGAGCTGCTGCACGTTGTAGGGAACGTCCTCCGCCAGATCCAGTATCTGCACGAGCGCTGCCTCATCGGTGCGAAAACCGCTGTCGATGAACCCTGCGCGTAGAAACGGCAGAAAGCGCGCGCGCGGAATGGGGCCGATAAAGTAGCGCGTGCCGAGCTTCCAGAACGCGCGCGCCGGATCGTTGGTCATATCGGCGAGGAGCCGCGTCTTGGATCCGGCAAACACGTAGGCGGAATGGTGATGGCGTTGCACCACCGAGCGGATCTGGCGCTCTGCGGTCGCACCGCCCTCGAGAATCACCTGCTGGAACTCATCGATGATTACGCCGACGGGATGCTTCTGTTCGGCCGCGAGGCGATCCACCGTATTGAGCACATCGGTCAGGAGCGGCAGCTCATGATGAGCATCCCGAGGCGCCCCGAGACTTACGCTGATTTTGTGCTCGGCGAAGTTGTAGTTCACCTCCGGCCGCAGGTGCGAGAAAATCTTTTTGACGGTTTCGCCCGCTTTCTCGAGGCTGCCGGTGAGCTTCTTGGCCGCGTCGGCGAGAATGCCTTCGGCCAGGAGCTGCAGGCTCGCGTAGGTCTCAGCGTCGTGGCGTATGATGATCGCTTTGTCGGCCTCGAGGCGCTGCTCGGCTGCGGCCAGGATCGAGGTCTTGCCGTAGCGGCGCGGGCCGATCAGAAAGAGCTTACCGCCGTTTTCGATCGTACGGATGACGGTCGCAAGCTCATCCTCGCGGTCGACGAGCTGTCCGGGGGCGAGCTCCCCGCCGAACTCAAACGGATTACGCTGGGTCCTGGCCATGGCGATAGGATACCACTGACTTCCATTTTTCGGCAGCGCAAATCGTGCAGCACTGTATTGAGAAGTTGCAGGTAGGTTAACCATCGCGGAAAACGCTCAGAAGACGAAACGAGCACCAACCGTCGGAGCAATGTTGCTGTTGTTGTAATAGGGAACGCCGGGCTTGTGAGGAATGGCGATGGCCAGACCGCCGCTGACGTCGGAATACGCGATGCCGGCATAAGCGTCGAAACGCTTGGTGAAATGATGATCCGTATAAAGCGAAACCTCGTTGAGCGTGCCGGCGCAGGAACTGCGAAAACCGGCTGCGGTTGAGCAGGTCGGCGGAATACGGAAGTCGTTCTGCCACTCGCGATAGTAGGACAGCGTGATGTCGGATTTGCTATCTAAAGCGTATTTCACGCCCGTCCAGAACACCTGCACTATCTTAGTAGAATCAAGATTGTTGTCTTCGACGCCGCTCAAGAGATAACCGCCCTGGGCTGTCGCGCCAACGCCCAAAGGGTTCGACGGGTTATTCTGCCGGATGTGTTCGTAGCCGCCAAAGAACTTGAACGGGTCCCAGATATATTTGGCAGCGACCATAATGGCGGTGTTGTCGGTTACGATGCCATATTCGGTGTTGGTCGTTCCAATCAGATTGGTGCCGTTGATGGGGTTTGTATTGACGCTGTTGAGGGTCGACTGAAATGGCGCCGACAGACTCTCGGGCCCCAGCAAGGGGTTAAGCACGCTGATCG
>Ga0302324_100008517_pt1 | contig 21608 bp, 20 predicted proteins | sample Palsa_T0_1_FD_201949 | JGI IMG/M metagenome (GOLD analysis project Ga0302324, IMG submission 201949) | Peat permafrost microbial communities from Stordalen Mire near Abisko, Sweden - Palsa_T0_1 | ecosystem: Environmental > Terrestrial > Soil > Palsa > Peat permafrost | place: Sweden: Abisko...
CCACGCCGTAATGATCTCAGTGGGCGTGAGGGCGCCCGGCAGGGCTACGACCTTTTCTTTCACCGCCAGCTCCACCACACTCAATTCGACTCCCGTGCTGGTCAAAAATTTGGCGCCCGCGTCCAGGCAGCGGCGCGCCGTGTCCAAATCGAGCACAGTCCCGGCGCCCACCACCATTTCGGGAAGGTCTCGCGCCAGAGCGGCGATCAGCTCGATCGCACCGGGCACCGTCATGGTAATCTCGGCAATCGGCAGGCCCGCATGATAAACCGCTTCCACGGCGAAGCGCGCGTCTTCCGCCGACGACACACGGATAGCAGGGATGATACCGATTTCCTCGATGCGGGCACGGACCTGTTCCCTCTCCATTACTGCTCCACAGTAGCTTGTAAGACCAGCGCATTCGAGACTACTTTTTGCCCGGGCTGAATGCCCGAGACCTCCTGCAGATTGCCGGGCAACATGTTCCCGCCGTTCACTTCAACCCTGCGAAACTGTCCGTCCCCGGTCGGCACATAGACCCAGTCGCGATCGTGCAGGTGCAGAACTGCCGATGCCGGAACAGTGGCGTGCTGCTGCTTCTGCAGCCCGTGGAACGTAGCGTTGACAAACATACCGATCCGCATGAATCCAGGATTGTGTATCTCCAGGCGCACCTTGGCCGTGCGCGTGCTGGAGTCGAGCACCGGGCTGATATTGCCAATCCGCCCCTTGAGCGGAAGATTCGGATAAGCGTTCAGCTTCACGTCTGCATACTCGCCTAGCCGGATCTGGGCTAAATCGTTCTCATATACGTCACACAGAATCCACACGGAGGAAAGATCGGAAATGGTGAAAGGGTTGGGCGAGGCCAGGCCCTGTACGCCTGCCGCGAGGGTGACTTGTTGATCGGTAATCACGCCGGAAGCGGGCGCCCGCACCTCCACGATGGGCGACGGGTGATCCGGGTCCGCTCCCAGCACCCGCAAGTGATCTATAGTCGTCTTGACCGTGACTTGCGCTTTCGTCGAGGCGTCCTGAGCTACTTCCAGATCTTTCTGGGCAATGGCGCCTTTGTCGAAAAGAACCTTCGCCCGCTCGAGCTGCGATCGAGCCAGCGTCTCATCGGCGAGGGCCTGCTCGTAATCGGAGTACGCTCCCGAAATGTCCGCGCTCTGCACTTTCATCAGCAGTTGGCCCTTAGTGACCGTATCCCCGAGGCGGGCGTCGATCTCTATAACGCGGCCGGACGCGAGTGTGATTACGGGAATGTTGCGGGACACATCGGCGCTGACTACACCCGTGGTCTGCAATTCCGGCGCGGCGTTGTGCTCGCCCGCCGTTGCCAGCGGGAACTTACTGGGATCGTCCACCTTCAGTAAACCTGCGTTCTGAATGTGTTCGACCTGTGCCGGAGGCGGCGCTTCGGCCTTCGGATCCCCCTTTCCCTGTGCGTTACAGGCGGCCAGCAGCAGCCATGCGCCTGCGCACAGGGCTGCCTCTGTCATCAGCATGAGTTTCATTGGATCACCTCCCGGCCCACCGCGAGATTCAATTGATTGGCGGCGGTCAGGTAAGAGCCCACCAGATTCAAATAAGTCACCTGAACGGTCCGATAGTCTCTCTGGGAATCCAAAAAGTCGACTAAGGCAGCTTGCCCGTGCTGATACGAAAACTCGATGGTGTCGCGCACCCGCGCGGCCTGCTGCAGATACTTTGCCTTGTAGGGCTTCAGCAGCGTGACGTTGCTGGTCACCGTTGCGTAGGCTGAGTCGACGTCGTTAAAGACTTGTGCCTGCGCTGCGTCGCGCAGCCTTTCGTTCTTGGTAATGTCCAGCTGTGCGCGCGCCTTCTCCCCCTGATTCCGATCGAAGATGCGTAAGGGAATCGTCACATTAAATCCCATATACACAGGAATGGGAGGATTGCGCGCAAAGTCCACACCGAAAGTGGGATCGGTCGACCCGTTGGCCACCGCCAGCTTGTAATCGGTGTGGGCCTTGTCTACCGATTGGACCGCCGCCTTCAAATCCGGCCGGTCCTCTAATGCGATACGGCGCAATTCGTCGAGCGCCAGGATCTGCTCACTAAAGTCAAACGCGCCGGTCACATCAAGCTGCTCCACCGGTGTCCGGCTGTTCAGTAACTGCAGTAGCAGAATTTTCGCCGTGCGCAGATTCACTTCCGCGGTTTGCAGGTCGGATTCGTACGTCACTCTTTGCAGCTCCAGGCGGTCCTGATCCACGCGCGCAATATCTCCGGCCTTCAGGCGGTCCTGCCCGATGGCGAGTTCATGGTCGTAGTAAGCCAGGTTCTGTATGGCTAAATCGCGGACAGCTTTGGCCTGTAGCGTTTGAATGAAGGCGTTGCGCAGGCTGAAAATCAAATTTCTTTCCTGGTCCGCCAACTGCGATTGCGCCACGCTGGTCGCCTTCTGGGCGCTCTCGCGGCGCAACTCCCGCTTATGCCGGCGCTCATGCAGGTAACTCAAGGAGACGAATGGCTCGGCATAGGCGAAAGGACGGTATGAGGTCGGATTGTTGGAAAAAAAGTCGAGCTGGTCGACGTCCAGCGTAAAATCCGGATTGGGGCGCAAGAAGGCAGTCACCTCCTCAGCCCTGGATTCATCGATGCCGATTTGAGCCGCCCGCAAAGTCGGATTCGACCGCTCGAATTCCTCTCGCACTTGCTGCCAGGTCATGGCCTTCTGCGCATATCCGATTTCCGTCACGCAGGCTGTGAACAGAAACCCCATCCACAGGCGCCGCACCAACTGCCGCATTTCGTCTCCCTGAGAAAATATGGGTATCTTCTTCCAAGGTAACAACACTACGGAAAAATAGGGGAGGCCCTGCCGCTGACAAGTAAACACGGGCTGCTGAGGCGGACGGGCCGCCCACGAATTCAGACCCCGGCCACCCCTCTACGCCCAATTTCTAAGTTAGCGCTTCCTGCCCGTGGAAAGCATGTATCTTTCAGTAGCCGTCAACCTATCTTTTGGCCAGCGGCGGCGCAAGAACCAGTGCTAAAATCAGCGCAAATGAAAATCCGTTTCGTTTTACCCTTGGCCCTGACAGCCTTCGCCGCAACGGTACCGGTGATCAAGTGGAAGACCGGCGACCGTAACCGCCCTTTGCCCGCCATGGTGACGCCGGGCACACCCAGTACGCCGCAACATGCGGGCACCGCCCCTTCCGATGCCATTCCGCTCTTCAATGGAAAAGATCTGTCCGCCTGGAAGCAGCTCAACGGCAAGCCCATGGCCTGGAAAGTAGAGGGAGATCATTTCGAGGACTCCCCGGGCACCGGCGACATCGTGACCATACAGCCTTTCGGCGATTGCCAGTTGCACGTGGAGTGGGCCACCCCGGCGAATCCTCACGGCGTCGACCAGGAGCCCGGAAACAGCGGCGTGTACATGCAGTCGCTCTACGAAATCCAGGTCCTGGAATCGAATCGCAATAAGACCTATGCCGATGGCCAGGCGGGCGCCGTCTACTGCCAGTACCCGCCCCTGGTAAATCCGAGTCTTCCTCCCGGCGAATGGCAGACCTACGACATCGTATTCCACGGCCCCCGTTTTTCGGGGTCAAAGTTGGAAGCGCCTGCCACGCTGACGTTACTTTTTAATGGCGTGCTGGTGCAGGATCATGTCGCGCTCACCGGGCCGACAGGTTACATGGAACGCCCGGCATATAAGGTCGGCGCGCCGTCCCGGCTCCCTCTCCGTTTGCAGGATCATGGCCAGCCGGTGCGCTATCGCAACATCTGGATTCGCGAGTTGTCCGACGCCGGGTAAGCGTTGGCGGCAGCAAGACGGTATACTCATCTTTCTTACTCGATGGTGTAGAGGCTTCATGGCGGCGAAGATTTACGATGTTTGCGTCGTCGGCTCGGGCGCCGCCGGTGGCACGCTCTCGGCCCACCTGGCGCAGCGGGGGATAAACGTTGCGATTGTCGAAGGCGGACCGGGCATCAATACGCGGACGGCCTTCAACACCCATGGGATGCCGTTCGATTTTCCGAACCGGCACATCCCCACCATGCGTCCGGGCGTCGAGGGATTCGACTCGGAGAGGTCGCGCGGCGTCGGCGGTAAGAGTATGCTGTGGAACGCCGTAGCCTGGCGGCTCAGCCATCGCGATTTCAAAGGGCGATCCACCGATGGAGCCGGCGAGGACTGGCCCCTTGATTATCCGGACATGGCTCCCTACTACGACCGCATCGAGCGCGAGGTGGGCGTCTGCGGAAATCCGGATCATCTCGAAGATCTGCCGGATGGCATCTTCCTGCCGCCGGTTCCCATGAAGCTGAGCGACCTGTTGGTGAAGCGCGGCGCGGAAAAGCTGGGGCTGAAAGTCATTCACGTGCGCAAGTCCACGCTTACCGTGGCCACGCGCACGCGTCCCGCATGCCACTATTGCGGCAACTGCATGGCAGGTTGTGACGTCGCGGCAAAATATAACTCATACGATGCCCATATGGCCCCGGCCCTGAAGACCGGGCGTCTCGATATCTTCTCCAATTCGATCGTCAGGGAAGTGATGGTTTCGCCGGAGAACCGGGCGACCGGCGTGCGATTCCTGGACCGCCATAGCCAGCAAGAGGGCGAAGTGCGGGCGCGCTCGGTGGTGGTTTCCTGCGCTTGCGTGCAGAGCGTGGCGCTCCTGCTCATGTCGCGATCACGACTCTATCCGGATGGTCTCGCCAACTCGAGCGGCCAACTGGGAAAGAATTTCATCCCACATTTCACCGGCGGTGTCGAGGCATTTCTCACCGATCTGATCGGACAGCCGGCGGTCAACGACGAAGGCTTTCTCGATCATGCCTACGTGCCGTCGTTCATCCACACGCGCAAACGCGATTATGCGCGGAGCTTCGCCATGCAGTTCAATTATCAGAACCGGCGGTCGGTGGGGTGGGCGCGGGACGTTCGCGGATTCGGCAAGTCTTATAAGGAGGCGGTAAAGGCCCGCTATCCGGCATTTCTGGTGTTCTCGCCATATGGCGAGATGCTTCCGAACAAGCAATCTTACGTGGATTTAGATCCGTCCCATACGGATCAGTTTGGGTTGCCGGCCGCACGGCGCCAGGTGGTCTGGGGCGAGAACGATAAAAAAATCTTTGCGGACATGCAGCGCTGGTCGGTAGAGATCCTGAAGTCTGCGGGCGCCGAGATTCTGAACGTTTACGACGAGCCTGCAACCAATCATGAGTTGGGAGGGTGCCGCATGGGCAGCGATCCGCGGAGCTCAGTCGTCGACGCGCATTGCCGCTCGCATGATGTCCCTAATCTGTACGTCGTCGACGGCAGTGTCTTTCCCTCGGCCTCGGAAAAAAACCCGACGCACACTATCATGGCTCTGGCGGCCCGGGCCGCGGACCATATTTCGGAGCGCCTGCAAAGAAAGGAAATGTAAATGGAGAGCCGCAGATCAGCTCTGAAGATCATTGGCGCGATCGGCGCCACGTGCGCGTTTCCTTTTGGCGCCGACGAACTCTATGGCCAACAGGCCGGGCACCTCCATCATGCCGCGCCGGCTCAGGCGGCCACGGGACCTTATCAGCCCAAATTCTTCTCCGCCTCCGAGATGCACACTCTTTCAAAACTGGCCGATAGCATCATTCCGCCGACCGGGACCCCGGGCGCCGCGGCCGCGGGCGCACCCCAATATATCGATCTTGTTGCCAGCACCAGCGAAGAACGCGGTAAAGATTGCCGCGAAGGTCTGATCTGGCTGGACGCCCATTCCGGCAAGTTATACGGGAAGCCATTCAGCGAGCTGACGGAAGACCAGCAGATCGAAATTTTGTCGCCACTGAGCGATGCCTCCGACCGCTCTGACTGGGAACAGCCCGGTGTGAAATTCTTTCATGAGATGAAGAACCTCACGGCGGACGGGTACTACACATCGCGGATCGGACTGGTGCAGGAACTCGGCTATCAAGGGAATACCGTTCTCGATCATTTCCCGGTCTCCACCTTGCCAGAGCACTGAGATTCACAGTTCTAACTCAACCTGCGCGCCAGAAATCCCACGTGCTCCGGCGCGAACCGCAGCCGGCCATAGCCGCCCAGCACACCTAGCTCAAAGCCGGTCTGGCTGAGCAGTTCCTGTAACTCCGCGCGGGTGAATAAGTGCAACCGGTGAAGCTCTTGGCTGCGCCTGTAGAGCCTTCCCACGCGGCGAAAGCTGGTGATCTGCCGCGTCAGAACGCCATGCTTGGGATCTTCCCGGACTTCGAGGAGGATAGCCCAATCGGGCCCTTCCAGGAACCTCCGTTGAGGCGTCTCGCCGTGTAGAATCCCGGGCTCGACGACATCGAAAATGAAAATGCCGCCCGGGCGCAAAGCCTCATACACACGGCGGAAAAATCGGGTCAGAGACGCCTTGCCGCAGCTTGGATCGAATCCGTTGTTCAAGCACTCGCAAATAGAAGTTACGGCGTCACCCGGCGGCAACACAGCGCGAAAAAACGACTCGATTTTAAATTTCGCCGCGGGCGCCTGCTTGCGCGCGAGCCCGATCATGGACGCCGAGATATCGATTCCCAGTACGTCGTAGCCTGAATCGGTCAGGCTCCGCGCCCACACCCCGCTGCCGCAGCCGGCATCCACGACCAGGCCTTCGCGTATTCGATGCCGCCGCAGTATCCGCAGCAGGCCCGGTGCGGCCTTCGACACAAACCCGGTAAACCCGGTGTCGTGTATGTAAGCCAAATCCCGCTGGTACACTACTTTCGGAAAAACTCCTGGTCGATCTTGGCAGCCAGGATGAAATCGCTCTCCGTCAATCCGTCGATCTTGTGCGTGTACGTCTTGACGTCTACGCGTCCCCACGACAGGCAGAGATCGGGGTGATGTCCCTCGGCTTCGGCAACCGCGCCGGCACGATTGACAAATTCCAGAGCGGTTTTGAAATCCGGAAAAACGAATGTCTTGGTAAGGTCGTGCTCACCAATTACTTTCCAGTCGGGAATCTGGGCGGATAGCTTTTGCAGCTCTTCACCCTTCAAAGGAGGCACGCCTCCGCGGCACGGCTGGCAATGTTTCGCAGCAAGATTTACTTCAGAGTCACCCATATCACTCCTTGTTTTACGTCGCTAACATCATACTGAAAGGCGGCGGAAGGGATCGAACAGGCGCACACTGAGACGGCGAACAGATCGTTAGCCTGACCGTGCATGAGACGCGCCCACTCCCGGAAGCATGCGCCGTCCATCGACAGCACCTGGAGAGATCCCGCCAAGCGGTCGGCCCACGCCTCAATCTCCCTGGCTTTATGCGGATCTTGCTTGCGCGTCCGTTCGATGCCGGTCTGCAGTTCACGTCCGGCGCTGTGGAATCAGGCGTTCGAATCGAGGTCGGGCGCGAGCAGCAGGGTCTTGAGACTGGGTTGGGCGGCGTTATGCAATCGCCGCCATTCTTCGATAGGAACCAGGACAGCCGTTTCGACGCCGCGCCGTGTAACGATTTGAGGGCCTTTCTCGACCGAAGCATCCAACAGTTCGCTGAAACGGGCTTTGGCATCCTGCACGGGCCATGAAGACATCCTGATCTCCTCCCCATGGATGATACCGACTAGTCATCTGACTAGTCAAATCGTGGAGGGAATCGCAGGATTGTCGGTGCGCGCAGCGGCACGCTGTGGCCGCCCGATCCCGCTGTAATCGAATCCTGCGCGCCGTGCGACTTCCGGATCGAATAAGTTGCGGCCATCCACCAGAATGGCGCGGCACATCCGTTTTGCCAGGTCGGCCAGGTCCAGACCGGCGAACTGTTTCCATTCCGTCACCAGCACCAGCGCGTCGGCCTCTTCGGCCGCCTCCTGCGGCGATTCGCAATAATGAATCTTCAGATTCGGATGGATCAACCGGCAGGACTCCATGGCAATGGGATCGTAGGCGTTCACCCGCACGCCCATCTGCAACAGCCGCTCGGCGATCTGTAGCGCCGGGGCGTCGCGCAGATCGTCGGTCTCGGGCTTGAACGCCAGACCCAGCAGGGCGATGGTGCGGCCTTTCAGGATGAACAGCTTCTCCTGCAGTTTCTGAATCACCAGTTGCCGCTGCGCGCGGTTTACTTCGAGCGCGGCTTCCAGCATCCGGCTCTGATAGCCGTACTCGCGCGCGGTGTGCAGCAGGGATTGAATATCTTTACCAAAGCAACTGCCGCCCCAACCGAGACCGGGATTCAGAAAGCGGGCGCCGATGCGCCCGTCCAGACCGATGCCGGACATCACCTCGAGGGCATCGGCGCCCACGCGCTCGCAGATATTGGCGATTTCGTTGGCAAAGCCGATCTTCACCGCCAGAAACGCATTAGCGGCATATTTGATCATCTCCGCACTGGTGAGCGTAGTGGTCACCACCGGCACCCGGCTCATGCCGGCCGGCCTCGGAAGGAAGACAGGCGCCTCGAAGCTCTGCTCCACCAGTAGCTGGTAGAGTTCCCGCAGCACCTGCATACATTCTTCCCCGGCGCCGAGTACGATCCGGTCAGGATACAGTGAATCGGCGATGGCGCACCCCTCGCGCAGGAATTCCGGATTGCTGGCAACGCCGAAACGGATGCGTTTCTGGTTGCCCGGATGCGCCCCACGGATACCCTCGCGCACCAGCGTCTCCACCAGATTTCCGCTGCCTACCGGGACAGTCGATTTGTTGACCACGACGCGGAACCTGGAATCATCCATGGCCGCCCCGATGCTGCGCGCGGCAGCCTCCAGGTAGCAAAGGTTCGTCTCACCGGTGGACATAGACGGCGTACCAACGGCGATGAAGATCGCGTCGCTTTCCGCGGCCGGCGCCGCCAGGTCCGTGATGAAATCGATGCCGCCACGTTGTGCTGCCAATTGCAGCAATTGATCCAAATGAGGCTCGTAAATGGGCATCTCGCCGCGCCTCAATTTTTCGATCTTATGCGAATCGGTATCTACGCACGTTACTCTGTGCCCCAGGTATGCCAGGCACGCGCCCGTTACGGTTCCTACATATCCGGTTCCTATTACCGTGACTCGCATGATCTAAATCCAAGCTTACCACCGCTGGTTGTTTACTCCATTCCAGTTTTTTCCGTACAATTTATGAAGCCCCGCGATGCAGACCATCCTGGTGATCGACGATGACGAGAGCCTGCGCGACACCATCGGGGTAATGCTAGAGCAGGAAGGCTTCCGCGCGGTTCTGGTGGCGGACGGCCGCAACGGGTTCGAGAAATCCATGCTGCTCAAGCCGGACCTGATTCTGGTGGATCTGCGGCTGCCCGGCATGAGCGGCGTGGAGATCTGCAAGCAACTGCGCGCGGCGCACGTCGTCACGCCCATCATCGTGCTGAGCGCCCTGGGGGACGAGATCGATAAAGTCCTGCTGCTCGAGATCGGCGCCGACGATTACCTGGTAAAGCCTTTCGGCACGCGCGAACTGCTGGCGCGTATCCGGGCGGTGCTGCGGCGGGTCTCTCCGGAGGCGCGCAAGATCGTACACTTCAGCGACATCGAGGTGGACCTGGAGCGCCGCATCGTCGCGCGCCGCGGCGAGGAAATGAAGCTCACCCCCGCCGAATATAACCTGCTCACCTATTTCATTCAGAACCCCGATCGGGCCCTGACACGCGACATGATCCTGAATTCCGTGTGGGGCTACGAGTTCTTCCCCAACACCCGCACCGTGGACGCGCATGTCGTGAAACTGCGCCAGAAGCTGGAGCCGGAGCCCAACATGCCGCGCCATTTTCTCACGGTACACGGGGTAGGATACCGATTCCTGCCCTAGGGCCGGGCGCGCCTGGTTTTACAGCATTTTTACAGCGAGGCCATTCAATCCCGCCGCGGGATAGGCGAGAATAGCCGAAGGGGTGGAACGGAGCCGGGAGATGTCGGGGGGAACCGTCGTGATTGTGGAGGATGCGGCCACCAGTGCAACCGCACTGGAAATGGTTTTCTATGCGATTCCGGACATCGTCGTGGTGGTCCTGCCCGCCGCGCAGGAGGCCTTGCGGCTGCTCGAAAAAGCGGATTGCCCGGTGCGCGCCGTGATCACGGATTTGAACATGCCGCGCATGGATGGATTCGAGTTCATCGAGCGAATTCGCGCCGAGCCCCGCTACGCGCGACTTCCCATTATCGTGATCAGCGGCGATACTGATCCCAACACGCCGGAGCGCCTCACGGCACTCGGCGCAAATGCTTTTTTCTCCAAACCTTATTCGCCCGCCCAGGTGCGGCTGAAACTGGAGCAACTTCTGAATGCGAATCCTGCGCAGTGCCCGCCATAGGCCAATCACCGCCGCCTGGAACTGGTTTACGCCCCTGTTGGCGCTGCTCGTACCCGGCTTTCTCGCGGCCCAAACCTCTCCGGAAATCCAAGAAATCCTGCAGCGGCTGGACCGGCTCGAGCAACAAAACCGCGCGTTGTCCAACGAGGTCCACGAACTGCGCCAGGATCTGGCAGCGGCCCGCGGGCAGACCTTCCCGGCCGGCCCCCCGGTTGAAGAGAAAGTGGCCGTCGACCATACCCGTACCGAGGAATTGGAGCAAACCAAAGTGGGCGCATCGCAGCGCTTTCCCATCACCATCACAGGCATGGCGCTGGTCAACAGCTTCCTGAATTCCAGGGGAAGCGGCGGCCAGGAATACCCCACATTCGCGTGGCCCGGCGGCGAGGCCAGCGGCGGCGGCGCCCTCCGCCAGACGACCATCGGCCTCAACTATTCAGGCCCGCAGACTTTCCTGGGCGGCAGTCTGCGCGGCTCGGTCTACATGGATTTCTGGGGCGGCACGGGCGGCTCGCTGGATCAGGATTTCCGGCTGCGCACGGGTGACGTCGAAATCGATTGGGCCAGCCGCAGCATCATGGCAGGTGTGGAAAGCCCTATTATCGCGCCCCGTGAGCCGGCCTCCCTTGCGCAGGTCGCCTATGCGCCTCTCAGCGGCGCGGGCAATCTCTGGCTCTGGATTCCGCAAGTGCGCTTCGAGCAGAAGTTTCGCTTCGGAGATGAGACCGGCTTGCGCGCGCAAGTGGGCGTCGTGGAGACCTCCGAAGTCAATCCCTACGAGGTCAGCACGGTCTACGTGGAGCCGGCCAGGCCAGGTGGGGAAGCCCGCTTCGAGTTCTATCACGGCTCGGAAAGCGGACGCCGCTTCGAAATTGCGCCCGGCTTCCATACCAGTGTTTCGCATGTTTCCGGTGTTTCGGTGCAGTCCCGCATAGTTTCGCTCGATTGGTTTGCGCGTCCCTGGCAGAAGCTCGAATTCAGCGGCGCCCTTTTCCACGGTCAGGATGTCGGGCCCCTGGGAGGAATGCAGGAGGGATTCACATACTTCGGACCGTTTAACGTGATTCCGGTCCACAGCGACGGCGGATGGGCACAATTGGCTCTTCCCCTGACCAGCCGGCTTACGTTCCACCTGTTTTCCGGATTGGAAGCCGATAAGAGCGCGGACCTGCTGTCCGGCGAAATGGCGCGCAACTGGATGTACGGCGCGAATCTCTTCTACCGGCTGGCGCCCAACGTGCTGCTCGGCCTGGAAACCTCGCAGGCGCGTACCGCATTTGTCAATACAGGCATGCAACTAAACAATCACTATGACCTGGCTCTGGCGTATCTGTTTTAGCGGCCTCTGGCTGCTCCCGGTGTGGTGCGCCAGCGTCGGCGGGAGCGTAGAGCTGGTTGGTTCACGGGAGTCCGCCGTGCGCCGGCGCAAAGATTTCTCGGGCGTCGTAATATGGCTCGAGCCGGTTGGTGAGGCCGCCCCGTTGCGAAGCGATCCGCATCGTGTGGAGATGAAGCAACAGAACAAACGCTTCCTGCCCCACGTGCTGGCGATCCCTGTGGGAGCTTCCGTAGACTTTCCCAATTTCGACCCCATCTTTCACAGTGCCTTTTCCAATTACAGCGGCCAGACTTTCGATGTCGGTTTGTATAAACCGGGCACGAGCAAGACAGTGGTGTTTACGCGGCCCGGGATTGTGCGGGTGTTTTGCAATATTCATCCCACCATGAGCGCGGTAATCGCTGTGCTGGACACGCCCTGGTTTGCTGTTTCGAGCACTTCGGGCGCTTATGCAATCCGTGATGTCCGGCCGGGCGATTACCAGTTACATATCTTCCATGAAAGGGCCACCGAAGACACGTTGCACAGTCTGATCCGCCGCATCATTGTGACGCAGGCTTCGGCGCAAAGCGTATCCGCTATTGAGATTTCCGAAACCGGCTACATTCCGGCTCCGCACAAGGACAAGTATGGTAGAGATTATCCCCCGGTGATCGACAATCCGGGCTACGGTGCCAAACCATGATATCGTCGTTTTCCCGCTTATCGCTGCTGTGGAAGATTCTGCTGTCGACCTCCGTGGCCATCACTCTGCTGTTCGCGCTCACTGGCTGGATCGTGCTGCGCAACGCCATCCAAACGACATCGCTGAGCCTCGAGCACGAGGTCGGCGCCAGCTTCCAGGCGTACGAATCGTTGTGGAAAGCGCATGAGGACCTGCTGCGCAAGGTAAGTTTGATCCTGAGCACCATGTCCGACGTGCGCGCGGCCTTCGGCACGCGGGATCCCGCCACCATACGCGATACTGCCGGCGAGCTATGGGCCAGCATCTCGGATGAGAACGCCATGTTCCTGGTAACGGACGCCGGCGGCAAAGTAATTGCTCCGCTGGGAGGAATGCCGGCGGCCGCATCCGGCGAGTCGCTCGACGTGGTGCGTGTGGCGGCCCGCCACTTTCCCGGCCAGGCCTCCGGCTTTCTCATGCGCGAGAGCCGCTTGTACCAGGCCGTTTTCACGCCCGTCTACGTGCAATCGGCGCAGGGAAACGTCTTGCTCAACGTGCTGGTGGCGGGGTATTCGGTGGATTACCCGATGGCTCAAACACTCAAGGCCGCCACCGGGGGAAGTGAGTTCCTGTTTCTTTCGGGCGGCCGCGTGATCGCCTCGACGTTGAATCGCCGCGCCACCGCACAGTTGGCCTCGCGGCTGTCTTCTCCCAACGCCGAACGGGTAAGCGACGGCGTCATCGAGTACGCGGCGCGCCCCAAACCGCTGCTGGACATCGACGGCCAGCCGGTGGGCAGGCTGTGGATTTTGCGCTCGTTTGAAACTGCCCGCGAGGGCATCTCCGCGCTGCGCCGCAAGATTATCCTGCTATGGCTTCTGGCGGTCGCCGCAGGACTTGGGATCACCTACGTATTGGCGCGCCGCATAGTCGAGCCGGTGAAAGAGCTGGACCGCGCCGCGGCCGAAGTCGCCAGGCAGAACTACACGTATCGGGTCAAAGTCGACAGCCAGGATGAACTGGGGCGTCTTGCGCGGACCTTCAATGCCATGTGCGCTTCCATCCGGCAAGCCCGCCAGGAGCTGATCCGCCAGGAGCGTATCTCGACTATCGGGCGGCTCTCCAGCTCTATCGTGCATGACCTGCGCAATCCGCTCGCCGCCGTTTATGGGGGCGCCGAAATGCTGGTGGATTCCGAGCTGACGCCGCCGCAAGTTAAGCGCCTGGCCGCTAACATTTACCGCGCCTCCCGCCGCATTCAGGAGTTGCTGCAGGATCTGTTGAACGTCTCGCGCGGCAGCGCCCGTGGCGCCGAAATCTGCAAGCTGCGGGAGGTGGCCGAGGCCGGATGCGATTCCCTGCTCACCGCCGCCGATACGCAGCGCGTGCATCTGCAGGTCGAGATTCCGGAGGCGATCGAGCTGCCACTGGAGCGCAACCGCATGGAGCGAGTCTTCGCCAATCTGGCGGCCAACGCTCTCGAGATGATGCCGGATGGCGGCCGTATCCTGATCTCAGCCAGCGCCGCGCACGGTTTCGTCACGGTGGAAGTGCGGGATACCGGCCCCGGCATCGCACCGGAAATTCGCGACAACCTGTTCGAACCATTCGTCAGCGCCGGTAAGAAAAGTGGGCTGGGTCTGGGACTGGCGCTCGCCCGCCAGACAGTGCTCGACCACGGCGGAGATATGTGGGCGGAGTCAGAGCCGGGCGGCGGAGCATGTTTCCGGTTGCGCCTGCCGATGACGCAGTCCGGCCGTGAGCTGCCGGAGCAGCAAACCCCCGCCAGCGTATAAAAGGGCACCGTTCGGCAGTTCAAAAATATTGTCGTAATTCTTTCACGGTTCCGCTCACTAATGTGCGGGTGAGAGATATGCGAATCGCGGTGCTGATGCTGGCCATAATGCAGCTCATGCATGTACGGGCTGCGGAAATCGTGCCAGCCGCGGAACCCGGCATCACGGTTTGCATAGACGAGGGCTTCCGCCTGTTCGAGATGGGGCTTGCCCGGGCGCTTACCAGCACGATCTACTCCAAGATCGGAACCGAAATCAAGTGGGGTTGCCCGGGCGACCCGGAACAGGCGATGGTGGTCACGATCAGGGCCGACCCTCGTGACGTGAGACACCCTGGCGCACTCGGTTACGCCCAACCATTCACCGGCCATATCCGCGTGTTCTACGACCGCCTCGGAAGGTTTTCGCCCGAGCTAAGGGTAAATTTACTGGCGCACGTGCTCGCACATGAGATTGCGCACGTGCTCGAAGGTACGGACCGTCATTCCCAAAACGGAATCATGAAGGCTCATTGGGACAGCTTCGACTTCGGAAAGATGATGACGCACCACCTGGAATTTACCGCTGAGGATGTGGTCCTGATTCGCCGGGGGATCGCTGCGCGCCATCTCGCGAGACCGATGTTCGCCAGCCTGCGCTGACGACTAGCGCATGGCTTGCAATCTGGCGATGCGGTCTTCGGTCGAAGGATGCGTGGAGAACATCTGCATGAACCATTGCCCGGTAAAAGGCTTGATGATGAACATGTGCGCCGTCGAGGGGGTAGCCTCCATGGGGATGCGCTTGGAATAGGTGTCCAGCTTTTGCAGCGCGGAGACCAGCTCGTAGGGCGTGCCGGTGTACTTTGCGGAGGCGGCGTCGGCCGCATATTCACGCGTGCGGGAGATGGCCATCTGGATCAACACAGCGGCGATAGGGCCCAGGATCATCATCAGCACCCCACCAATCATGCCACCGCCGCGGTTGTCTTCGTCGTCGCGGGAGCCGCCGAAAAAGAAGGCCATGCGGGACAGGAACATGATGGCCGCGGCAATAGTGGCCGCGACCGAACTGGTCAGGATGTCACGGTTGAGTACATGGCCTAACTCGTGGGCCACCACGCCCTCGATCTCGCGGTCGTCCATCAAACGCAGGATGCCCACGGTGAAGGCCACGGAGGCGTGGGCGGGGTTGCGGCCGGTGGCGAAGGCATTGGGGCTCTCCTCGGGGAGCAGCCAGAGGCGCGGCATGGGCAGGCCCATGCGCTGGCACAGGCCCTGCACGATGGGCGCTACACGCCGGTAGACTTCCGGATTCTCAGTTTCGCTGACCGGCTGCGCATCGTACATCGACAGGGCGATCTTGTCGGAGAAGAAGTAGCTCGAGAAATTCATGAGCACGGCGATGCCGAGCCCGATGTAGAGTCCCTGGCGGCCGGCCAGCGCCTCTCCCGCAAACAGCAGGATGGCGCTGAGCAAGCCGAGCAGGAAAACGGTCTTCAATGTGTTGGTAGCCGACATATCGCTACACTATGCCGCCAGCGGACCGAGCTTGTGAAAACGAAGCTCGCCCGAGGCAGAATCGGCGTCCACCTCTACAGTGTCGCCGTCCTGGAATTCGCCGTTGAGCAGCTTGAGGGCCAGGGGGTCCTGTATCAGCCGCTGTATGGCCCGCCGCATGGGGCGCGCGCCGTATTGTGGATCGTAGCCCTGCTGGATGAGCAGGTCGCGGGCGGCTTCGGTGAGCTCCATGCGCAGACCGCGATCGCGCAGCAGCTTGCCCACGCGGCGCAACTGTATGTCGATGATCTCGGTGAGATGCTCGCGGGAAAGCGAGTTAAACACGATGATATCGTCGATGCGGTTCAGAAATTCGGGCCGGAAGGTGCTGCGCAGAGCATCCAGAAGACGCGTACGGGTGATTTCGTTGGGCGACGATTTCGCGTGCACGGAAAAGCCGATGGGGCCGACTTCGCGAATGGAGCTCGATCCGACGTTGGAAGTCATCACGATGACCGTATTCTTGAAGTTTACCGTGCGGCCCTGTCCGTCGGTCAGGCGGCCGTCGTCCAGAATCTGCAGCATGGAGTTGAAGACTTCCGGGTGGGCCTTTTCGATCTCGTCGAAGAGCACCACCGAATAAGGGCGCCGGCGCACCTGTTCGGTAAGCTGGCCGCCTTCGTCATAACCCACATAGCCGGGAGGCGCGCCGATCATGCGAGACACCGCGTGCTTCTCCATATACTCGGACATGTCGACGCGGATCAGGGCTTTCTCGTCGTCGAACAGATATGCGGCAAGCGCGCGCACCAGCTCGGTTTTGCCTACACCGGATGGCCCCAGGAAAATGAAGCTGCCGATGGGCCGGTTGGGATCGCTGAGTCCGGCACGATTGCGCAGGATGGCATTGGATACCAGGCGCACAGCTTCGTCCTGGCCCACCACGCGCTCCTTGAGACGCTCGGCCATTTGTACCAGCTTCTGGGTTTCGCCTTCCAGCATGCGCAGCACCGGAATGCCGGTGGACTTGGCGACTATGCGGGCGATATCCTGATCGTCGATCTCCTCTTTGAGCAAGGCGAAATCCTTGACGGCTTCGAGATCGTGCTCGGCGGCCTGGATGTCCTTTTCGATTTGCGCGAGGCGGCTGTAGCGGATCTGGGCCGCTTTTTCCCAATCTCCCTGGCGAGAGGCCTGCTCCTCATCCTTGCGCAGCTGCTCCTGCGCTTCCTTGAGCTGGCGTACACGCTGGATGGCCGATTTCTCGCGGGTCCAGCGCTCCTTCAAAGTAGCGGTTTCGCCGCGCAGGCTTTCGAGCTCGCTTTCGACGTGCCGCATACGCTCGCGGGAAGCGGCATCCTTTTCCATGCCGAGTGCCTGCCGCTCGATCTCCAGGTGAGTGATGCGGCGTTCCTTCTCGTCGAGCTCGATGGGCATGGAACCGATCTGCAGGCGCAGTGCGGCGCCCGCCTCGTCGATCAGGTCGATGGCTTTGTCCGGAAGAAAGCGGTCGGTAATATAGCGCTGCGAAAGCAGGGCCGCCGCCACGATGGCGGCATCCTTGATGCGCACGCCGTGATGGATCTCGAATTTTTCTTTTAAGCCGCGCAGAATGGCGACGGTGTCGTCCACGCTGGGTTCGCCGACGAAAACGGTCTGGAAACGGCGGGCCAGGGCGGCGTCTTTCTCCACACGCTTGTATTCGATCAAGGTGGTGGCGCCGATGCAGCGCAATTCGCCGCGAGCGAGTGCCGGCTTGAGCATATTGGCCGCGTCGATGGCGCCTTCGGCGGAGCCCGCGCCCACCAGGGTGTGCAGTTCGTCGATAAAGCAGATGATCTCGCCGGCGGACTCGGTGATGTCCTTCAGGACAGCTTTCAGGCGGTCTTCAAATTCGCCACGGAACTTCGTGCCCGCCACCATGGATCCTAAATCGAGCGCGACCAGACGCTTATTCTGTAACTGATCCGGCACGTCGCCGTCCACGATGCGCTGGGCCAAGCCTTCCACGATCGCGGTCTTGCCCACGCCGGGCTCGCCGATCAATACCGGATTGTTCTTGGTACGGCGGCTGAGCACCTGCATGACGCGACGGATTTCCTCTTCGCGGCCGATCACGGGGTCGAGTTTGCCATCGCGGGCGGCCTTGGTGAGATCCACCGCATAACGCTCGAGCGCCTGATATTTGGTCTCGGGATTGGGGTCGGTGACACGCTGCGTGCCGCGCACGGAAACCAGAGCCTTCAGGATGGCTTCGTGGCTGGCGCCGGCCCGCTCGAGCAATTGCGCGGCTGGGTCGTTTTTCTGGGCCGAGATAGACAGCAGCAAATGCTCGGTCGAGACGAACTCGTCCTTGAAGCGGCCGGCTTCGTCGAAGGCCCGCTCGACTACCTCATTAAAGGGCTGCGAGGCGTACAAGCCAGGCTGCGGCGGGGCGTTCACCTTAGGAATATTCTTCAAGAGCCGCTCGCCTTCGGCCAGAATGGCGTCCGGCTGCACGCCGCACTTGGCGAGCACCGGGCGGACGATACCCTCCCGCTCCTGGGAAAGAGCGACGAGCAGGTGCAAGGGATAAAGCACCTGGCTGTCGGACCGGGCGGCTACTTCCTGGGACTGCTGCAAAGCTTCCTGGGCTTTTTGAGTAAATTTATCAAATCTGATCAAGGGGAACCTGCTTCCTTTCTCTCGACTCTCTCAACGCTCGTCCAAAAGACGAAGGCGGCGCAACCTTTCCGGTCCGCCGCCTTTACGTTAGCAATTTGACAGCAAATCACTGTTTGACAGCGATTTTGACCTGCCGCGGCTTGGCTGCCTCTTTCTTGGGCAGTTTGACGGTCAGGACGCCATCGTGATACTCAGCGGACACCTTTTCCGCGTCGACGGTAGCCGGCACGGTGAAACTGCGGGTGAACTGGCCATAACTCCGTTCGATGCGATGGAAGCCCTTGCTGGTATCTTCACTGACGAACTTGCGTTCGCCGGACAGTGTCAAGGTCTGATTTTCGACGTGTACGTTAATATCCTGCAGGGGGACCTCGGGGAGATCGGCTTTGAGGACGAGTTCGTTCTCGGTCTCGAAGATATCTACGGCAGGCGACCAGGGCCTACCGGTGCGAGGCTCGCTAAGGAGGCGGGTAAAAGCGTCTTCAAACACGCGGAAGTTGGCTAATGGATCGGAATGGGTGACAGACATTTGTTTTCGTATGCTCCTTATATGTAGATGATCTGATTGGATGATGGATTCATTCGCTCTATATATCATCCTTTGACAATAATAAAATATGAGCGCTTAATTGTCAAGAACTAGCCAGCGGATTACGCCTCTGAGTTTGTGAGCACTGTAACTATTTGATAAGTTGGCGGTTAGCCGAACGCTTGCCAGCAAAGCTGGGCGCCCATGCAGGCCAGCCAGGCGGAGAGGGCCAGCCGCAGGGGCCGGGCCGGCAGTACACTGAGCAGATTGGCGCCAATTAACGCGCCAACCATACCGCCGATGATCAGCCGGATCAGGATGGCGGATTGATAATGTCCCTGGAACAAGTGGAATCCTCCGCCGAGCAGAGAGAGTGCCAGGCCGAACATGACATCGGTGCCGACTACCTGGGCCGGAGCCAGTGGCGTCAGGTTGAGCAGGGCGACAGATCCCAGGGCGCCGGCACCCGCAGAAGAAAAGCCTACCTCCGAGCCTATGCCAAAGGCGATTAGCGGAAGCCAGCGGGAACGGTCCTGCAGCTCGCGGTTACGGTAATTCCGGGCGAGGTTCCTTACCAGGTTGTAGATGGCCATGCTGGCCACCAATCCACCTATGGTCATAAACAAGATGCCGCGGTGATGGCGGGCATCCAGCACGTTCATGGCGTAGACGCCGAGCAGTACGCCAGGAATGCCTCCCAGGCACAACAGCAGCATGGTCCGGTAGTGGATCTGTTTGCGCAGGATATAGACGGGCGCGATGGTGAGTTTGATGACTGCAGAGAAGGCCAATGCGGTGCCCACGGCCTCGGCCGGGGGAACGCGAAAAAAGAGCATCAAAATCGGCGCCATGAGCGAGCCGGCGCCGACGCCGGTAAGTCCGACGCCGGCAGCGATTAAGAAACCCAGCAGCACTTCAGTCATGGTCCACCTTGGATCGCCCCATTGGATCGTTCTGAAAGTGTAGCGCAGGTCACTCTACTGTGTCTATCGAGCATTCGGCGAGCATTCGGCGAGCATTCGGCGAGTAGCCGGCCTGAGGAGGGAGACGGAGCCGGTATCGAACCCGGCTCCGTACCCAAGGAAGAGATGATACGGCGGGGCGCTACTGCTTGCCGCCGGCAGCGGCTGCGGCTCCGGTGAGCGCGGCGGCGATGGCGGTTCCATCCGGACTGCCTAATCCGGTGCAGGCATCCCAGCCGGGACGCGCCGGGTAGCCTCCGATATCGCCGGTGATGTCGTTGTTTCCAGTGGTGATATCGTGGAAGGCCTTGGCCTTGGCAACCTGGGAATATAACAACGGGTTGACGAAGCCGACCGGGGTACCCAGAAGCTGATTGATACGGGCGATCAGGCCAGCCCAGAGCGGCGCCACGGCGCTGGTTCCACCGACCACGCCCGATTGCCCGTCGGCCAGAACCTGATAACCGGTTTCGGGGTCGGCATTTCCGGCAACGTCGGGGACGCCGCGGCCTACATGGTTACCGGGGTTGATGGAAGGTGGAACATTGGCGCCAGACTGCCAGGCAGGCAGGGCGGCGTCGTCGCTGATGCCGCCACCGGTAGCGCCGCCATCGACGCCATCGTTCCAGACCGATTCGCCGGTGATGCTCTTGCCGGAGGAGTGCAGAGTGGTTCCCCCGCATGCCAATACGAAGGCACTGGACGACGGAAAGTCGACGTGCGCGTGCCCGTCGGTGATCTGGTCCCTGGAACCGTCGTCGCCGGCCGCGCAGCAGATGGTGACACCCATGGCCGCGCCGGCTTGAAACGCCTCATTGACGGATTGAATGGCGGCTGCCGACCAGATGTCCTGGCCCTCGGCGAAGCCCCAACTGATGGAAAGCACCGAAGGTTTGCGCTGGCTGTCGTGCACTGCGGTAGTCACCGCATCCACCCAGCCGCGCTCGGTGAAGTGCGAGAAGTAAACCGCGATCCTGGCTCCCGGGGCGACGGAGCCGGCCACTTCGATATCCAGAAAGACCTCGGTATCGGGGCTATCCTGCCCGGGAGCCGGCTTGTTATGCACACGATCGACCGACACGGCGGTGACCGAGGGTACCGCCATCCCCAATTGCTTGAAATAGGTACTGAGGTCCCGCGCGGTATAACCACCGCCGAATTCGAGGATGCCGATGCACTGTCCGGCGCCGTCCGCGCCGGTGGGAAAGTTGTAAAGCTCGGCCACCTGCGGGGGTGTATAGGAGACCTGGGAACTGGCGCGCATCGGTTTTATTTTGTCCGCCTTGGGCCGGAAATGCCGGAAATGCGGACGGGCTTGCGGCCGGTTATCGAATCCGAAAATGCCCTGCACAATTCCATCCAGGTCGGCCGGAATGTAGATGGGGCCGGTGCGTCCGCGGAAGGAGCCATCGGCGTGCTCGTAGGTGGCCAGATAGACGCCGTATGCCGCGCTGAAGGCGGCGATGGTTCCGGAGAGAACCACGGTGCGGCGGGCGGCGCTCACTTCGACGACGGTCAAGTCATGGTCGTGCGCGAAGGCCTCGATTTGACTCAGATCGCCGGGATCGGCGCCGTAAGCGGCGGCGAATTCCTCGCGACTGAGATACTTTCGCTGGTGGGGCGCGGCCGAGCCCAATGCCTCAGCCGGCGTGAGGGTATGGAGAGGCTTGCGGGGCCGCACCAGGATGCTGATTTCGATCCGCTCATCAGGGTCGGGCGCTCCGACCACGCGCGAACCCGGGCGGGCCGCGCGCTCACTGCCTGGAAGGACGACGCGATTTTTATGTTCTGCCATTTAGTCTGCTCCTCTTCTTCGCTTGACGCGGAGCCATCGCCGGAGTGGCGGCGGCATCCGCTGCAATGAAGTGTAATTCGCCGCAAATTTATTGCAGCGTCAGCAGCAGATTATCGGAAAATACTT
>Ga0302324_100008519_pt1 | contig 21606 bp, 21 predicted proteins | sample Palsa_T0_1_FD_201949 | JGI IMG/M metagenome (GOLD analysis project Ga0302324, IMG submission 201949) | Peat permafrost microbial communities from Stordalen Mire near Abisko, Sweden - Palsa_T0_1 | ecosystem: Environmental > Terrestrial > Soil > Palsa > Peat permafrost | place: Sweden: Abisko...
GCATGCGCAGCCTGGCTTTTACCTTCCTTGCCTGGATCTGCTCGTAAGCTGGATTCTTCATCCCGAACCTCCTGCGGTGAGCTGTGAGAATAACCCACCTGTCCGGGATGTCTATTAGCAGCTACAAATCAATTAGCTGCTACGAATATTTTAGGGCATGTAATTCTAGTGGAGGAATTGATCAAACGGGACAAGTTAAGGAAAACAGTTCTAGCAGTCAGTGCGGAAGCTGTTCCAGGCGTAAAGATGCTCGGAGTAAAAACAGTTTCAATGAAGACTTCTTCTGCAGATGAGTTTGCTGCTGTTCTTGATGGATCATATTTTGGTAAGAAGTTCAATGCGTTGCAAGCATACGCATATGTCAAGTATGCGGAAACCATGTGGACGTTATCAATGGCAAGAAAATATCCTAAGCTCAAGTTTGTTGTTGTGAGCCCAGGAAATACAAAAGGAACTCAGGCGCCAGATAGTCTTCCCCCGCCAATGCGGTTCATGTTGAAGTACGTGATGATGCCTATTGTGTTCCCATTGATGGGCGGCATGGTGCATACGCTGGACGTCGGTGCAAAACGCTTTGTAGATGCCATTTCGGATGAGCGGTATAAAAGCGGCGTTTTTTATGCCAGTAAAGAGGGTAAGTTATCAGGGGACATGGTGGACCAGAGCACTTTTTTTACTGATTTGAAAAATACTTCATTTCAAGATAACGCCAACGAGGCAATTCACCGTTTCATAAATTAGGCGCTCGGAACCGACGTCTCAGGGCAATTCTTCGCCTCGGCTCAAGGGAAGTTCACAGGCCCAGTTGAGGCGCAGCGTCACCCACACCTCCACGATCGCGCCAGACAAGAAGCCGCGTGGCAGGCCGTCGTCAAGGTGTCTGGCGTCGATTTCTCTTCCCCAGCATCCTTTAGCGCGGTGCCCTGAAAGAGCGCCGGTTGCGGCGAAATGGTTGCGGCGACCAGAATCCGCATGCGATTGCGGCGCTGCGTGCTCGTCCACGGGTCTTACGGTATTTTGAAATAAATAGTTCAAAAAGTCCTTGACCACTGCCACCGCGTCTATTATCGTACCAAACAGTTCAAAATAGCAAAGCAACCGGAACCTCGCGAGGAGAACACACATGGAACGGTACGAAGGTAAAAAGGTGGTGATTATCGGCGGCACGAGCGGCATGGGGCTTGCGACGGCGAAGATGCTCATCGATAGGGGCGCGCGTGTACTGGTGACGGGTCTCTCGAAGGCCGGGCTGGATTCGGCGGAGAAGGAGATTGGCAAGCACGCCATCGTGCTTGCGAGCGACGCGCGTTCGTTGACGGACATCGACGCCCTCGCCTCCCGGGTGAAGTCCGAATTCGACACCTTCGACCTGCTCTCCGTCAGCGCCGGCTTCAGCATTCCAACGCCTCTCGAGAACGTGACCTCGGCCATCTACGACGAGATGTTCAACCTGAACGCCAAGGGACCGTTTTTCGCGGTCCAGAAGCTCGCGCCACTGATCAACCGGGGCGGCGCTGTCGTCCTCACGACCTCCGTCGCTAACGTCAAGGGATTGCCGGGCCAGGCCACATATGGAGCCGCCAAAGCTGCGCTGCGATCATTCGCTCGGACGCTCGCCGTCGAGTTGCTTCCTCGGGAAATTCGCGTCAACGCGGTGACGCCCGGTCCCATCGACACGCCGATCCTCGGCAAAGTGTTTGCCGATAAAAACGCGGTTGCCCAGATCAAGGAGAAGATGTCCGGTATTGTCCCGATGAAACGCTTCGGGACGTCGGAGGAAGTCGCGAAGGCCGTCCTGTTCCTTGGGTTCGACGCGACCTACACGAACGGCGCCGAACTTCCTGTCGACGGAGGATGGTCTCAACTCTAACGTGTGGACGATCCGGGAGGGTAAGCCGGCATCGAGAACGGTCTTAAGTGACTCGCATACCCTGGCGCAATTGATGCAATAGCGAACGCAGTGGCGGCGGCTCGGTCGTCGCTACTGTGCGCTCCGCCCAGGAGGAAACAATGAAAGCGATGAAGCGGATTGTGGTAGCGGTAAGTTTGGTCGTCATCTCCGCTATGGCACCAGTAGTGGAAGCGCAGCAGGGGGCAGAGAAGGCTGCCACCGAAGCGAACATCGTCAAGGCGGACTCCCAAAAATCGACGAGAGTCTGCATGGAACGGAGTATGTGAATCGCACTGGTAAATTCTCGCTGACGCTGCCCCCGGAGTGGATCATCAATGCCGACCTGCGTCGCAGGCCGGTTACATTGGCAGGGCTGAGCTCTAGCGACAAGACGCGCTTCGCCATCGTGGAGCAAAGGGAATACCCGGGTTCACTCGCAAGCTACAAAGAGTTGAGCATTGCAGCCGTGAGGATCACTTTGAGCAATTTCGAGGAACGCTCGCAGTCCAGCGTTACCATCGACGGAAAGAGAGCGATCCTCGCCCACTATCGTGGAAACATTCCAGTACCGCCCAACACATCCGTCGAATTTGTCACCGCATTCATCAGCCTCTCGGACAACAATTTCACAAAAGTCACCGCCTGGTGCGCGGAGTCGTTATTTCACGATATGCAGCCAGCATTCGAAAAACTCGTCACTTCCTATCACAGTTCACCCCGGCCCGCCGTTGCCGGTGACCGATAGCGAACGCAGTGGCGGCGGCTCGGTCGTCGCCACTGCGCGCTCCGTCCAAGGGAAAGCATCGTGTTCGGCGCGACCATCGCGACCGGCACGGAACTCCCACGGTAAAAGGAGGAGGAACAAGATGCATAACTTGGTAGTGAGCTGTTTGGCGATTGCTTATCTCTCAGCGAACGTATACGCCATCGTGAAGATGCGGGTGTTTGAGTTAGCCCGTTCGCGCAAGCATCTCCTACTCTATGGCGTCCCCTTCATATTGTGGGGCTCTGTCATTCTGATGGGATGCAAGCTCATGGAGATTATGCGCCGATTCGATGAATGGGCAGCCTGATGGCCCATCGAGATGACTTATTTTGCGGACAATGCACTCATTGACCTTGGGTTGTGCTTCGTTTTCAGGATTGGTCCTCATAAACGCGCATGTGGTGATTGGCGATGCCAACTCCAGAATGGTCGGCAAGCCGGAAGTTGCCCAGAGACGAGGTGCTGCGGAACCAATATGGACTCTGGCGCGAGTTTGCGGCTCGTCGAATAACACATCAGCTGGCACCTCGCGGTGACCGACCAAATCACTCTCAGTCCGGTCCTGAGTTTCAATCCACGCGGTACTCCCGGAGGCGGTGGGGATTCCCGTTCAACTCTGCGTCTTTCAGACTGCGCAAATCATCGAAATCACAAGGCTTCGCTGACCCGAAACTTGACCTTGGTAAAAGCGTTTGTTCCGATTGAAGGCTCCTTAACGATATAAGAGATTGAAAACAGGAAACTTTGGTAGGGGCGGTGGGGATCGAACCCACGACCAACGGCTTAAAAGGCCGCTGCTCTACCACTGAGCTACGCCCCTAAAATGGTGTGAACCATGATACCCGAAAATGATTTGACGCACCTCGGCTGCGTGAACAAAGGCTACACGTGAAGCGATCGCGCTGTTTCCTCATCGCGTGATTCCCTGTCGTGTTGGCTACATCCTGGCGAATTCGTGCCCTCGCACAAACCTGAAAGTCTAAGCGAGCGGCAAAATCAAAATCAGCAACGCTGCGGAAGCTTCGCCCGGAAATATCGAAGGCGAGCAATTGCTTCGGCTCCCGCTTGCGAGATTCGCCGCTCTGCATTCATTATGAATGGCATGGAACCGTTGTGGATTGCGAGCGATCAGGCACAGCGCCTGGCTGAGCTAACCGCGGGCACGGCCGATCCTGAAAAGGAGACGCCATTGCGCCGCGACGTTCGCTCGCTCGGCGTGCTGCTTGGCAGAGTTCTGGTCGAGCAAGGCGGCGAAGAGCTGCTGGAAATCGTCGAGCAACTCAGGCATTTGCTAATCCAACGGCGTGAAGAGCCGCCTGGCTCCGCGGCGCAAGACGAGCTGATGACTCAGGCGCGGGACATCATCGGGAAAATGGACGTGAAAGACGCGCACAAGGTGACGAAGGCGTTCGCAATCTATTTTGAATTGACGAATCTGGCCGAAACGAATCACCGCAAACGCCGGCGCCGCGCGGCAAAGCTTCACGCCGAGCAACCGCCGCTGGCTGGATCGTTCCGCGGCACTTTGATTCGCATGCGCGATGCGGGAATTTCGGCGGCGGAAGCTCTCGCTGCGCTTCAAAAAGTAAAGATCACGCCGGTATTCACCGCGCATCCGACCGAAGTGGCGCGGCGGACCGTGCTGATGACGCGCCGCCGCATTGCGCAGCACCTGGAAAATCTGGACCGGCTACCCTTGCCAGAAGCGGACGCGGACGAGCTTGAAGCGTTGATCTTGGCGGAAATCGCCTCCCTGTGGCAGACCGACGAGGTCCGCTTGAAAAAGCCGGGCGTGATTGATGAAGTGCGGATGGGCCTCGATTACTACCCGATGACTCTGTTCCAGACGCTGCCGAAGCTCTACGTGGAGTTCGCGGAATCGTTTCAAGACGTATACGGAAAGAAGCTGCGGCATAACGAACTCGGCGAGGTAATCCACTTCGGTTCGTGGATTGGCGGAGACCGCGACGGAAACCCATCGATAACACCACAGTCCACTGCGGATGCCCTGGAGTTGGCGCGCCACGTGGTTCTCGATTTTTATCTGCAAGAGATTACACGCCTGGTTGACCAATTGAGCTCATCGCTCCGGCAAACGGGGTGCTCGGAAGAATTACGGAGCGCGCTGGCCGCCTACGAATCGACGATGGGAGACGACGCGTCGGTGGGAAAGTGGATCTCCGAATCGGAACTGACCCGTCGGTTTTTGGATTTCGCGCGAATTCGCCTGCAATACAGCCGCGCGCAGTCCAGCCAAGATGATTCGCGAAATGCGCGCGCGTATCAGTCGCCGAGCGAGCTTGTGCGCGATCTCGAATTGGTCCGCGCGAGTCTCGCGGCAAATGGCGGCGAGCGGCTGGCCGAGTTGCTGGTCGATCCGTTCACGCGCACCGTGCGGACATTCGGATTTCACCTTCATAGTCTCGACATCCGGCAGCACACGAAGGAGATTTCGGAAGCGCTGGCGGAAATTGCCATTGCGGGCAGGGCCAGCATTGGAACCGGCCCCTCCGCGATATCCGGGCGTGCCAACGACGTGATCGAGACGTTTCAGATGATAGCCACGCTCAAGAAACGCTACCCGCCCGAAGCGATTCGCTATTTCGTGATCAGCGGAACGGAATCGGAAAACGACGTCTTCGACTGGCTGAAGCTCGCAACAATGTCCGGCGTTCAACCGGCTCTATCCGCCGGCGATCCGGGATTGATGCCAGTGCCGCTTTTCGAATCAATAGAGTCATTGCGCGATGCCGGAAAAATCATGCGCCGCGTATGGACGTCGCAGGAGTATCTGCCTCTGCTCGATTCGTGGGATCGCGAGCAGGAAGTGATGCTCGGCTATTCCGATTCGAACAAAGACGGCGGAATGATCACCAGCACGTGGGAATTGCAGAAAGCGCATCGCGAGCTTCATCAGGCAGCCAGAGAATGCGGCGTGAAGCTGCGGCTATTTCACGGGCGCGGCGGCACAGTGGGCCGTGGAGGTGGTCCCACGCATCGCGCGATTCTGGCGCAACCCGTCGGAGATTTCTCCGGTGAAATCCGAATCACCGAGCAAGGCGAAGTCCTGAACTGGAAGTATTCGGATCCGGTGCTTGCGGAATGGAATCTGGAGCTGATGGTTGCGGCGTCGCTCGAGGCGCTGACGCGGCCGAGCGGGCGCACCCCGCAAGACGATCGAAAATGGGATAACGCGATGAACGAGATTTCCCGCGATGCGTTTACATTTTACCGTCAGTGCATCGCGGAAAGTTCCGACGCGCTGGATTATTTTGAGCGAGCGACCCCGGTGAATGAGCTGGTGCACGCGCGAATTGGGTCGCGGCCAGCCCGGAGGTCGCCAAGCCGCGAGTTCTCGCGCTTGCGGGCGATCCCCTGGGTATTTGGCTGGATGCAAAGCCGCCACGCAGTCCCGGCTTGGTTTGGGGTGGGTTACGCGCTCGAACGATTCGCAGCGAAAAGCCCGGCGCACCAATCTCAACTGCGAGAAATGATGCAGTCATTTACCCTGTTTTCAGATTTGGTGCGCAACGTGGAGACCGCGATGGCAAAGGCGGACATGCAGATTGCACGTCTCTACGCCACAACGCTGGTAGCGGATAGCGGCCTGGGCAGTACGGTGTTCGGCATTCTCGCCGAAGAGTTCAGCCGAACGCGGCGGATGCTGCTGGCGGTGACTGGGCAGAACGATCTACTTGAAGGCAACTCGGTTCTTTCTCGATCAATCCGATTGCGAAATCCGTATGTGGACCCGATGAGCTTGATTCAGGTCGAGCTGTTGCGTCGCAAACGCTTCGGCGGGCAGGCTAATGCTCCGGACGACGCTTTGGGCGCAACCATCAACGGGATTGCCGCGGGGCTGCATAATACGGGATGAGCCAGATCGTAACGAGTGAGAGTCTTCGGGGAATTAATGCGAGGGAGCTTTCGTGCCGCTGACACAGCCGTCCGCTTCCATATCCTGGAGCCGTTGCGCCGCCTCGACACTTGCTCGCTTCGCGGCTGCAGTTAGCAGCACGCGCGCTTGATCGCAATTTTGCGGTACTCCGCGTCCCCAGACGTAGAGATCGGCGAGAATTATCGCAGCCTTCGTATTTCCCTTCTCGACGGAAGCCCAGAGCCATTTCACCCCGACGTTTGTTTCAGTCGAGCCGCTGTCGCCGCGAAGATATTGCAACGCGCTCGCCAGTTCCGCTTCGCCCGTGTCATCCGGCAGCGCAGGTGCATTCGATGGCGGATTGGGATCGGCGGCGTAAATGGTCGGCCGCTGCATTCCTCCCACTTCAACGACGGGCTTCGGCTTGCGCTTCTCAACGACGGGCGCCGACGTTTGAGTACCCGGCGGAGGCTGGAGCAAGGGACTTAGCGTCGAGTCTGGCGGCGGCACAGGGTCGGTGGCGACGGGCTTCTCAATAACTTCGGTGTTTTTGCTCGACATGTTTTGCCCGACCCACTGAACACCCTCGCCCACCTGCCGGTGGAAAATCAGGAGCGCGGCCCCAGCGGCCACGACCAGACCAAACACCACGATCATAATTTCAACATCACGCACGATATCGCTCGGAACGCCTGCGCGGTACAGAAGTCCTGCCAGGAGGCTGACTCTCTCGCGCCTGATTGCCGACGGACCGGATGCAAATGTAGACCGCCACGGCGTCGCATAGTCCGAAGTTCGAACCGAAATTCCGGCGCGCGACTGATCTTGGGAAGTACGCTCGGGCACGCTTGGATACGATTTCGGCTGAGGAAAGTTCCCGAAAGACTGACTGTAAAATTGCACAGGCGGATCGTCATCAAGCCGATGCTTTGCCGCCGAGGCAACTTCGCGCAATACTTCCTCCGATTCGTATCCCGAGTAAATCGGAGCCGGCGCGGCATTCTCATACGATAGCGACCTCGATACGACCGGCTCCTCCTTGATCGTCGAAAACGGCGGGGGAGGAACTCGTTGCGGAATCACGGGAGCGGATTCCACTGGATGAATCATTTCACGGGTGAATATCGCCGGTGCCTCGCTTGCTGCCTCGCGTGTGTTGACCGTTGATGCTGGCTCGGAACCGCGCGGGACGCGCAGCGGAATCACGGGAGCCGGCTCCACAGGGTGAGCCGCTTCAAGGATAGAAATCGCTGGTGGTTCGCTTTCCGTGATTTCTGGCCTCGGCTCGGGGTAGAGCGGTATTCGCTGGGGATACCGCGGAACGAGCGTTGGAGTTGCCGTCGCAGAGGGCATGTTTTCGGATTCAACGCGGTTCAGCACTTCTTCAATCTCAGCGGCCCCCGGCGTTCGAATCGGCGCGGTCCTTTGCTTGTGCTCCGGCTCTTCAACGACCGAGGATTCACTCAAGGAGAGATCAATCGGTGAGGTGTACACGCGAACCGGCAGAGGGCTTCCGTTGAGCTCCAGCCATTTGCGAATCTGCAGCCGCGATTCTCCCTCAAGATTCGTGAATCGCAGGCCGCCGGTTTTTTTGGTTTCGTCGGTCCAGACGACTTCGCCGACGGTTTCAATTCGATTGGCGGGATTCAGCGTAAACCACACCGGCATGGGGCCGTCATCGTGCTCCACAGGGGCGACAGCTTGAAATTGAAGCCCGTCCTCGGAAGCGTCGAGAACGATGCCACCGTTGTCCGAAGCGAGGTTCAGGTAAACCAACCCGAAAGGCTTGCAGCGCGGCGATTGGCGTCGTTCAGTGACCATCGACAAATACTCAGCTTCCGGCTCGCGGTGAGGTGAAGGGGGCTCCCCGCTCCGGGACAAATTTCCTCTTCGGTTGCGATGGGCTCGTCGCATTCGAACGTTCGCGAGTGGCCGAGGGGACGGCAGCCCACAAGAATTCGATATTATAAGTCATATCGCAGGTCGAGGCAGCGGGCAATGTATAAATTCTGGCGCGACGTAGATTGTGACTTTCCCTCTAGCATCTATGGGAGTACTGAATCTTCCAACAAAGGAGCGTGGCGGCACCGGTACCCGGCTCGCCATATCGCTTCTAAGTAGCTGATTCGGGGCCGAAACGACGGCTGCGCCGGGGCGGTCCGCCCTAAACGACGTTTAAACTTAAGTCCGATCAGTACCAGGAAGCTCGCGCGGCCTCTTTCGCTTCCATTCGTAGTCCTTGCGCAGCTTTTCTTTATGTTTCTTGAGCTGGGTCTCCAACTCTGCGAATGCAACTCGCACGCTCGAAGGTGCATCCGGCGCGGTTCCTGTGGCGTGAAGCGTGCCAGTCGGCAGCGCCAGGTTCAGTGAAAAGCTGAAATCTGCTTTGCGCGGCCGTTCTTGCAGACCGCCATGCAATTGCACCAAATCCGGCGCATAACGTTTGAGCAGTTTCTCGAGTTTCTCAAGGTGACGCGCGGACACATGTTCGATGGCTTGACGCAGATCGGCGCGAATGTGACTGAAGGATGTTTTCATCGGAATACCCTGATTGGATTGACGGGGCTCGGGTTGGATCCCGAAAAGTCATTTGGGGAACCGCAATTTCAGGATAGCAATCCGCGCGATTAGTTTCAACCGCATCTCGAGAGCAAACCCGCCTGTACGAAAGTACAGCTATGCCTTACGCATATCCTGTCCACACTGGGCGTCCTATCACTCTCAAAATGTGTACGATAGATTGAAAGCGGGCCTCAAAGCTCGAATGGAATGACCAACTGACTAGGAGAAAAGAATTTATGGCGACAATCGCGGCCTTTCCAGAATCAAGCGAAGCAACCGGGCACTCGACGCCCGTTGCGGTGTCCATCGAATCCCGTACCATCGAAATTCAGAACGGCATTCGCAGCGTACAGAACCGCAATTGGTGGTCGCTTTTCAACACGATCAGCGTCGTACTGTTGCTGACTGCCACGATCATTTGTCTCACGCTGCCGTCTCTCGTTCAAAGTACCGAGCCCCTCGCCGAGCTGAACATTGACCTTGCGGTGCGCGGCCTTGTTGGCATGGTGCTGATCTTCAACGTCTACGCGATTTGGCAACAGATTCGCCTGAAAGCACTGTGCGACAGCATTACGGAATCGGTGAAGGCGATCGCCGGCAAGTAATTGGGACGTTCAGTGCTCGGTACGAGGCAGAGTCATTCGCCGCTTCGATGAGAACGTGCGAAAAGACTCGCTACCAAGTTCGCGCTGCTTAGCACTGCTTGACAGACCGCGGAAACCCGATTGGCATTGGAATATGCGCCGCGCGATTTTCCCCGTATTCGCGGATAAAGTATTCGGCACGTATCCTCAGGCTTATTGCCCCAACGCCTAAGTATTTCTGAATTTCGAGCACCGCCGTTCACTGAAAATTAATTCTGCCAGCCTGTTTTTCTGTGTATCCCAAGTGTTAGACTTTTCTCGAACGTGTTGAAGCCATGATCCTCGTGCCGGAATGTTGGAAATAACCTGGAACGGCATGGCTGGAAATTAGGCACCGTGGCGTCAAGCGATCAAGAATCGTTGCATTGCCCGCACTGTGGAAGTTCAGAGACTCGCCGCTCGAAGCGCCGGGGACTACTCGAGCGACTCTCCTCAGCTCTGGGTTTCTTTCCCTACCGGTGTGAAAACTGCGACCGCTTTTTCAAAAAGAATTTTCCCGGCGCACGCAACCTACGGTCGGACCGCTGAAATCCGGGTTGGACCATTGTTGTCCGGCGTCGCGGCCATCGTCTGAACCTGGAATCACGAAGAGCGCGAGTGGCTTCTCCGTTCGCCGCGCGGAGTTCGGGTTATTGCAGTGGGGGAGAGGTAGCCGAAGCCGTGGTCGTCGCGTTGAACCGAATTACGCCCGTCTGATCGGAATAGAAGTAGCGTTGGCCGGTCGTGCCCGGCGTTACAGGCTGAGCGGTGACCGTGTACAGATTCCAACCGATACAGCCACCCGTCGGCGCCGCATTTGGGGTATCTCCGGTGCCGTCTTTATACGTGAAGCTGTAGCCGCTCTTAACGCCAGCCGTCAGCAGGTTGTCAATCAATAGCCCTTCGCCGCAGCTTGCCGTGGTGTCGCCGGCCGCTGCAGTACCCATCTTCGAGAAACCTGCCGGAAAGCCATTCTCGTACGTCGCCGCGTATTCAACCGAGGAAGTGTTTATCGTGCGAATCGAACCCACCGCCGATGCCTCGTTGGCCGCGATGCGCGCACGTAAAAGGTTGGGAATTGCGATAGCTGCGACAATCAGAATGATCGCAACGACGATCAAAAGCTCGATAAGTGAAAACCCTTTTTGATGCCTGGTCATGGCCCCTGCCTTGAGTTGAAATACCTGCAGTGAACGAGCGTCTCCCGATCTGTTGAAAGAAGCTGTAGTGTATCTTGCAAGCGGGAGTCCAGATGAATGACGCCACGTCGAGCGGCGCAAAGATAATGGTAACAGTCTATATTTCAATACGTTAGAGATTGATTTTCTCGCTTCACAAATCTTTTCGGCGATCAGAGATATCGTCGAATAATGGAATATGACAATATATGTCGTTTCAATTTGACCTTAGTCGCCTACATGCATCTAGGTAGTCCGATTCAAAACGGATAGCGTCTGCCACTTGTGAATTCTCGAATCGCTCGAATGTCTCATTCGATCCAAGTGATTTTGCACTTTCATCGTGAACCGCGAAGCCTATACGGCCGCCATCGCCCGCTCATATTCTGCTCACGCATTCGAACAATATCCTCGGAGAGAGAAATGAATTTGACCGCCAAAAAAGCAAAATTGATCTTAATAAACGTGGCCATCTTGGCGCTGGGCCTCGGCGTTGGCGCGCAACAATCGGCTCCCCAGTCACCCGAAAAAGCCTCAGCGAGGCCGGCCGATTGGACGCGGCAAATGGCCGCGCGCCACGAAGCATTCGAAACCGAGCATATGCGCATTCATGTTTTCCGCCTGCGCCCAGGCGACGATCTCCTCGAGTCCATCCGCGCGTACACCAGCGCGCATCATCTTCAGGCGGCTGTCGTCCTCACCGCCGTGGGCAGTCTCACGCGCGCCTCGATTCGCTACGCCAATCAGCCCGACGCGTCGCAAAGCTCTGGCCATTTTGAGATTGTGTCCCTCGTCGGGACTGTAGAGGAGGGCGGCGAGCACTTGCATCTCTCGCTCGCGGCGGAAAACGGCACCATGATCGGCGGCCATCTTATGCCCGGTTGCAAAATCTACACGACTGGCGAGATTGTGCTCGGGGAGTTGCAGGGCGCTCGCTTCACGCGTGAACTCGATAAAGAAGGCAGCGGCTGGGAGGAGTTGAAGGTCTATCCCGCAGCGGACGAACAAAAGTAGCGCCCCATCGCGGGAACGCACACAGCGCTTTTCAAATCAATCTGGTTGCTTGGGTTTGAAAAATCGGCGGCGCACATCCGGCCAAAACTCTTTCACCACATTCGCGATGCCGTCTGCCGCAACTTCCGTTCCCCAATTTTCGGTGGTCTTGGTAAACGTGCGTTCCTGCGACGGATAGTAAAGATCCGAGACGCTCGCTGCCATTCCGTTGCCGAGAATTTCAGACGTATTAAATCGCGACTTGCCCGAGTCAGTCTTGGTGACGACGAGCCGCGTAATCGCATATTCTGTACGGTGAAAAACGCTGCCATGGCCGAGCGTGTAATAGCGTGGGTCTTCGTGAAGAACAGACGGAACGATCGCCTCTGTGAAGTAATTGCCGATCGCTTGATCCGCAAATGCGCGCCACAGGTACCGCGAATATCCTGCCCACTCCGAATGAAATTCCGGGTACGAGCGCTCGGCGTACTTCCATCCCGCAAGAGCCCCCGCAAAAAGCCCTGACGTGTAATCGAGACTGTCGTGCGTCGCCAGTACAAATTTTCCTCGCGGCGACAGCGGCGGCAAGATGGTATCGGCGCTCACCGCCCGGTAATTCGGCATAACCCCGAGAATGCGATTCGTCTGTTCGCCTTGGGCCGCGCCGCTCTTTTTGCTTTCTGCCGAATCTGGTAGGGCGGAGGGCGCCTGCTGTTTCGAATCGCTCTTCGAATCCGTTTGCGGAGCCGGCGTAGTGCCGCTCTTCGACGGTTGATCTTGCTGAGTTGCATAAGTACTACCTGGCTTGTCAGCAGGAGCGCTCTGCGCGCGCGTGACGCATGTCATAAGTGAAATTAATATGATTGGTGCGACGGCTCCACAAACTCGAGCGTAATTTTGCAACCGGCGTCGTCTCGGAGCAAATGTTCTGGTGATCGATAATTCAGGGTCCGATGGAGAGTTCATTTCGTCTCCGAATCGAGCTTGTTCGTGGGGATGCCGTCGCCGATCTTAAATGGTCACAGATGCGCGAACGCGGAAAACCTGGCAAAAAGGATCGTGGACCCAACCGCGTCCGAGGATCTCGCAGGCTCACATCCCATGTAGGCGGATGATAGCACGGCAAATGACTTATCGCCGACATGGTTGATTTAATGTGCTGTGCCGCCGCACTCCTAGTGTGCCAATCTGCCGGCTCTTCCAGGCTTTCGGGACAACATGGTATTGGTGATAAAATCATTAAATGCGATATCTAGTAAGGGCGCGAGTGAAGCCCGGATGTGAAGTGCCGCTTCTAAACGCGATCGAGCGGGAAACCCTCGGAAAAGGCTCGGTCGCGGAGGGCGAGTATCTGCGCAACATGAGTGAGGCCCGGCTTTGCAAAGAAGGCGACGTTCGCTGGGTCGACGTATGCTACTGCCCAACTCCGCTTCAGGAAGAGCAGCCCTACTGGGAACAATTCTTCGAATTGACGAAGGTTCAGGACGCACATGACCGGCGCCGCTGCCGCGACTTCAATGGCTCTGAACCCTGGGCTTGCGGCGACTGCGACTGCACGGAGAAACTGGAGCGCCGGCTAGAAATCATAGGTAGCCCGTTCCTCAAATCGCTCCGCCCATCGACGTGACGCTCTTGTATCGCCGGCGTCCCGCCGGCGCTTCGTTCGTATGCAAGGTTCAGCCCATCAACCTGCTTCCAGTCGCTTAGGCCAGCAACCCTCGGATTCTCGGGCGCGTATTTACGCGAGACGATGATCTGACGAACTTGAAACGGATCCGACTTTCTCTCAATTCGGTCAACGCAACATACCAAGTAAATACAAAACCAACACAATGAGCAGCACCGTTCCGAAGATTCCAAGCCCGCCGCCGTATCCCCAACGGGAATATCCGTAATAACCGCCGCCCCCGCCGAACAGCAGAACCAGAACAATAATCAGCAGTATCAACATCGAACTCCTCCTTGAAGTGAGTGAAACTGGATTTAACAGCTCATCAGAGGCACCTGCGATCCAGGGCTGAAAGGCCGCCACATGCGACGGCTCTCCACCGTCGCTATAAACAACTTCTGGGAAATTTAGGCCATACTCAGAAATACTTAGGAGCTTGCAATAATTGGTGTACCTGAGAGGTCTGCTGGAGAAGAGGCTGGCGCTTCTTACTGAACGCCCACAAGCCCGCGCACTGCGCCGAACAATTTCTCCGAGCTGTAACCAACGCCCTTGCGAAATACAATCTCGACGTTGCAAATATCGGCAATCCGCGCCGAAGGATCGCCGTCAATCACCACAAGATCGGCTTGCTTCCCCTGCGCGATCGTCCCAATGCGTGCGCTCTGCCCCAAAAAGTCCGCGCCGTTAGCCGTAGCGATGTGAATCGCCTCGACCGGCGAAAATCCCGCGCGCACGAGCAGTTCGATTTCCTCCTGATCGGCGTAACCCGCCAACGTCCCGCCGTCGCCGGTGGGATCGCTTCCCGCCATCAACAATCCTCCCGCCGCAGCATAGTCGCGCTCGAATTGCATTTCCTTCGCCAACAAATTCGCGAACCGATGTTTCTCCAAGAACCTGCGAACCAACCGGAACTTCAGCCAACCCTGCCAACCGAGCGCCCGATGTTCGCGCTCCTCCATCGCCGCGAACGTCTCGCCCCCCGAGGAGAAATCCGCGAACACCGCCAGAGTCGAAGTCATCGCCACATGATGATCCACGAGATGCCGGATCATGCCCCGCACTTCCGTGCTGCGAATATCCAGACGCTGATCGAAATCCTTCAATGCCGCGAGCTGCTCCGGGCAAAATCCCTCTTGCTTTCCGGGGAAAAATTCCTCGTCCACCACAATCCCGTGCTCGAGATTATCGATTCCCAGGTTCGCCGCTTCTGTAAACCCTACCGAGCACAAATGCCCCGTAATCTTCAATCCCTTGGCGTGCGCCTCGTCAATCGCCGCTTTCAATTCCTCAGGCGATATGTGCATATAGGCTTTGAACGAAGTCATTCCCGCCGCGGCCCATTTATCGACGCGCTGACGGGCATCGTCCGGGCCCGCAAGCTCTCCCATCTGCGGAAAAACTGCCGGCTTGCCCTCCAAATACGGCGCCGTGAGAAAGATGTCCGGACCCGGCCGCGCGCCCGAATCGATCGCGCGCTTCAACGCTAAATCCGCTTCGCCGTCGATGCTCCCTGCCGTTCGCATCGTCGTCACGCCCGCCGCTAGATACATCAGCGGAAACGGAACATCCTGCTCGACGGCCAGCAGCGTCTTGCTAAAGTTCGGCGCGATCGTGAACAGATGCTCGTGCATCATCACCAGACCGGGCATCACTGTCTTTCCCGAAAGATTCAGCACGCGCGCCCCGGTTGGCACCGGCACCGCATCCCCAGCCCCATACGCAGCAATCAAGCCACCCTGCAAAATCAAAGTCTGATCGTTCAGCGCCGGCGTCCCCGTGCCATCGATCACCCGCACGTGCGTCAAAGCAATCGCCGGGGCGCTCTCCACAATAAATGCGGCCGGAGTACTCAAGGCCAGCGCGCGGTAATGCGCGCGCGAAACTCGCACCAGACCCCAAAAAACCAAAAGCACCGCGGCAATAACGAGCAAGCCGCGAAGCCCCCACTTCAAAACCTTCCTCAGAACTCTCAATTCATTTCCCCCACCTACACAAATTCAGCGCCAATATAAGAGCAGTGTCTTTCATGTCCCCTAGCGGTGTGGATTTCGTCACTCCGGAGTTGTGCTGACCCAGTCGCTGCGTTAAGCCGTCACCGAAGCCGATGTGGTGACTGGCAGTGACGACATGATTCTGAACGCAAACGAAAAACATCAGAGGTATGGCGCGCCCGAGAGGAGTCGAACCTCCGACCTGTTGATTCGTAGTCAACCGCTCTATCCAACTGAGCTACGGGCGCGAAGTCCTACTTTACCATACGCTTCAGCGAAGGCAATTCTCCGCGCGCGAGTTCTCAGTGACATCACCTAACAATCCGGCTATCGCAACCGCAGTAAAAGTTGTGTGCGAGATTCAGGGTTCATCCACAGGTCAAGCTGTTGTTAAGTGAAAATCAACTCTCCGAAAAGAAGAACCCCGGGTTTGGGGGTGCAAACCCGGGGTTAGGGGAGTGAGAGGGAGTTGGGCCGGAAGCTCGTGTGCGCCCGCTCAATAGTTCCAGCGGCGCGCCAGTATCAAGACTCGCAATGCCAGTCCGTATCCGATGATCATCAAGCCGACCCGCGCGTTTAGCACGGTATCTTCAAGTCGCGCCCAGCCGGAAGGCGCGGGGAGAGCTATCACTGCGGCTTCGCTTCGATCTATCTGCCTTTGTCGTATGGGCGTCATCGGATGCCTCGATTGGCTAGTGCACGACCTGCACAGGTGTGTCCTGCTCGATTGCAACCACCATAGACTTGAAAATATCTACGTCCCAGCTATCGGAGATGCGGAGCCGCACAGCCTCATTCGACTCTGAAACCAGCCGCCCACGCAGTGGAACTCGAAGATTGCCAGCAAGAACTCTCAGAATCACCGGCCGCCCCATCCAATTTATGAATCCGCCTTCCATGGTGTTGCCCCCTTGTGTGTATCTCGTTATCTGTTAACGAGTTCAGTCTGCGGTCATGGCAAGGTGGGGCCAATGGTACGGGGGACCAAACCTTCTGGTAGCAAAGTACTAGTTGATTCCGCGCGCTTTTCGACAGCCCGAAATCACGCAGATTTCTGCTATCGTACTGGAAGGCGCTCTGGAAGACCGCAGCGCGCCGCATCCTTAAAATCTCAATTGGATAGGGTGGAACGGCCGCTCATGGGCGACTTTGTAAAAAACATTCTGCACGCGCTAAACAACATTCGAGGTTTGGTGCAATGGGGCGGACCCGTTCTCGTTTGCGTTATCGTCTTTGTCGAGACAGGACTCTTCGTCGGATTCTTCCTTCCCGGCGATTCCCTTCTCGTCACTGCAGGAGTATTGGCAGCCGCCGGACGCCTCGGCTTATTTTGGCTGCTGATTCCGGTTACCCTGTGCGCGATCGCCGGCGATCAACTAGGCTACTTTATCGGCCGCCAGATGGGACAAAGCTTGTATAAGCGCGAGGATTCGCGGTTCTTCAAGAAGCGCCATCTCGAAAGCGCGCATGCTTTCTATGAAAAGCACGGCGGCAAGACCATCATCATGGCGCGTTTCGTTCCCATCATCCGAACGTTCTGCCCGCCAGTAGCCGGCGCGGCCCGGATGACGTACTCGCACTATCTGACTTACGATATTTTCGGCGGGTTCCTGTGGGTCTGGGGAATGATTCTTACTGGTTACTTCCTCGGTCGCGCAGTGCCACACATTGACGAGCAGATTCACTGGGTCATCGCCGTTGTTATCGTTCTTTCCTTGACTCCCCCAGCCCTTCATGCCTGGAAAGCGCGACGCGCCAGCAGCACGCCTAATACATAGGTTTTCAGCCGCTGAAAATGCAAAACGGGGAGCCTGGCAGCTCCCCGTTTCACGCATTCTTTACGGCCGGGAAGCGTCTAGAAGACAGCGACCCGGTTTCACACCGCGAAAGCGGTGTGTGAATGTTTTTCAGCAATCGTGGCCCGGTGGCGTCATACTTTTCCTCCAAGCTCATTCGTTGCTAATTCGCGTTTTACTCCCGAACAGCCCCGATTGCAAGAGGAAACAAAAGCGAAAAACTAAGGTGTGGCTAAGTGAAACGAAGGAAAGCTACTTCAGAAACAAACCTTCGCGCAGTTGGTCTCGGCCGACGAAGGTCTTCGACGTGCGGAACTTCGCGAAAAGATCCAGCATCTCGCGGTTCTGAAAAATATGAACGTGTTGAGCGATAGGCGCCAAAGGCAGCAATTCGAATGTCTGGTCGGGCAATACGCGGTACCGGCAGAAGCGATCCGGTGTCCGGCTATGAAAGATCGCCAGCACGACCCCGCCGGGCCGGAGTATATCGTGGAGCCGCGCGACCACCCGAGCAAGCATCTCAGGCTCCATGTAATCGAACAAATCCCAGGCTAGAATTCCGTTGAAGCTCGCCGGCGCATACTTGAGCAAATCCTCCAGGAACCGGTCGGCCAGCGTCACCGCAGACGGCCGCTCGATATCTCCCCCGATTTTGCCGGATCGCAGTCGCGGCTCTTCCGCGTCCATGAACTCCCGCCACGAGCGCAGAAAATCTTCGGTCGTTACGCGAAAACCTTTCTCGATAAAAAAATTGAGCGTGTCCTGAGACACCTGCCCCATATCCAGAATCTTTGCCTTTGGAATGTCGGAGAGCAGCCAGAGAAATTCTTTGAGGGCGTTCGAAACACGGCCCGACTGGGAGACAGTTGCCGCTACGCCCTTCACACTTGGGCCAGCGGCGGTGGGTATCGCCGGGGACATCGTGCGCGCTTTCATTTGCCAAGCCATAAACTAACCCGTCACCGTCGAGTCTTTCCGAAGCCGGCGAAAATCACCGGACCGTCTCCGCGAGACGCCCCGCTGCGGCGAGGCGTGCCGAGACAGATATCTGCCATCAGAAAACTTGAACGACTCTTGCGGCGAACCAGGGTTGGGTTGGGTGGTAGCCCTACTAGCAAGGGGCGTACCCAAGCTCGCGTGCAAACTATAATACAAGCCCTATGCCGTGTAAACGTCTACGTTCCCGCGAGGTCTGCAAGTCGCCACCAGCGCTGAGTTTGGGTCCCGTCGACTGCTAAAGCCCTCACAGCCCGGAGGCCCCCTACTCGTCCGGGATTCCTTCGATATCCGTTAATTCAGAGGCCCGTCCGACGCCCACTACGAGAAAAAATCAACGGCATGCTTGCGCGAATGGGCAACCCTGCGACTCCAGAAATCCATTCCCCACATCGGGAGGATCGGTGTCGAGGATGAAAAACTCGCCGCTATTCGCCTGGTAGTAGGTAATGCTGTATACCTTTGCGCCGACCGTGAAGCTGCCGGTGTACCGGCCTAAATTGCTGGAATCCGCTGTGGACGAGCCGGTAAAAGCTACGGCGCTCACAGTCGCAAAATCGTCGTTGAGGGCTACCATCCCGGCAAGATTCCCGGAACCATTGGCGACCGACTGGCCCACGAAGTCCTCTTCGCCAGCGGAATTGAAGGCTTGCAAGTTGACCGCGTAGTTGCCCTGAAACGATTCTAAAGCTTGCGAAACGATCAGGCCGGTACCGATGGCGTTATTGTCAAAATCCAGGATGAGTGCCCCACCGCCTCCAGTTGTGCTGTTCGGATCGAGCAAATTTAGGGAGGGATCCGTGGGAAAGATCAAAAGTGCGGAAACATTTAACGTCGTGGTGCCCGGAAGCGTCAGCGTTCCCGTTCCATTGCCGGGAATTGAGTAAACGCCTTGGCCCGCGATGGAACCACTTTGATTCGTGCCGGAATCGTTCGTATCGGCAAATCCAGCGCTCAGGTTTCCGCTACCATCCGCTGTGAATTGGCCAGCGAGCGAAAGCCGTCCGCTGATCGTGTTTCCCGATTCGAAGAGCGCATAAGGGCCGCTCAGCACAGCGTTCGAGAATGATGAGCTCGCTCCCATTGTGCCTTGGCCGTAGAACGTGCCTCCGGTGAGAAAGTCAGGCAAATCGGTTTCCACGATGCGCAAGACTTCGCCTTGCACCGCGTAGTAGATGAAATTCAACCCAACGCTCGTTCGTATCGTCCCTCGCCCAAACGCATCCGGGCCAGTGACAGGTCCATTCATCTGCGGCGAAGTCTGCGTTGTCCCTCCGTCATTCGCGTAGAACGCGCCACTCGACACGATTCCCGAAGCCGCGCTGAGATTTGCAACCCCTCCAAAGGCAGCAGGCACAGCGCTGTCGAGGTCATAACCATTTAGAGCAAAGGAGAAAGAGCCGGCGATCGAGCTTGGATTTGTCGCGTCTGCCGATTGCGAATCTAGCGTGCCACTCGAAGTAGCCGAGCCGTCGAACTCGATGACTAATGCGTGCGTAGACGACGTAACCGCGATGCTGAATGTCTCGAGGCCACCGTTAGGCAGCGTCGCGTCATTCACGATCAACGTAATGCTGCCTCGGCCGTCAGATCCTAAGCTGTAAATCCCCGTAACCGGATCGAATTTGCTCTTGGTTGCGCCTTGGTCGGCGTAATCTTGCTCGCCGCTGGTGATATTGCCGTTGCCGTCGGTGACGATCGTGCCCGCCGCGACGTAAATGCCGGTGCTATCCGTTCCTTCGACGAAGAAAACGTATGGTCCAATCAGCACGTTGTTCGATGCCGCCGAGATCACCGAAATGGCCGCGCTCGCCGTTGAACTGTTGTCGTCAGAGGCATCCGCTGCGATTGTTACCGTTCCTGCTGCGTTCGGCGCCGTATAGCTCGTTGTCGCGCCATTGGCCGTATGCGTCGGATTGAAAGTTCCGCAACTGCCGCTCGGGGTGCAGGTCCAGTCTGTACCTCCATTCGCCGTATCGTTGGACACTGTGGCTCTGAGGTTCGCGGCTTGGTTCACGCCAAGCGTGGCGGGCGCATTCGTAAGTTCCACGGTAATTCCGGAGTTGGTGGGACCGGTAGGCTGAGTAAGTGCGGGGCCGCTGGTACCGCAGCCAGTTAATGCCAAAATTACAAGTACGAGCAACGCAAACGCGATCGGCTTGCGATTCAATCCAACCCTCCCTGGGACGATTTCGCAGTAGTGAGCGGTGAGGCGTGCTCGTACCAAATCTTAACTTACTATTCTGACCTCATTGAGGTGCAAGTCAACGCGAAGGTCCCAGGATAGAACAGGTTAGAAGCGGTGGCACGGCCGGTCATCCGGCCGTGCCAAGCTTCGGGTGTCGTCCTATTGCGACTGCAGGAATCCATTCCCGACGTCGCTGGAATCCGTGTCGAGAATGAAGAACTCGCCGCTATTCACCTGGTAGTAGGAGATGTTGTACGAGTTTGCGCCAACCGTGAAGCTTCCGGTGTATCTTCCCACATTGGTTGAATCCGCAGTGGAGCTTCCCGAGAAATTTACAGCCGTCGCCGTCGTTCCATTGTCATTGAGATCCACGGTTCCGGTGAAACTTCCACCGCTCTGAGTGGACTGTCCCACGAAGTCAATTTCAGCGCTGGAATTAAAGAGCTGCAAGTTGACCGCGTAGTTGCCCTGGAACGCTCCCGTGACCTGTGGAACGATCAAGCCGGTACCGACTGCGTTGGCGTCATCGTCCAAAATCAACGCGCCACCGCCGCCGCTTGTCGTATTGTTCGGATCGAGCAAGTTCAGCGTCGGATCTGTCGCGAAGATCAGGAGAGCCGAAACATCTTCCGTCGTACTCGGCGTGCCCGGAAGAGTCAGTGTGCCCGATCCGTTGCCTGCAAGCGTGTAAGGACTCGCCGCGATCGAACCTTTTTCATAAGTCCCATCGTCGTTCGTATCGGCAAATCCAGCGCTGAGGGTTCCGCTAGCTGCCGTGAATTGGCCGGCGATCGCAAGGGGGCCGTTGACGGTGCTGCCCGACTCAAAGAACGCATAGGTCCCGCTCAACGAGCTAACTGAGAACGTTGAATTCGTCCCTGGCGCTCCCTGTCCGTAAAATGTGCCTCCTGTAATAAACGTAGGCACGTCGCTCTCTACGACGCGCAGCACTTCACCCTGCACGGCGTAATACACGAAATTCACGCCGAACGAAGTGCTTATCGTGCCTCGGCCAAACGCATCCGGGCCCGTAACACTGCCAGTCGTTCCAGAGTTTTGGGTGGTTCCTCCGT
>Ga0302324_100008520_pt1 | contig 21605 bp, 14 predicted proteins | sample Palsa_T0_1_FD_201949 | JGI IMG/M metagenome (GOLD analysis project Ga0302324, IMG submission 201949) | Peat permafrost microbial communities from Stordalen Mire near Abisko, Sweden - Palsa_T0_1 | ecosystem: Environmental > Terrestrial > Soil > Palsa > Peat permafrost | place: Sweden: Abisko...
CACGGTCGAGCTGGCAAACCAGAAATTCTGAGGGCTCAAGTTGACTTTCAGCCCGGCATTAAGATTGTTGCCGTTGCTGGTGTTGTTTCCACCCGCTGTATTGAGGGTGTACTTGCCCGTGCCGCCAGTATTGACGAGACCGGGTATCTCAGCCGGGCCGTAGGGACCGTATCCTGTTCCGCAACCGCCTCCGACACCTGTGCATGTGAACACGGAGGTCGACGGAGGGTCGCCCAGCGTGCCGATGAAGCTACGGTTATTCCCCCCTTTGTCGTCCATCGAGACGTACAACGTGTTGTTATAGATCTGGACCATCCGTGTACTCTGGGACTCAGTACAAGTAGTCAGGCTCGAGCATGGTTCCGGTCCGTTATCTGGCCCCGTGATGGCTATGGGATTGTTGATTCCAAAAAAATTGTTGGCTCCCAGCGTAGTTAAGTACACACCCTGAGTGTCGTCATATAAGGTGTTCGGATTATCGCAGAGGCTGTTAGTCGCATCCCAATTTTTGCATCCCTGGCCGGAAACGTAGATGCTGATTCCGTCGGGGGAATAGGCGCTGCGTGCATCGTTTTGATTGTAGATGCCGTAGAGCACGGTGGAGGAATTGACGTTGCCGTTGGCGTCGATCAACACCGCCACGCGCGGTACTGGTGTGTTTCCGCTGTAAGTCTGTCCCAACAGGGTTCCCGTCTGAGCCATCGCCGGGTTTCCGTTCTCCGGAACGCACGCGTTGCCGAGCATTGTTGAACCGGGACAGTAATTGAGATAATTGACGTTGAATGTCGCGGCATTTAGACCGTAACCCACCATTGTCAGGTATAGGCCGTTGCCAGAAAGCTGGAGCGTGCCCTCCGACTGAGATCCGTAATCATCGGAAACGGGAAAGTTCGCACCAGACATGTTTTGCGGCAACTGGATAGAATTCACGAACGTGACACTAGTCGCGCCGTTCGGTGTGTATTGCCACAAGTTCCAGGGAGCTCCCTGATCGTCCCCGTAGCTGTTAGGGCCGGTCCCGGTGGTGCCGCCCGTCCCTCCGACTGGGGCGGTTGCACATGTAGCCGGGTTTGGTGTGGTGTTCGGCGGCGTGCCTCCATAAACGCCGCAGCCTGCAACGGATACAACCAGATTGCCCGGCGTGAAGAACGGGGCTTGGGGTGTTGGTGGGGCCTGCGCAAACGCCGGCACGGACATTAGCAGTAGCAACGTCATTGCTACCGCGATTTTTCCGATTCGCCCTTCGGGCATACAGGTACTTTCTGGGAATCTCAAGTCACTCACCTTGGTGTTGGCTTTTTGTTGCGTTTTTCACCTTATCAAGCGAACATTACACTCGCGTGACGGCGAAGGGGGTTTTTGGAAATATCAGGTTTATTGTGGAGATATTTCGGATATTTTATGGGAATTTTACGCGCGGCGGGAATCCCGTTGAGAGGATAATTAGTCCCTCCAGCGTTCGGCCCATTCTACCGCCATGATCGTTCGCGTCACCGGTCGCTTCTCGGACGGGGCGTTCGCGAGTCTTCGGGGCCAGATTTGCAATTGCCGTCAGGCGAGTTCGAGGGAGCGGCTCAGAGTTCGACAGTCACAATTCGCAGCCTCGCAGAAGTAGAGCGCAACCACATTCTCGACGTCCTTCGTCAGCTGCGCTGGGTCATCGGAGGACGCAATGGGGCGCCGCCTCGCCCGGGCTGCCCCCTACGAGCCTAATCTACCGGATGCGCAAGCTCCGCATCGTGCAGCCGGAACCCATGGAGGGAGACTTTAATCCGCGAGCGTCGAGCAGGCGTCGGAATGATTCGTCAGCCGTGTCGACAATTGGTCTCGATCGGTTGAGCGACTCAGATAAACCCTTTGGGCGAATAGCGCGCCGATCCGCAGGAATGGTTTGCGGAGTGCTGTCGCGGACTCCCTGTAAGAGCGCCGCACTTCAAGACGCGAAACAACCCATATGGCTACTTCCGACAAACCCCTTCGCATCGATATTCCCATGAAGCTGTCAGAACTGAAAGTCGTGTTCACGTGACGTTGAATGACCACTCGTACAATGCCGATCGGATGGTAGCCACCGGCAATCCTTACACGGAACTGATCGCGGACCTCATGAAGCGCGGAATACAAATCGAGTTGTGCGTGACCGCGGCAGTTCACTACTGGGGAAATGCAGACCTGCTTTCCGGATGGCGAGAATGTCGAAACTAGCGCAAGAAGGATTCGTAGAAATCACGGAATGGGATTGAAGCAGCGGCGGTCACTGTGCAAGCAACGTCTAATCGTTGCTGGCGTTCTATGGAAACATCGTGGGGCCCAATGTCGACGCTGGGGCTGCCATCACGGCGCACGAAAACACGCGAAAGCACCTTTCGGTCGCCACGCGTGTGGACGGCTGGAATTACACGTTTCCGGCCGTGCCCTCCGGCGCCATACCGGCCAAAGTGTTCAAGACCAGCTCCGAAATGCGGTGGAACGACACCCGCCTCCTTCTGCAGTATTACGGGCCGGCTCATCCCGACAGCGACATCTCGGTTAATTTCAGCGACGCCGATGTCCTCCACGTGGGGGAAACCTGGTGGAACGGCGTTTACCCTTTGGCCGGACTGGACCACTTGGCAAGAAACGCCATCCCACGATGCGATGCACCCGCGTGACGCGTCGGTGTGCCGCACATCGTTTGCGTTTTTGTTGCCGGCTCGATGCGAAACGCTTATCCGTCTTCGCGGCAGTGCGGCTCGCCGCCTTCCACAAGCGCGGGACGCCGACGTGACTCCGCGCGGCCCCTAGAGCCGTCCTGGATCGACCATTTTCATCGAATCAAGCCCGGGCTCGCACGTAGCTCTTGTCAATCTCCTTGAGGTTTGCAACGCCGGCCATACCCATGTCGGTTGCCAGTTCGGCCCGGAGCAGGTCCACAACACGCGCCACGCCACGGCTTCCGAACGTGCCCAGTCCGTAGAGATAAGGCCGTCCGATACCTACAGCCGAGGCTCCTATCGCGAGCGCCTTAAAAATGTCCGTACCTCTGCGGATTCCTCCATCGATCAGAACAGGTATTTTGCCGTTGGCCGCCTCCACGCACTCAGGAAGCGCTTCAATCGTTCCGCCTACCTGGTCCAGTTGTCTCGCACCGTGATTTGAAACGATGACTCCCGAGAGACCGTTCTTGACCGCGAGCCCTGTATCTTCCGCGGTTAGAACTCCCTTTACGATCACGGGCAGGTCGCTGCTGTCCCGAAGCTGTTTTAAGATATCCCAGGTTGGCGTAGAGAAGGGCCGTGGGGCGGGATAATCGCCGGAGGTCCAGAGGATATCATCGGGCTTGTAGGAAACCTTCCCATCTGAGCCGCGTGGAATGCCGTTTCCTTGGCACCAGCTGCGGACGAGACCATTGTGAATGCTTCGTTCGCGATGAGAGACTAAATAGATATCGACAGTCACTGAGATTCCTGAGCAGCCCGAGTCCTTGAGCTTCTCGGTAAAGGCGGCCATCTGGCTCTTCGTGGTAAGGTTCGCTGCGGTTGTGAACTGCCACCAGACCTTGGGCCCTTTGCCGGAGGCCAGGACATTATCAATCCCACCGCTGGTGATCATCATGGTGTTGGCCGCCCCGGCGCCGATCGCAGTCTCCTGCTCTCCGTTAGGGAAAACACAATTCTTCCCGCCGGTCGGGCATAAGAAGATCGGGTGAGCCAAAGGTTTACCGAAAAGCACCGTGGAAAGATCAATCCTGCTGACGTCGTATTTCAGGACGTGCGGGCGAATGATCAGTTTGTTGAAGCCGCTTCGGTTGTCACGAAGCGCTTGCTCGTCTTCCGAACCCTCATCAAGGTAGTCCCAGGCGAGCGGATCGAGTTTTTCTTTCGCCAATTTGGCGAATTCAAAAACGTTGACGGGCGCGTCGAGCGGATCGCCCATCTCGCTGTACTTCCGGTCAGCCCGGAGCAGCGGCGACGCCCCCAGAAACTGAAGCAGGCCAGTTAGTGCGCGGCGCCGATTCATCAAATCTGCATTCATGATTTGCTACCAGTCGATTCTGTATATGTACCCCGCTCCAGGACTGTTGCTAAAGACACCGGGCGGAGCAATTCCGGCATCACAGTAATACATCTTTCCCTCATACATATCCATGCCGTGTGGGTCAGGATCATTCCCCTTGTCTAGGGTCACGACTTCGAGGACATGTCCGTCTTTTATGTCTTGTTTGAGAAACACGTAATCGTTGGAATAGCCCACCCATATTCCGGGAGGATCCCAGGCAAGACCGTGCGGCCGGCTCAAGTGTAACGGAAATCGATCACCTGGTTGATCGCCGGCAACCTTAAAAGTGAGCGGATCGACGCGAACAACAGCGTTCCACTTGAAGCAGGTGATCCAAAGAGAATCGTCTGCATAAAGGACGCCATGCACTCCGCCACCATCGGGAATCGGGAACACCCCTATCGTGCGCCCCGTATCGGGATCAACCTGCACGACTCGTCCGGTCTTTGGTTCATCCGGCCGGGGCAAACGGCCTAGCGCACCGCCATTCGCGCCCATCCAAAGGTAGCCACCTCCGAAGCCCATGCCGCTGGTATTGGAAGATTCGGTCTCGACTTTCTTCAATATGGCTCCGGTTTTCCAGTCCAAAAGAAAAGCTCGATCGCTGATCTGTTCCGCCACCCACAGGCCTTCGGGCGTCGCGGCAAGAGCGTTCGGATTTCCCTCTGGCGAGCGGAAGAGCCGTGTTATTTTCCCGCGATGGGTCGGCGGCTTCGCCGCTGCCAGCAAGGGCGCAGCCAATAAAGAACACAGGAGCGAACGGCGATTCAGAGTTGTCGTCACGTGCGGTCCCCCCGGTATGATTCACCTGGTAAATCAATCATAATCCAAGGGTCACCACTTCTGCGGCACAAAAAAATGCCCAAAAAAGCTGCCACGGGGCGATCAAGCTGTTCCTGTCGCAGTCGGCGACGCCGTAGCGCCCGCAGGACTGGATGAGCGCCTCGCCTCCGCGCGTGGCCGTCTTCGTCGCCGGCCACCATGCGCCGCGCACCAGAGAAGTTCATCCATGCCCGCCGGCGCCGCGTGAGGCGCCCACCGCCGGAGGGATACACGTCCTTCATTCGCGTCCGCGACTGAGTAAACTCACTGGACTCCGGTTCAAGTTGCCGGAAACCTCAACCCACGCACGCTTGTCTGGTCTGCACTGAACGGCAACGGCAAAGCTGAGTCCAACTACGCGACGGTGTCATTCCGCCCCATTGGCGAGAACTCCTGTGGGGTGTGGACGGAGCGTTGCGCGCCATTGCCGGCTGACCGCTCATCTCTATTGCGACACATACGCGTTCCCCTTGCATTTCAACTTTCGCGGAAATCCGTGAAGGTCGGAACGGCCCTGAATCCTTTCGTCTTGATGCCGTCGTACAGCAGGCCAGCCGCAAACCATAGGCCGCCCAGAATCTTCGCGGTGCCGGGCAGGCTGAACCAAATGGTCAGGCAAAAGAGAAAACCCAACCCGGGAACCAGCAGCGCGGAGAAAAAGTCGCGCTTGCCCGGCTGTTCGAGAAACCAGTATTGCCGGATCACCGCGGCATTCACGCCCATAAAGGCCAGGAATGCTCCAAAGTTGATCAATTCGGCGGATTGCTCATAATTCAGCGCCAGCGCGCCCACGAAGGCCAGCACTCCCACCAGGCAGATATTCAGATCCGGCGTTCCTCGCGCCGGACTGAGATACGCAAAAAACCGACGGGGCAGCACGCTGTCGCGGCCCATTCCAAACAGCAGGCGCGAAACACCGGCTTGCGCGCTTAATCCGGCTCCGATATTGGCAATGATCAATATGCCGGCCATGGCTTGAAACAGCCACCATCCGCCCACGTCGGCCGAGATATCCAGGAAAGCCGTCTCTAAATTCTGAAACGAATGATAATCCGGCTGGACCTGCTGGCCAAGGTAGACCTGCAGACCTCCGAAAACGCCGGTGAACAAACAAACGAAAACAGTGGCAAGCAGAACATTGCGGCGCGGATTCTTAACTTCTTCGGCCAGCGTGCTCACTCCGTCGAACCCTCCGTAGGTTAACGCCGCTACCCCGGTTGCGGTTGCGATGGCCGGCCAGCGAAAAGTGGCTGGGTCATAAAACGGCTTGGTAGAGAAAAGGCCGGACCATCCGTGCGCGTGAAACAGAAAACGAACCGCCAAGACGATGAATACCATGACCACGCCGGTCATGATCACCATTAGCGTCAGATTCACATTGGCGGTCGCTCGAATGCCTCGTAGATTGACCGCCGTCATCATCAGCGCGAACAGGAACGCCCACATCCAGTAGGGAACTTGTGGAACCAGGCGTTGCACAGTCAGAGCTCCGTAGATGGTGCAGATCAGGGGCACCAACAGGTAATCGAGAAACATGGCCCAGCCCGCCAGGAAACCTAAGCGGGGATGCAACCCTTCGCCAACATATGTGTAAGCGGAGCCGGCGGCCGGATACAGCGCCGCCATGCGGCCATAGCTAAATGCCGTGCAGGTCATAGCGACCATAGCCAGCAGGATGGTGGTGACTGCATGTCCATTGGAGAGCTTCTGCGCGACGCCGAACAGCGGCAGGGGCGCGATCGGCATGATGAGAACAATTCCGTATAAAATCAGATCCCTTAAGCCAAGAACTCGCCGCAGGGCCGACGCTCGCGGCACGGGGTCCGCCGAAAGCACTTTTTGTTCCTCGGTCATGCCTTCCTTGACGTAGCGCGCGCTCTCATACGTGTGCGAGCGAGCGGTGGAATAGTCCGCAGACAATGCCCGTTAATTCGAGGTCAGGCGCGAAGCATGCTTTTGAATTTTTCGAATCGCTCGCGCAATATCGTCCATGTCCCTTGTCTCCCCCAACAGCATGGTCTGGCCAAACCAGACCGCTTCGCCGCATAACTTATCATTCACCGGGCAATGGTTCCGATCCCGGTACGCTTTCAACTCGGCTTTGGAATAGATGCGCTGATAGGCTCGCGATTGCAATGTGTGCTCGAGGAAGGCTTCCCGGTTGAGCGGCGTGTATCCGTCGTAGCAGGGAATGCCCTCGGCCCGCAAGGCTTTCAAAAATTGCGCCCGCCCCATCCCGGAGAACTGATCTCCATCGTAGCGGAACATATAAAGATGATAAGCATTCCGGGTGGATCCCTGATACATCCGCGCAGGGAAGATTCCCGAAATCTGCTCCAGTTGCCTGGTTAGATAGCGGGCGTTCTTCTCCCGAACCGCAGTCTGGGCCGCCAGCCTGGTGAACTGAGTGGAGAGCAGCGCCGCTTGAAATTCTGTGATCCGGTAATTGGAGCCGTTCCGCACGTAGCCTGAGAGCGACCCTGTGCCTCTTCCGTTATTGTGGAAGCTGACGGCGCGTTCCATCAGCGCTGCATCATTCATGACAATTGCCCCGCCCTCGCCACTGTTCAGATTCTTGGACGCTTGGAAGCTGAAGCAGCCGGCCTGACCCAAGCTCCCCACCTTATGTCCCCGCCACTCCGCGAGATGGGCCTGACAGGCATCTTCCACCACAGCGATCCGGTGCTTCGCGGCCAACTTCAGGACAGTGTCCATATCGGCTGGAGATCCGCCCAGGTGAACTGGAAGAATAACACGCGTGTTAGGGGTAATTGCCGCCTCGATCTTGCGGGCGTCGATTTGAAACGTCTCGATATCCGTGTCGACGAACACTGGAAGCGCATACTGCAACAACACCACGTTGACCGTTGCGACAAACGTATAAGGAGGAACAATTACCTCGTCGCCAGGGCCGATGTCGAGGGCATTGAGGGTCGTCGATAGTGCCGTGGTCCCGCAGGATGTAGCCAGACAATGTGCCGCTCCCAGGGTGTGCGCCCACGTCCGCTCAAACTGCGTTGCATGATCGCCGTCCAGCCGACACCATTTTCCTTCGCGAAGCACATTCACCCAGCTTTGTTCGTCGTTGGCGGCAATTTCCGGCCAAGTAGGAAAGGCGGTGGAGCGCGTAGGCTTGCCGCCCAACAACGCCGGGGTCTGCTCCACGGCTACCGCAGGGGCAAGTCCTAAACCAGCCAGAGCTGTGCTCGCGATCAACGATTTATGAAAGCCCCGTCGAGTTACTTCGTCCCCCATTGTGAATTCTCCCGTTGCTAGCGATAATGCGCTTCCAGCTCGAGGTTCCCCTGCAATCGGGAACCGTCAAACACCACCTGATCTCCATCCAGTACGGCTGCCTGGCCATTCAAAGTAGCGGATTGGAGCACGCCCAGGTTGGAAGCCAACCGAAGCCGGACATTGCTTGGATGCCCGGCCGGTGTACCAGCTTCGATAGAAACGTGAATCAGCTTTTTCTCCGGATCGGGCCGGAATTGATAACTGATCTCTCCGAAATCCGTGGGGGCTTTGCGGAGGGAGAATCCATCGCGAGTATCGAGCCACGCTTTGGGGGTTCCCGGGGCAATCCAAAGCTCGCCTCCTTCCTCTTTAACGAACATCATGCGCAGCATGCGCATTTGCTGCGTGTTCGAATACGTGTGGGGGAGAGTATTCTCGTTGAATCCTTCCGTGATGTGAGTGAACTCCACGGCCGAATAGGTATCTCGCGTCATGCCGTATGCGAGCGAGCTATAGAAAGTAAGAAGAAGTTTGTTCACATCCCCGTGCCGCATTTCTTCCAAGGCGTAGCCGTAGGTGTAGGCATGATCCACTCCGTCCCACACCCGGTCCAGGCCCAGCAGCAAACCGCCGCGCTGTTCCATGAAATCCGTTACCCAGTGGTATCGCGGATCGGTGGCCGGGAAGAATTCAGTTTCGAGAACCAGCGGAGCCACCAGCGAATAGTAAAATTCGGAGCCCTGCTTTTCCAGCCGATGCGTCAGCGGCTCGATGGGCAAAACGTCTATTCCATGGTCCCGAAAGACGGCGGACCGCATGGAATTCAGGATGTCCTGATGATAGTCGTCTGCCTTCCGGAGCCACTCCGCACCCTCCGTCTTCATCCCGGCCGCGTCCATCGCCAGCGCCATCTCATGCATGCCCATCCAGTTGTATGTATCCGAGTAATACGAAACCACCAGGTTCTGAAAGTCGCAATAGGCCGGACCCGGGGCCAGCAGACCGTATCCGAGAGGCTTGCCGCCCTTCACCATCACTTTGGTTCCCGCGCGATTGGTTTCTATCCATTCCATGGCTTTCAGCGCCTTCGGCAGTACCCGCTGCAGCCACGCGGTTCGACCGCTCAGCCGGTATTGCTGACCGATGGCATACAGCAGCGCGCCGTTGTCCGGCGTTCCGTAGATGGAGATGTATTGGCCGCTGGGCTTCTGCACCGCCAGCAGGCTGTCGATGTACTTCTCCACGTCATCGAAATAGCCAAGCAAACTCAATGCGTGAATATAAAGACCGGCGCTATAGCCGTACTCTTCCTCGTAAAAACTCGAACCATCGTGAATTTCATACCGGTCCTTCACCTTGTCCACATTCATCGTGTTGTAAATTTCCCATGCGCGCCATGCGTTGTTGATGTAGGGTTCCGGCGTGGTGAAGACGGTTCCGCTGTTGACGTGCTCTGTCCAATAGCTTCGGACCTCGGCGAGCTTTTGATTGAAGCTGCCCGCGTCGGAGGTGTCGGCCAGCCGCTCCCAGTTCAGCTTGTAGGGAATACGAAAGTAAAACTCCGCGTATTGATGGGGAGCGATGGTGGCCGCTTGAAATGGATTGACGCCAGGGCGGCTGGAAGGAGCCAGGTAAACGGTGATGCGGGCTGGGCGGGGCTCGGCTGAGAAATTGGCGACGCGGAACTTCACGTTGGCTTCCAAAGGCTCGTCGGGACTGAAATTCTTCGAATACCCGAAGGCCGTTTCTTCATAGGACAGACCCTCAAACGTCCAGCGCACCTGCACCACCGGCAGAAAGCCGTCCAGGAGTGAGCGTTCAAAGTCGCTGTCCGACCCATACGGGTTCGGAGGATCACCCAGCCGAAAATCGATCTCCTCGGCGCCCACGCTGAGCGAACCGTCGAAAGAGACTATGAACTCGTCGGGGTGGTCTTTCGTGCTGAGGGGAATACGGGGCTTAAGCATGGCGGGGAAATATGCCGCCACTTTCTTGAAAGAAGGTTCCCCCTGTGCCAGAACCTCCAGTCCGAGAACGTCCGTTTGTGAGTTCAGCGCCCGCCGGCCATCAGGGGTGGGATGAACAGGCACTAGACGCATCTGCGTCCACGCTGGCGGACACTGGGCAAAAAGGAAGATCGCAACTGCGGAAGCGGGGAAAAAAACTTTCAACTTGTTATTCTCCTCAAGATTCTATATGGGGCCGGTGAGTCCCGGCCCCTGCCCGTCTTCGGGCTCAAGCTCAAAAGAGAAACTTAAGAGCAAACTGCAGTTCGCGGGAGTCCTGCGCGGTATAGCCTATGGCTCCAAAAGCAGCATCGCCGGCGCCGCTATCCGGTTGGCCAAAAACCGGATGGTTGAATAGATTGAATGCCTCGGCTCTGAACTGCACTTGCATGTTCTCCCCCAGATGGAACGACTTGTAGAGACCGAGATCCCAGACTTGCGATCCCGGACCTATCACAATATTCCGCCCCGCGTTGCCCCAGGAGAATGGTCCGTTCGGCCCAGGACACACATTCAGGAAGGCGCTGGTGTTGAAATCCTCGGCGACGATCTGGCCATCCGGCCGGCTTGAGTTCAGGCGCCAATTGCCCACCAGGTCCGGACGCGCGGCCCCGATATCGCTGTTTGCGCGATTGCAGTCCTGTGTAACGAAAACTGGTAATCCCGACTGGAACGACGAGATCCCATTCACCTGCCAACCTCCTAGCGCCCGATCCGCGAAGCCCCCGCCGTTCAGAAAGCGCTTGCCCTTGCCGAAAGGAAGTTCGTAGACATAGCTGATCACCAGCCGATTCCGGGTATCCTGGGAAGCCAGACCACGGTCCGCCGCGCGATCGTAGCTGTCTTGAAAAGTGAAACCCCGCGCACCTTCCCCTACAAAAGTGCCTCCCGTATCGTCAATCGTCTTGCTGAAGGTGTAGCTCGCGAGCAGCATAAACCCGTTCGAAAAATTGTGCTGGACCTTGGCTTGCAGCCCGTTATAGTTCGCGTTTCCATTGTAATTCTGGTAGTACAGCGTACCGAAATCCGGCCACCGGCGCCGGCTGGCGATGGACCCTGGACCGGGTTCGGCCTGGTTGGGGGCTTCCAGATCAGGCAGGTGATGAGCTTCGTTCCCGACATAGCCAACCTCGAAGAGCGTGTTCCACATGGTGTGCTGAATCGTGAAGCTGTATTGCTGCACGCGTCCGTTCTTCATATAAGGATCGTTGGCGTAGTAGCCAAGTGCAGCCACGCTGGCGTTTGGAGTTGGATTTGAGAAACTGAACTGCTGGAAGTTCGTCTGATCGTAGCTTAGGGTATTCACGCTGACAAAGGGAGGATTCAGCGCCATGTCCACCCACTTGTTCTCCGTGTCGCGCTGATAGAAGACGCCGAAAGCGGCGCGTATTACCGTATCTTTGATCCCCGGAACCAAGTAGGCGAGTCCAACGCGCGGGCCGAAATCCTTGGTGTCGCTGAAAGCCAGGGCGTTGGGGAGGCCGACGCTGTTGGCTTGCACATAAGGCGCAATCGTGAGCAGCGGATACTGTACGTCTCCAATTTTCACGCCATGGGCCCCTTGGGAAACCACGATGGTCGGTTCCCCATTGTTGGGCGGCAGGTAAATATTGGAAAACGAATTGTTAGAGGAACGCGGTATTCCGGACCACTCATAGCGCATACCGAGATTTAAAGTGAGGCGAGTCGTCACTTTCCAGTCATCCTGGAAGTATCCGCCGATCTCCTTGTAGCGCTGCTCCGGGTCGAAAGGCTGAGGAGATGTTTCGACAAAGTTGGGAGTCTGCAGCAGGAAATCGCCCAGAGCATAGTTGGTGAACTGCCCGCTATAGGAGAACGAACCTACCGGCAGGATAATCTCCTTGAAAGTGTCCGAGAAGCGCGTGAACTCGCCTCCGAACTTCATATTGTGGGTCCCTTTGGTCCAACTGAAAGCGGGCCGGACTTCGGTATTCATCGGCTCCCACTGCCGGGGTTGCGAACCTCCTTGCCCCAGGGCCGAATAACCAGTCACGCTCCAACCCGGGGCTTCCCAAGCGTCTGGAAGCGTCGAGAGGCCCTGGATCTGCAATAACTTGTTGACGATGTCGTACTGGTTGGCCGTGCTGTAACGCTCGTTCTGATGAAAGTGAGAAACACCGAAGGTTAGTTCGGCCACAAAATTGGACCGCAGCAGCGACGAGAGATGCAGGGCGCCCGACTGTGTTTCATTGCCCTGGGTATAGGTGAAGTTGGGATTCGCCGTGGGGTTTAAGAGATTGCCGACGTTGTTGACATACCGGGCATAGAGAAACGTCTTCGAACCCAGCATCTGGTCTACCCTGCTGATGAACTGATCGCTGTCGAAACGATAGGCTGAGTTGTCGTAGTAGTTATACCCAGGCCCGCTGATGTTCGGCACCGGAATCCAGGGTCCCTTTCCGATCCCATTTTGCAGGAAGCTGAGTAGTGTTGGGGGGATGCGGCTTTGCGGAATCTGGTTTCCCGGGAAAGGAATCCCGGTGACCGGATCGATTAACGGCTTTCCCGCGGTGACCACGTCCGAGAGATTGCCGGTGAGTTCCTGGGGCGTCGGATAATAAGACAACTGCGGCGTAAGCTTCGAATCGCGGAACCCCTCATAGGAAAAGAAGAAGAAAGTCTTGTCCTTGCCGTTATAGAGTTTCGGAATTATGATGGGACCGCCCAAGGTCCCTCCGAACTGGTTGCGGTGATAAGGCGGTGCGCCATTGGTCAACGCAAAGAAGTTGCGGGCGTCAAAATCGTTGTTTCGAAGAAAATCGAAGGCCGCGCCGTGATATTGATTCGATCCGGATTTGGTGACCAGACTCACCTGGGCGCCGGCCTCCGCTCCGAAGGCCGCGCCGTAATTGCTGGATCCCTGATTAAACTCCTGAATGGCATCGACACTCGGCGAGTACATGTTGGTGCCATGCTGATATTCTTTAATGCTCACGCCATCCAAAAGATATTGGTTGTAGTCCATGTGACTGCCGTTGGTGTTGAATCCCTTGGAGGTCGGATCGATTTGAACGTCGTCGAACGTGCCGCTGTTCTTCGACAATGTGTTCCCCGGGGCCAGCAGATTCAATTGGAGAAAGTTACGCCCGTTGAGCGGCAGCTCGGTAAGGGCTTTGCCTTCGATTACGGTACCTAGCTCGGAGCTTGTTTGCCGCAGCAGGGGCGTGCTGGCGGTAACCGAGATTTGATCGGAAACCGCTCCAACCTCGAGCCTGAAATCCTGAATGACCGGTGGCCCCACAAACACCCGCAGGTTGTTGGTGACTTCCTGCTTGAAGCCAGCCATCCCAACGGAGAGGTTGTAACTGCCGGGTGTCAGGTCTGGAAAAGAATAGGAGCCGGACTGATTGGTCTGGGTCGAGCGAACGAACGAGGTCTCGACGGAGGTGAGCGTGATGGTAGCTTGGGCGACCATCGCGCCAGCGGAATCGGTTACCGTCCCTTCGATTGCGGCGCTGGCCCGCTGCGCGTTCGACGACACGGGAAACACAGCCATCAGACAAAGGGTTACACAACAGCGTACGAACAGGTTCGTTCTTGCCATAACCGGCGGCATAGACGTGCTCCTTTCGGGAAAAATGTCAGCCCGGAATCTGTCGGCCCCAAGCCCGATTCCGCCTTTTGGGAAGTATGGGACAAAGCCGTGGTGTGTGTCAAGCACTTTATCTCGTTTTTGATAGTAATTAGCAACTTTTTGTGATGAAGTGTCGAGTTCAAGCTTCACAATAGAACATTTGCGTTACTTTCTAGGTTGACACACGCTCCCCTTCTCAGTAGCATGGGAAGATCGCGAAGCCCGGAATCGCGAGAGTTCGCGCTATGAAGCACGTACACGCCACGTTGGCTCGGGATGCACACGTCGTTGAGGCCGTGGTGCGACGATTTGGACCAATCTCGCGTGCCCGCATCAATCAACTCACCGACTTGCGAGCCAGCACAACCTCTTTGCTGGTCCGCCAACTCTTGGAAGAAGGAAGGTTGGTTGAAAACGGGCGCTCGGATAATGCGCTTGGCCGCAAGCGGATTCTGCTTCGTTTGAATGAGGAATACGGGTATGTCGCAGGGATCGATTTCGACGACGAAGAAGTGGTGGCCGGCGTGATGGACTTGCATCCGCGGCTCCGCGCCACGGTCTCGGAGCCGGTCCACTTGAAGGAGGGCCGCGAGGGCCTGATTCACCAGTTGGTTTCCTGTATGCGAAAGGTACTGGACAAGGCCGGGGTGGAGGCCTCGTCGCTGCTGGGTGTTGGAGTTGCGGACCCGGGGCTGGTGGACAGCCGGCGCGGAATCACGATCATGTCCTCGATGATCGAATTTTGGAAAGACGTTCCCCTGGGCAAGATTTTTAAAGAGGAGTTCGGAGTGCCTGCTTTCGTGGAAACCCGCACGCGCGCCAAGGCGGTGGCGGAACGGCAAATCGGCGCGGGCGAGATGAACGAGGACATGATCTACGTCGATTATGGAACCGGCATTGGCGCCGGCGTGATACTCGAAGGTAAGCTGCTTTCCGGACATGCTTTTGCCGCCGGCGAATTTGGGCACACGCATCTGCAGGAAGATGGTCCGGTGTGCAAATGCGGAAGCTATGGCTGCCTGGAGGCGGTCGCGGGCGCGCGAGCGATCGAAACCAAGATTCGAGAGATCTTCGCCGAAGGCGGCACGTCACGAGCTCTGCAATTGGCTGGAGGAGATCCCGGACAGATCACCGGCTGGATTGTCTTGCAGGCCGCCCGGCTGGGCGACAAAGTCTGCAGCAACATCGTGTCCGAGATCAGCAATTACCTCGGCTTGGGGCTGGCGAATCTGGTGAACCTGTTCAATCCTTCCGTGGTGGTTCTGGACCACCGACTCTCGCTCGCTGGAGACGGGATGTTGGATCAGATTGTGCGGATTGTTCGAAAGCAGGCACTCACGTATTCAGTGCAGGACCTGGCCATACGGTTTGCGCAGCTGGGAGGGGAAGCTGGCCTGCTGGGCATTGGGCTCCTGATCCTGGATCGGCACTTCGAAATTCCTATGTTGAAGCCCCCGAAGTTCCTGATTGAACCGGAAATTACTGAAATGCGGAGAGGTTAGGTGGAGTAGCTGAGTGCGTAAATCGATTAAGTTGATGGCGGGTGTGATGCTGGCCGCATGGGGTTGCTATGCGGCGTCTTTACGGGCCGCGGCGGCACAAGTGGATATCACGCCTCCGCCGGGAACACCGATGTGGGGCTTTGCTGCCCGCAAGGGCCCGGCCACTGGAACCCTGGATCCGCTGATGGCCAGGGTGCTGGTCTTGGAAGCGGGAGAGAAACGCGTTGCTCTTGTTACGCTCGATCTGGGGCGGACCTTCGGCGAGTCAGCCATTCAGCACGTGCGCGAGTCGGCGCGGCGCACCAGTGGTATTTCCTACGTCTTCATGACCGCTTCGCACACGCATGCGGGGCCGGTTATTCTTGACGAGTATCCGGAGAAGCCGGCCTGGGAATCGCGCGCGCTGGTTCAAATCGAACAGGCCATCGCCGCCGCGGCGGGCCGATTGGAGGAGGCGCGTATCGGCGCCGGATATGGCATCGTCTATATTGGACACAACCGGTTGCAGTTGAACCGCGATCGATCGGTAACCTGGCTCGACCGGAATCCGCAAAAGATTCCCACTTCGCCCTTCGATCCCACGGTAGCGGTACTGCGCGTGGACGGTGCAAATGGAAAGCCGCTGGCGGTCCTGGTGAACTACGCCTGTCATCCGGTGGTCTTTGGCGCCGATAACCGGCAATTCAGCGCGGATTTTCCCGGCGCGATGGCGAAAACGATTGAGGCCGAGCTGGGTCCCGGCGTCATCGCTATGTTCATGCAGGGCGGCGCGGGCGACATCAACCCCTATTTCGCCGTCACACCGCTCGAACAGGATGCGGGGCGCTTAAAAGATTGGACCGGCGAACAACTTGGCCGAGAGGCCGTGCGCGTTGCTAAAACAATTCAAACCGGCGGCGCGGAAGCGTCCTTGGATTTTGTCGAAGACCGGCTCGACTATCGATTGCGTTGGGACCCAGCCAAGTTCCGCGAGGGAATGACCGAGATATTCGGGAACAACTTTGAAACTCAGTTCGGTCCTCCTGTCCGCGAGCATATGGATCTTCCGGTTGCTACCCTTCTGATCGATAAAGAGATTGTGATTGCCGGGCTTCCGGGCGAACCGTTCGTCGATCTGCAGACCAACTGGCGCAGCCGAAACCCGCTTTCCAAAACATTTTTCGCCGGTTATGCGAATGGGTACCACGGCTATTTTCCGACCATTGAAGAAGCCACTTACGGCGGATACGGGACAGCCAGCGTTACAACCTGGGTGGAGCCCGGCGCAGGGGAAGGGATGACGGAGCATGCCATCGTGCAACTCGAAACCTTGCTGGGCAGACTGAACAACGTGCCGTTCCGGGCCCGGTATTAAGATTGACCCGGAAGCAAAGGAGATAGTGCAATTGAACCGGCTTGCGTTATTCGGCGGTGAACGCGTTCGCCTCCAACCATTTCCTGCCTGGCCCATTTTCGATCAGCGGGAGGAAACGGCTCTGTTGAGAGTACTGCGCAGTGGAAAATGGTGGGCCTACTCGTACGGAGAGGGTGTTCATAGCATGGGCCACGATGTGGCGGATGGTAACCAGGGCCCGCGCCATAGCGTGACCGAGTTTCAGGAAGCATTTGCCCGGATGCAAGGCGCCGGCTATGGGATCGGCTGCGCCACCGGAACGGCCGCGCTCGAAATCGCACTAAAGGCGTTGGGAGTTGGGCCAGGCGATGAAGTGATTGTACCGCCCTATTCCTTTGTCGCCACCGCAACGGCGCCATTGATGGTCAATGCGGTACCGATATTCTGCGACATCGATCCGAACACCTACAACCTGAACCCTCAGTCTTTCGAAGCTGCCGTGACGCCGCGCACCAAGGCGGTAATTCCCGTGCATTTCGCGGGAATGGCGTGCGACATGGAAGCGATTCTGGCCGTCGCGTCCAGGCACGGCGTGGCGGTTCTTGAGGATGCAGCGCATGCTCATGGCGCGACCTGGAAGGATCGGGGGCTCGGTTGCCTCGGGGAAGCGGGCACCTTCAGCTTTCAGGCTTCCAAGAATATGACCGCCGGCGAAGGGGGTTTAATTACAACCAACGATCGCGACTTCGCCGAGCTATGCGAATCCTACGTCTGGGCGGGCCGCAAAGTCGGCCATGCCTGGTATGAGCATTTTCGGTTGGGATGGAACTACCGGCTGACCGAGTTCCAGGGCGCCCTTCTGCTCCCTCAATTGGAGCGGCTGGAGGAACAAAACAACCGGCGCATGCGGAATGCGAAATATCTGACCAGAGCGCTAAAAGGAATGCCGGGCATTCACCCGCTAGAGTGGCCCAGCTACGCGACGCGACACTCCTTTCACATTTACATATTTCGCTTCAGAGCGGAGGAGTTCGGTGTTTCGCGTGCGGATTTTCTAGCTGCGTTGGCTAGCGAGGGCATCCCTTGCTCAGGAGGCTATGCCCACCCGCTCTATAAAAATGCCATGTTTCTCGAAAAGAACTTCTACCCGAAAGGTTGCCCGATCGATTGCGGCCACTACGATGGCAAGATCGACTATCGGGACTTCGAGGGACTTTGTCCCAACGCGGAGCGCGCCTGCCGGGAGGCGATTTGGCTGGAACACCGGCAACTGCTGGGCGATGAACATGACATGGATGATATCGCGCGGGCAGTTTGCAAGATTCATTCCTTCAAAGAAGAGTTTCAAGGCACCCGCGTGGCACCGGCCAGCCGAAATTCGTAATGATAGAGGCCTCATTCATGAAGGACGGCGAACGCCGGTTAACGGACCGAATGGCATCGCATCCAGGCGTGGGGCAAATACTTACGCGACTTCCTGAGCACTTGCAGCAGTCTGGCCAGAGGTTCAACAGTGGCTCGATGAACAGCCCGACGCTAATGCCAAGGATCTGTTCCTCCGTTTGCAGGAAAGCAGTCCCGGTGTTTTCCCCCAGGGCAACTGCGCACTCTCCAGCGAAGGGGTGCGGCCATGATCAACTGGCTGATTTCAAATCGATCAAAGATGCGGTAAGACTGGAATCTGCGCTCCGGCGCTTTGCGGCAATGTGCGGCATGAAACGACGTCGCCCAAAAGCGGCCTTCGGCGACGATTTCCGTCGTAAGCTCTGCCGCCGGCCGTGCGCCGCGGCCACCAGCACGTCGAACGCGCGGCGTCCGATCCGGCTCGCGAGGGTGGAGCTCGAACGGATAATGCGCGCCACGCCGGCCAGGCCAACGCCGCCCACGATCGCAGTGCGCCCGCGATGGGGGGCGTGCTTGCGCCCCGCGCAGCCGCTTTTGAGAAGCGAATCTCAGCCCTTGTCGCCAACGACGGAATTTACGATGCCTTAAAATGAAACACTGTGCTGTGGCATTTCGTCTTTGAATCACTAGCCTACGTAGTCGCCTTCCGATTGTATGTTTGGCAGCGCCGGCAGGCTGGTGATTTCCTGGAGACTTCTGCACGCTGGACCGTCATCGTCGGGGCGGTCGCCGGAGCGGCGATTGGTTCCAAGCTGCTCTATCTCTGCGAGGACCCGTACCGGACAGCCAAGCAGTGGGATGATTTTCGCTACCTGTTAGGCGGCAAGAGCATGGTGGGTGCCTTGGCTGGGGGGACGCTCGCCGTGGAGTGGCTCAAGCGCCGAGCCGGCATCCGGCGGCGCACCGGCGACCTGTTCGCGGTCCCGCTCGCAATTGGCATCGCCATTGGACGAATTGGCTGCTTTCTCGCAGGCAAGCAAGATGATACCTATGGCAAACCGACTGCCCTGCCTTGGGGTGTCGGCTTGGGCGACGGGGTGCGCCGCCACCCGGTCCAGTTCTATGAGATGGCCGCGATGCTGACTCTGGCTTACATCCTTACCCGCGTCCGCCCCCCGCGATTCTTCGAGGGTGACCGCTTCCGGATATTCGTTCTGGCCTATTATGGATTCCGACTGCTGGTGGACTTCCTGAAACCCGGCGTCAGGTTTGCCGGATTGACTACGCTGCAGTGGGCGTGCGTGGGCGCCCTGATATGGTATTTGCGCGATCTGTGGCGCATGCTCTCAAGAGCGCCGGAGAAGGAGGCGCTTGCCACTAGCTGACCGCGTCCGTCCGTATCTTTTTTACGACACGGCGATCTCTATATGCTCGACCTGCTTCCGGCGTGCGGATGGCAAGATTGTCTTCGAGAACGGGCGTGTTTACCTATTGAAGCAGTGCCCGGTGCATGGGCCAGAGCGCGTTCTGATTGCGGACGACGTCGATTACTACCGCCGTTGCCGTGAAGTGTTCCTGAAGCCGCCCGAGATGCCCACGCACTACAATACGCCGGTGCGCTGGGGCTGTCCCTACGACTGTGGACTGTGCACCGACCACGAGCAACATTCCTGCCTCACCCTGGTAGAGATTACGGACCACTGCAACTTGCAATGCCCCATCTGTTACGCCGACAGCGGCCCGTCTCGCCCGGTATACCGGTCCCTGGAGCATGTGGAGCGCATGCTTGACGCGGTCGTGCGCAATGAAGGTCAACCCGACGTGGTCCAGATCTCCGGCGGCGAGCCTACGCTGCATCCCGATCTGTTCCGCATCTTGGACCTGGCTAAGGAACGCCCGATCCGCCATCTGATGCTCAACACCAACGGCATCCGCATCGCCCGCGAAGATGGCTTTGCGGACCGGTTGGCCGACTATATGCCGGGGTTCGAACTCTATCTGCAGTTCGACTCATTCGAAGCCGTCGCCCTGATGGACTTGAGAGGAGCCGACCTTAGGGCGGTCCGCGTGCAGGCCATAGATAAGTTGAACCGCCTTGGCGTTTCAACTTCTCTGGTGGTCACCTTGAAGCGCGGGCTCAACGACAATGAGATCGGCCGGATTATCGACTGGGCTGTCGAGCAACCCTGTGTCCGCGGCGTAGTGCTACAGCCCGTGCAAGCCGCCGGCCGCTACGAGAAGTTTAACCCAGCGCTCGACCGCCTGACGCTCACCGAAGTCCGGCGCAAGATCCTGGAACAAACCGCGCTGTTCCGTCCCGAAGACATCATTCCAGTGCCCTGCCACCCGGATTCCCTTGCCATGGCCTACGCCCTCAAGCTGAATGGCAAGACGGTTCCCCTAACCGGCATGGTCGATCCAAAAATCCTTATCGAAGGCGGGCGTAACACCATCGTCTACGAGTCCGATGAAAGGCTGCGGAAACAGTTATTCGAACTGTTTTCGACCAACCACTCACCGGCATCGAGTGCCGGATGCCTGCGCGACCTGTTATGCTGCCTTCCGCGCGTGGCGGCCCCGTCCGATATCGGATACAACAATGTCTTCCGCGTGATCATCATGCAATTCATGGATGCCTGGGGATTCGACGTGCGCAGCGTCAAGAAAACATGCGTTCACATCGCGCATCCAGACGCCCGACGCATTATCCCGTTCGATACGTACAATCTCTTCTATCGTGATGATTTGGAAACCAGAGTTCTGCAGCCTCTAAGACGCGAGCGCGAGAACCCCTTCGCCTCGGCTCTGAGATTGACGCAAATAGATAAGCAGCCATAATCATGGAATCCGAACCACCCACCTTTACCCAACTCGAGCAACGCTCATTAGGAGACGGCGTTGGCCGTGGATGCCTTTATGGATGCTTCTGCCAAGCCGCGTTTATCGCGTTGGGCCTCGTGGCCGTGTTTGCGCCAGGTGGCCCTAAGGGACCGGTCGCTCTCTTGGTTGGCTGGGGCCTGACGCAATGGATCGGTATAGTTCCCCTAATACTTCGACAGCGGCGGCAGCACCATAACGAAACCGTAAAGGGACTTATTCTCAGCGGTTCGCTAGGCTTACTATTGAGCGCCGCATGCGCAGCTATGGTGTATCGACCATGAGAAGTGGACGAATTCCGCGGGTCGCTGCTGAGTTGGTATCTTGTTATTGGCAAACAACGCCATCGTCTGGTGCATCGGTAGAAGCTACTAGAAATCAGCCGGCGTCGTGTTCAACCTTCAAATCTCAGCATGGATCAGTTCCGCCATCCTCCCCAAGCCGATCTCCATGCGCGCGCCCGCTGCAACCATAGCCCGGCCGCATCCCGCAAACGCCAGCGGCTTCCTTCAAACGGCCTTATCGAAAGCGCCCCGGCACCATCCGGTGCACTCCCATTGGAGTCTGTGTGACACTGGAGTTGTAGCGGTGGTCTATGACTGCCGGGCTCAATTTTTCAATGCTGTCGGCGCTCATAGAGCGCCGCTACGATCCTGGAGCGGCTCCATCGCAACATTGTGGGGCGCGGCGGAGGGTAGCAATGCGAACGTCGTTCTTCATTGGTTTCGGGCTGGTGGTCTCCTTAGCCGGCAGCGCCAGGCCGCAAGCGAAATCTTTTCATCTCTACCAACAGTCGATACGCGGCACCCTCGGCTATGGTCTCGACGGTAGATATACGGTGCGGCCCCACG
>Ga0302324_100008521_pt1 | contig 21604 bp, 19 predicted proteins | sample Palsa_T0_1_FD_201949 | JGI IMG/M metagenome (GOLD analysis project Ga0302324, IMG submission 201949) | Peat permafrost microbial communities from Stordalen Mire near Abisko, Sweden - Palsa_T0_1 | ecosystem: Environmental > Terrestrial > Soil > Palsa > Peat permafrost | place: Sweden: Abisko...
GCAAAAGGGGCAGGGAGCGGAGTGGCTTGCCAGGTGCCTTTCAGGCCTCCCGTCATGATTTCCCCCCCGGACGTGATCTGATAGGGAACCGGCGCGGTAAAAGTCCCCGAGATCGCATCCTTTGTCCATGAAGCGATCTGGTACGTGACCGTTGCAGGGTCGTACCCTGATGCCGCCGTTATGGTGAAAAAGCCCCAGGTGCTCTCGATGAACTGAGCTGTCCCCGGCATGATTGCGATGGAGTCCGCCTTGCAAACCTGCTCTGGATACCCCCCGGTGGTGTAGTCTCTGCGGAAGTTGTAGGTTTCCGCATCGTCGGTACGGAACTCGATCCAGCCGCCCGGATTGCCTGCGCCATTGGGCCATGCCATCACAAGGTCGCAGGCGCCGTTCCCATATGTGGCGTCAAGTCCGGGAGTATTGCACTCCGTGATCTGATATGAGCCACCCCAGAAGGATGATTGACCAACCGTGACCCTCACCTGGCCGGTTACGCCGTTGGCCGCTTTGGCCATGATCGCGGTGCTCCCCGATTGGACGCCTTTCACTTCTCCGGTCGCGCTTACCACTTTGGCGATGGCAGGTTTGCTTGAATTCCAGGAGAACGAATCGGAGACGGGATTGAAATCTCCGTCAAATGCCTGTGCGGATAGGGCAAGAGAACTGTCGACTGGCAGGATCACCGGGTCAGGGCTGACGGCAACGCTTGCGGTACCGCAATCTCCGGTATCTTCGGCGTTGATCTCGAAATTCGCCGACGGGTCGTCGCCGGGGACGACGTGCGGAGGCGCAGTGAAGGGTTCCAAGCTTCGCTCATGCAGGTACGCGTAGGGGGTCAGGGTCTTCGGATTCGGATTGGTGTCGTTTTCCAGGGAGTCAACCAGCTTGCAGCCTTCGTCGAATGAAGTCTTACCCGGCTGCCCCGGGATCGGGGCAAAGAGGACATCGCATGTGGGCTGAACGATCCCCTGGAACTCCGTCGCCAGAATATCGACGATCAGCAGTTCGGGGACGATCACGGCTGTGAGCGTGGCGATCGCCCCTCCAATGACTGAGACAATCTTGCTGATGCGCCCGCCCGCCTTGCAAATCTGAGTTGCAGCCGTTTCAAAATCATTGCATATTTGTCCCGCAGTCAGACCTGGAGTTGGGTCGGGGACAGCCAGGTAGAAGTCATAGAAGCCGGCGACATTTTGGCCGCTGCTTGGAAGAATCTGGACCGGCTGGTCTTTCGTCTCAACTTTCAATAGAACTGTCGCATCCTTGACTGGCCTTCCATTGCATCGTGAAACCTCAACCGTTGTGACAGGCAGCGTGGTTGAGATTCCTCGGGAGATCGATGCTCTTTCGGCGCTACGTATCTGACGAAGCAAGCCGTCGAATGGCCCGAATTGTGAATGAAGCGAGTCCGGCTCGATTGCGGGCACGCCAAATCGAACCGGGCCGACGGTGAGTTTACCGTCTGGAGAAATCGCAGCTACCGTTCCCTCGTTGGTGGACGTCCAGTTCACCACGATGGAGCCGCCCAACGACCCGTGAAACAAAGTCGGCCGCCCTTCGCCGTCGAATGCGGCAGTGGCCGAATTGCCGTTGGTCCTGTTGATGACGATTGTCGAAATCGAAGTGGCAAGCCCCTTGGCGTCCTTGGCGCCGAAGTATTCCACAATGGACCCGTCGGAGAGTTTCTCAGAAACCAGCCGGGAATCGGTCGGGTTGCCGTACAGCGTTACATCCGGTATCCCCGTTGTGGGAATCGGAACAAGGCAGGGGACCGAAGCCGTGTCTCCCAGGAATTTCGCCGAGATCATCGTGACCCCGGAACTTACCGCGCTTGCAATTCCAGTCTCGCTCACTTTTGCCGTCATCGGAAATGACGATGACCAGGTTGCAAGGTCCGTCACATTTTTTGTCGACCCATCGCTGTAGGTTGCGGTCGCCGAATACTGGAGAGTCTTTCCGGCCGGGACAGTTCCTGCTCCCGGAGAAACCGCAAGCGATTTCAGCGTCGGCGTCAAGTCGGATGCGGCGCCCGCCTCGATTGCGAGTCCCGACACCAGTAGCACCATCCCAATTGAAACTGGAATTTTCATTTTCGGCACCGATTGGCTCCGATTGTACATGGATTCAAGGGGCAGGCGGCTCAGTTGATTTTCTTGAGCCACAGATTGCGGAACGACACCTTGCACGGGATGCCCTCGATCTGCAGGCCGATCAGGCCGGAGACGTTGTTGGATGAGGCTGGGTCGTCGTCCACCAGCACCGCCATGAGCTGGCCGTTGAGAATGTGAATGACCACGCCGCCGCGCGCCATGATGGTGTACTGGTTCCACTCGCCGTCCTTTATAAACGCGCCGAGCTGTTTGCGGTCGCCGATGACGCCGACCAGCTTGGGGATGGGCTTGTCCGGCAGCGACTGCACCACCTGGCCGCGCCACGCCACGATGCCCCTGCCCGTATTTTGCGAGTAGAGCTGGCCGCCGTACTGCTTCGCGGCCTCGTTGACCGGAAACCAGAAATCGGCCTGCGGCCCGATCATGACCCAGCGCGGATCGAGCGGCGCCTCGCCCTTGGCGGCCACGCGCCCCGGCGGAATACCCAGGCTGCTGCGGTATTGAATGCCGCTGCCGCCGCCGCGCTCCACCTTGATCTCGAGCTTCATGTCGAAGTCGTGCGCCTCGACGCCGTGATAGACGATGAAGCTGTTGCCGGCGTTCTTTTCGGCGCTCGACTCGCCCACAATGGCGCCGTCCTGCACGCTCCACACGCCCGGCATGCCATCCCACTTATCGAGCGTCTTGCCGTCGAAGATGGCGGTGTAACCGGCGTGGTCGGCGAAGTCCATGGGATCGGGCTCGATGAAGACGCCGTTGCGCAGGCCGACAAAATTGGGCGCGATCTTGACCAGCTCTTCGCGGTTGGGCTCAGGATTGCTGCCCGGCTGCGCCTGGGCGGCGGCGCGCGGCGCGGCGAGGGCAAGCAGCGACAGAACCGCTGCGATGGCGACGGCTGTGAAGGTTTTCGGCGGGTTCGGACTCATCAGGTTGGCTCCCATTTCAATTGCAAATTTCTTGGCTATTGAAATTTACGCCAGCGGTGGGAGGGCTGTCACGATTTTCGTCTGAAATTTGGAATGAGTGTCTTGAGACTTCAGCGAAAGAACTGATAGCTGTTCGCTGTCAGCTGTCTGCTGCTAGAACAGCCGCAGATTTCCCTCCGGCACCGGCACGTGCTTGAGCAGGCCGAGCTCGCCGGCCAGCCTCTCCAGCTTGACCCGCGTGGCCGGCAGCGGCGGCACCAGCGGCAGCCGCACCGTGTCGGTGGTGCGGCCCATCATGTTGAGCACAGCCTTTACCGGCGCGGGGTTCGACTCCCAGAAGTTGGCATCGAACAGCCGCGCATATTTGCGCTCAATCTCGCGCGCCTTGTTCCAGTCGTTGTGCAGCGCCGAGCGGATCATCCGGCCCATCTCCGCGGGGATCTCATTGGACGCCACGCTCACAAGCCCGTGCGCGCCCAGGCCGATGGACGGCAAGGCAAGGTTGTCGTCGCCGGAGTAGACCTTGAAGCCGCGCGGCAGCGTGTGCAGCAGCTCGGCAATCTGCGGCAGCTTGCCGCTGGCCTCCTTGATGGCGTGGATATTGGACGCGGCTGCGGCGAGGCGAACCACGGTCTCTGGATCGAGATTGACCGCGGTGCGTCCCGGCACGTTGTAGAGGACAACAGGTAGCGGATCGACGGCCTCGGCCAGCGCAAGGAAATGCAGGAACTGCCCCTCCTGCGACGGCTTGTTGTAATACGGATTGGCCGACAGCACGGCGTTGACGCCGCGCACCTGGCGCAGCAACGCTGCCTGCTTGAGCAGCGTGCGCGTGGAGTTGTGCGTACATCCGGCCCACACCGGCACACGGCCCGCGGCGGCCTCGGTGACAATGCACACCGCCATCAGCCACTCGTCCTGATCGAGCGTGGCCGCCTCGCCTGTCGATCCACACGCCACCAGAAAATCGATGCCGGAGTCGATCTGCCAGTTCACCAGCGCCCTGAGCGCCGCCTCATCGATCGATCCGTCTGCCTTGAAAGGCGTAACAATAGCCGTGCCGCAACCCGTAGTGTCCATCACAGGTGAGTTTATAACGGCGGGGCCCCGAGGGCCGGTGCTGAGTGCTCATGTCAGCCGTTCCCGCGAAAATCGTCATTGACATCAAAACTCTCCAGAAATATTGTCGCCATATGCTTGAACGCCAGATGGAGGAGGCAGTTGCTACCTGCCCGGAGTTGTTTATCGAGCCTGGACTCTCCCTGGTACAGCGGCAGGTCGTTATTAACGGCAGGCGGCCAGACGTGCTTTTCAGCGATGTGCTTTCACGCCATCTGCTCGTTGAAATCCAGAGAGGTCGATTGGACGAGGATCACCTCCAGCGTCATTTCTACTATTACTTCGATTATCGAGCGAAGTACCCGAGCATCAGTTTGCGCCTGATGTTCGTCGCAAACCGTATTGTGTCCCAACACAAAGAATTCCTGGACGAGCATGGATATGAATATCGGGAGTATCCCGAACAGGACTTTGCGCGACGGATTGATAGCTGTATCCTGCGAAGCCCTGCGCCAGCTAGAAACGAAGCGGAGCCGATTACCACTCCAGGTGTTCTGCCAGAAAACACCTACCAATTGCTCTACGAAATAGAGAAGCAGCCAATGACGATGTCGTACAAGATGTTACTGCTGATTTTCATGGCGGAACTGGCGGACTCAAATGGTCGAGCTTCCCTTCGCTCATTGGCAGAACGTTTTCAGGAGTTCTTTGTGAAGCGAGCGCTCCAACATAAAACAGAGGAGAATCCGAACCGCGTAAAAGCCGGTGCGCTGACCCGCAGGAGTCTTCATCAATGGGAAACCGTTATAAGGGAACAGCCGGTGCGTTATCTCACTGAGGCATTTGTCATCGACGAGGTCGTCACCATTCGATGGGCGGCGCATATCTGGAGGAGGTGGGATGCCGATCTCAAGCGCGAGATACATGCGGCGTGCTTCGATCGGTTGATTCGCTATTTCAACCGCCATGCAGGCGGCTTTTGAAAAGCAAGCTTTCTGGTGCTTGCGTGCAACCTGCACGCGAGCGCTTGTTCCTCGGCGTGTGCGGCCGGAGTCAAGCCGGAAAAATATTCCGCAGTTGCAGCCTCCAGACGGGTGCGATTTTCAAGCTGGCGATAGCGCTCAATGGCCAAGTCGACAGCCTGTGCAATCGACCCGCTTTGGTCGGTGCCGATCAAGGCTTCTAGAATGGCAAAATTCTCAGCCGCGAGGTTGGTGGAGAGCTAGATGCGATTCCCCTTCCGAGCCGGCCCGAGGCGTTTCTGCCCCTTTGCAGGCTTGAGGACAATTTGCGCTTTCGGTGGCATCGTTCACTCCGTCTATCATTCTAATCGGATCGTCGAAACCCTGCGCTACAACTGCTCGAAGATATCGCGGAAGTCCCAGGCGCCGCTCTTGCCGTTGAGCCACTCGGCGGCGCGGACTGCGCCCTTGGCGAAGCCGCGGCGGCTGTGCGCATCGTGGCGGATCTCGATGGTGTCGCAGTCGCTCTTGGCGGTCGCGGTATGCTCGCCCCAGGCGCCCCTCTCGCATTTCAGACTGCGGGTTGAATGTCGGTTTGGGAGAAGTCGTTCCCTTTGAAAAGCAGCGGCTCGGCGCAGGTCTTGGCCAGGCCGTAAGCCAGGCAGTCGCCGAAGTTGAGACCGCCGGAGTGACCTTGGCCTTTCCCGTAAGCGCTGAAAGCTTCAAGAGCGGCACGGGCCTGTAGTTCAGTCACAGATTCGATTGCAATCCGCAGGGCGGCGATGAGTTCCTCGAAAAGTTGCTGGCGCTGTCCCGAGGGGTCACGGCGAAGAACCATTCCGGTTTCAAGGAAGCTGGCGGCGGAGATCCTTCGCGATTTGGAGCTTTTGATGGCGCGGAGGAACGTGGCGGCTTCGGGTTCGGCGAGAATGATGGCGAGGAGAGCCGAAGAGTCGATCGCCATGACTGTGCTCCGTTAGCGGGGAAGGCCTTCGGCGTCGTAGAGGTCTTGCGTGAGCTGGCCGCTGGTGGGGCCTTGCCACGGGCCGAGGGTCAGAATCCTGGCCATGATTTCTTCGACAGCCGGCTCTTGCTGAGAGGCGCCATGCTGAGTTAAGGCTTCTTGGTTGCGTTCCAGCTCGGCGCGCAATGCCGACGCCACGGCCTCGTCGGGAGTGAGGCCGCGGAGGGAAGCCAAGGCGTAAGCGAGAGCTTCAGTTGCGGGGCTGGTGGCAAGCGGCATGGACGGTTCCTTCTTTTCCTATGTTCTACCGGAAGGCAACCGGATGCAAGTCGGCGCTACAGCCGATCGAAGATTTCGCGGAAGTCCCAGGCGCCGCTCTTGCCGTTGAGCCACTCTGCGGCGCGGACGGCGCCCTCGGCAAAGCCGCGGCGGCTGTACGCGTCGTGGCGGATCTCGATCACGTCGCATGCGCTCTTCGCGGTGACGATATGTTCGCCGTTGGCGTCGCCCACGCGATGGGAGACAACGTCGATGGTGGCCTCGGGGTGCGCCGCCTGGATGATTTCCCTGAGCGTGATGGCGGTGCCGGAGGGCGCGTCAAGCTTTGACGTGTGATGGGTCTCGGCGATTGAGAAACTGTAGCCGTCGATGCGGGCCAGTTCGGCGGTGAGGCGGAAGAGTTTCTGCACACCCATGGAGAAATTGGTTCCGTAAAGCAGCCCGCCGCCGCGGCGATGAGCCAGCGCCTTCATGTCGTCGAGCTGCGCGTACCAACCGGTCGTGCCCACCACGATGCGGCAGCCGAGCGCCAGCACCGCGCGCATGTTCTCTACAGCCGCCTCGGGCGCGGTAAAGTCAATGACCACATCGACGCCGGCCAGCAGTGGCGCGGTCAACGCGGAGGCATTGCGGTTTTCAGCGATATCGAACGCGCGCACGCTGTGGCCGCGCTCGCGAGCGACCTCGGCGACCAGTGTGCCGGTTTTTCCTTTGCCCAGTACGAGGATGAGCATGAGCACCTCGGGTGCAGCTGACAGCTAACAGCTTTCAGCCGACAGCTAACAACGAACAGCGCCGGATCGGCACCCGGACATCAGTGACCGGCCTCCAGCTATCCCAGGTCTCAAAAGCGAGACCTGGGGCACCCACTATCTTGCCTGGTCAACAGCCAGCTTGCGTGCTTCTACGTCGAAGACGGCCGGGTCGGGCTCCTTGAAGAACGCGGCGTGCAGCGAGCGCACCGCTTCGTCGGCGTCGTCCTCGTCGATCATGAAGCTCATGTTGATTTCGCTTGCGCCCTGAGAGATCATGCGCACGTTGATGTGGCGGATGGCCGAGAACACCTGCGCCGCCATGCCGTTTTGCCCGCGGATGTCTTCGCCTACCATGCACACCAGCGCCTTGCGTCCCTCGTATTTCACGTCGGCCAGCTTGCTCAGGTCGGCGGCGATCAGCGGCAGCTTGTCGTTCGAGTCCACGGTCAGCGACACGCTCACTTCGCTGGTTGAAACCATGTCTACCGGGCACTGATGCTTGTCGAAAATCGTAAAGATGTCTTTCATGTAGCCGTGCGTCATCAACATGCGGCTGGCCACCACGTCGATGATGCTCAGCTTCTTCTTAACCGCGATCGATTTGAACGGGCTCTTGCAGTGCGGCGCGAGCGACGCGATGCGCGTGCCTTCGCAAGTGGGGTTGCGGCTGTTGAGCACGTGCACGGGAATGTTCTTGCGCACGGCGGGCAGGATGGTGGCCGGATGCAGCACCTTGGCTCCGAAATAGGCAAGCTCGGCCGCCTCTTCGAAGCTGATGACCTTGACGCGCAAGGCGTCAGGGCAGACGCGCGGATCGGAGGTCATGATGCCGTCCACGTCGGTCCAGATTTCGATGGCCTCGGCGCCCATGGCGCCGCCCAGCAGCGCCGCCGTAAAGTCCGACCCGCCGCGGCCCAGCGTCGTGGTGATGCCGGCCTCGTTGGATGCGATGAAGCCGCCCAGCACGGGCACCTGCGAGGGCTGAGTGGCTTCCGCGCAAGGCTGGCCTGTCGTCATCACTGCAGCTCCGACCACCGGGCGCAGCTTTTCCGCGCAGCGCTTGTCAATGATCGCGTCGATCGGAATGGCCTTTTGAAACTGCGAGTCAGTGACGACGATTTCGCGTGCGTCGATGTGCACCGCGTCGATCGAGCGCTCGCGAAAGGCCGCGGCGATGATGCGGCTGGAGAGGCGCTCGCCGTAGCTGACGATCAAATCCGAAATACGCGGTGTGAGCTCTAGAATCGCTGCAAGGCCGCGCAGGATTTCGTCGAGCGAGTCGAATTTCTGATCGATGAGCGTGACCAGCGGGCCGGCTTCCGTGCTCTTGACCAGTGCCGCGGCGGTGTCGCGATGGCGCGAGCGCAGGCGAGAGCTGATGGCCAGCGCGCCGGTGCGGTCGCCCTGCGCGGCGGCGGCGGCGGCCCTCAGCAGCTGGTCGGTGACTTTGGACATGGCGCTGACCACCACCACCGGGCGCTTGCCCGCGGCCACGCGTCCGGCCACGATGGCCGCGGTACGGCTGATCGCGGCGGGATCTTCCACCGACGTGCCGCCGAATTTCATCACCACCAGGCTCATGCTTTTGGTCCCGCTTGTTGTCTGTTCGGGGAATCTTTCGTCGACAAGCTGCATTCCCTCAGGGGCTAAAGCCCCGCTTCATATTTGGGCTTGGGCGGCACGACTAAAGTCGTGCCCTTTCAAAATCTATCTCCTTGCGCCGTTGCCGAAGTCGCGCACTTTCAAAGCTCATATTCCTTCAACGTGGATCAGGCGCGCACACCCCTCCACCATGGATTAGGAGCGCGCGGCTGCAACAGCAACGGGTTCCAGCTTGCCCAGTGCAGCCAGCAGTTCGGCATTCAAAATGGCCGCGCCGGCCGCACCGCGAATGGTGTTGTGCGACAGCGCCGTAAATTTCCAGTCGAGCAGGCCGCAGGGGCGCAGGCGTCCCACGGTCACCGCCATGCCGCGGCCGCGATTGCGATCAAGCCGCGGCTGCGGGCGGTCGTTTTGCGGCGCCCACTCAATCGGCTGCTCGGGGGCGGTGGGCAAATGCTGTCCGGCCAGCGGCCGAAACTCCGCCCATGCCGCGAGAATGTCCTCGCGCGTCACAGGCCTGCCAAGCTTGTTGCCGAGCTGAATCGACACGCTCTCGGTGTGGCCGTCTTCCACCGCCACGCGATTGCAGTGTGCGCTCATCCTAGCAGCAAGCGGGGTTACGGAATGGCCTTCGAGGCGTCCCAGCAGCTTCAGCGTCTCGGTCTCCATCTTTTCTTCTTCGCTGCCGATGTAGGGCACCACGTTGCCCAGGATGTCCATCGACGCCACGCCGGGATAACCCGCGCCCGACACTGCCTGCATCGTAGTGACAAAAATCTTCTCGATGCCGAAGCGCTCTTCGAGCGGCTTGAGCGCCAGCACCAGCCCGATGGTGGAGCAGTTGGGATTGGTGACCATGTAGCCGCCCGATTCGCTCCGCGATGGCTGCTCCTCGATCAGGCGCAGGTGATCGGCGTTCACCTCGGGGATGACCAGCGGGACGTTGGGCGCCATGCGAAAGGCGCTGGAGTTCGAAATCACCGCGCATCCGGCCGCGGCAAAACGCGGCTCCAGCTCGCGGGCAAACGCGGCGTCGAGCGCCGCGAAAATAATCTTCGGCGCGCCCTCGGGGTCGGCCGGCGAGACGGTCATTAGCGCAATGCGCTCGGGCAGCGGCGTGTCGAGGCGCCACCTGGCCGCGTCGCCGTAGAGCTTGCCGCTGGAGCGGTCGCTCGCAGCCAGCCAAGCCACCTCAAACCACGGGTGGTCCTCAAGCAGCTGAATGAACCGCTGGCCGACCATTCCGGTCGCGCCCAGGATGCCGATTGGATGTCGCTTTTGCATGGCCATGAACTCTCCAGTGTACAGGAGCGTAAGGGCCGTGTGGCTCCGGCTCGAACGACAGGTGCGCGCCAGGGCACGGTCGCGAAAGCGGGAAAGATTGACGCCGGACGGAAAATCTTCTGCGGCAACCCTGTTGCGGAGGTCGTCCCTGCCGATAAACCTCCAAGGGAGGTCTTCGCATGGCCATTGTCTGGGGCCAGTCCACCGCTGCGCCCAAAGAAGACGCTCCGAACATCGACAGGTGCCTGACCCTCCTCGCGGAGGGCGCGGCTTCGGGTATGCCGGAGGTGGATGGGCCAGCCTACGCGGCATTTCGCGAAGCCATCAGCGTCATGTCGCGGCGCATCGGCGATCGGCAGGCGGATGACGACAAGCTGCCGGTGGTCAAGGACATCCTGCGCGAGTTTGACAACTACCGCAAGTCGGCGGAGAGCCAGCTTCGCGATCGCCAGAACGGCTGGCGCGCGCTGGTGTCGGGTTTGCTCCAGGATCTGCTTGCGACCATGGGCATCGATGCCGCCTCGTCCGGCGCCGCGCCGCTGGTGCAGCGGGTCCCCAGCCTCCTCACCGGCGAAGAGATCCAGGCGTTTCGCGTGATGCTGGCCGACTTTCTGCGCGTGGGCGCACCTGGCAAGGCCGGAGCAAACCGCTCCGCGCTGCGGGTGGCCAATCGCTCCATCGCCAACGACAATGCGGCGGGGCTGAGGGGCGGCGGAGCGGCTGTCGAGCATCTGCGGCGGATTCTCGACAAGGGCGGCAGTGGATTTGTGGTGCAGTTCCGTCTTGGCTGCATGGATGTGATCGGCGAGCGGTTCGGCTCAGAGGCGGTGCAGGACAGCCTGATGGCCGTCTCCGCCTTTCTCACCCACACCCTGCGCAGCGACGACGCCCTCTACCACTGGAGCGACTCCTCGCTGCTGGCTATGCTGGAGAGTCCGGCCAGCGAACAGATTCTGGTTGCGGCCATGCAGCGGATCGTCAACAACAACCGCGACATCACCATCAAGATGGGCGATCGCGCCGTCATGCTGCGCATCCCGCTCACCTTCGAACTGACCCCCGTCTTCCATTTCAAAACGGCCGAGGACCTGCTGAAGCTTTCGCGGGAACGCGTAGCCGCATGGTGAACTCATGATTGACACTCTTACTTTCGAGGCGCTTCCTTCGTGCGCCCAATCCTGCGATGCTCTGGATGAGATTCCCATCGCCTATGTCGAGGTGAATGCGCAAGGCATCATTACCCGCGCCAACCGGGCCGCGCGCGTATTTCACTCCGCACACGAAGGCGACATTGTGGGCATATCGGCCTTCGCGTTCTCGCCGACGGAGGAATCCGAAAAGGACCAGAACGCGTTCCTGGCCATGATGGAGTCCGGCGTGGATCCGCCCGTCACGCGGCGAGAACTCTTCACCGGCACCGGGGAATATCGCATCTTTGAGCTGCACCGCAAGCTGATCCGCGATGAGGAGGGCCGGCCAACTGGCGTTCGCGGACTCACCGTCGATATCACGGAGGCGCAGAATGCGCATCGGGAGGCGCGCCGCGCCGTGCAGTGGCTGGAGAGCGTGCTCGAGTCGATTTCAGAGGCCGTGATCGTCACCGACACGCTGGGCTTTGTGCGCCTCGTGAACTCCGCCGCGGAGACGCTCTTCGGATTTCAGGCCGCTGAGCTGATTGGCGGGCCGATCGAAGTCGGCCTGCCAATCCTGTGCCTGGCCGATGCCGCGCGCAATCCGCTCGAATTCAGCATGACGCTCGCGCGGCCGCAAATCACCGTGGCAACCATGCGCAACCGCGAGCGACAGGAACTGAAGGTTGAGATCAGCACGTCGCCCATTCTGGACAAGGAGACGGGGGCCACGATGGGAGTGGTCAGCGTGTGGCGCAGAGCGCACTGCGCCTGCCCTGAGACTGCATGAACGTCCGATTGCACCAAAGCCTCCGGGTGCCCCAGGTCTCGTCTCTGAGACCTGGGATTGCACAATCTGCGCCGCGAGGCGAACTAGTACCGCGACCGCGTGATTATGGAATGGCCGGAGGAGTAGCGCCGGTCTCCAGACCGGCTGTCGTGCGGGCGTCCTCGCCCGCACTCGCTTCCGGCACAATTACCGAATCATGCGGTCACAGCACTAGACCGGCTTCAGATCGCCGGGCCGGACCGGTGCCGTGGAGCCTTCTCCGGCGACGGTAGTCCACTCGCGCACATACCAGCGCTTCACAATGCCGCTGGTGACGTAGGGATCGGCGCTGGCGAACTTTTCCGCGACCTCGGGTGAGTTGCTTTTGAACAGCAGCAGGGCGCCATTCACCGGATTGGCCAGCGCGCCGCCCAGCACCAGCTCGCCGCCGTCGCTGGCCTTCCATGCCATGTCGAGATGCGCCTTGCGAAACTCTGTGCGGCGCGCCAGGTAGTCTTCGCCGAATTCGTAGAACAAGAGATAGTGCACTTGGGTATTTGGTTCCATTCTTGCGGACGCCTGGCGTGGATACGAGTGCGCTATGTATGCGGAGGCGGCGAAGCTGCCCCAACCAAAGAAGGAATATTAAGTCCAATCGCAGCGCCCATCAAAAAACCAGTATTGATCAAGCCGACGATAATGGCGACTGTCCATTGGCGAAAACCCGCGGGTTTATTTGCCCCCTCGGTGTTCAGCAGGAATATCGCAAGCCCGATGGCGAGCGAAGTGATAAGGATGGTGAGGCGGTTGTCGTTTTGAATTAACGGGAAGAACTGGTGAAGCAGGACCGGGATGAACTGGATCACTGCAACTGCCACCGGAAACGAAAGGAGCGCAGCGCCTGACACGAAGACTGGGGCGGGACCTTGTCCGGATGCAATCAGGTTTTCTCCCCGCGGGGGTGGGGGAAAGCTCAGGAACAGGCTTCGAATCCGCTTCCACGATAGTCTTCGGAACCACACCGGCATGGATCACCTCGCATTGACGGAACCAACCACTTCGTATCCGACTTGAATCCCTTTGCGATTTGCCCACTCGAGGATTGGCAGCCATGCGGATGGCGACCATTCCGAAAGGAGGAACACCATCGTACTCGATTCGCGCGCCGTCTCGCCGACGCCGACGACCCCCAAGTGGCCGATGAAGCGCTTGTTGGCTTCGTTGATAAGATTGAGGGCATTCTCCATACGTCTAAAATATGGTAACCCCAAAGCGGGATAAAATGCCACCGATCGGGTTGACGTACGCTAAATCGATCCGCGAAGAAACTGCGAAAAGCAAGCCGACAGCCCTTGAGCTGAGCGTAACCAGTGCACCGGAGTCGCCCGCTTGGGCGAATCTGGGCTGAGCGAGGCCTCCCCAAAAACCGCCTGGCGCGCCAACTACGCCAAATTGACCATCGAATAGGGCTGTCTGGTTTGGGAAGTTGACCAGGATCGAGAGATTCTTGATGGTGAGAATGCCGGTGGTACGGCCGGTGCTGTTTCCTTCCTTTTCCACGGTAGCGTTATAGGCTGGCGCCAAGTCGGGAGATTGAAGGAGAGTTCTCTGAGAACGAAAGCCTGGGCTGACTGAAAAGGCCGGGTTGGGCAAGCCGACAGCCGCGTCCATCTGGTTGGACTGGGCGCCCCCAAATTTGATGCTCTCGAAGTCATGCAGGGTCCCGAGCAGGCTGCCCGAGTAAGCAGGTTCATCGATCGGATCGTGAATTGCAGCGCCGTTGCAATCGGCAATCACATGATTGCAGCTCAGGAATAGGCCGGTCTGATTCTGGTCTTTAACCATGCAGCCCAAAGTACCTGCCGGGCCATTTCTGAGTTGGATTCCATCGCCGCCCATCGCTGGCCGGGCGGCAGGCTGGATGGCCCCGGAATCGATGACGGAATAGGATGGCTCTCGGAAGGCGCCAATCCTGGAATGGATTTCCTTCGTTGCGCGATGCATCGCCGCTTCAAACACAGAGGAGTCCGAAGGGGCATCGCTGAGAGCGACGATTTCGCTCATCCCTCGCTTTTGGGTGGTTCCTACTCCGACATACGAGTTCTTCTCAATTGGGTCAATGAGGAGCAGGCGCACGAGCGCGGATTGCAATTCCAGAAGACCTGCATCGGAGTCCAGCAGCTGCAGTTTCATCTTTCCCCCTGAATCAACCGGTGAACCTGCAGCGGGGCCTTGTTCGACAGTTAAACGTCACTCGGTAACGAATGACATTGCGAGCAGGGCCAAGGCTCAGGGTTGCAATGCGGCTGAGGCGATTCCCAAGTCTACCCCATCGCCGCAAGCACCGCGTCCGTGAACTGGCTGGTCCCCGCATGTCCGCCCACATCGCGGGTGAGCGTCTTGCGCTCGGCATACACGGCCTCAAGCGCCTTCTGCACGCGGGCTGCCGCTGCGGTTTCGTCCAGATGCAGCAGCATCAGGATGGCCGACTGCAGCAGCGCGGTTGGGTTGGCCAGGTCTTTGCCCGCGATGTCGGGCGCCGACCCGTGCACCGCCTCGAAGATGGCGCACTCCAGGCCGAGGTTGGCGCCGGGCACCAGGCCGAGGCCACCGACAAGGCCCGCGCACAGATCGCTCACAATGTCGCCATAGAGATTTTCAAGCAGCAGCGTGTCGTATTGATACGGGTTCATGACCAGCTGCATGCAGGTGTTATCGATGATGTGCTCGCCGTAGATCACTTCGGGAAATCCCTCGGCCACCTTGCGCGCGCAGCGCAGAAACAGGCCGTCGGACATCTTCATGATGTTGGCCTTGTGGATGGAGTGAATCTTCTTGCGGCCATGCTTGCGTGCGTATTCGAAGGCAAACTTGGCGATGCGCGTGGAGCCTTTCTCGGTGATGACCTTGATCGACTCGACCACGCCCGGCACCACTTCGTGCTCCAGGCCCACGTATTCGCCCTCGGTGTTTTCGCGCACGATGATCAGGTCCACGCCGGGCCAGTGCGTTTCGAGGCCGGGAAGGTTCTTGATGGGCCGGAAGTTGGCGAAGAGATCGAACTTCTTGCGCAGCGTGACGTTGATGCTCTTGAATCCGCCGCCGACGGGCGTGGTGACCGGACCTTTCAGCGCGACCTTGTTGCGCTCGATGGACTCGCAGAGCGCGGTGGGAATGTATTCGCCGAAGATCTCAAAGGCCTCAGCGCCTGCTGCGAAGCGCTCCCATTCAAACTTGACGCCGGTGGCGTCGAGAATGCGCAGCACCGATTGCGTGACCTCGGGGCCGATGCCGTCGCCGGGGATGAGGGTGATGCGGTGGGTTCGGGAGTCAGACATTGTTCTTAGCTCCTGGCTGCTAGCTTCAAGCGTATCGCGGCGAGGCGGAGCGGGACGCTCAGGGAATTTGAGCGCGAAGTCCGAACGGCCAGGATCACTCTTTCGCTCTGGGTCGCGGCGCGGCTTCCGCCTTGGGGTCGCTTCCTCCGAGAGCAGCCAGGGCTTGCGCAGCTTTCTTGGCCTCTGCGGAGTCGTAGCTTTCGCCGTAAATGGCCGGGACTTTGCCGCCCATGGGGCGCAAGTAAGTGGACAACTGGCCTCTGTGGTGAATGGTGTGGAGCAGGCCGGCCTGGAGAAAATTGAAGGCTTGATTCTTGAAGAGGCCGCGGAAATCCATGACCTGGATCAACTGTTCTGCCGAAATTTTGGCGACCGCGTCGAAATTCTTCGCGTGCTCATTTCCATACCACTCGACGACCTCTTTCGGCGTCTTCGCGTCCTCTGGAATCTTGACGCTGCCGGGCACGAAGACTCCGTCGATGACCGATCTTATGAACCAGTTGTCGGCGCTGGCGATGTGGCGAAGGAGTTCGTTGGCTGTTTTTGCGGATGGATCGGGGCGGTAGTCGAGGTTTCCGTCAGGAACCGCGGCCAGAACGGACTTGGTGGTACGGCTTTCGTTCTTAAGGATGCCGAGGACCACGTTGTGAACAAACAAATGCGCCTGTTCTGCTGTCAATTCGCTCATGGCAGTTCTCCTTTGAATCTTGTTCCGGGGGCACAGACGATCGCTTGCACGACCTCGGGGCCGATGCCGTCGCCGGGGATGAGGGTGACTTTGTGTGTCCTTGTCTCTGACATTCTTGGCTTCCAGCTCCGAGCTTCCAGCTTACCGCGCCCGTCGTACAGATGGCTGCTTCCGACAAGCTGCAGTTAGTTTGTTCAAGAGAATGGTCGCCGGATTGCCAGTCACACATCAAGATCGCTCAACGGATGCTTGGAGCCGGGAGTGAGGCGTGGTGTGGGGGCGACAGGGCTATTTTAGATCCCAGACCGAGAGCCGGAAGCGGCACGCGACTGGGCTCCCGTCGCGAAAGGCGGGGACGAAGTTCCAGCCAGCAGCGGCCTGGATCCAGCGTGGGTCGGCTCCACTCAGCAAGCTTGCCGAGCGAACTTTTCCGGCAGCGTCGACGACCAGTTCTATAGCCGCGTCCGAAGCGCGAAAGTCCTCGACTTCGGAGGGAGGCGGGCGGCGAAGCAGTATGGATTTTGGCTGAATCACAAATGGTTCCTGGTTCGTGGAATCGGGCGCGCCGCCATTAGGATTGAAAGGATTCCAGCTAACAGCCTCCGAACTCCCGGTCGCGTCATAGATGTGAACCTGGTGTTTGTGATTCGGCGTCCCCGCTGCGCGATCGACGCCGCGGAGTATTCCGCGCTGGCGAACTGCGGATATTTCCGGACGAATGCGATTGAAATCTCGAGAGGGCCACATCTTCTGAAGCGCGGACCAGGCTTCGGCGTCACGCCCGCTGTATAAATATGTCCACACGATCTCCAGCACCTTGATCTTGGTTCTTATCAATCGATGCAAATCGGCGCTTGAGCCCGAAATCTTCAACGAGAGGATCCCGTCGCTATTCCTGAACGCGGCGAGTTCCTGTGGTTCGATCTGTGCGCGAATCTCCGCAACCTGAGCGTCGTAGTGGGACGCGAAACCCGAACTCACATCGACCAGGTGTTTCTTTTCGAAACGCAAGACGACTGTTGGTGCAAAATCGAAAGATTGTATTGGCACCCCTTCAAATCCATCCACAGCACTGGCATCGTCAGTCCAGATTTCCACTTTCCCGTCCAGATCGGTATCTGCGGCAACATAGGAACCACCGCCCGTGATTGTAAAGAGGAGACGAGGCGGCTTGGCAAGCGAATAGATTTGATAGCTGCGGTCAGTTCCATTCCCGGTCTCATCGATCTGAAACGCGACGACGGGCTTTCCAAAGCCAAGATCTGCGCCCAAAATGTCGATACCGATTTGCGCGGCATTGGATGCGACGCCGATATCTTCCGAGCCCCACGTTAACTTCGCAGCACATGCTCGTTCCGCGAAGGCTCCGTTTCGCACAGGGCCAACGCTGACCGTAGTGCCAGTGAAGAATCGCGAGCTGTATTCGCCGCTTCCGTTGTCGCAGGTAATGTCAGGGGGATGGATCTGAGGACGGAGAGTTACGGGGCAGAAGAGCACGGCGACGAACAAAGCAGGGACCACAAGACATACCGACAGGAACCGAATCTTTGGGGTCGCTGGCAAGTGAGTCCCGCGAAACCTCTTCATGTTATCGATCACTCGAGGCTGGGCTCCGCCGACAGCCCACTTCCATGCGCTACCAGCAGCCTTTTGAAGGCGTAAAGCTGGAGGTGGATCGCTGTTTCGGTTATTTCTTTCCTTTGCCAGACCGGCCTCCTTCCAGCAGCCCTTCCAGCTCTTCCTTGAATTCGCGCACATCTTTGAAGTCGCGATAGACCGATGCGAAGCGGATGTAAGCCACTGTGTCGATGCCTTTGAGGTGCTGCATGATCAGCTCGCCCACTTCGCTGGTGGTGCGCTCGCGCTCTGGCGCGTCCATCAGAAAACTCTCTGTCGCGTTAACGATTTCTTCCAGCTTGCTTGAAGGCACGGGCCGCTTTTCGCAGGCTCGCACCAGGCCGCTGAGCACCTTCTTCCGGTCGAAGCGCTCGCGCCGGCCGTCCTTCTTCACGACCATATAGGGGATTTCGTCGATGCGCTCGTAGGTGGTGAAACGGCGATTGCAGCGCTCACACTCCCGCCGCCGCCGGATCGCGTCGGCCTCTTTGCTCTCGCGCGAATCGACCACGCGGTCCTGCCCGAAGCCGCAATAAGGACACTTCATATAAGGCTGATTCTAGCCGATGGGGCAAACAGAGTTGAAAGCCCATCGCTTCAGCTGCGCCACTTCAACGGCCAGAATTCAGGACACGGCATCATTTGATCGTGTAAGTCGCCTTAGCGACCACGCTGTCGGCGTAACCTGGAGCTATGGCGATAGCCTGAATGGTCTCCGTCGCCGTGACTGCGATTGCGCTCTTGTATCGGGTTGACGTAATCGATGGCGTGGTCGTCCCGTTCGTGGTGTAGTAGATTGCCGCGCCGGCCGTAGCATCTGTCAGGGTAACCGACTGCGCGGTGCTGTAAGTTCCTTCCACCGGGTTGAACTTGGGCGTTGCCGCAGGCGGAGGCGTGATGGTCTCAGTCAGGCTCGCGCTGCTGCTTGCGAAATCCGTTGCGCCTACGTAGTCTGCCGCGATCGTATGGGTCCCCACGGTCAGGGCCGTCGTGCTCAACGCGGCAACTCCCAAATCGCTCAGTGTGACAGTTCCCATCGTCGCAGTGCCATTCTTGAAAGTAACTTCTCCGGTTGGAACGAGCGTCGATCCTGCCACCGAAACCTTCGCCTCGAAGGTGATCTTCGTACCCTTCACCACCGAGGCGGATGCATCTGAAATTGCCGTCACGGTGACCGCCTTGCCCGCGGTCAGCGCCAGCGCGCTGGAGACCGAGCTCGAGTAGTTTGTGTCGCCGTTATACGCGGCGGTCACGGAATTGGCGCCGAAGGTCAGGCTGCCGGTGATCAGCTCCGCCACTCCCGAGGCATTCAACGTTCCGTTTCCTAACGTGGTCTTGCCATCCATAAAAACCACCGTGCCGCTCGGTTTTGCTGCATCCGGCGTCCCTGTCACTGTCGCCGTAAGAGTGATCGTTTCGCCCAGGGTCGGCTTTGCTGTGCTCGCGGTGAGGGTCGCGCCCGACGCTGCCGGACCGATCTTGACGGTAAATGCCGGCGATGCGGACGCCAGATAGTTTGTATCGCCCGAGTAAGTCGCCGTCACCGCATCGGCGCCTCCCGGCAGAATCAGCGAAGCCAGAGTTGCAACTCCCGAACTGTTCAGGGTAGCTGTGCCCCAGGCGGTGGTCCCGGAGCTGAAGGCGACGGTTCCCGCCGGGGACGGCCCGCCTTTGATTCCACTCACTGTTGACGTCAGTGCAATCTTCGACCCATATACGGCGGAAGCCGGGCCGGTCAGCGCAGTCGCACTGCAATCGAGTCCGGTCACCTGCACCGCGTTCGAGGTCGCAGAGGTACTGGTCTCTTCGTTGGTGTTGTTGTAGTAAGCGGTAATGGGAGATGTTGCGCAGGCAAGTTGTGTGGCGCTGGCCGTGAATGTTACCGAACCGCCCGAGTTGTTCGGTTGCGTGTTCAGCACGGTTGTCCCGTCGAGAAAACTCACCGATCCGTACATGGGATAGTTGTCGCTGTTGGTTGCCGTCGCCGTGAAGGTTACGGTCTTTCCAGATTTCACGCTGGTCGCCGAAGCCGTCAGCTTGATTGTGGTCGTGGCCAGCAGATCTTCCGGTAACTTGGCGGAAGCGCTGGAGGAAAAATTGCTATCCCCGCCGTACGCCGCCGAATAAGTATAGATACCCGTGCTCAGGGAGCCCAGCGCAACCTTTGCCTTTCCGTCTGCGTCGATGGTCGCCGAACCTACCGTCTGAACGCCAAAAACCTCCGGATTGGTGTAATACACCGTAACCACGCCCTTCGGCGCCAGGTCCTTGGGATTGCTCGCACCCGTGGCCGGCGCCACCGCGATGTTCATCGTCAGCGGTTGCCCGAATTTCGCGCCCGTTGACGGGCTTATGGAGATGCTCGTCTCTGTTGGGAGCAGCAGATGAGTGGTATCGAGTGCGAAGTAACCGATCGGCTGGAAGCGGAAGAAGCCGTTGCACGATCCGTTCAGATCGGGTCCATGCGAAAGCAGTTCCCCTGTAAACACCAGTTGCCCGGTCGACGACAGCGACGGGCTGTTCAATTCGGCCAGGCTCCCATTCTCCAGGCCGCCCACGCATTGGTTGTCCACGCTGGTTCCGCTGGCAAACAGTTGCACATAATCCGATCCCCGCACCATGTAGAACGCAGCCGGATCGTTGCCCGCCACATCCTGCGCGTAAAAGACAAACTTGCCGTTGTTGACCGCGAAGCCGTTCAGGGAGACCTGGGCGAAACTTCCATCGGGATTCGTCAGCCCCGGCACGTGACTGATGTTAGTCACCACCGCGGTAGCTGGTCCGCCCGCCAATGGAATCTTGAAATATCCGGTATAGCTTTCGTTTTGGGTGACTCCGTTCTGCGCCGACGCGCCGAAGTAGACATAATCGCCGTCGATCTGGATGTCCTGCCCATCGAGAAACGTGAAGGCAATGCCATCCTGCGGCTGGCCGGGCAAGGTGCTGACCGGCCCACCGGTATTGCCCACCCCGGAGGTGATCAGATCGGCGCAGGAATCTTTGGCGGTAAGCGGCGCCTTGTACAGCGCCACAAAGTCGAGATACGAGCCGGCCGCAAAAGCAACCGAAGTGCCGTCGGTGGCAGGCTGATAGGCAGCCTCGGTCAGGAACAGATCGTGGTACACCCCAGCCGTACTGCAACCCTGAAAGCCAGGCTTGGGCACCGTCTCCCACAGAGTCCTCAGATTTGAGCCGTCGGTGTTCGCGGCATACATGGCGCCGGCGAGCGCAAAGACCACCACTTGCTTCGACACCTGAAAGACACCATAGACTCCGTACGGATTCATGTCTTGAAACCAGTCGAAGGTGTTTGGCACCTGCGTGCTGTCGGCCACGCGCTGCGCCGCGCCCGATCCGTCCGCCTTGATCGAATAGAGCCCGTAGAGGCCGACCTGATTGCCCCCGCCATCGGTGGCGAAAAAGACAATCGTTCCCTCGCTGATGGCCGTTTGCCCAAACATGTAAGCAACCGTTTGCTTGCTCCCGGGCAGCGTGTCGCCCACAGAGAACAGCTTTTTTGGCGTGCCGCCTCCGATCGGCTGCGACCATATCGCGTCGTCGGTCGAGTAGGCGGCATAGGTCCCGTCCGTGGAGATCGGCTGGCCGAATAACGGCTGCGAGCTGGCCGGAAAAGCAGTGCTGACGGTCAACTCAGTCGTCGAGTACTGGCCATGGGCTCGCGGCGTTGCCAGGGCTGTCATTCCGATCAAGATAGCCGGCAGGAGGCTACGGCTGAATACGCAGGAATTGCGCAGGTCGAAAGCAGGCGCTTGCGAACGTGGCGTCATCGGGAGTCCTTTGTCGACAGGGCGGGGGGATTGACGTGCGTTGAGTTGGGGAGGCGCCCGCCCCAACAAACTAGACTCCGCAAGCCGCCGGTGTCAACCGAGATTTTCAGCACCGGGGGAAATGCGTCCCGTATGCCTTCAGGCGCCGGTTGGCGGGCACGCAGCGGCACGGCTGAAGGACTGTCGGTGGGAGCCACGATCCACTGCAGCACGGGAGCGATGGATTCCGGCCTCGAAGAGCACGGAAAATACTTAAGTATTTACTTGACAATGTGCCGGCTTTGATGGATACTTAAGTCATTGCTTAACTAAATCGTCCTGAGGAGGAAGGA
>Ga0302324_100008524_pt1 | contig 21600 bp, 20 predicted proteins | sample Palsa_T0_1_FD_201949 | JGI IMG/M metagenome (GOLD analysis project Ga0302324, IMG submission 201949) | Peat permafrost microbial communities from Stordalen Mire near Abisko, Sweden - Palsa_T0_1 | ecosystem: Environmental > Terrestrial > Soil > Palsa > Peat permafrost | place: Sweden: Abisko...
CGCGCCGCAAAGCGCCACCGGAGCCCCCTCATCGTCGACGAACACGCCAAACCAAGCGCCCCCGTCGGGCGTTTGATCGAATGCACCCCCGGGCTTGACCTCGAGCCCTTCGAACAACATCCCAAGAATGTTCTGAACCCTGGGCGCATCGGGAAGTGGGTATGCAGTGGTCATGATGTCACCTGATATGCGGCCCGAGCTGCTCCTTGAATGACTCGGGGCTGAACGGCTTGGATATCAGGAATTTGGCGCCCGCGCTGAACGCACGCAAGCGCATGTCGGGTGTTGCTTCGGTGGTCACGAAGCCGAAAGACAGTTTCACACCGCTCTTGCGCAGCGCCTCGAGCAACTGCAAGCCGGTCATATTGGGCATGTTCCAATCGGAGAGCACCAGATCCGGCGCGCAGGTCTGGATGGCTGCCAAGGCCTCGACCCCGTCGTCCGCCTCCGATATTTCGTGCCCGTCGAATCCCGCCTGACGGAGCGTCCTCTTGACGATCATTCGCATCGCACTGGAATCATCGATAATCATGATTTTCATGAGGGCGGAAATCCACACTCGGTGTGTAGTAATGAATGTCGGCCATGACAGGGGTTTCTTGAGCTCCCCGCCAAGGCGATGATCCTCTCCGCGATATGCTTCAGCGGGTGCAGGGACTGCGCTGCGCCAACCTCCCAAGCTGCGCCGGGCATGCCCCAGACGACGCTGCTGGCCTGATCTTGAGCCAGCGTCGCCGCGCCTGCGGCCAACATCTCCTTCAATCCGGCGGCACCGTCGCGACCCATGCCGGTGAGAATCACGCCGATGCCATTCCGCGCTGCCGCTTGTGCCACCGAGCGAAACAGAACATCGACGGACGGCCGATGTCTGTTGACCGGGTCGGCTTCGCTCAGTCGGCACAGATAGTGGGTTGAACCCGGCACCACGAGCAGGTGCATATCGCCCGGTGCAACATACGCGTGCCCGGGAAGCAAGGGCTGGCCGTCGCTGGCTTCGCACACCGCGATTTCGCACATCGCGTCCATGCGCGCTGCAAATGCACCGCTGAAGGCTTTGGGAATATGCTGCACGATCACGACGGGCGGCATGTCTTTAGGCAGGCGGGTGAGAACCTCTTTGACCGCCTCCGTCCCGCCGGTCGATGCGCCGATGGCGATGATTTTCTCGGTGCCGGTTTTCAGCGTTGGACGCCGTCCTAGAGGCAGCGCACGCGCAGCGCGGGTTTCCTCGGCGCGGGTTTCCTCCGCACGCCTTTTCGGAACGTCGATTGCGGCGCGAATCCGCGCTCCAGCGGCCACTTTGACTTTGGCGATGATCTCTTGCGCAGCATCGCGGATTCCAAACGACGGCGTCGCCGTCGGCTTCGCAATGAAATCCACAGCGCCCAGGTCGAGCGCATTTAGGATCAGATCGGCGCGGCGTTGAGTGATCGATGCGCACATGACCACGGGCATGGGACGAAGTCGCATCAAATTGCTCAAGAACACCAGGCCATCCATGCGTGGCATCTCGACATCGAGTGTCAGAACATCCGGATTCAAAGCTTTGATTTTCTCGCGTGCAACGTATGCGTCCGACGCCGCGCCGACCACTTCGATTTCAGGGTCGGAGTTCAGGATCTCCGCGAGCAATTCGCGCATTACGGCCGAGTCGTCCACTACCAGCACTCGTATGATCTTAGCCACCGCCAGGCTCCTCGCCGCCGGCGCGCGGCGCAGCGGCATCAGGCGCGCTGCGATCGACCGCCAGGCTCTGCTCTCGATCGAACACGGCACGATTGAGCGTCGCTGTCAGGCGCTTCACGCGCACCTTGCCGCTCCACGGGCTGTAATAGAGCTTGCGCGCGAAATTGTCGCCCAGATCCTCCGCGGCAATTTGGAACCCCTCGCGCTTGAGATAATCGCGCACGAACTGCACGTTATGACCGCCCACGTCCAGCGCCATGTCGAGGACATTGCCGCCGCCCATGACTTTGAACTCGAGATTCTCGCGTTGCCCGCCGAGATCCAGGATGTCGGCCACCAATCGGTCCATGGCCACGTTGCCGTAGCGCGTCGCCGATGAATAGGCGCATTCGCCCCAGTGGCCGCCGCCCGAGCGATCGAGCGGCAGCATGAAGTGATTCATGCCGCCGATCCCCAGCTTGCGGTCTCGAACGCAAGCGGATACGCAGGAGCCCAGCACGGTGAATATGACCTCATCCTCGCAGGTGACGTAGTATTCGCCGGGCAGCAGCTTGGCCAGCGGACGCTGGAAATTGGCGTCCCAAGCCCGCCGGATATGGGCGAATCGAGCCGGCGCGGGCGCCAGCAAGGCCGCAGCGGCTTCCCCTGGGTTCAATCCAATCTCCTATAAACGGTGCGGCCGACCGGTTTGTAACGCTGCGTGAGGTTGAAAAGATTTTCGGAATGTCCGATGAACAGCCATGCGCCCGGCTCTTGTAGCGCCGCCATGCGCTCGAACAGCTGCCGCTGCGTGTCCTTGTCGAAATAAATGGTCACATTGCGGCAGAAGATCACGTCGAATGGTCCCCTCACCGGCCATGCATCCAGCAAGTTGAGTTGCTTGAACGTGATCAAGGATGCGATGTCGTCGTCTACCTTATATTGCTGCGGGGAATCAGCGCAGGGCCTGAACCAGCGCGCAAGCCGCCGGGCATTCAAACCTGTCAGCCGCTCGGCGGCATAGATTCCCGCGGCTGCCGTTTCCACGACTTTCGAATCGATATCGGTCGCCAACAACCGCACGTCCCAGCCGGCGAAACTCTGCTGCGCCTCGCGCACCACCATCGCGATCGAGTAGGGCTCCTCGCCGGTCGAACATCCCGCCGACCACATACGCACGCGGCGCGTTGCCGCACGACACTCGGTCAGGTACGGCAGCGCTTCGGCGGCCAATTGCTCGAAATGGTATTTTTCGCGAAAGAACGAGGTCAAATTCGTCGTAATCGCATTGGTGAGTTCTTGCAGCTCATCGCCGCGGCCTGTCTCGACCATGGCGCAATACTCGCTGAACGAGGATAAGTTCAATTTGCGCAACCTGCGCGCCAGGCGGCCGTAGACGAGTTCCCTTTTCGAGTCCGCCAGCGCAATCCCGGTCAGTTCGCGCACGACGGTGCGCAACCGATCGAAATCGGAGTCCGTCAGCACGAACTCCTGTGCGTTGAGCCGGATATTCATGGGCTGCCGGCTGGACTATGCGGCCACGGGTGCGGGCGCAGCGGCAATGCCGTCGAGCTGCAAGATGAGGGCGACCCCGATGAGCGTCGCCGAGTGTCGGAGCGCCTCCGACACACCCCGCCAGCGGCACTCGACGCCGCGCTTCGCGCCGCCAACCCATGCACTGACAAGAAGCTGCAGGATCGCCGTGTCGATCTCCTCCACGCGGCTGCCATCCAGAAGCAAAGGGGCGTCGCCCACGCAGCGGGACGTCAACGTGCGATGCAATTCCATGCACTGCGCAATCGACAGCCGGGGCGGCAGCTCGACGACATTTTGCGCCGCCTGCCGCGGCTTTTTCTTCTTCACGCTGCCGCCGTGCCCGACACGGCCTCATCAAGAATGCTGCTGTCGATCAGGCGGTCGATATCCAGCAGAATCAACATCTTCCCACCGACCGTCGCCAGCGCCTTCACGAATACGGTATCGGTGTTGGCGCACACGTCCGGCGGTGGTTTGCTTGCCGCCATGTCGACGTTGTATACCTCCGAAACGGCATCGACCACCATGCCCACCGTGCGTTCCCCGCCCTTGGTCTCGGCGCGCACGACGATCACGACGGTGGTTGGGCCGAAATCGCCATTGCCCAGACCGAATCTGCAGCGCAGATCCAGTATCGGCACGACCGCGCCGCGCAAATTGATCACGCCCAGAACGAATTTTGCCGTGTGCGGAATCCGCGTGACCTTGTCCCATCCTTTGATCTCTTGCACGCGCAAGATATCGACTCCATATTCTTCTCCGGCCAGCATGAAGGTCAGATATTGCCCGCCCGCGCCGGCCGCAGCAGTATCAAGGGTCTTCGGCTTGTTGGTCATATGCGTTCCTCAATCAGCTGTTCAGGCGGCCCGGATCGCGCGTTGGCTGCGCTGGCGCAGCTCGGCAGCTCGAACCAGATCCCGCACATCGATGATCAGTGCAACGGCACCGTCGCCCAGAATGGTGGCGCCGGCCACGCCGAGCACCGGTCTGAAATTCGATTCGAGACTCTTGATGACCACCTGTTGCTGGGCCAGGAGATCGTCGACGAGCACGCAGACCCGCTTGTTGTCTGCCTCGACCACGACCAACAGGCCGTCCTCGACGTCGTTGCTGTCCGGCTCGATGTCGAACAGCTCTGCCAGCTTGATGATCGGCAGGTACTCATCCCGCAGGCGGAATACTTCGGATCCGCCAAGCACATTGCTGAGTCGATCGCGCGACACTTGCACGGTCTCGACGATGGCCAGCAGCGAAATGATGTAGATCTCCTTGCCGACTCTCACCAACTGTCCATCCAGAATGGCAAGCGTCAGCGGCAGGCGGATGCGCACGGTACTGCCGAGGCCGGTGCGGGAGAATATCTGCACGTGCCCGCCCAAGTCGTTGATGTTCTGCCGCACGACATCCATGCCCACGCCGCGCCCGGAAACATCGCTGATGCGCTCCGCCGTGGAGAAGCCCGGCATGAAGATCAAGTTGTCAATTTGTTCGTCCGTGAGCTCTTGATCCTCGCCAATCAGGCGCCGCTCACGCGCTTTCTGCAGGATTCTCGGCCTGTTCAGGCCCGCGCCGTCATCCTTGACCTCGATGATGATGCTGCCCCCCTCATGGAAAGCGGCCAGTTCGATCGTGCCGCTGGAGGGCTTGCCGCTCGCGGCGCGCTGCTCGGGCGTCTCCAATCCGTGATCCAGCGAATTGCGCACCAGGTGAACCAACGGATCGCTTATCTTCTCGAGGACGGTTTTGTCCAGTTCGGTATTTTCCCCGCTCAATTTGATCTCGACCGATTTGCCCAATTTGCGCGACAGGTCATGCACCAGCCGCGGAAAGCGGTTGAACGCGAAGCTGATCGGCAGCATGCGGATCTGCATCACGCTTTCCTGCAATTCACGGGTGTTGCGCGCCAGCTGCGAGAGCCCTTTGCGCAGCGTCTCGAGCTTGCTGGGATCGAGCCCATCGGCGAACGCAGCCAGCATGGACTGCGTTATGAGCAGTTCGCCGACCAGATTGATGATGCTGTCGAGCTTCTCCGTGGCAACTCGAACGGAAGAGGACTCGGCGCCGGATTTGTGCATAGCCCCGGCGGCTGCCGCCTTCTGCGGCGCAATGGCCGCTGGGTCGCTCGCAGGGAGCGGAATCGGCGCAGCGGCCACGAGCGCGGCAGGCGCAGCGGGGATCTCGGGCTGGACATCGCCGAAGGGAGTGAATTCCAAAAGGCAGCCTGGGTCCACCCAGTCGAATACCTCATTCAGCTGCGCGCGCGAAACTTCCCCGCGAAGCTCGATCAACCACGATAGGTAGCATGCCTCCGGATCCATGGTGTCGAGTTCAGGCAACCGCGAAAAATCAGCGCTCACCGTAATCGTCCCCAGGCGCGCCAATTCGGCGAACATGCGGGTAGGCTCGTTGCGCAAACGCAATAGGTCCGAGACGGGCTGAAACAGAATGCGCCAGCCGCACGCGGGGCTCGCCGCTGTGGCACCCGGTGGCGGGAATTGCGTTGCCGCACGCGGCGGCGCATCGGCCGCGCGCGCAGGTTCGCCCAGGATTCGCGTTATATCGGCGTTGAGCGGTGCAACGCGGCTCTGATCCAGCGCCTCTCCCGCCTCGGTGGCGGCGATCATCTCCCGCAGGCAATCGCAGGACTGCAGCAGCGTCTGTATCGCCTCGGCGGTCACCGGCCTCAGGCGATTGCGCATCTCATCGAGCAAGGTTTCGACGCCGTGCGTAAATCCCGCGACTTCGGCAAAGCCGAACGTCGCCGAGCCGCCCTTGATCGAGTGCGCGGCGCGAAAGATCGTGTTGATGGTTTCGCCATCCGACGCATCGCTCAGTCCGAGCAGACCGCTCTCCATGGCATCGAGACCTTCCCGGCTCTCCTGGAAGAAAACCTTGGCGATCTCCATCATTTCCGCGTCGAGATCACGCACGACTAAGCAGCCAGCAATAACGGCATGATTTCGGCGGCGGTGGTCCGGGTCTGCAAGACGATTTCCGGCAAGCTGTCGGCGTCCATGCGCGCCGTTTTGAGCGCTGCCGGCGCCAGCGCCGGTGCGTCGCTGAGTTCGGTACTGCCGATTTCGGCCAGCACCGCGACGCTGTTGGCGATATGCACCGTGGCTACATCGGCGGCAAAACCGCGCGCCAGGTGGGGCTCGTGATGATATTCGATGCACTCCAGCAGCGAATCGGGTAGACCCCAATTGCGTGCAAGGGAAGCCCCGACGCCGCCATGATCGAACTCCAACACGGCGCGTTCGCACCGGTACAGGCCTGGATCATCCGCAGAATCAGCCATCATCAACAGCGTCTCGCGTGCAGCGCCCGGGACGCGGCTATACATGATCAACTGGCCGATATCGTGCAACAATCCGGCGACGAACGGGCTCTCGGTTCGCGCGGCGTCGCGGCGCGCGGAGATCTGCCCCGCGGCGACGGCGCACAACACACTGTGGCGCCAGAACACCTCCATGGCGACGAGATCGTTGGAAATACCGTCGAACGCGCGCACGGCCGTCAAGCCTACGGTCAAGTCCCTGACCTGGCGCACGCCGAGAACCGTAATCGCACGGCTTACGGTCGCAATCTTGCGATGCTGGCCGTACGCGGCGCTGTTGGCGATGCGCAATAAGCGCGCCGTCAGTGCGGCATCGTTGCTGATTTCGCGGCCGATGTCCGCTGCCGATGATTTCGGATCATCCACCATGCGTGCAATGCGCATTGCCACGTCCGGCAGAGTCACCAGGTCCTTGATGCCGGAAGTGAGCGCTTCCGGTGTCAGATCATGAATTTCCACCAGTCCACCTCTTGTCCACGTTAGCGGCGGGGAGTGACGGAAATTGAGTAAGAAAGCGCCTCCCGGAGCAATCTATTTGCGTGCGGGCACGGCGGCACGCGACGCCATGAAACGGAATGCAAATGTCACGGCAGCGTCCACCGCGGCCTCGATCTTCGCCCTGTCTTCCTTGCTCATGAAGAATTTCATATCCACTTCGCTGCGGATGTAGCGCGGCGGCAGCCGGTTGAGCGCGACGCATGCGACGTCCGCCAATACTTCGACATCCTCCCCAAGTTGGGGATAGTCCGGCGCGCAGGACGCGACGCGGCGGAATACAGCCTGCTCGTAGTAGTTATGGATCGAGTCGAATTCCGCAATCATAGGGTGTACGCCCGACCCGAGGCGTCAGAAGAGCTCTACCTTCCCGCTCTCAGCCACCGTCCGCGGCGCATTCACGCCCAGCGACTCCGCAGCCCCGCTCAGCCGATCGAACAGCGCGCGCTCTGCCTCCATGCTCATGAGCCCGCGAATTCGATCGCGAAGCTCGTTCCAATCCTCGGCGGATCTTGCGCCTGCATGCGAGACGAATTCCGCGATCAGCGACAGGCTGGCACTCACATGAGTCAGACACTGCACCAGCCGGTCGTGGAATTGAATGGCCGTGGCGGCCTTGGTGGATCGCACATGCATGTCGTCATGCAGCAGCATCAGGTCCTGAAATACGCGCGCCGGCGATCCTGAAAAATCGAACAGGCTCTTGGCTATGATCTGAGTCGCCTGCCCCATGGCGTGAGCGGTCTCCACCAGCGTCGTCGCGGGCGCATCCGACTCGCGCAAAGCCGTATCGATCTGCGCGCTCATGGCCAGGAGCATGATCGCCAGATTGTCGACATGTTTGTCCATGGTCCTTCTCGCTTCGCTCGCTATAGAACTCGGCCGATGGTCGACAGCAACTGCTTGTCGTTGAAAGGCTTCACCAACCAGCCGGTCGCGCCATTGGCCTTGCCGATCTGTTTTCGGTCCTGGCCCGATTCCGTGGTCAGAATGAGCATCGGTACGGTTTTGTACTCGGGCAGCGCGCGCAGTTCCTTGATCAGCGTGAGGCCGTCCATGCGCGGCATGTTGATGTCGGTCAAGACCAGGTCCGCGACGCGCTGGCGCGCCACTTCCAGCGCCTCCACGCCGTCAGCGGCCTGCACGACGTCGTAGCCCTGCGCGGTGAGCGTCAATTTCATCATGAGTCGGATCGACTCCGAATCATCGACGGTGAGAATCAGTCTTGCCATACTTTCCGCCTCTCCGCTTCGAGTCTCCAGGACTAGAGACCCCAATCTTTGCTCGATTCCATTTGCCAAGCTGGGGCCCGCTTCACATAACTACCGCATTTTTCAGCTGCGCGTTTTGATCTGCGGTGCATGAAAACTCGCCCTAGTCCCCTTCCGACTGGACCACCGCCACCGAATTAAGGAAAACCCTTAAGGTAATTTTGGGGGTCGGCAATCCGCTGCGAGAACGGCGAGCTTGCCGGCACGGGCCGCCTTAATTTTCGACGCAAGCGGCCGACTCATCCACTACGGACCGTACAACGGTTCGGCGTGGTGTGTGAGCGTGTATCGACTGTGCGAATGGTGATATGAGAACTACGAGCGATTATTTGACCCATCTGCACATCGTCGGTGACCGCCTGTTGCTGGGGGTGATCGCCGGCGCGCTGCTGCTCACGTTCGCGATTGCCCCTTGGTACGGCACGCTCGATGCTGCTTTGTTGATCGGACTGCCGGCGGCTTTCGTTCCTGCCCTGCTTGCTTGGGTTCGTCCCGGCGCATTGCTCACGCGTTGCACGATCGCAGGCTCGCTCATGATATTCGCGGCTCTGCAGATCCAACAATCGCACGGCATGATCGAACTGCATTTCTCGATCTTCGTGATGCTGGCCTTCCTGCTCGTCTACCGCGACTGGATACCGCTGGTGTTTGCCGCGGGCGTCATCGCCCTACATCATCTGGCGTTCGATGCCATGCAGCGCGCGGGTTTGCCTGTCTGGGTGTTTGGTTCCGCCGGCGGCATAGGCATCGTGTTGCTTCACGCGGCGTTCATCGTGTTCGAGACGACCCTGCTGGCGTGGATCGCCGTACGACTGCGCGCCGAAATCGAAGCCGTGGGATGCGATCCCCGCGAGTTGTGTGCGGGAGAGACCAGCCTGGCCGGCGCAATGGAGCGCATGCGCAACGAATTGAAGTGCAACCTCGAGCGCGAGCGTGGCATCACGACGGAACACAGCCGAATTCGAGCCGCTTTGGACCGCGTGACGGTCGGTGCCATGCTGGTCGAAGAGGCCGGCAAAATCGTCTATGTCAACGACCATGCACGCGGCATTTTTCATGCGCGGGCCGCCGAGATTCGCCGGCATGCCCCGCTGTTCGATGTCGAGCATATCGTCGGGGGTGCCTTCGAAAACCTGTATGCCGGCACGTCCCAGCAACGCGATTTTCTTTCGCAACTGGCCGGCGGCCACTCCCAGGAGTTCAAGATGGGCGCTGCCGTATTTCGCATTGCCGCCAATCCCGTGACGGACGGCCAGGGCACGCGCCTCGGTACCCTCGTACAGTGGATGGACCGCACGCTTGAAGTCGGAGCGGAGGATGATTTGAAGGCAACGGTTGCCAAGGCCATCGAAGGAGACCTGACCGCGCGCGTGGCGGAGACCGACAAGGACGGACTCTTCAAGGTACTGTCGGCAGGCGTGAATGAACTCGTAGGCAACATGGCTGACGCCGTGCGCACCATGTCCGAGGCTGCCGCGCAAGTGCGCGTCGGCGCCGATGAGATATCGCGGGGCAATCAGCACTTGAGCGATCGTACCGAGCAGCAAGCGTGCAGTCTGGAGCAAACGGCAAGCTCCATGCAGCAGATGACCTCAACGGTGAAAAGGAACGCTGAAAACGCCGCGCAAGCGAACCAATTGGCGACCGCGGCCCGCGAGCAGGCGGAACGCGGCGGGCGGGTGGTAAGTTCGGCGGTTCAGGCAATGAGCCAGATCGATGCGGCCAGCAAGAAGATATCGGACATCATCGGCGTAATCGATGAAATCGCATTTCAAACAAACTTGTTGGCGCTGAATGCCGCCGTCGAGGCGGCGCGCGCAGGTGAACAGGGCCGGGGCTTCGCGGTGGTCGCCGCCGAGGTTCGCAATCTAGCCTCGCGTAGCGCCGAGGCCGCTCGCGAGATCAAGGCGCTGATCCGCGATTCGGTAATCAAAGTGACGGAAGGCACGAGCCTGGTGAACGAGTCAGGCACGGTGCTGGTGGAAATTGTCGACAGCGTCAAGCGCGTCACCGACGTGGTCGCGGCAATTGCTCTGTCGAGCCGCGAGCAGGCCGCCGGCATCGACATGGTCAACAAGGCGGTAGCCGTCATGGATTCGGGCACGCAGCAAAATGCTGCGCTGGTTGAGCAAGCGTCGGCGGCTGCGCAGGCGCTCACCGAGCAGGCTGGCGCGCTGACACAGTTGATCGCCCGATACAACGTCGGCGGTGAGCCAATTCGTCCGAGCCCCGCCAAATCCATGCCCGCAGTCGCGCCGCCCATGATCGATTCACGTCGCGCGAATCGACCCTGGAGCACAAGCGCGAAGGCACCCCTCTCCCCTGCGGCCGCGGCACGCAGAGCGGTTGCCGAGACTGATGCCGTTTGGAAGGAGTTTTGAGGCGCACCTGAGGGAACGCGATTGCACGCGCTCCTCAATTGCCTATACTTGTGAACAATCATGCGAACCGCGGATGAGCGTTCTATCTTTGGCAATGTGTCGCCGTGAGCAGCCCGCCCGGGGCTGCAGGCGTGGTTATCGTGGGGGCCGGGCAGGCCGGAGGTGATCTGACGGGGGCGCTGCGGGCCAATGCATACGCGGGACCGATCACATTGATCGGTGACGAGCCCTATCCGCCTTATCGGCGGCCGCCCTTGTCGAAAGGGTTTCTGGCTGGCGAAGCGACGCTCGAGTCGCTGTATCTTAAATCCAAGGACACTTATGCACGGCAGCAGATCGACTGCCGTTTCGGCATCGGCGTCGAGCGCATTGAGCGCCACGTGAACAGCCTGCGCCTGTTCGACGGCACCGCGGTGCCTTATCAACATCTGGTGCTCGCAACCGGGGGACGCGCGCGGCGATTATCGCTGCCAGGCGCCAATCATCCCAATGTTCACTATATTCGTAACATCGAAGACATACTGAGATTGCAAGGTCAATTGTTGCCCGGGAGGCGATTGTTGATCATCGGCGGAGGGTACATCGGGTTGGAGGCGGCCTCCGTCGGCATCAAGAAGGGTCTCAAAGTCACCTTGGTCGAGTCTCTGGAGCGGGTACTCGCGCGCGTGACGGCGCCGCAATTGTCGGCGTTCTATGAAAATGCGCACCGAGCCCGGGGAGTGGAGATTTTCACCGGCACGGGGGTGCACGCCCTGGAGGGCGAGCCCCTCGTCGATGCCGTGGTGCTGAGTGACGGGCGGCGCCTTGCCGCCGACGTGGTCGTCGTTGGCATCGGGATGATACCCAACACGGAGATTGCCGATACGGCGCAGCTCAAGGTCGCCAACGGCATTGTGGTCGATGCATTCACGCGTACCGAAGATCCGGCGATATATGCCATCGGAGATTGCTGCAATCACGAGAACATTTTCCTGCAGCGGCGCCTGCGGCTGGAATCGGTGCCAAATGCCGCGGAACAGGCGCGAGTCTGTGCCGCGGCGATCTGCGGCAAACCCGTGCCGTATAGTGCAATTCCTTGGTTTTGGTCGGATCAGTATGATCTGAAGCTGCAAATGGTGGGACTGTCCGAGGGCTACGATCAGCTGGTGGTGCGCGGGGATACGGCCAAGGAATCGTTCTGCGCTTTTTACCTGCGCAACGACATACTCATTGCCGCGGATGCGGTAAATCGCCCGCAGGAGTTCATGTTGGCCAAACGCCTGGTGGCGGATCGTGCGCAGGTTACAGCCGCACAATTGCGGGACGAGGGTGTGTCCCTGAAATCTCTGCTACCGGCCAAATGAGCACTCATCCACGGCTTGCGCTCGTCCTGGTCGCGTTTGGCCTATCGCACACCGCCATGGGACAACGAGCACCGTCTGGCGCGGCGGTGAACTGGCCGTCGCATGACGGCGACGCCTACGAGAGCGCCTACAGCCGGCTTGATCACATAAATCGCACGAATATTGCCAGGCTTGGCCTCACCTGGTCGCTCGATCTCGATGATGAGCGAATGCTCGAGGCTACGCCGTTGGAGGTGGATGGCGTGCTGTACTTCTCGGGCAGCTACTCGAAGGTTTATGCAGTCGATGCGCTGCGAGGCAAGCTGCTCTGGAGCTACGATCCGGAGGAGTGGCGGCGCGACCCCACCAAGTTCAGATTGGCTTTGCCGGTAAATCGCGGCGTGGCCTACGATGAGGGCCGGATCTTCATCGCGACGTTGGACGGGCGGCTCATTGCATTGAATGCCAAAACGGGCGTGGTTCTTTGGAGCGTCGATTCCGTCCCGCTGCATTCGATGCAAACCATCACCGGCGCACCGCGCGTGCTTCACGGGAAGGTCCTGATCGGAAACGGCGGCGGTGATTTCGCCGCGCGCGGCTATTTGGCGGCCTACGATGCCGCCAGCGGCCGCGAACTCTGGCGCTTCAACGTTGTGCCGGGCACTCCCGAGGAGAATCGCGGCGATGCTGCAATGGAGCGCGCGGCCGCCACCTGGACCGGCGCGAAGCGCGCCGCCGGCGGATCGCCTTGGGATAGCATCAGCGTCGACCCCAAGCTCAATCGCATCTATGTCGGGACGGGAAACCCCTCGCCCAACGATCCGGACGAACGCGGCTCGGCAGGGGATAATCTCTACACCGCCTCGATCGTAGCGCTCGACGGCAATACGGGAAAATACGTCTGGCACTATCAGGTCAATCCGCGCGACGCCTGGGACTTCGACGCGGCCGAACAAATGACCCTTGCCGACCTGGTCATCGATGGCAAGCCGCGCAAGGTGCTGATGCAGGCGCCGAAAAACGGCTTCTTCTACGTACTCGATCGAGTGAACGGAAAGCTGATCTCCGCCGGGAAAATCGGCAAGGCAACCTGGGCCGAGCGCATCGACGTTGTCAGCGGGCGGCCCGTCGATACGCCGAACAACCGCTACCAGAGCGGCGCGGCCATCATCTGGCCTTCCGCGCTGGGCGCACACGCTTGGCAGACCATGGCGTTCAGTCCGCAGACCGGCCTCGTGTACATCCCTTACATGCAGCTTGGCGTACGCTACATCAAGGCATCCGGCGAGGCGCTGTACGGCGGGCTGGCCACTTCTGTCGTCGAGGTCGACCCCATGGACGGCAAGGGCGCGCTCATCGCGTGGGATCCCATCGCGGAAAACGCCCGCTGGACGATTCCCCACACCTATCTCTACAACGGCGGCGCGCTCGCCACTGCGGGCGCTCTGGTGATTCAAGGCGCTGCGGACGGCTATCTCTCCGCATATGACGCGTATACGGGCAATCGTCTGTGGCACTTCAACGCCGGTCTCGGAATCATCGCGGCGCCAATCAGCTATGCCGTCGGCGATCGGCAGTTCATTTCAGTCCTGGTCGGCTACGGGGCAACCAACCTCATGGGCGTGATGAACGCCGGTTGGAAATACGGTGAGCAGCCGCGTCGATTGTTGAGTTTCACGCTCGACGGTAAGACGCACTTGCCACCCACTGCGCCGCAGCGATTCGAAATCCAAGCCGTCGACGATCCGGGGATCGAACTCGACGCTGCCGATGTGGGCCGTGGCGAGGCCCTCTTCAACACCAAATGCGCCGCCTGCCATGGGTTGAACGCCGTCTCGGCCGGGCCGCCGGCACCGGATCTACGTGAGTCGAAGATTGCACTCGGCCGCGACGCGTTCTTTAGCGTCGTGCATGATGGCGCCATCGCGCAGCGTGGCATGCCGCCTTTCGGCGAACTCGATGCGGCACAAGTGGGTGAGATCAACGCCTACATTCGTGCGCGGGCACGGGCGTCGAGCAACTAGGCGTTCAGCGATGGGGGTGGAGCTCGCTCCCATCGGCCGATCAGTGTTGGCTTTCCGGCATGCGCACGACCAGCCCGTCCAGCTCTTCGGTGACATTGATCTGGCATGAGAGCCGGCTGTTCGGCGCAACGTTTTCCGCGAAGTCGAGCATCGATTTCTCTATCTCGTTCTGCTCGCCGGTCTTCGCCGTCCAGGCGGGATCCACGTAGACGTGGCAGGTGGCGCAGGCGCACGCGCCCCCGCAATCGGCATCGATGCCATTCACGCCATTTTTTACCGCGCCTTGCATGACCGACATGCCAGGCTCCACTTCGATCACGTGTTCTTTGCCGTTGAACTCGATGTATGTAATCTTGGCCATTAGACCCTCTTGGAAAAATAAAATAAAAACAGTGCCGCTTTGGCGATAGTTCCTCGTTCAAAATCCGGGAAATGCCGTCCGGTCGATCCCCGCAAGATAGCGCCCCGCTGAAATGAGCGACTGTTCCCCGGTCATCGCATGAGCGTTGCCAGCCTGCATATCGCGGAAACAACGCTGGATCCTGCTGCCGTTGCGCAACGCAGTCGTCGCGCTCGATGTGTATGCGAGCTGGCTGATTCGCATTCCAACCGACAACACGTTGGACGCGCAAAGTCTAAGATCCAGCTTGAGGTCCTCCGAAATAGTGCCTCGCTCGGCAGATGAATACAGATCTTTGAAGGTGGTGCGAACGTACGCATCGGCGGAGCGCAACTGCGCGTGCGCTATGGCCAGTTCCTTTTGATAAGTCTCCATCTCGCTCACCGTGCCCTTCGGTAGGCGCTTTTTTGTCCTTGCATAATCCGTCCATTCATCCAATGCGCGACGCGTGCAACCCGATGCGAACGCGGAGTGGCTCAGACACGGGATTGCCATGAAACCCATTCTATAGAGCGGGCCGCCCCGCTTCTGCTCGGGATTCGCCGCATCGAACGCGAAGTCGCGATGGATGATCTGATCCACAACCCGAAAATCGTAGCTGCCCGTTCCGCGCAATCCGAGCACGTTCCAATTGCCGAGAAATTCGACTTTGGATCGCGGCGCGAAGGCGATGAGCATGATCGGCTGACCGTTCTCCCTTAAGACCGGAACGCCATTTTCATGGAGGATGTAGCCGCCCACGATCCAAGAAGCATTTGGCGTGCCGCTGCCGAAACTGAACGAGCCCGAGATGCGATAACCGTCGCCCACCCTCTCGGCCCTGCCGCTTGGCGCCGCCTGGCCGGCGCAGGTTGCCCGGCCCCCGGAGCAAAAGATCTCATCGATCGCGCGATCCCCGAGAAATGCGCCGGCCACCGCCGGGCCGGTTACCGCCGCCTGGCAGTACCAACCCGTGGATCCGTCGAAGTAGGAAAGTTTTCGAAGCGCGTCGATGACGAGCAGGGGATGCGCTTCCATGCCGCCCACGGCGCGAGGCGCCATGATCTTGAAAATTTCGACCTGTTCGAGTGCGTCGAGCACCTCGTCGGAGAGTTCGGTTGCCTCCTCGTCGGCCTCAGCGCTCGACTCGATCAGTTCGCGCAGCGCATGCAGCCTCTCCAAAAGAAGCCCTGCGTCAGGAGTTGCGTTCATCGCTGAGCCGGCAATGCGTAAGCCAATAATGCGCTCGTCTTGGGACCGCCGAGTCCCGGGTGCCCGCCCGCGGCGATGAGCACGAACTGGCGGCCGGTCGTCTTGGAGACGAAGGTCATGGGTGTTGCCGCCGCCACGCTCGGCAGCGCGATGCGCCACAATTCGCGTCCATCCCCGACGTCGAAGGCGCGAAACTCCCGGTCCTGTGAAGCGCCAATGAAGATCAGCCCACCGGCGGTGACGATGGATCCCCCGAGCGTCGGTACCCCCATGGTGATCGGCAGCAGCGATGACATTCCAAACGGACCCGCGTGATAGGCGGTGCCCAGCTTGCGACTCCAGACCGGCTTGCCGGTTTTCAGATTCACCACACTGATCCTGCCGTAAGGCGGCTGCAGGCAGGGCACGCCGATCGGATTTTGGAAGATCGTTCGTTGCATCGCGTAGGGCGTACCCTTCTGCGGGAAGGCAAAGGCATCGGCCGCGCTGCCTGATTCCGAATACCTGCTGCTCATCCGATCCGCCTCAGCTCTCTGGATCAGGCGGCCGATATCCGGCATGTATAGGCTGTTGATGACCATCAGGTCGCGTGCAGGATCAACGGCCACGCTGCCCCAGTTAGACCCTCCGGCCGAGCCCGGGAAAAAGATTGAATTGCGCACGCCCGGCGGAGTGAACTCGCCCTCGTAACGCGCCTGTTTGAATGCGATCCGGCACCAGAGCTGATCGAACGGAGTCGCGCCCCACATCTGCTTTTCGGTGAGCCGGCCTCCCGCGACATTCGGAAAGCTCGAATAGGGCTGGGTTTTGGACGTCCAGTCGCCGGGGGCAGGCGCCTGCGGCGCAGGCTCCTCGGTCACCGGGTAGATCGGCTGCCCGGTGCGGCGGTCCAGCACGAAGAATTGGCCGCGCTTGGTGGGCAATATCAGCGCCGGCACGCGGCCGTCTTGGATCTGCAGGTCTGCGAGCACCGGCTGCGCAGCCACGTCGTAATCCCAGATGTCGTGATGCACCGTCTGGAAGCTCCAGCGGGGCTTGCCCGTAGCGACATCGAGCGCCACGACCGAGGTAGCGTACTTCTCCGCGTCAGACGAGCGGTGAGCGCCGAAGTAGTCGGGTGTGCTTACCCCGGTCGGCACATAGACGAGTCCCAATTGCTCATCTGCGCTGAAAGCACCCCAAGCATTGGGCGCGCCCGTGGTGTAAGTCTCACCGGGAGCGAGCACCTTTTCCGGGTCAGCGCGGCCGGAATCCCAAGCCCAACGCAGCACCCCGCTCACTGCGTCGTAACCGCGGATCACGCCGGAGGGCTCGCCGACGTACAGACCGTCGGTCACCCAGCCGCCAACCATGACCAGGCCGTTGACGATGGTCGGCGCCGAGGTCGGGTACGCAATACCGGCGGGTGCAGGGCCCAGCCCCTGCTTCAGATCGACCTCGCCGTTGTTCGCAAAGGAACGGCACGGACGACCGGTCTCGGCGTCGACCGCCATCAGCCGGTCGTCGCTCACGCCGAAGATAATGCGTTTCGAGCACTCGTCGAGTGCCCCGGGTACCTCGTAGTAGGCCACGCCCCGGCAGGTGGCGGCGAAGACGCCGGTGAGGTCAGCGTGAGGATCGAAGCGCCACAGTTCGCGGCCGCTGTCCTGATCGAGAGCGACGATGACGCTACGATCGAGGCAGAGGAAAAGCCTGCCGTTGGCCGCCAAAGGCGTGGCCTCGAAGCTGTGAAACGCAAAGGGCGGCACATTGGAATCGAAGCGCCATGCAATCTTCAAATTCTGAACGTTGGTCGTTGTGATCTGGCTGAGCGGTGAGAATCGGTCGCCTGCGAGGGTATGGCCCCAGACGCGCCACTCACCCCCCGTAGGGTCGGGTATGGATAGAACAGCGGCCGCCCGCAGATCGCTCCCCGCAGGCTCTTGCTTGAGTGCGGAGACACCGAGCACCGCCACGATCGCCAGCGTCGGGGCTAGGATGCACCACGCGCTCGGCGATTTCGCGCGGCGACGCACGGCGGGGGTCAGCAGAATCAAGCCCAGCACGGCAGGTGCGACCAGACGCGGGACGAGCGCCCAACCGTCCAGACCCGATTCCCACAGCGCCCATGGCAATGTGGCCGCGAGCAGCAAGCCATACAGCGGCAGCGCCCAAACACGCCGCAATGACAGCCCTACCGCGGTGGCGAGGAGCGCTGCGCCGCTCACCAGGTAATACGGGCTCCCGCCCGCTGCGAGGAGTTCACCCCCGCCCGCTGCGAGCGCGGCCCCGGCGATCGCCATCGCCGCGACCAGAAACCCCGTCAGGACTCTTGCCACCAAGCCTCCCCTCCAACCCGCTATTTCTTGGGGCGATCGCGCTCGTTCCATTTCGCGAAAGCAAGGTCGACGCCCTTCTGACGCTCGTCTTGGAGCGCCTCGAAGTCCTGGCGCAATCGATCATAGGAGTCAATACGATTGCGGTTTACTCCCGCGAAGTGCGGCATCACGAAGCGGGCATAGAGTTCGTAGGACTTCTTGGTCTGCTCCCATTCGGCCCAGTTGTGGGCCTGCAGCAGCAAGACGCCGAATTCACCCTGCTTTCCTCGCAGCTTTTCGATCATGGCAATCGCATCATCGGGCGTGCCGATCGCTGCGCGGCCTGCATTGACCAACAGATCCGCCGGATCGCCCCGGCCCACCAAGCCGCCCATGCCTTTCGGCGCCACCCGATCGAAGTACTCGCACCAGCGCGCGAGCCCGCGGGCAACATCGGCGCGGGCCTGCTCGCGCGTCTCGGCGACATGCATCGGGGCCACGAGCCGCAGGCGGCGCGGGTCCATGGTACGACCGTGTTCGGCTGCGATGGCGTTGGCCACTTTCCAGTTCTCGCCCAGCACATCGAAGCCGGCGGTCTCGGTCGCCGCGACGCACAGCATTCCCAGCCCCAAGCGGCCGGCAAGCATGCCGCCGCTCGGCGTGATTGCGCTTGCCACCGCCACTTCGGGGTGCGGATGCGTATAGGGCAACAAATGAGTGCGCGCGCGATTTAAGTTAAACCAGGACGATTTGTGAGTCACCTCCTCGCCGCGCAGCAGCGGCAAGATGACCTCCAGCGCTTCCACCATCATGTCGCGCTGGGACTTGATGTCCACGCCCAGCATGCTGGCGTCGGTCGGCAGCAGACCGGGGCCCGCACCGAACATAACCCGCCCCATCGTCATGTGATCGAGCTGAATGATCCGATTCGCGACCATCAGCGGATTGTGAAACGGCAACGAAACCACTCCGGTGCCGAGTCTTATGCGCTTGGTGATCTCGGCGGCGGCGGCAATCATGAGTTCAGGAGAGCCGATGACTTCCCAGCCCGTGGAATGGTGTTCGCCAAACCAGGCCTCGCTGAATCCGAGCTGGTCCAGGTATCCAACAAGCTCGATATCGCGCCGCAGGGCGACCGTCGGACTTTCGTTCGTATCGTGGTACGGCGCCATGAAAATGCCGTGCTGCAGGGGAATGGCGCTCATCGTCGTGCAGCAGCGGGGGTGAAAACGATCGGCAGGCCGCGAAGGCCCCACACACCCATGAAGGGCCTGTGTCCAGGCCTGCCCGCGAGCTTGGGCCGGGTTACGCGCTGCGCGATCAGGTGCAGCCCCTCCTCGATTTGCGCGCGGGCGATGAATTGGCCCAGGCAAATGTGCATTCCGCGACCGAACGCCATATGGCGGTTGTTCTGTTGCCGTTCTGGATCGAATTCGTCCGGGTTCGGAACCGCGGAGGGATCGCGCGCCGCCATGCTCACGGGAAAGAACAGCATCGTGTCCTTCGGAATCAGTACGTCTCGGAAGAGCAGGTCTTCGTTGAGAAGACGCGGGATCGTGGCAGGATTCTGAAATCGCAATCCCTCCTCGACCACCTTGCGGCAGTAGGCAGGGTCTTCGGCGCAGCGCTCGTACATCGTCGGACGCGTCAACAACTCGTGCATGATCAGGGTGAGCACGTTCTTCGACGTGTCGTAGCCCGCTACGAACAGGAAGATCAGAAGATTGTTCATCTCCACGGCGCTCAAGCCGCCGGAGTCATGCGCCTCTATCAGCGCATCCAGCAGGTCCGATTGTTCGTTCAGACGTGTCCCCTGCCGCCGGCCGGCCACCAGCCGCGAAACGAATCCTTCCATGACCTCGATCGCCTGTTCCAGCTGCGGCAGGAAATCAGGGATCAGGCTGAAGCTGAGCCCCAGGGTTTCCAGCGACTTCCGCACCATCGGCAACGCATCGGGCGAGGCGCCGATCAGGCTGCACATCACGGTGATCGGGAAGTGCGAGGCGAATTCCTCGAAATCGAACGCGCCCTTCGGCGCCCATTCATCGAGCAGGCTGGAAATCACTTTCTGCATGAGCCAACGGTGCTGATTCGCGGCGCGCGGCGTGAACGTCGGCGCAAGCACATCGCGGATGCGCTTGTGGCGCTCTCCGCCGACGCCGAGGATGGAATCGAGCTGGAAAGCACCCCACTTCGAACCCTTCGCGTTCATCAGTTCGATCATGCCTTCGTGGGCGACGCGCAGCTTGTCGTCCAAGCCGAGCAGATCCTTCATCGCTGCATATTCCGTGACGATGTAGCCGAACGGACTCTTGGCCAGCCAGGGATGCTGGAGTCGAGCGGCATTGAACTGCGAAAAGGGATCTTCCGCGAACTTCGGATCCTCCACGGCCAATTGAGGCAGGGACAGCTGGGTGATCGGCTGCATGGCGTAATCCTCCGGAGTTGCGCTGGGCGTCCGCGCCCCGCTTCGAGCATACGTATCAATGGACGCGTCGAAATTTATCGTTCGATCGGCAATATAGTTCACGACCTCGCCGATGCAAGTTGAAACAGCCGTTTCTCATCATTGGCATCAGGCCGTGGTATTCACTCTGCCGAGCAGGATCTCCACTTCATCTGCCAGGGTGCTTCGAGTCCGCTCGACCGACCAGCGTTCTTTTTCGGCCAGGGCCAGGATGGAGATTCCTTGCACCAGCGCATTGAGCCGCTGGCTTACGCTCGTAAGATCCGGACGGTCGCCGTTTCGCGCTCGAATGACTTCGGCGATAACCTTCAAGGCCAGGTCGATTTGCGTGCGCTGCAAATCGGCGAAGAAAGGGTCGCGTGCCGCCCGGTCCCAGAATGCCAGGTAGACCCGCCAGAGCAGTGTTTGGCTTTCATCAATGGCCGTCATCGCCATCAAGACGCCCACGATGTCGGTAGGATCCCGGGCAATGACCTCTTTGATGTATAGCTGACTTTGCTCGGAGAGCGAGCGGTACGTCCATACGAGCATTTCCTGCTTGTCGGCGAAATAGTGGGTGACTATTTTAGTCGGCCCGCCGAGCTCCGCAGCGATGCGCCGGATGGTAGCCGCCTCGAGACCTTCGCGCGCAATCACATCGACTGTGACTTGCGCAATTCTTCGTCGGCGCTCGTCGTGATCTACCGCCAGCATGCTGAATTATAGCAGGGAATCGCCGCCCTCCATCGCAGACCGACCACGGGTCCAAAATTCCTAGCCGCGATGCTGGACCTTGACGTTGCCGAACATCATGCCCTCCGCGGGAGAAGTGAGGATATCCATCGGGAATACCTTGGGCACGCCGCTCACGGTTTCCAGGCGGGCCAGCTGATCGGCGCTTATCTCGACATCGAGGGCCCCGAGATTGTCCTCGAGCTGCGCCACGGTGCGCACCCCCAGCACCGGCGCAGTCACTGCCGGATTGACCAGCGTCCAGGCAAGCGCGACTTGAGCCGATGACTTGCCGATGCCCTTTGCGATCTCGCCGACCACCTCGGCGATCTTCAAACTGTGCTCCGACAGCCGTCCGGTGACCGCATTGATCGCCTTGCGCGAGCTGAGGTCGTTCATGTTGGGCGGCGCGAGATCCGCCTTCGAATACTTGCCCGAAAGCACGCCGCCGCCGAGCGGCGACCAAGGGCACACGCCCATGCCCATCTCCGCCGCCATTGGTA
>Ga0302324_100008528_pt1 | contig 21595 bp, 16 predicted proteins | sample Palsa_T0_1_FD_201949 | JGI IMG/M metagenome (GOLD analysis project Ga0302324, IMG submission 201949) | Peat permafrost microbial communities from Stordalen Mire near Abisko, Sweden - Palsa_T0_1 | ecosystem: Environmental > Terrestrial > Soil > Palsa > Peat permafrost | place: Sweden: Abisko...
CGCAGAGATGCTATCGCTTGTGGCCTCAAGCCGCACCGCTTCAGTGCGCTCCCAAAGTGTGGGTTGCGCGGCTCCCTCTGCCACCACCGAGTGCGCATCGGTGCGGCAGTTTTTCATGCACAACTTGCTCAGGCACTCATCACAGCCCGGCACGTAGCGAATGCCGACGTGGAGCCGGTAAGGGTGCATGCCGCTAGCTGCGAACGATTGCATGATGTCTGTGTCGACGGGCCCCAGCGCAGGTGGCTCGCGCAGATGGTCCATGGCATCGGGGTTCAATGGGTCGCGCGTACCGGCCACGTGCAGCATCCGCTCGGCCTGCTGGTAAAACGGAGCCAGCTCGTCGTAGCGGATGGGCCAGCCGCCGGTCGGATGCGGCAACTGAGGCGTCGATTCCAGGTCGTGGCGTTCAAAGCGCTCCAGCGCCGCGGCGTAGAGATTGGTGCCGCCTCCTACGCCCGCGCCGAAGATGCCGTAGTGGCGGCTTACGGCTCCATCCACTTCGCAGGCGCTGGGACCGGGCCATTTGCACTCGGCCAGCGCCGCATCCCGATCGCTGCCGCTCGCGCCTTCAGTGCCGCGATTCTTATTCCCGCGTTCCTTGTTCCCGCGTTCGACCAGCAGCACATCGTACCCGGCCTCGGCCAGCGCCCGCGCCGTAAAGCCGCCGCCCATGCCCGCGCCCACAATCAGCACGTCCCATACGCGGCCCGGTTCGTGCGCACTGGCTGTCGGCAACGATCTCCCTCCTGGCGTGAATCGGCTGGGTGAATTATATCCAGTGCCTCGCGCCCCTGCTGGTTTCGCAGGATTCACGAAAGTTGTAAGCTGCCCGCGTCATTTGGCGGTACCATTGACTCCACAGGCTTCCTGCAATTTGAAACGGGTTTATGACCTCGCTCTACGTCAAGCATCTGCTCATACGCACTCCGCTGGAGCGGCCCGCACAGCGGCTCAGGGAGTTTGCGGGCATCGTGCAGCGGCTTCGCTATCCGGAGTTGCACGAGACCTATATTGAGGGCGATCGGATCGAAGAGGCGATGCGCCGCATTCTCAAGCCCGACTCCAACTGCATCGACATCGGCTGCCACATCGGCTCGTCGCTGAGCCTGATGTTGCGCTATGCGCCGCGCGGCAGGCACATCGCGTTTGAGCCGATCCCCTTGAAGGCGAACTGGCTACGCCAGAAGTTCCCTGAAGTCGATGTGAAAAACATGGCTCTCGGCGACAAGCGCGAGCGGTTGACGTTTTACCAGAACGCCTCGCGGCCGGGTTTCAGCGGCCTGGCCAAAGACTCCGCAAGCGAAGATGAGATTGTGGAGCTGACCGTGGATTGCGAGATGCTGGACAATGTTGCGGCCAGCGACCGCCGATTCGCTTTTGTGAAGATCGATGTGGAAGGCGCAGAGCTGCTGGTGCTCAAGGGAGCTCGTCAGCTTATCGCGCGCGACCGGCCGATTATTTTGTTTGAGAGCAGCCACGACGGCGCGCCGCGCCTCGGCCTGAACCGCGAAGACCTGTTCAATTTCTTTGTGGTCGAGCTGGGTTACCGCGTCTTCTACATCAAGGATTTTCTTGAGACACGCGCGCCGCTCGACCTGGCCGGCTTTCAGAAGGCAGCTGTGTACCCGTTCCAGGCATTCAACTTTCTGGCGGCTCCGCGACCTTCCGATTCCTGATCCCACTCATTTTCAACTTCAAATCGACTCAAGGCTTTTGCCGTTTGGTGATAGACTAGACTTGGTCAAGCGAAGGAGACCGCGATGCAAGCCCTCGACACATCCCCGACCGTGAATATCTATGAGGCCAAGACTCAGCTTTCCAAGCTCGTTGACCTTGCTTCTTCGGGCACGGATGTGGTGATCGCACGGGCGGGAAAGCCGGTGGCCCGGCTGACCAGTCTCAGGCCTCAGAAACGCCCGATAGTTTTTGGCCTTCTTGAAGGCCAGGGCTGGATTGCGGACGATTTCAATGCGCCTTTGCCAGACGACCTCCAGGCCGCATTTGAAGGCCGCTGATGCGGCTGCTCCTTGACACACAAATTGTCTATTGGTGCTTTGTCGAGCCGCGGAGTTTGCCGGAGGCGGCTCGGCGGGCTATTCGCGAAGCTGAGTTAGTGTATATCTCTGCCGTTTCCGTGTGGGAGATCGCGATCAAGGTTCGCATTGGTAAGATGAACGCCGATCCCGGACGGATCGTTCATCTCATGGAAGAAGCCGGATTCGAGGAATTGCCCGTTTTTTTGAGACACACCTTGATTGTCGCCGATCTGCCGTTGCATCATGGCGATCCATTTGATCGGCTGCTCGTCGCCCAGGCGATTTCCGAGCCGCTGCATCTGATCACCGCCGACACACAGCTCCGCCAATATAGCGAATTAGTCATTCAAGTCTAAGGCCGCTTTTCACAGCACCCGCGCCAGCCATTTGCCGGTGTGCGAATGCAGGTTGGCCGCGATCTCTTCCGGCGGCCCCTCGGCAACGATCTTCCCACCCGCGTCCCCGCCTTCGGGTCCGAGATCGATTACCCAGTCGGCGCACTTGATCACATCCAAATTGTGCTCAATCACGATGAGCGAACCGCCGCCGTCGATGAGCTTGCGAAACGAGGTGAGCAGCTTGGACACATCGTCGAAGTGCAGGCCGGTGGTCGGCTCGTCGAGGATGTAAAGCACGCGGCTGGCCTGCGATGGCTTGGCTGTCGCATTGGCCGCGCGCACCTGCGCCAGGTGAGCGGCCAGCTTGACGCGCTGCGCCTCACCGCCTGAGAGCGTGGTGGCGGACTGGCCCAGGCGCAGATAACCGAGGCCGACCTCGTCGAGCACAGCCAGCTTTTCAAGCAGCCGCGTCTGCCCGGCAAAGAAGCGCAGCGCCTCCTTCACCGTCATCTGCAGCACATCGTGAATGTTCTTGCCCTTGTATTCAACCTGCAAAACTTTGGCCTGGTAGCGCGTGCCGTTGCAGTCTTCGCAGGGCAGTTCCACATCGGCCAGAAACTGCATCTCCACCGTCACCGTGCCGTCGCCCTCGCAGGTGTTGCAGCGGCCGCCCGGCACGTTGAATGAAAAATGTCCTGGAGTGAGCGAGAGCCGCTTAGACTCAGGCTGCGCGGCATAGAGCTCGCGGATCAGATCGAAGCCCTTGATGTACGTGATGGGATTGGACCGAGGCGTGCGGCCGATCGGCGTCTGGTCCACCAGCACCACATCGTTGAGCCGCTCGATCCCGGTCAGCGACTTGAATGTGCCGGAGAGGTCGCTGCCGTCGCTCTGGCCCAGCGCGCGCGCCACCGCGCGATACAGCACCTGGTGCACCAGCGTGGACTTGCCCGACCCTGAAACGCCGGTGATGGCGACCAGCATCCCGAGCGGAATCTCGACGTCGAGCCCGCGCAGGTTGTTGGCGTAGGCTCCGCGCAGCACCAGCCGCTCACGGCCCGGCGCACGGCGCCGCGTGGGCACCGGGATGGAAATCTGCCCGGAGAGATAGCGGCCGGTGAGCGAGTTGGGATTGGCCTCGATCTCCGCCAGCACGCCCTCAGCCAGCAGCTTGCCGCCCAACTCGCCCGCGCCAGGCCCCAGATCGAGCAGGTGATCGGCGGCGCGCAGCACATCGGCATCGTGTTCGACCACGAGAATGGTGTTGCCCAGATCGCGCAGCTCTTCGAGGATGCGAATCAGCCGCGCTGTGTCGCGCGTGTGCAGGCCGATCGATGGCTCATCGAGCACGTAGAGCGCGCCAACAAGCCGCGAGCCTAGCGACGTGGCCAGTTGAATGCGCTGCGCCTCGCCGCCGGAGAGCGTGGAAGCCAGGCGATCCAGCGTGAGATATTCGAGGCCGACCGCGTCAAGAAAGCTCAGCCTCTGCCGCACCTCGTGCAGGATCGGCCCGGCAATCTCTTCATGCATCGGCGAAAGTGTGAGCCCTGCGAAAAACTCGTTGGCCTTTGCAATAGTCAGCGCCGTCGCCTGGCAGATATTCTGCCCGTTGATGCGCACGCTGCGCGCCTCGGCGCGCAGGCGCTGTCCGCGGCAGTCGGGGCACTCGGCGTAGCCGCGATACTTGCTCAGCATCACGCGCACGTGCAGCTTGTATTTCTTGCGCTCCATCTGCGCGAAAAATCCAAACACGCCTTCGAAGGCTCCCTTGCCGCGCAGGACGGTCTCGCGCGCCGCCTCGGGCAGGTCGCGCCACGCCACATCCATCGGCACGTTGAGCGCGGCAGCCTGCTTGCGCAGCTCAGTAAACCAGGTGCGGTATTTTGGCCGGTTCCACGGATCGATGGCGCCATCGGCCAGGCTCAGCGCCTTGTCGGGAATCACCAGGTTCAAGTCGAAGTCGACCGTGTTGCCGAAGCCCTGGCAGCGCGGACAAGCACCGAACGGATTGTTGAAGCTGAACAGTCGCGGCTCCGGCTCCTTGGCCGGGCGGTGGCAGCTTTTGCACTCAAACGCGGCGGAGAACCGATGCCGTGGACGCTCCGCATTTTCATCGCGCGGAGCCTCTTCAAAGGTCACTTCGCCGGCCTCGCGGTAGGCGATCTCGGCGGCGTCCACGATGCGCGCACGGTTTTCCTCACTCACCACGATGCGGTCCAAAAGGATGAACACAGGCAGTGTGAAATCGAGATCGAGCAGCGACTCGGGCGTGGAAAACTCGAAGATTTTGCCCTGCTGATAGAGCCGGTTGAATCCGCTGGATCGCAGTTCGGTGAGCCGCGCCTTGAGCGTCTCTGTATGGGGCGAGTCACCGCCATTCGTGCTCGGCTTGGCGGCTTTAACGGCAGACTTCGCCGGCCGCCCCGGAGCCTTTGCAGCCTTCGCATCGGATTTTTGCGCGACCTCCGGCAGCGGCGTCGCGGTGGCTACAGGGAACAGCGTATTGAGCCGGGTTCCCTCGCCCAGCGCGAGAATGGCCGCGGCAATCTCGTCCATCGAATCGCGCTTGACCAGGCCATCGCAGACCACGCAGTGCACCGTGCCGGCGCGCGCATACAAGAGGCGCAGGTAGTCGTAGATCTCGGTCGCTGTGGCCACGGTGGAGCGGGGATTGCGCGTCGTGTTTTTCTGCTTGATGGCGATGGCCGGCGCCAGGCCGTCGATCAGGTCCACATCCGGCTTCTCGATGCGCTCAAGAAACTGCCGCGCGTAGGCAGACAGCGATTCGACATAGCGCCGCTGCCCCTCGGCATAGATGGTGTCAAAGGCCAGCGAGCTCTTGCCCGACCCCGACACCCCGCTGACCACCGTCAGTTTGCCGTGCGGAATCTCGCAGGAGATGTTCTTCAGATTGTGTGTCCGCGCGCCGCGGATAATGATGGCGTCATTCAATGGGATCAATGAAGTCAATCGGAAAACACCGCAAATCGTCTTGCGGCCGCGCATAGGTCCCCACGGGGGGGCTCAGGGCGCAACCGGCCATTCTTTATTATAGGGGTCCGGGGCGAAGACTGCGTCTTCGCGGCATGGGCCCGCAGGGACAGTTTGAAGGGCGCGGGGGCGGTTTGAAGGGTACGGGCTTCAGCCCGTACATTGGTCCGGCTATAGACAGCGGGCTTTAGCCCCTGAGGGAATGCCCTCTTTCAACTTGAACCACCGGTCAATGGACGCAGTCGGACCGCTCGCTTGACAGTTTCTGCGCGGGGCGTCAACGTCGAACTGGAGCGTGAGGATGCAGCCGCATGAATCCACCTGACCGAAGCATCGCGCTGACCCAGGTTACGGAGTGGGACAACGGCAGGGTTCGATCGCTGCAGGACTCGCTCGCGGCCGAGGAGCCCCTGGAGATCCGCATCGGCGGCATCCCGCTCACCGTGACCATGCGCACGCCGGGGCACGATCTCGAACTGGCGGCTGGGTTCCTGCTCACGGAGGGAATCGTGGAGTCCGCGGAGCAGATCGCCGGCATGCGCGCCGAAATGCCGGCAAATGGCGCAAGGAGCAACGTCGTCGAAGCCGAGCTGAAGGACGTGGAATTCAATGCCGCGGACATGCAGCGGAATTTCTTTGCGGCCTCGAGCTGCGGCATCTGCGGCAAGGCGTCCATTGAAGCGATCCGCGTCCACGGGCTGCGCCAGCCCGACACCGGTTTCCGCGTGGACCCGGAAGTGCTGTGCGGCCTGCCCGATGCGCTGTGTTCGGCGCAGGCTGTATTCAGCCGGACCGGCGGCCTCCATGCTGCGGCGTTGTTTGACGCGAGCGGCCGGTTGATCGTGCTGCGCGAGGACATTGGCCGCCACAACGCCTTGGACAAAATCGCTGGCTGGGCGCTGCTCAGCGGCCACGTGCCGCTCTCTCAACACATCCTGCTGGTCAGCGGCCGGGGCGGGTTTGAGATTGCGCAGAAGGCGCTGGCGGCCGGCATCCCTGTGCTGGCGTCTGTATCCGCGCCATCCAGCCTTGCCGTCAAGCTGGCCCGCGAGCTAGGCCTCACGCTGATCGGATTCCTTCGTGGCCGCCGCTTCGTCGTCTATGCGGGCGCATTCCGCTGTTTGACAAAGCCGAACTAATGCCGGCTCCCGGCCCATGATTCCGGACCGATCCTGCCGGCGCGTTCCGGCGCTCATTGAAACAGAAAATTAACATTTGATCCTGCCGAATCATGGATAAAGCTCTTTACGAATCAATTGCTTGCATACTACTATCCCAAATGCGGGACGCGGAGGCTCGATTTCCTTCATGCCAGCCACCATCAACGGCAAGCCGCACGACATCCGGGCAGGCGAGCGCCTGATCGACTTCATCAACCGCAGTGGAGTCCAGCTGGCGCAGGTCTGTTATCACCCGCAGCTGGGGCCAATCCAGACCTGCGACACCTGCATGGTCGAGGTCGATGGCAAGCTCTTGAGAGCCTGCGGGGCTGTGGCCGCGGACGGCATGACAATCGTAACCTACTCGGCGCGTGCGCAGGCGGCGCAGCGCGAGGCATTCGACCGCATTCTCGGCAACCACCTGCTCTACTGCACGGTCTGCGACAACAACAATGGCAACTGCACGGTGCACAACACCACCAGCCTGCTGCGCGTGGATCACCAGCAGATTCCCTACCGCGGCAAGCCATACGAAATCGACGACTCGCATCCGTTTTACCGCTACGATCCGGACCAGTGCATCCTGTGCGGGCGCTGCGTGGAAGCATGCCAGAACCTGCAGGTCAACGAGACGCTCACGATCAACTGGGAGGATGCTCATCCGCGCGTGCTGTGGGATGGCGGCGCCCCCATCGGCCAGTCGAGCTGCGTCTCCTGCGGCCATTGCGTTACCGTTTGCCCGTGCAACGCGCTGATGGAAAAGTCGATGCTGGGCCAGGCCGGCTACTTCACTGCCCTGCCCCGGTCCGCGCTCGACGGCATGATCGACGTGGTCAAGGGCATCGAGCCGGACGTGGGCTATGGACCGATCCTGAAGCTCTCCGAGATGGAAGCGGCCATGCGCGAATCGCACATCAAGCGCACCAAGACCGTGTGCACCTATTGCGGCGTGGGCTGCTCGTTCGATATCTGGACCAAGGACCGGCACATCCTCAAGGTCGAGCCTGCCGAGGGGCCGGCCAACGGCGTCTCCACCTGCGTCAAAGGCAAGTTTGGCTGGGATTATGTGAACAGCCCGGACCGGCTCACCAGGCCGCTCATTCGCGAGGGCGACGCCTTTCGCGAAGCCACATGGGATGAGGCGCTGAGCCTGGTGGCGCGGAGGTTTACCGAGATCAAGGCTTTCACGGGTCCTGATTCGCTGGCCTTCATCTCTTCGTCCAAGTGCACCAACGAAGAGAGCTACCTGATGCAGAAGCTGGCCCGCGCCGTGATCGGCACCAACAATATGGATAACTGCTCGCGCTATTGCCAGGCGCCGGCGACTACGGGACTCTTCCGCACCGTGGGCTATGGCGGCGATTCGGGCTCCATCTCCGACATCGAGCAGGCCTCGCTGGTGGTCATCATTGGCAGCAATACCGCCGAGAGCCATCCGGTGCTGGCCACGCGCGTGAAGCGCGCGCATAAGCTGCGCGGGCAGAAGCTCATCGTCTCCGACCTTCGCGAGAACGAGATGGCTCGCCGCGCCGATGTTTTCCTGCATCCGCGCCCCGGCACCGATCTCTACTGGCTCTCGGCCGTGACCCGCTACATCTTTGACAACGGGATGGCCAACCAGGTCTTCATCGATAAGTGGGTCAACGGCGCAGGAGATTATTTCAAGAGCCTCGAACCCTTCACGATGGAGATGGCAAGCCAGCGATGCGGGCTTCCCGAGGAGACGCTGGTCAAGGTTGCGCGCATGATCGCCGAGGCTGAGAGCGTCTGCATCCTGTGGGCCATGGGGGTCACGCAGCATGTCATGGGTTCCGATACTTCGACGGCTATCTCAAACCTGCTGCTTGCTACCGGAAATTACATGCGCCCCGGCACCGGCGCTTATCCACTGCGCGGGCACAACAACGTGCAGGGAGCCAGCGATCACGGCGCCATGCCAAATTACTTTCCCGGCTATCAGAAGGTTGAAGACGCGGCGATCCGGGCCAAGTTTGAGCAGGGATGGGGCGTGACCCTGCCGCCCAAGGCAGGCCTCGACAACCATCAGATGATCGATGCCATTCACGACGGCCGGCTCAAGGCGATGTATCTGTTCGGCGAAGAGATCAGCCTGGTCGACTCGAACGCGAACTATGTCGACGATGCGTTGTCGAAGCTCGATTTCTTTGTCGTGCAGGATATCTTCTTCAGTCAGACCTGCCGCTTTGCCGACGTGGTCCTGCCCGCAAGCCCCAGTCTTGAAAAGGATGGCACGTTCACCAACACGGAGCGGCGCATTCAGCGCATCTATCGCGTGTTTGAGCCGCTTGGCGAGAGCCGTCCCGACTGGCAGATCATTCAGGAAATTGCGAACCGTCTGGGTGCGGGCTGGAAGTACAATCACCCCTCCGATATCTACAAAGAGATAGCGCCACTTACGCCGTCAATGGCGGGCGTGACCTATGAACGGCTGGAAGGGTATAAGTCGCTGCAGTGGCCGGTGGACGAAGATGGCAGCGATCAGCCGCTTCTTTATACCAGGCAGTTCAAGTTTCCCGACAGCAAGGCGACATTTTTTGCTGTGCCGTGGACGGAGCCCTCGAATCAGCAGGACGCGGAGTACGATCTGCATCTCAATAACGGCCGCCTGCTTGAGCATTTCCACGAAGGCAACATGACGTATCGCACCGAGGGCATCCGTGAGAAGACGCCCTGCACGTTTATTGAAGTGTCGCCAGAACTGGCCAGCGACCGCGGCATCCAATCCGGCAGCCTGGTAGAGCTGACGTCCCGTTACGGCAATGTCCGGGCCAGGGCCGTGGTGACTACGCGCGTACAGGGCAAAGAGCTGTACATGCCGATGAACTCGACCGACGAGCCGGTCAATCGCCTTACCAGCAGCTTTACCGACAAGGCCACTCACACGCCGGCCTACAAGGAAACGTCGGTGAATCTGCGCGTGCTGGAGCAGACGGGCTCGAATCCGCTGCCCAAGGGAAACTTCCGCTTCGGCCATCCCACACCGCAGAACGGCGTGGAAGTGGAGCGGAAATGGAAGCGCGGAGATTATCGCCAGCCCGGCAGCGAACTGGTGCAGATAAAAAATGCCGGCGGCGGCTGACCGCATGCCGTAGCAACAATACTGAGAGCCCCAGGTTCGGCGCGCACTTGTATTTCGCGCCTAGCCTGGGATAGCACGAACCTCGATAAGGCACGATCGGAGAGATTGTCGCACGCGCAAGGAGAACAGCATGGCTCGGCCCATACCTCTTGAGTTACCGCCCCGCGACCCGCGCCAGGAGCTGCGCAAACGCCTGGAAGAGGCGCCGGCGCAGCACGCCGAGGCGCTGCTCGATTCCTACGAGCTGCTGCAGCAGTTGCATGAGCGCGGCGTCTTTCAGCTGCTGCGCGGGGCGCTGGGCGCGAGCGACAAGCTGGTGGAGACGGCTGTCGATGCCAGCAAGACCGACGCCTCGGTACGCGCCATTCGTAATGCCGTGGTATTGGCCCAACTGCTCGGCTCCATCAATCCGGACGTGCTGGAGGGAGTAGCCGCCGCGGCCGCCGAGGCGCTCGGCCGCCCCGACAGCACGATCGTCGACCCGCCCAGCCTGCTCTCGCTGCTGGGTCAGTTCCGCCACAAGGAGCTGCGCCGCACCATGGCGTTCCTCAACAGGTTTCTTGAGGCGCTGGGCAATCAGCTCAGATTCCGCGGCGATCTTAGAAAGTCGCAGAAGTAATCAACGAACCGCAAGGAGGAATGCCGATGACAACGACCAATCGCTGGGGACTGGCAGGGGCGGGGTTTGTGATGCAGATGGCGCTCGGCGCCGTTTACGCATGGAGCGTCTTCCGCATTCCGCTCGCCAGGCAGTTTCATTGGACCATCGCCGATGTCACGCTCACGTTTACCATCTGCGTGTTTGTGATGGGTCTTGCCGCATTTTCGGGCGGTCTGTGGCTCAATCGCAAGGGGCCGCGCATTGTCGCGCTTACCGGCGGGTTTCTCTATGGCCTCGGTGTCTTCCTGGCCAGCTTTTCGGCAGACAAGCTGTGGTGGCTCTATCTCAGTTACGGACTGATCGGCGGCATCGGACTCGGGTTCGGCTACATTGTCCCGGTCGCGGTGCTGGTGAAGTGGTTCCCGGATCGACGCGGCCTGATTACTGGCATTGCGGTCGCCGGCTTTGGTGCAGGCGCGCTGATCACTGCGCCGGTGGCCACCCATTTGATTCAGAGCGTCGGCGTGTTGCAGACCTTTGCCTGGCTCGGCGTGGCCTACCTGGTGGTAACGATGGCTGCCGGCTATTTCATGCGGAATCCGCCGGACGGCTGGAAACCGGAGGGCTGGATTCCCAGCGCGGCGCAAACAAAGCAGCGCGCCGCAAAAGACTACTCTCTCTCAGGCGCACTCAAGTCCTGGCAGTGGTGGGCGCTCTGGGTGCTGCTGTTTCTCAACGTATCGGCCGGCATCTCGCTCATCTCGCAGGAGTCGCCCATGTTCCAGGAGATCGCCAAAGCCAGCGCCATCGTGGCCGCCGGCATGGTCGGCATCGCGTCTATCGGGAATGCCGTGGGCCGTATCTTCTGGGCCTGGACCTCCGACGCCATCACCCGCCGCTGGACCTTCACGGTCATGTTCCTGCTTCAGGTGGGCCTGTTCTGGATACTGCCCGGGATCACATCGGTTCCCGGCCTCACCACGGTGTCCTTCATCATTCTGATGTGCTATGGAGGCGGGTTCGGCACCATGCCGGCCTTTGTCGCCGACTACTTCGGATCGAAGAACGTTGGCCCCATCTACGGGCTGATGCTCACTGCATGGGGCTGCGCCAGCGCGTTTGGTCCGCTGCTCATCGCCCACCTGCGCCAGTCCAGCGGAAACTACGCGAGCGGCCTGCATATTATCGCCGGCATTATGGCCGTTTCCGTTTTGCTGCCGATTCTGGTCTCGCCGCCCAGAGCACAGCAGGAATTGAGGCAGCCTGCTCACAGCCGCAGCTGACGTGGCGCCGGCAGACAGCCTGCCTCGGAGCCACGGAGACAGCAGCCAGCCACCTTCCTGAAGCCTCCGGGATGGCCAGCCAGTCAGCATTTCAGCGCTATCGACTTTAGAATCAACCAGGTGCCCGTGCGCTCTCTGGCGCTGGGTCCTGCCTCTGCGGCCGTCTGCCCAGCGCCATCCCACCTTCAGGGCATGTATACAGGTCGGGCATTCCGATCCAGCTCTGTAAACGGCGGTTTACACCCGGTTTGCGGGGTCTTCCGTAAGTTATTGATTTATAAGAAGCACCGAATTGGCACGTGAAGTGCTTTAGGTATGGCATAACCAGCCCAGCTGGAAAATCCAAACCTTACGGGAGAATGAAAAATGAACGATCTGATGCTCAAGCTTTTCGTCAAAGTGCAGAACCTGATGGACCGCGAAGAAGGTCAGGACCTGGTCGAGTACGCCCTGGTCGTTGCCCTCGTTGCGTTTGGCGCCACCGCCGCCCTGAAGACCCTGGGAACCGGCCTGAACAGCGCCTTCACCAACATCAGCTCCACCCTGGCCAGCAGCCTCACGTAGTCCCCTGCGTCTACGCTTCAAGGCAGCGCTCAACCCCAACGACGCCCCGCAAGAAGGGCCACAACCAACAAAAGGGAGAAGGAAAATGAACGATTTGATGCTCAAGCTTTTTGTCAAGATGCAGACCCTGATGAATCGTGAAGAAGGTCAGGATCTGGTCGAGTATGCCCTGGTCGTGGCTCTTGTCGCCTTTGGCGCCACCGCTGCCCTGAAGACCCTGGGAACCGGCCTGAACAGCGCGTTCACCAACATCAGCTCCACGCTGGCGAGCAGCCTCACGTAAACTCCTGCCCAGGTTAACGCCGAGGCAGCCTAACCAACAATCGCCGTTCCTGTGCGGGAGAGATGCGCGAACCCCGGATTTGTCGATGCATGCTCTCCCGGGCCAAGAAAATGGAGTTGCAACTTTGTCTTGCCAGGCCGAGTCTGGCCGCGGCCCTGAAGCTCTTGCAGTCCTGCTCCACCTTGCAGTCTGTTGAAACGGTACCGAGGAATTGCGCCAGTCCGAGCGCGCACGTACCGATGGCCAATGTCCTTTGCCTGTTGAAGTGAAGTTTCAACGATGGAGAACGAAGATCGCTTCTCGTTACTCCAGTAGTCTCGCAACATCCTGGATCCTGACGAAATGAGAAGATCGGGACCAGGTGGAAAAGCCTCGATCGCCGCTCTTGTTGGTTTGGCGCGACCGCTGCCATGCAGTTCTTGGAAGCTGGTCTTAACAGCGCGATACCACCACATCGGCCCGATCCCGCCAATGCGCACAGCGAGTCGCTGCCCATGCACGCCGAGGCGGCGCACCGGATGGAAATGTTCCCTTGCGGGAGAGCGATGCCGAGCAGCCTGGCTGCCGCCGTCGACTCCTCAGCCCAGGGAACCGCAACCCCGACTCACCGGGCCAAGGCCTCTGAGCGGCTTGAATCGCAGACATTGCATCTTGCACCGCCTGTTGAATCTGTAACGAAGGTACGGAGCGCCGCGAGCAGTTTATCGCAGCTTCTCCTTATGCCTTCAGCACCATCGCCGGCACAAGATAATCAGGCGCCGGCTTCGGCAATGTGTACCTTTGCATTTGCACGACGCCGGCCGGCAGCCTGAAGCTCTCGGCAACAGAAAAGGGAGACAAAAAGGAAAGCACCTTCGCAGCCTGGATTCGCGGAGCGGTACGATTCCACGCGTACCTTCTCCCCGGCAAGGGCCGGACACCACCCGACTTGCGGGGAGGGCACTGCCATGCAGCTAGCACTTCGAAGATTCTCCGAGCTGATTCGGTTACTGGCCGCCCGCGATGAAGGCCAGGACCTGGTGGAGTACGCGCTCGTCCTGTGTCTCATTGGCCTGGGAGGTTTCGCCGGCATTGAGGCTTTGGCACAGAGCATTCTCAACCTGTTCATTGGAATCATCTCCGTCATCAATACCAACCTGAACTGACGATTGCCCCCGTCAGGCAAGGGACCGGCGAAGTTAAACCCCTGTCGCCGTAAGGGGAGGAACGCATGGCTAACCTGCCGGCGTATCCTCCCCGTTGTATTTATGCCTGCTCAAGAAACACCAGCCACCATCGCGCCGCCGCAGGATCGCTCATGAATCGATTGTCCCATTTCCGCTCCGACTGCCTCGCGCCTGTTTGCTTATGGGTGACCATGGCGCCTCATTCCCGTGGCAAGCGCTGGGAGCAGAAGGCATAATACTCAAATGCTTCAATCCCCTGCTCCCGGCAGCGCGGTTTCGCTTGCATTGATCGAAGGCGGCTTGACCGCCATCGCCATTGCTGTTTCATTCGCGGCGCCGCGTCTCGCCGCGGGTTGGTTCGCGCGCATCGAGAGGCCATTGCGCAGGCTCGCGCGCAGGCAGGGCCTGGCAGTCGTTGTGGTCGGCGTTTGCACCTTTCTGCTGCGGCTGGCCATGCTGCCGCTCTTCCCTGCGTCACTCCCTTTTGTTCCCGACGACTTCAGCTTCCTGCTCGCCTCCGATACGTTCGCGCACGGCCGGCTGGCCAATCCCACGCCAGCCATGTGGGTGCACTTCGAGAGCATTCATATCTCCATGCAGCCCACCTATGGGTCGATGTATTTCCCGGCGCAGGGTCTGTTGATGGCAGCCGGCAAAGTGCTCGTCGGTAATCCGTGGGCCAGCGTGCTGCTGCTGAGCGCACTCATGTGCGCCGCGCTCTGCTGGATGCTGCAGGGCTGGCTGCCGCCGGGCTGGGCGCTGCTGGGCGGCATGATTGCCATGCTGCGCCTGGGCCTCTTCAGCTACTGGGTCAACACCTACTCCGGCGGCGGCCTTATCGCCGCGCTGGGCGGAGCGCTGGTGCTTGGCTCGCTGCCGCGCCTCACCAGGACTGGCTGCTCCCGCTATGGAGTGTGGATGGGCATCGGCATGGCTCTGCTGGTTTTGACTCGGCCCTACGAGGGTCTGCTGCTGTGCCTGCCTACGGTGTGGATGCTGGGCCGGTGGGCGACGAAGGGCAAGCACCGTCCCACGCCCGCGATGCTGCTGCGTCACGCCGCGCTGCCGTTGCTGCTGGTGATCGCCGCCATAGGATGGCTCGGATACTACGACTATCGCGCCTTCGGCAAGGCGACCACGCTGCCCTACACCGTCAATCGCACCGCCTATGCTACCGCACCTTACTACGTGTGGCAGGACGCGCGCCCCGCGCCGGTGTACCGGCACGAAGTGCTGCGCAGTTTCTATGCGGACAACGAGTTGGCCGCCTACGCCAAGATTCACTCCTGGTCCGGCTTCCTGCCTCAGACATTCATAAAAGCCGTGCGCGGCGTTCTGTTCTTCGCGGGCATCGTGCTGGCCGTCCCGCTCATCATGCTGCGCCGCGTTCTGCTCGACCGGCGCATTCGCTTTCTCGTCATTTGCGTGCTGGTGCTTATTGCCGGCATGGTGATTGAGATCTTCATGATCCCGCATTACCTGGCTCCATTCACGGGAGCCTTCTACGCCATCGGCCTGCAGGCCATGCGCCATCTTCGCGTGTGGAGGCCCGGCAGCAACCCGGCCGGCCTGACGATGGTGCGGCTGCTGGTAAGCATCTGCTTCATTCTCGCCGGCCTGCGGCTTGCGTCAGGGCCGCTCCATCTCAAGGTCAACGAGTGGCCTGCGTCGCTGTGGACGGGTATGTGGTACGGACCGGAGCACTTTGGCACGGAGCGCGCGCAGATCGAACAAACACTGGAACAGGCGCCGGGCGCACAGCTGGTGCTGGTGCGCTACGCTCCCAAACACAACGCGCTCGATGAATGGGTCTACAACTCGGCCGATATCGGCGCATCCAAAGTAATCTGGGCGCGCGAGATGGATGCGGCCAGCAACCTCGAACTCATGCGCTATTACAAGGACCGCAAAGTCTGGCTGGTAGAGCCCGATCGGCAGGCCCCCGCGGCCGAGCCTTATCCGGTGACAGCGCAGATACCTCTGCCGGCGAAGTGAGCAGACCCGTCCAAAGGCATGAAACAATATCTGAGTCAGGAGCCAGGTAAATGATCAACGGAAAACGGATTGCAGTGGTGATGCCGGCTTACAACGCCGAGAAGACGCTGGCCAAGACGGTCGAGGAGCTGTCGGACCTGGTCGACATCAAGATTCTCGTCGACGACTCGAGCAAAGACCAGACCGCGGCGCTGTCGCGCAGCCTCGGCGTGGAGACCTATGTACACGACGCCAACTACGGCTACGGGCGCAACCAGCAGACATGCTATCGCGAGGCTCTCGCTGCCGGCGCAGACATCGTCGTCATGGTGCATCCCGATTACCAGTACACGCCGTTGCTGGTGCCCGCCATGGCCGGCATGATCGCCAGCGGCGTCTACGACATGGTGCTGGCGTCGCGCATTCTTGGAGGCGGCGCGCTCAAGGGCGGGATGCCGCTCTACAAATACATCTCCAACCGCTTCCTCACCTTTGTCGAAAATCTGTTTCTGGGCGTCAAGCTTTCCGAATATCACACCGGATTCCGCGCCTTTTCGCGCGAGCTGCTTGAGACGCTGCCGCTGCTTGAGAACTCCGACGACTTCATCTTCGACAACCAGATGATCGCGCAGGCCGTGATGTTCGGCTTCCGCATCGGTGAGATCAGCTGCCCCACCAAATACTTCGACGAAGCGTCTTCGATCAACTTCCGGCGCAGCGTGAAATACGGGCTTGGCGTGCTCGGCACCACGTTCAGCTTCACCGCGCACAAGCTCGGAATCCGCCGCGCGCCGCGCTTCGTTCCTTCGGGAAGAAAAGTCACGCAGCGCTACTACTCCGACGATCCGCACGATTCAGAACACGGCGGCCGAGCCACGGCATGAGCGAGCCATCGCTCGGCAGATCTTCTCTCGGCGAACGGCGGCTCGGAGGCCTGCTGCTCTTCCTGCTGGGCGCGGCGATTTTCGTTTCTTTCGGAACCCTCTGGGAGCACGTCTCGCCGGTCTCCATGCTCGACTTCAAGGGCGTTTACTACGGTTCGCGCTGCCTGCTCTCACACTGCGATCCATATAACGAGAGCGCACTGCTCAGCTCGTATCAGGCGCAGGGCGTCGACCGGCCCACTGACCCGCCCGGCATGAAGCGCGTCATCACGCTCTACGTCAATCTGCCCACCGCGTTTCTGCTCACAGTTCCCTTCGCCATGCTGCCGTGGGGTGCGGCTCACATGCTGTGGATGGCGTGCACAGGCGTGAGCTTTGTGCTGGCGGCGTATCTCATGTGGAGCCTCTGCGCCGCATGCGCGCCACGCGTCTTCGGCGCGCTCATCGGTCTGTTTCTCGTTGGTAGCGAGCTGCTCCTTGAGGTGGGCAACGCAGCCGGCATCACCGTCAGCCTCTGCGCGATTGCGGTATGGTGCCTGCTCAAAGAGCGCTTCATTCCAGTGGCCATCGTCTGCTTTGCGCTGGCGCTCGCCGTCAAGCCACACGTCGCAGGCCTGGTCTGGCTCTACTTCCTGCTTGCCGGCGGCATTCATCGCAGGCGCGCACTGCAGATTCTCGCCGTCAACATCGCGTTGTGCGTCCCCATGGTGCTATGGGTCACGCATGTCGCGCCGCACTGGCTCCCCGAGATGCAGGCCAACCTGCACACCATCTCCGCACACGGCGCGATGAACGATCCCGGCCCGGCCAGCGTGCAGCCCTGGTATCACGGCGCCATGACGGTCAGCCTGCAAACCGTCTTCAGCGTGTTCCGCGATGAGCCGGCGTTTTATAACGCTGCCACATATATTGTCTGCGTGCCCCTGCTGCTGGCGTGGGCGATTGCAACGCTGCGCGCGCGCGCCACGCAGGCCAACGCGTGGCTGGCGCTGGCCGCCATCACCGCGCTCTCCATGCTGCCCATTTATCACCGCCAGCATGACTCGCGGCTGCTGCTGCTCACGTTTCCGGCCTGCGCCATGCTGTGGGCCGAGGGCGGCGCGCTGCGATGGATCGCGCTCGCCGTCAACTCCGCCGCGGCCGTCTTCACCGCGGACACAGCGATGCTGCTGCTGGGAAAACTGGGTGAACGCCTGCACCCCTCAACGGCCACATTTTCAGGAAGACTCGTCACAATATTTCTGGAACGCCCGGCACCGCTGGTGTTGCTGGCCATGAGTGGTTTCTATCTGTGGGTCTACTGGAAGCGCGCGTGGCCGCAGCCTGTGAAGCAATTAAAGTCCACGCCGAATTGTCATAAGGAACCTTTGAACAAGGTCGCATCCGGAAAGCAACCCCTCAGCGGCTAAAGCCCAATTGCTTTTGCGGCACCTATGGCACGACTGAAGCCGTGCCCTTTCAAGACATCGACAAAATCAAGTGTGTTGTCGGAAATAATTCATCAAGATTGCCGCGCCTCGGGCAAACTCCTGTTCGCGCGCGAGCAGGCTCACCACCAGCCAGCCCGACGCGCCCATGCCGAAGAAGTAGCCCGGATGCACCCACACGCCGCGCTCGAGCAGTTCCAGCGCCGTGGCCTCGTCGGGTTTGAGCGCCGGAATCCGCAGCGTTGCATACCATCCGCCTTCGACAGCGAGGCGCGTGATTCCCTGCTGGCCCTCGAGTTGCCGATCAAGCTCGGCAAGATTGGCTGCGACCCGCGCGCGGATCTGCGACTGGATCGGCGTACGCGCCCCAAGCCACGCCGGCAGCGCGCACTGCACTGGCGCATTCATCGAGAGGAAAGTATCGGCGATGACTTCGAGGCGATCGAGCGCCTGTGCAGCTTCCGGGCCAGTGACGGCGATCCAAGCCGCCTTCATCTGCGGCAGGCCGGCAATCTTGCTCAGCCCGCTCACCACAAACACCGGCACGCCATCGAGTCCGCGCGCAAAGCTCTTGCCCGCGCCAGCAAAACCGTAATCGAGAAAGACCTCATCGACAATGAGCGAGAGATCGAACTCGCGGCACAGCTGCGCTAAAGCTTCGGCTTCCCACGGTTTGGTAAAGTGACCGGTGGGATTGTTCGGATGCACCAGCACGATGGCGCGCGTGTGCTGCGTAATGGCGCGGCGAAATCCCTCCGGATCGATCTGCCAGCCGTGATCGTAGACCAGTGGCGCGGGCTTGAGGCGCACATCGTCCAGCGTGGCCAGGAAATCGAACAGCGGGTAGCCCGGCTGCGGCGTCAGGATCTCTCCGCCCTCATCGCAGAGCAGGCGGAAGAGATAGCTGTAGGCTTCGCTGGTGCTGGTGGTGAGCACAATCTGGTTTGCTTCCACAGACGCGCCATGAAGCGCGTAATAATCCGCCACCGCCTGGCGCGCGCGCAGGCTGCCGCATGGCTGCGGATCGTAGTCGAGCGCAGCCGGATCGGTGAGCGCGTGCAGCAATTCGGAATCGTATGCTAAGCCGCAGCGGGTTGGATTGGAAGCCGTGAGATCGGCAAGCGGCAGCCCGGCTTGCACACGCATGCGATGCGCGCGCGCCAGGTCGCTCTCCTCCGTGTTCCAGTTTGTTCGGCGTGCAAAGCGCATGTGCTCGTGTCCCCTACAATAGATGCAGGCGTCCTCTCCACCATAACGGATGCCAATGGGGAGGAAGTTTGGGCCTGCGCGCGGTTGTCTTCGATTATGGAATGGTATTGAGCGGGCTGCCCGACCCGGAGTCGCACGCCGCCATGCTCCGCATCACGGGCCTCGACCGCGATCGTTTCGAGGCCATTTATTGGGCCGATCGTCATGCCTACGACGAAGGCAAGCTCACCGGCGTCACATTCTGGCAGAAGATTGTGCGCGACGCGGGCCTCGACTTATCGCCCGAGCAATTGGACGAGCTGAACCAGCAAGACGCGCGCATGTGGACCACGCAGAATCCCGCCATGCTGGCATGGCAGCAGAAGCTGAAAGTGCGCGGCATCAAGACCGCGATCCTTTCCAATATGGGCGACAGCGTGCTGGCCAACATGGAGCGCGAGTTCGACTGGCTCGACCGCTTCGATGTGCTGGTGTGGAGCTTTCAGCACAACATGGCCAAGCCGGACCCCGCGATCTACAAGCACGTGCTCAAGGAGCTCGGAACGCGGCCCGAAGAAACGCTGTTTCTCGACGATAAGATAGCCAACATCGATGCCGCGCAGGCACTGGGCATGAAGGCCATCGAGTTCTCCAACGTCGATCGCCTCCGCGCCGATCTCATCGTCCAGGGCTTTGACGCGGACCTGCCGCTGCCCGCCTGACGGCTAACGCTTGCCGAGCCGGTAACTCAGCTGCCCGTAGACATACATGAAGTCGATTCCCGGATTGCTGGCCGCGATGTTGCCATTCGATATATGAAATTCACTTAGGCCAGCGCGAAACCCGACCCGCGGCGCGATGCGCTGCTCAAAGCCGCCACCGAACTGAGCGGTAAATTGCAGATGCGTGTCTCCCGGCGACAAAATCCGGTCTTTGAAATAGGCCACGCCGCCCTTTGAGATAAGGAAGGGCTTGAACGCCGCGTCGCGCCTCCACAGCAGGCGCACCCCGATCGGCGAAATGTCCGCGCCGTATTTGACCTGGCGCGCGGTGGTCAGCGGGTCGCTGTCATAGGCATACTTGGCCGGCTCGTTGAGCAGAACCACCGGCACGATCTCGGCCACGTAATCCACGCGCGCCGTCAGGAAGCCGCCCCACGAGTGACGGTCGTACTCCATGCCAAAGGTGTTGATCTGGCGATCCTCGGCATAGGCAAAGATGTGCCAGTTGCCAAAACACCCGCCGCCCTCGACAGCCAGCTCGCTCTCTACCGGTTTTTTCCCCGCGTTCTCCGTTTGCTGGCACCGCGCCCCCTGACAACTCGCCAGGCAGATGGCGCCTGCGGCGATGAGGTAGAGCGATCGGAAGCTGAAGCGGCGAGATCGTGAAACCAATCCACGCTTACTGATCCCGTTTGCTGACAACGGTTCACCTGGCGAGTTGAAATTAACTGATTCTGGATTCGCGGAAACGCGCGGCCCAAACCCTGCAGCTATCGACTGGTTGGCACACACAGTATAACGAACGCGTTGCCTGGCCGCGCGCGCCTTCCACATGAACCTGTGCGGCCCCATTCCCATTTGCGGCCTCCATGGTCTACACTTCTTGCCTTTGGACAAAGGGATGGGCAACTCGCTCGAACCTCCCGATCGATTCGCCGGCTGCAGCCACGCTGGAAAGCCATGCGCGGCCTGCGTCCCGGCACGAAGCCCATCCGTCCACACAAAGGGGACCATGAAGTGAAATCTTTTGAGAATTCGATTGCAGCAAGCGCCGGCCGGTGGGCCGCGCTGGGAGCAGCACTGGCGCTTGGCGTGGTTGCTATGCCGGCGCAGAGTGTGCCAGTGGTCACGGGCGATGCGCGCGTTGACAAGCTGCTGAGCCAGATGACACTCAATGAAAAGCTAACGCTGATCCACGGCACGCACGAGGATCCGGCAGTCTACCAGGGCCAGGCGGGTTATCTCGCGGGCATTCCGCGGCTGGGCATTCCCGGCCTGCGCTTTGCAGACGGGCCGCCTGGCGTGCTCACGCGCCATCCTTCGTCGGCTGAGACGGCTACCATGGGCGTGGCCGCCACATTCAGCGTCAAGACCGCCGAGCAGAACGGCGCAGTGATCGGCCGCGAAGCCCGCGCGTTGGGCATCGATGTCGCGCTGCAGCCCTTTGTCAACATCGATCGCGATCTCGAATTTGGCCGCGGCTACAACACATTTGGCGAAGATCCTTACCTGACCAGCGAGATGGGCGTGGGTGAGGTCAAGGGCATCCAGTCGCAGCACGTGATGGCGCAGATCAAGCACTACGTGGGCTACGACTCCGACAGCGGCAGCACTTTCATTGATGAGCAGACGCTGCATGAGGTCTATGTGGCCCCGTTTGACGCGGCCATTCACAGGGCCGACGTCTCGTCGATCATGTGCTCTTACAACCGCCTCAATGGCACGTTTGCCTGCGGCAACAAGGACTCGCTGACCACCATCCTGCGCGACCAACTCGGTTTCAAGGGCTTTGTCACGTCCGACTGGGGCGCGGTGCACGCGGTCAACTTCATCAACGCCGGCCTCGACATGGAGATGCCCGGCGAGCCTGCTCCC
>Ga0302324_100008529_pt1 | contig 21594 bp, 17 predicted proteins | sample Palsa_T0_1_FD_201949 | JGI IMG/M metagenome (GOLD analysis project Ga0302324, IMG submission 201949) | Peat permafrost microbial communities from Stordalen Mire near Abisko, Sweden - Palsa_T0_1 | ecosystem: Environmental > Terrestrial > Soil > Palsa > Peat permafrost | place: Sweden: Abisko...
GAACTCGCGTGACTACGAATTCTCGCTTTTGATGGCAACTTGGGGTCCCTTCAGAATTCGGACCGCAGCGGGGCACCTCAAGAAACGGGTAGAGTCGAGATGTGACGCGGTGGCGTTAGGTTTGCATATCTGTATCCGCCCCTTTCGTTTGGCGGTGCCTCACTAGCTTAGCTATAGCTAAGCTAGCTCCGGCCCGCGTGGTGGTCGGGGCAAAGCGGAAAGGAACTTGAGTTGAGCGCGAAGTTCCTTGGAGCCTAACCAGGGTATGGCAACGACTCACGACAAACTTGGCCACATCGACACAACTGTCTGATCCTGAAGAGGTTATCGGCTCAGGCCTCTCTTGGGATAGGGGACACCTCCTCACGAAACGGGATTTCGAGTACCGAATGAAATTCAGAAGTCGACACGCAAGGCAACTTGACCGGTGCGATTCCCGGCGTTTTCCGCCGTTTGCGGAGCGCTGAGAATGCCGAAGGTCGGGTTATCGATCTGCGTGGCCGGCGGAGCGAAGTTTGTATGGTTGAGCACATTGGTAAACGTGGACTCAAAGCGCACGCCCACTCGTTCATTGACTTTGAAGACTTTGGCAAGTCCAAGGCTGACTGCTTCCGTGCCCGGTCCCTGGAGAGCGCCGACTCCGGCGTTGCCGAAGCGGCCTGCGCCTGCGGGAGTTGGCGAAAACGCCGCCAGGTTGAAGTACTGGGCGCGCGACTGGCCTCGATAAATATTGTTTGAAACCTGATCGGGACGCGAAAAGGCGCCACGGTTGACGACATTCGTATTGGACTGGTCGAAAGAACTACTGATGCTTGGGGTGAGCCAGGGGCCGGTTTCAAGCAGTGTAACGGTAGTCATCTGCCAACCGCCCAAGAGGGCATTCCTCCAGCCTCCGGTATTCATGAAGGCGCGACCTTGACCAAAGGGCAACTGGTAGAGACCAGTGAGAAGGAAGCGCTGACGGCGGGTTCCTTCGGCATTGCCGTAATCGCTGTGAATATCGAAGCGATCGGCAATGGGGACGCCGTAGTTGACTTCACCAGTAAAGCCGGTAGGGTTATCACCCTGATTGTCGGCGAGGTTTTTGGCGAAAGTGTAGTTGGCGTCGAAGTAGAGGCCGTGCGACATTTTGTGGCTCTCCTCAACCTCAAGCGCATTATAGTTGGCTTCGCCGGCGTTGAAGGTGCTGTAGAGCGTAAACCAGTTATGGTAAAGCGCACGCGGGTCGACGTATGGACTTGCGGCCGTCGTCTGATACGGAGTGGTACTGGCTGGAATTTGATTGAGGTCTTCAGTGATGCTGAGGCGGTAGGTATGCATGCCAACGTAGCTGACACGCAGGCTGTCGCTTCCGGCTAGTTGACGTTCCATGGTGACGTTCCACTGATTTGCCTGGGGATCGCGGTAATTAGGGTCGACGCCCTGATCGAGGCCGCCCCCGCCATATTGGACTCCAAGTGTGGGAGGCGCAGTATTCGGGAACTGGATGAGCGGCGTGCCAGTCGCCGTCAAGGCATTGGTATAGGTATGCAATGCGGATGTCGGGTTTCCGCTGTTATTGAAGGACAGCGGGCCGAGATTGGTCATCGTGAAGACCCCAAAGCCTGCGCGGATAACGGTCTTGGTGTCGTTGAAGGGACGGTAAGCCAGCGAAAACCGCGGCTGAAAATTTCCCTTGTAGGTGTTGCGCAGCGACTGCGGCAAGTGGTCCTGGCTGGCCGTGATGTAGTTGGTGCAGGGCAATGCCGTATAGCTGAGGTTGCAGGCGTTGAACGACTGCTGGAAGGCCAGGTTCGAGGCCTGGATGTTCTGCTGAGCCAGGTATGAGGCGAGATTGTTCGGCACGACAATTGAGTTATTTCTCTGATCGAAGTTTGCGAGATTGCCGCCGTCCTCAGTGAAGCCTGGAAGAACCTGCCAGCGCAATCCGTAGCTCAGCGTCAGGCGGCTGTTGAACTGGTATTCGTCCTGGCCGTACACACCATATTGCCAGGCCGTTCCGCCCACGTCCGGACTCGACACTGCAAAGAACAGATTGGTCGGCGTTCCTTCGAGAAAGTCACCGAAAGCATTGCCCGTGAACGTGCCCTGGAAGGTGAAATCACCAAAATCGTCAGAGTTAAACACCGGTGCAAAACTTTCCAGATCGAAGTACCTCACTCTCCGCACATCTAGGCCCGTCTTGAAAGTGTGCTTGCCGCGTGTCCAGGTCAGGTTGTCTGTGAACTGGTTGGTCTTCGATTGTGTTACTCCGGCTTTGTCGCGGCCAATGGGAGTGAACCCAGTTCCAGCACTGAAATTAAAGGTCGGAAAAGCGTGCGTAGCGGGATGCTGGCTGATGTTTACGCCAGTGAGATCAAGTTGCGAAAGCGCGGTGGCGCCTTCGATCGGGAAATTGACACTGGTCGTCACGTTGGTGAAACCGTATCGAAACTCATTCAAGAGGCGCGGTGTGATTGTGTATGTGTAGGAGACCAGCAGGCTGCGATTGTGCACGCTGTCGGAGTCGTTCGGCAGCAGGGGGTTCGCATAATCCGCGGTGATGTTCTTGCGATTGAAGCGCGCGTAGGCCGACTGCTTTGAGCTGATGGTCTGATCGAGGCGGATGTCCGCTCCGTCTGTCCGCCCGGGCGTTGCCTGGAAATTCTCGTAGTTGAAGTTCGACTGACCGCTCACATTGGGCAGCGGATAGTAATTCAACAGCGCCTTGGCGGTGGCACTAATGCTGGCCGGCGAGATCACAGGGCCGCCGATGGCGGTCAGGTCGCCATTACATTCGGCCTGCGTGGGAACAAGGAACTGCTGGGCAACGGCGGTCGAGCGGCGGTTCCCTTCGTAGTCGAGGAAGAAGAAGGTTTTGTCCTTGCCGCTGTAAAGATGCGGAATAGTCACCGGGCCGCCCAGCGATCCGCCAAATGTATTGAAGTGCTTTGGCGCCTTACCAGTGAAGCCGTAAGGGTCCGCGTCGAGCGCGTCGTTTTGCAAATACTCAAACAGGCTGCCGTGATACTGATTCGTCCCGCTCCTTGTCGTGAAGGTGACGTCGCCCACCTGCGAAAATTCCGCGTTGTTGTTGAAAGACGTTACCTGGACGGCGGCGATACCCTCCTGAGAGGGATAAGCGTCCTGCAAGGCGCCATTTTGGCGCACGTTTGCGGTTGAGATGCCATAGACGGAGAAATTCACCATCGAGGAACTCGCTCCGCCCAGTGCAATGTTCCCGGAACTGTCTTGTTGCACATTTGGCGACAGCGTTAACGCACCCAACGGACTGGTCGTAGTGGCACGATTGTTCAGCGGAAGTTCAGTGATCATTTGATTGTCTTTTGAATCACTGAGAGTCGCATTTTCTGTATTGATCTGATCGGCAGTGGCGTTCACCTCCACGGATGTCGCTTGCGCCGCAATCGTGAGTGTGATTGGAACGCGGAGGCCCTGTCGCGCCTGGAGCGACACCGATCCGATGACAGCATCCGAGAATCCATCGTGATGCGCGGTCAATTGGTAGCGGCCAGCTTTAAATTCTCGACAACGAAATCGCCGGAGTCGTTGGTCGTGACCTGCCGGTCGAAATTCTCGTCTAGTGAATGAACGGTCACCACCGCACCTGGAATGAATGCACTGGACGAGTCCTGTATCGTGCCGCGAATGCTCCCGAAGGTCGATTGCGCGAGGGCAGGCGAAACGGCACCAAGACTCATACAGAACACAACTATTGGCAGGCAGAAATACAACCATTCTACCCGTAAAGTCAGGCCACGCACCAATCTCTTCTGGTTATGGCCGAAGGCAACCGGCTTGTTCTCTTCTAGAATTATTGGTGGATGAAGAACGACTATGGAACCAAAATGATGAAGGCCTCTAATGTTGTTCACTTGAATCACCTCGTAAAGTCGGCAACCTGCCGGCTCTATCAGTGAATCGTGAAATCCGTAAACTTCGCATAATTCGAGTTCTTATGAGTTCTTAACGGGTTTGAGGCTAAGATCTGAAGTTGGCCGCGTTGCATGCAATTGCTTAAGAGACAAATCCGCGATGCCGCTGTGAGGCTGATCGTTGGGATCTCGGCGGCTCTGTTTATCACCTGGGTCGCCTACCGCTTTCACTTCAATCTCTCTTCAGCGACTTCGGCACATCTCTGTCTCATCACGGTGATCGCTGTGCGATGGGGCTTTCTTGAGGCGAGCGTTGTGTCTTTGCTATCTGTGGCTTGCCTCGATTACTACTTTACCGAGCCGCTCTTTCAGTTCTATATGTCGGACTCCCACGACTGGGTCGCTTTGATTACTTTTGAAAGTGTCGCTCTGCTCGTGAGCCGGCTCTCGAATCAGGTCGGCCGTCATGCTCGCGAGTCCGAACTTCATCGTTCGCACCTGCAAAAACTGTATGAATTAAGCCAGAATATTCTTCTTCTCGATCGCCAGAGGCCAATTGACCAGCAACTGGCGAATCTCATTCAGACTACCCTCCAAGTAAAGGGAGTTGCGCTTTGGAATGCCTATGATCTGCACTTATGCATGAGCGGCCTCTGTGACGTCACGGAAGATGAAGTGCGTTCCACCTACTTTACAGAACGAAATGAGGATGACTCCGTGACGAGCACGTCTCGACGTGTCCTGCGTTCAGGCACGCGGCCCATCGGATCACTGGTAATCTGCGATCATTCTCTCGATGCCGCTTCGATCAATGCAACTGCATCGCTTACCGCGGTTGCGATTGAGCGTGAGCGCTCCTTTTCTGCGGAGAGCAGCGCTGAAGCGGCCCGTCAAAGTGAACAACTTCGTTCTGCCATCCTGGATGGCCTCGCCCACGCTTTTAAGACACCGCTGACGACCATAAGAAGCTGTAGCTCCGGTCTGATCGAAATGAATACGCTGTCCGGCACGGAGAAGAGACTCGTCGTCTTGATTGATCAACAGGTAGATCGTCTCAACGACCTGACCACGCGACTGCTTCGAACAGCTCGGATCGACAACGCCAACATTAAATTGAGACGGGAGCGGATAAATCTCATGCAACTCATTCAGGATAGCGTTGCAGAATGCTCGCAGGAGCTTGAAACGCATCCCGTGACTCTTCAACCCAACACGCAACGGGATACAGTATGGGCCGATAAGCAGCTGCTGAAAATGGCGCTCTTTCAGTTATTCGATAACGCCGCCAAATATGGAAGTCCACAATCATCCATCACAATTGACGTCCGGGAGGAGGGGGCAGAGATCCTCATCAGTATTCGGAATGAGGGGTCTTTTATTCCGCCCCAAGAAAGGGAAAATATCTTCAAGCGCTTCTATCGCAGCCCCGGTTCGAATCTCAAGGCCCCAGGGACAGGCATCGGCCTCTCGGTGGTAAAGCAGGTAACCGAAGCACATCAGGGACGCGTTTGGACGAATAGCGACGTGAATACGGGGACTACTTTCTTTCTCGCGCTGCCAAGAAAGGGAAGTGAGGAGTGATCTATGGAACAGCGATCGAAAGTGCTCGTCGTCGAAGACGATGCCGGAATTCGGCAGAGCCTATATGAAACCTTAACCGCATTGGGGTTCGTGATCGGGGAAGCAGGGAATGGAGAAGAAGCTCTCTTGCGTTTGCGCATGATCGACTATGACGCGGTACTGCTGGACATCAATATGCCCGGAATCGGTGGCATTGAAACCTGTCGCAGAATTCACCAAAGTTTCCCCCATATCCCGATCATTATGCTTACGATCCGAGACGAGGAGGATGACAAAGTGGTAGCGCTCGACGCGGGAGCCGACGACTATGTGACGAAGCCGTTCCAAATCCGCGAATTGACTGCGAGGATGCGCTCCATAATACGTCGTTCCAAAACGTCAACGGTTCCGCCAGATTCTCCCACCGTCATCGGGTCGGTGGTAATTGATCCCATTCGCCATCGGGTTGAGAAGGAGGGGCAGGAGATTCGCCTCACTCCTAAGGAATTCGAGATGCTGCGTTATCTCATGGAACACGCAGGTCGCCCTATTCCGCACAATCACCTTCTAACCTCTATCTGGGGGCCGGAATATGGCAACGAGCGCGAATATCTCCGCGTCCTTATCAATCAGCTTCGAAAAAAAATTGAAGACGATCCAACGCGCCCCACCTACATTCTGACGGAGAGTTACATAGGCTATCGCTTTCGTGAACCTTAGTTCGCAAAGAATTCAGGCGCGACGTGGAAAATCGTGCGTGATATTTCGTCAGAGGAGGCGCTGCATGATCGAAAGGCTCAGCCACTTTCCAAACTTCTTCCCCGCCTCCGGCAACTTTCCGATTGGCACAAATCCAAGTGATGCATGAAGCATGAAGAGCGGCGGACAACGGGTTGATGCCGCAAATGCATGCGACCATGCTATGACAGCTCCTGCCTGGCAATTTGAAATCAGCTCGGCGAGAGCCACAAGCCATCATCGATCATCCAGGTTCGCAACCTCTTACGACCCTCCTTGATACCCCGCTTGTCTAGTAAGACTTCGATCGCAAGTGTTGGACCGAAGTCAGCGTACCTCGTCCTGACCAACTCGAGGGCTTACTCATGGATGCCAGGAGATAAGCTTTGGTTCGACGGTTGCCCCGATTCTTGTAAATAAGGGCTCCTCCACCATCTTCACGAAACCGGATCAGGAGACGGTGGATCTGCCGTACACCAACCCCAAGAGTTGATGTGTGAAATCTGGGCAAAGATAGTTGAAATTTTCAGATCATCCCGCCTGAGCGATCCTTTTGGCGGGATATCCGATGATCGTGGTGACCCGGCCGGTATCGCGATCGGAGTAGATGAAGGCGGGGCCTTCCATGTGATAGTGGCCTTTCCATCCGACCACGAAACTGCTATCCGTCTCCTTCAGAGGAATTGGCTCAGGGTCTCCATCTCTGGCCAGCCGGACCGCAAGTTTATCCGTGACATCGAGCAACCATGCATCTCCGGTTTCGGTGGAGAACAAGAGGAATTGGCCAATGGTGACGATGCGCGGGTCGTGGTCGGCGGCCTTGTCCTGAATGGAGTGAACTTCGTGGGCGAGGCGGAAGTCCTTGCCGTCAACCACCTGGCTTGCCTTTCCGCGTTGGATGGCTCTGCTGCCCGCAGTCATTTCTCCCTACCGAGTATATTGTGTCATCGATCATCTGAAAACGTTACTGTTCTATCGTGCCTGCCCTGCGATGGTAGCCGGAGGGGCGCGGCTCTGGAGGGCAGTTACGATAGAACCGTTTGAAGTGAGCCGCGGGCGCGGCGGATGCGGTGAGTTGCTATGGGATTTCAATCAGGGGGGATCGGTGCTGAGGTCGCGGTGTGGACCTATTGGGGTAAGCGCATGGACGTTTGGATGGGCATGATGCCAGGAGCGCAGAGCTGGGTGTGAGGGGCGCAGCCGTGGCTGCGGGTGGAAGTTGGTTCAGAAGACATGTTGGGGCGTAGCGTGCGGGAGCACGCACGAATGGGACGGCCGGGATGGAGTTCGGGCAGGTCATGGGGCAGCAGATCTGGTTGCAGGTTCAGGAGCTGTCAATCGCAGGCGGCGGTTGCCGGATGCGGATCAAAGCGTAGCGCAGTTCTCGAACCGTGATGCGTTCAACCACGATCATGGGACCGGAGGGGACACGGCAGCTGGTAGATGGCGGTGGTGGGCGGATCGACGCATGGTGGCGTGGCGAGCAGCGAGCGGCAACGTTGGAGCGAAGTAGCACGCCTGCGGTTGGCGAAGAGTCCGAAATGTCGGATGCGCACCAGGCCTTTGGGCAAGACATGGATCAGGAAGCGGCGCAGGAACTCATAGACGGAAATGGTCATGACCTTGTTCTTGCCGCCGTGGGCATAGTCTCGCCAGCGGAAGGAGACGCGCTGGTTTTCGCAAGCCACGAGGCGGATGATTGGAGATGGCGACGAGATGGGTGTAGCGGGCCAGGTTGAGAACATGATCGGCGCCGAAGGGTGGCTTGGCGTAGACGACCCAGTACTTCTGGGCGACCTCGCAGAGCTGGATATCGAAGCTGGTCAAGTGAGCTTCCGTACAAGGATTACCGAGACCACAGTCAACAAAGGACGATGACACTTTCCGCCGAAGAATTCATCCGTCGCTTCCTCCTCCATGCTTTGCCACGTGGGTTTCATCGCATCCGTTATTTCGGATTTTCGGCAATCGCCACCGCCAAGAGAAACTCGCCCAATGCCGTCAACTCCCGGGGATGGCGCTTCCGGAAGTACCTTCAGAGCAATCTGCCGCCCAGGATTACCGTGACCGGTACGAAACACTGACCGGGAAATCCTTGCGCCAGTGTCCGTTCTGTCGCGTTGGCCACATGGTTGTTGCGGGGGAAATCGTGGCGCCCCCAGGACTGCCGGCAGTCAAGGACACCTCGTGAGCAACAACACACTCGCCAAGACCCGTTGTCTCCGAGGTTGGTTCAACCAACGCTACAGGAAATCCCTGTCTTACCCCGCCCTGAATTCACTTTTGCCGCGTCAATCCGGCCAGTCAAACCGCTTTCAAGCGGACGAAAGCACCTCATCGACGCATATCTGCCGCAAGGCCGTCGCATTCCGCAGACCGATTTCCCCTCCTTCCGCTTTTAGCCAACCATTGAATGCACATAGGACGAGCAGCGTGGAGCGGTTCAGTCCAATACATTTTTAGCCCACCGGCGCAGCGCTCGGCATTTGCGGTGTCCCCTAGCTGCTTGCGGCGCCGCGCCGCCACGCTAAGAATGCTCTGTATTATGGGGTTTACCCGGCATTCGCCGGTACGTTGGCTCCCGCATAAAGAGTGGTAGCAGCCGTCTGAAGCGGGCGACGCAAATGTTAATCTGACATCTCATCGACGCCGCATATCAAGGAGACCGAAGGTGAGCAAAGCGATAGAGAACCTGCAAGCCGCCCAACAACGGGCGATGGCTGGCCGACCCAAGGTCGGCGGCTTCCCATATCTAGCGGAGACGCTGCGGCGCGCAGGCATAACCCGCAACCTCTGGTTCCTGCCTGGATGTCAGAGCCTTTATCTCACCGGGCTTGGGCCGGTTGCGACCCAGGGCACCCCGCTGGTATCCGGCACCGTGGATGTCCGGCCTTTCGACAGGGAGGCACTCATTGCAGCGCTGCGAACAGACCAAGCCGGGAACACCACGTTCCCAGAGTTTCTTGTTGCATCTTGGCGCGCCGGAGTGGTCCGCTACGATGTCGATTTGATAGCTCGCACGGTCGCGTATTACGGCTGTCTTGGCGAGGAGTATATCGAAGACTATCCCAGCGTCGAGGTGAACTAGCCGACGTAGAATTGCGCAGCTCGAGGCCTCCGGCTGTGAGCTTCAGAATTATCTTGCCCCTACTCGAGCACAGAGCCAGCAGCAGTCGGGGCAGGTTTTAGCGACGATTGATCAATCTGATATTCGCGGGTCGAAACCGCATAATCATGATCCGTCGGGAGCTGCCTCTGACTAATGTCGCGAGTCCGGCTGAGCCTGTCGCATAGGACACTCGAGGATTCTCCCACGTGCGTGCGTCGGCTGCTGCTGACTCTGTGCTCGGATTTGAGGGCGTTGTTCATGCGTTAGCTTTTTTATTATTTGGAAAGTTTTTGCTTTTGCCTTTGTTGTTGTCTTTTCCTCAGGCTGCTATTGGCTGATTGGCTGCTTTTTCTGACTTGACCCCAATGGCCCAGATGAAGCCAAGCAGCTCGCGGCCCACAGCGGTGATGATCTTTCTTCGGTCTTTGCCTGCCGCCGACAGCCGTAAGTAGCGTTTGTGCAGCCGGTGTTGTGCTTTCCAAGCAATCTCCTTGATCTCTTCCGGCACCCCTTCCTTCCGTTTGCGCAGCGCCGGCCCGACGCCTGGCCGAAGACGATAGCTCCAGGCCGCTTCCACGACGATTCGTCGCAGGTGCGAGTTTCCTGTCTTGGTAATGCTCCCGCGTTGCGTCCGCTTGCTGCTGGAGTCCTCGCTGGGTACCGCGCCGCTATAACCCATCAGCTGGCGTGCGCCTTCAAAGCGGGAGATGTTGCCCAATTCCGTTGCAATGGTGACCGCTGAAATCTGCGCGATGCCACGCAGAGCCTGTAAACCCTTCACCACTTCCTGGATCTCCAGCGGAGCCAGCTTGATCGCCGCCACGATGGCCTGCTCAAGCCGCATCACCCGCTCACCCATATGCTCGACTTCATGCAGATGATCCAGTTTCGTCGCCTCCTGAGCCATTTGCGCAAAGCTAATCTGCCGCACCCACATCATGTAGGCCTGCGTCCATGCCTTTATTCCCGGGCCTGGGCGCTGGCCTGTACGCAGCAAGAACTTGCTGAGCCGGTGACGAGCTCGCAGCTGATCCTGCTTGGCTGCCTCGCGGGCCCGCACCAGATCCCGTAGCGCTTCGGAGCCGGGATCCGGCACCCATACCGCCGTCAGATCGTCGGATCGGTAACTGCGCGCCAGTTTCTCCGCATCCCGCCGATCCGTCTTGACCCGGTCGCCTGCCTTGACCGGAACCAGCGTCGGCGCGACGACCGCACAATCCACCCCCAGCTCTGTCAACTGCCAGTAGAGAACATAGCCCGTAGGCCCAGCTTCATAGCAGGCACGCAGATGCTCTACTGGCCCAGCTTCTTAATCACCTTGCGTATCGATTCCACACGGTTGGCTATCGTTCCCAGGCTGCGCACCTCGCCATCCGGCTCGGCTATGGCTACCGCAATCGTCTCGGCATGGACATCCAAGCCCAAGAATCGTACCTTTTCCTTCATGACCGGTTCCTCTCCGCTTGTGGCTCTGAACTGTGTTTCTGTTCTGAATCACAGCCTAACCCACGGTTAGCGCATTGGGCCGGTCACTCCATTTTGACTAATTTGAACGATGCCTTGCGAAGGGTGAAAGGTGAGAGTGGCTTAGTTGCTCTTTGAATTGGTCAAAGGCTATACGCCAGCGGATGCTTGGGCTCGTAAAGCATGATGTCGTCCGCCCCAGGTACGGCCATTATGACCACGAGTCCGTATCCGTGATCCTGAACTTCGCCGCGGAACTCCGCTCCTTTGCCCTTCAGTTCAGCGACCGTGTGTGAGATGTCGTCGCACATCAGGGAGATCAGATGGTGTCGCGGCGATTCGTACGTCTTGCCATCGTAGACGCTGTGGGTCGGGTGCACGCCCATCTCACTCCGCCCGGCTTTGAAGATCAGCCAACCCGCGCCTCCCCCCGCCGCATCCTCGACGTAGGGCCAGCCGAGGACGTCGCGTAGGAATGCGCGTGTTGCGGGGGCATCGTCGGAATAAATCAGGGTGTGGATGCTGGTGATCATCAGACCGCACTACTGAAATCGCTTGAATTCTACTATTTCGGTCGATTGCAATCAAAAAGCCGTTCATCGCTCTGGAGAGCGAAATCAGGACACTACCGACTGTGAGACTAGCAACCTTGCGTTTTTCTGACTGTAGTAGTTCGGGGAGAGTGCCCACAGTGGCTGCTTTCCCGCCAAACGCTTTGACGCATTCGCCTGCATCCGGTAAGGTCAGCCATCGACAACCATACTTCTTGTTCACCGCTTGACATTGTCTAAGGGATTGACGTGGAGCGGCCTCGTTGCGCGGCAAAGCCGAACATGTTGCGGCATCACTCGCATGTCGTTTGAAGATGTAGCTTTGGCGCTGCAAAATCGCTCACCGGCTGCATCCAAGCGATTCAGAGTTAAAAGTGGGGATTATTGATGAAGTGCGCCCGCGACCTGCACGTCTCCGGCAAGACTGAAACGTCCCCTTCGCGGCGAACGCTGCGCGGGCTCGATTGGCTTAATTTCCTCCTTGCCGACGTGCAGACGGGGGTGGGGCCGTTCCTCGCGATTTACCTGGCTGGCTACAAGTGGAACGAAGAGCGCGTAGGGTTTGCGCTTACAATCGGCGGCATCGCAGGAATTATCACGCAGACACCAGCGGGAGGGCTCGTTGATTTCCTGAGATCGAAGCGAGCGCTGGTCGCTGCGGCCGTGGCCGCATTAGCTGCGGGAGCGCTGCTGATCGCTCTGTTTCCGTCGCTCTGGCCCGTCATGGGCGCGCAGGTTTTGATCGGCGGCACATCCAGCGTCTTTCTCCCAGCAATCTGCGCGATGTCGTTGGGCATCGTGGGACGTGCCGCATTCGACGCCCGCCAAGGCCGGAATCAGACGTTCAACTCGGCAGGGAATGTCATTGCTGCGGTTTCGATGGGCCTCCTCGGCTACTTTGTTTCCAACCGAAGCATCTTCTTCTTCGTCGCGACAGCCGCCGTTCCGACGCTTCTCGTCCTGCTTCTGATCAAACCCGCCGAGATTGACTACGAGCTCGCCCGTGGCGCAAACGACGGCGAAAAAACCGGCAAAGCGGAAAGTGTCCTCGTGCTCTTTCGGGATCGCCCGCTGGTGGTCTTCCTCATCTGCGCCGTGATGTTCCATTTTGCGAACGCGGCGATGCTGCCGCTGCTCGGGGAGTTTCTGGCAAGGGGGCAGGGGCGAAGCTCGATGCTGTTCATGTCGGCATGTGTAATAACGACGCAAATCGTCGTCACATTGATTGCGTCGTGGTCGGGCAGGGAGGCCGGAACGTGGGGTCGAAAGCCGCTTTTGCTGATCGCATTCGGGGTGCTGCCGGTTCGCGGCATTCTCTACACCCTCACGTCAAACACGACACTGCTCGTAGCGATTCAGGTTCTGGACGGCATCGCTGCGGGGATATTTGGTGTGGTATCCGTGCTGGTCATTGCCGATCTGACGCGCGGCACTGGCCGATTCAATCTCACGCTAGGAGCCATCACCACTGCTGTCGGCATCGGCGCTGCCCTGAGCCAGGTCATCGCCGGTAGTATCGTCCACCATATGGGCTTTCGCGCCGGCTTTCTCTTCCTCGCCGGGGTGGCTTTGGCGGCGTTCGCTATTCTCTATTTCCTGATGCCGGAGACGCGCAACACACGATTGGCAGAAGCATGACAGGCACAGTCCGCATTGTCGTCACGCTAGCCGTTTTCGCAACGATGCTCGCCCTGGTAGTCGTGCGCCCGCGCCGATGGAACGAAGCTTGGTGGACGGTGCTCGCGGCAGCGGCGATGCTCGTTCTCGGCCTCGTATCTGCGCGCGAAGCGCTCGACGCTACGCTTGCCGGGAAGAACGCCCTGCTCTTTCTTCTCTCGCTCCTAGCGCTATCTCTCCTCGTCAGTAAGAGTGGTTTCTTTGATTGGGCCGCGATTCGATGCGCGCGCATCGCGAAGGGAAACGCGCGTTCGCTTTACCGGAACGCGTTCGTCGTCGGCGCGATAGTTACGGCGATATTGTCGCTTGATACCACGGCGGTCATGCTCACGCCCGTCATGCTGGCACTTGTAAAGAGGCTCAGACTCCCGGCGGCACCGTATGTCTTACTGTGCGCGTTCGTTGCAAACGTGGGTTCGCTGACGCTGCCGATCAGCAATCTCACGAACATTCTCTTCGCGGACGCCTTCCATCTGACGTTCGCCGCGTTCGCGGCGCGGATGATCGCACCGCAGCTCGTGGCGCTCGTCACCACATACGCTCTACTGCGTTGGCGCTTTCGTCGCGAACTCCCGAAGAGCTTCGATGGCGACTCGCTCCCGGACCCGTCGAGCGCAGTGCCGAATCGAGCCTACTTTCTCGTTTGCGTTGCCGTTCTTGTCGCGGTACTCATTGGCTACTTTCTCGCGCCGCTGGTGGGGATTGAGCCTTACGTTATCGCCTTCGCAGGGAGCGTAGTGCTGGTAATCGCCGGTGCAGCCACGGGGCGGGCGCGTATTCGAGCCGTGGGCGAACTCCAGTGGGGCCTGTTTCCTTTCGTCGTCGGCCTCTTCGTCACAGTGAAGGGGCTTGAAAATCTCGGAATCGTCGTCGTGGCGTCCCAGTGGCTTGCGCACATCAGGCCGGGATCGCCGGAAAACCTTCTCGCTGTGGCAGGTGCGACGGCGGTCGCCTCGAATGTCATGAACAACCTTCCGGCCGCCTTGGTCGCGCGAAGCGTGCTCCTGGCCTCGCACACCCAAACAGGCACGGTCCTAGCCGCGCTCGTCGGTGCCGACGTTGGGCCAATAATTACTCCTTTCGGCTCACTCGCAACAATGCTTGTCCTCGCGCTCGCGCGGCGTGAAGGGGAAGAAGTGCGCAGCGGGGTTCTTGTGGTGCTCGGACTGTGGGCGGTGCCGGTGATCGTTGTCGCGACGACCCTAACCCTGGTCCTCAGCGTTGCGCTGGTTCGGTGACGACATATTTGGACCCATGATGTTGTCAGCCCGTAAGGATTAGGTCCCAAAAAAGAGGTTATCGCGCAGGTCCCCTGAAATCCGCATCGCGCCTTGCTGGCGATTGTGATCTTTAAAACCGTTCATTGATGCTTCTCTCAATTTCTGCCGGCATCCAATCTAGCTGCCCGTCGTTTGCACCGAATCGTGACCAAGGAAAAATTGAACGATAAAGGACGCTATCGCCAGCAATGTGTGAGGGCGATCTCCGAGCGACGACCGCGTCCCCAAGATGCCCGTTTTCGCGCAGGATGTGCGCTAATTTAGGGTTGTTGATGTGAACGTCCTTTATCAGTCCCAATTTTGGCCGGTGAGCCGCATCAGGTTTCTGGCGCATTTGGCCGGGAAGCATTAGTGCTAGCCGGTTTTACGTCCAGGTGGAATGGATTTGTAAACACTGGCTGACATCGGTACTAACCGGAATGAAGGTTGATCAGGAGGGCACGTAGGTTAATCGGACCGCGTCCTCTCCGAGGGCATCATGCTTCACCAGGCGAAGTGGAGGCAGGGGACCAGCGAAGTAGGGTTTACCGCCGCCGAGCACGTACGGACGAAAGTACAGGCGATACTCGTCAATGAGACCCGCAGCGGACAGCACGTTTGCCAACTCCGCGCCAGCGACGTCGATGTCTCCATCTCGTTCGGACTTAAGGTTTGCGGCAAAGTCGCACACATCGCCTTGCACAAGTGTCGCGTTCGGACCAACAGACGTCAAAGAACGGGATGCAACCCACTTCGACTTCGGACGCCACGCTTGGGCGAAATCATGCTCGATCTCGTCCCACCCCGGCTGATCCTCATCCCAGTAACGCATGACCTCATACAAGCGTCTGCCGTAGAGAAGGCCGTCCAGGCCACGGACGTAATCGGCGAAATAGCGAGAAAGGATCGGACCGGGTGGGGCGAGTTGCACGTCGCCCGCATGCCCATCAATATATCCATCGAGAGATTGCATCATTCCGAAGATCAATCTGCCCATGACGCCTCCTAATTATTTTTTGCAGAGACAATGCATTGGAAAACGGGCATCTCGTCGCTGGAAAGACTCACGCAGAGACGCGGAGTACTGCCAGTGCATCGCCAGGTCCGTCCCTAATGCTTGTGAGACTCGCTCGCGGAGTTACCGTCTCCGTTTACTTGCGTTCCGTCTGACCAGTTGCCCATGACAACGTAAAACTCGGTAATTGGCGCGGGATTCAGCTGCTGAAAATAGATGGGTACGCCGGGCAGATTTGCGCCCCACGCCGCGCCATCGATGCGGGGAAGGTCATACATCAGGTAGTTGAGGTTATGGGGTGGCTGGTCGCTAAGGTACCCGTCCTTCGACATCATGTAGATCAACGAGCCCGAGGCCGGAGCACCCAATTCCTTCTTGTCGACGGCGGCCTTGATCGCATCGAACATTTGAGTTTTAGAGAATCCGGCCAATACCATCTCGGTTGTTTTTAGAAAATAAGGCAGCACGGAAAGCGCGGCTGGCGGGTTGAAGCACTCAGGGCTCCGATTCTTTGGATTCCAGAACTCCGGGTTTTCAAATGGCGCTCCCCACGATCTGCCCACCAGACAGACGAAACCGTCCGTGCCTTCGACCACGGTTTCATAGTTCTTTTGTCCCATGACCATGACCGAGGCATCCTTCGATATGGACGCAGGGGCCGCGGAGCGCGCCAAGGCTATTTCGGCATCACGGTCCATTCGGTATTTCTCAATCGGGGCCATCGCCGGGTAAGGCGTTTTCGCGCTCTGTACCTGAATTTGACTCGTCCCGGTCAGCATGGCGATCAGCACCAGGCCGATACCCATGATTGTTCTCATTCGGCCGCTCCACAATCTACTTGCAGTTTGCAAGTCGTTTGAACATAACTCAGACTCCATGCATACTGCAAGTGGTGGATGATGGAATTCATAAAAAAAATACAGACTAGGAACGAAATGCGCTCGGGCTGTCCTATCAATTTGACGCTGGAGATGCTCGGCGACCATTGGAGCTTGATCGTCATTCGGGACATCATGTTCGGAAATCGCCGCCACTATGGAGATCTGCTCAGGCTGTCGGAAGAAGGAATCGCATCGAATATCCTGGCAAACAGGCTTGCCCGTTTAGTCCGCTCCGGTCTCCTCTCGCGCACCGCCAACCCAACCCACAAACAAAAGGCAATTTACAGCCTCACGGAAGCGTCTATTCAGCTTGTCCCCTTGCTGGCCCACATGGGAGCATGGGGATGCCGGTTCACTCCTGTGTCCAGGCAACTCTCGATCCGCGCCCAACTTCTTGAAGAGGGCGGAGAGCGAATGTGGAAGGCATTCATGGCCGAACTCAGAAGCATTCACATGGGAGCGCCCGTGCCGCGCCGGTCGGTCTGCGCCGAGCTTCGAGCCGCTTTTGAGTCTGCAATGAGTCGCGAAGCCAATGCTCGAACAAGCAGGAAGACACGATAGCACTGCATCGGGAACTGGCCAGGCGTTGGGTTGCACGCATCTGTCGGGATCGATACTGATAAGCGCCCGGAGTGGATTGCCGCGACGAAATGAGCATTCAAGGGCCCTGGCCGTTTATCGTGATTAACCCGGAGGCATTACTTCCGGACTGCCCGTCATACGCCCGGCATTGAAGACTTGAGTGGCCGGTCACCTTTCGTTTACCGAAAAGCGAGGAACGTTCGCCTCGCCGGTGACTCTGGGTAAACCTTCGCATCAAGCCATCTGGACGCCTTCTGTCCCGACATACAGGGCGTAAAGAGACTGGCTCGCAGTCATGAACAAGCGGTTTCTCTTAATGCCACCGAAGCAAAGATTGGCGCACGTTTCAGGAAGATGAATCTTTCCGATAAGAGTGCCGTCGGGGGCGAAGATGTGTACCCCGTTGAAGCCTTCCCCGGCCCATCCGGCAGCGGACCAAACGTTACCGTCCACATCGCAGCGAATGCCATCGGAAGTACCCGGCGACATGTTCACAAACATGCGCCCGTTCGTCAGCCTAACGCCATCCACAACGTCATAGACCCGAATCGGGCGCGGAGCGTCCGGGTGCTTTGGAATTGCGCTATCCACGATGTAAAGCAATTTCTCATCAGGAGAAAAGCACAGGCCGTTGGGCTTTTCCAGATCGCTGGCCACAACTGTTGCCCCGCGCGTATTCGGGTCGAGCCGGTAAACGTTGGCCGGGAGTTCGAAAGCAGCTTTGTGCCCTTCGTAATTTGACATAATGCCGTAGCCGGGATCGCTAAACCAGATGGTCCCATCGGAGTGGGCCACCAGGTCATTCGGAGCATTGAGCTTCTTGCCTTGAAATGAATCCATGAGCACTGAGACGGTGCCGGCATGTTCGGTCCGTGTCACACGGCGGGTGTCGTGCTCGCACGTGATCAGCCTGCCCACACGGTCACGGCTATTGCCATTGCTGTAATTCGAGGGGCTGCGGAATACAGTGACATCTCCCGTCTCCTCTAGCCATCGCAGCATACGGTTATTGGGTATGTCGCTGAAGATAAGGTATCCGCCGTCGCCAATCCACACCGGACCTTCTGCCCAGCGCGCACCCGTGAACAAGCGCTCTACCGCCGCGCTGATGATTTGATATTTCGCGAACCGAGGATCAACGACTTCTACCGCTGGATCGGGATAGGGAATCGGATTCTTGGGTTCCGGCTCACCGGCAAAAGCGCCAGGTTTCAAAGCGAAGGCCATTGTCGCGCCCGTCGCCATGCCGACGAATGTGCGTCTCTGCATCGGTCTCTCTCAGACAGAAGAATCCACTACGTGGACACCTTATCACGGCTTTCTCTGTAGCCGAAACCGCAAACTGACTCAGTTCTCATATTGCATCTCGGTCGGATTGTCGGAAAACCGGAAGTAATCGAGATTGGGATACGCGATCGGGAACGTTAAGCCGGCATTGCGACTGGCATCCGACGGCCTGGACTCGGTTTTTCGTCTAAATTTACGAGCAGTGACCCGAACAGATCATACCCGGCCATTTTAATAAACAAACGATAGTTGGAATACGTAGCGAGTGATCGGTACTTGAAGGTCGGCTTCTCGAACGTGGTCTGAAGCATAGGTGAGAGTCCAGAATTCGCAAGAGCACGCCGATCTTTGCCGATCGTGATCGCTATGGGCGTTGACTGGGACCTATCCCGGTGCAATCTCCGGATAGGCGACCACACGCTCACGGCTCAGTCGATAGCACTCTTCCTCATTTCAGACTTCCTCCAGCTCCCGAGAGCTAGTATGATCGTCACTCATTACGGCCCTGAGGTCAGAATCGGAGGAACGAATAATGCTTCGTATTCCTTTCCTTCTTTTGGTTGTTTCGGCCGCTCACGCAGCCACACCCGTTTTCCAGGCATTGTTTGACAACCCTCAACAGACCTGGGCCGTGGACCGCGGTTCCGCGGTGCTCGATTCCAGTGTCCTGCGCGAGGGCCACAAATCCATTCGCCTGGAAGCGGGTGCGACCTCGCAGGATGCGTGTGTCCGCCTGGCCCCGGTTAATCTCACCATCGGTAAACGCTACGAGCTGAGCGGGTGGGTGCGAACGGAAGACCTGGCAGTGCGCGACCTGGACCGCACGCCGATCGCCATCGGTGCCACTCTCGCTATGGCATCGATGCCTTTTGACGTGCATGCGGCGTCCCTGGGAGGAACCGAGCCATGGACCCGCGTCTCACTCAAGTTTGTGGCCAGCCGCAGCCAGGACCAGATTCTGCTGACGGCAGGTGAGGGCGGCTCGTTTCGCGGCAAGGCATGGTTTGAAGGCGTGCATCTAGATGGGATCCCTTCTTCCGAGGAGGAATGGCCGGCACGCGACGCCATTCAGACATTTGGCCCGGCTTACCGGTATCCCGCGGCCGGATGGATATATCTGCATATCGAGGGTGAGCCGTACGAGCGTGGATACCAGCATGGTCACCTGATGTCGCGCGAGATTCCGGAATACCTGACAAGGTGTGCGGCCGTTCTGGGTTCCAAAGATCATTGGGATGATTACCGCACCACCGCAAATGCACTCTTTTTGCGGGGCTTCGACCGCGAGCTCCTGGAAGAAATGCGCGGGATCGCCGACGGCGCTTCCGATGCCGGAGCGCGGTGGAAAGGCCGGCGCATCGATCTTGTGGACATCGTGGTGGCGAATACGACCGTGGAGATGGGAGAACTTGCGTCGGCGGCTGCCGCAACCCCTACCGGACTCGAAGGCCTGAGCCTGGATGTCCCACCCTATTCGGATCCGAGACGCAACTCGGCCAAGGATCATTGCAGCGCCTTTGCCGCTACCGGCCCGGCAACCCGCGATGGCAAGATGGTGATCGGTCACGTCACATGGTGGCCGCTGGCACTGGCCGAGCAGACCAATGTCATGCTTGACATCAAGCCTGCTTCAGGCCACCGCCTTCTGCTTCAGAGTTATCCCGGAGGCATTGAGAGTGGTACCGATTGGTATCAGAACGATGCTGGGGTGGTATTGACCGAGACTACCATCGATCAGACGCCGTTTAACCCCGGTGGCACTCCGGTTGCGTTCCGCGCCCGCATGGCCATTCAATACAGCAAGAACATCGACGACGTGGTTCGCATTCTCAGCGCGCAAAACAACGGGCTGTACACCAATGAGTGGATCATGGGCGACGCCAAGACCAACGAGATCGCCATCTTCGACCTCGGTACTAACCACACAAAACTTTGGCGCAGTTCAAAGAACGAGTGGTTCGGTAACACTCCGGGTTTCTATTGGGGCGACAACAACGCCAAGGACCTCGATGTGCGCCTCGAAACATACCCTGATCCCAGGGGAGATCCGGATTTCATCCCCTACGTGCCCAGCCGAAGAGACATGGCCTGGCAGCAACTCTATAACCAGTACCGCGGCCAGATCGACGAGCAGTTCGGGTTCCTTGCCTTTCGCAGCGCCCCGCTCGTGGCTGTTTCCACCATGGATGCGAAAGTGGTCACCGCGGACATGGCGACGCACATGATGGTCTGGGCCGAGATCGGCCGGCCCAACCAACGGGAATGGCTGCCCGACAAGCGATATGATTTCGCCGGAGACGACGGCCTATATCCATCGGGGTATTATCTTTTTGACGCTCAGCCGGACCAGACTTTGCGCGCCTCGATCGAGCAAAACGAGAAAATGAGGATGGCCGGTTCGGCCGCTCCGGAAACGCCTGCGGTTTCGGCCTCGAACAAACCCTACTACAACAACAGGGTTTGGAAGGGATGGGTCTTGCCGGCTTCCGACGGCGATACCTGGTTCGTGGCCGGTTCGGCTGCGTATTACCGCGTGCTTCAATCCAACAACGTGAACGAAGCCATGAATGCCCAGCGAGCGGTCTGGCGCAGCCTCCAGGTGAGCGCGCCCACTCCGCTCGACCAATACCGGCGGGAGCAGGCCAGAGGCGTCCTGTTTCTGGATTCCCTGCGCCAGAAGATGGGCGATGAAGCCTTTCTGAATCTGATGAACGATTATTTCCGCGCCCACACCACAAAAACTGTGACCGCCGATTCCTTCCTCGAACAGGCGGGGCTCACGCGTGTATCCGCGCATCTGAACGAAATTGACCCTCCCGATGGCCCCACCTACCTGGTCAACGACATCTGGCGACGCTTGCCGTCCGCCGTGATTGTCTACGGAACCTTGCGCGATGCCGGCGCCAATCGTTACGCCGCCGAACAACTGCAGCACAAGTTTCTGAATGCCTACGAAAGCGCAGTTCCCATCTACAAGGACTTCGAAGTTTCCGATGATTTGCTTCGTCATCACCAAGTGGTGTTTGTCGGCCGGCCCGAGGCCAATTCGGCGCTCGCTCTTTGGTCGGCGCCCCTCGGCCTCGATTTTCAAGGGGCGGCCTTCAAGATCAATGGAGATGTGCACGCATCTGAACGTCAAGCCCTTGTTTTCGCGGCCGAGAATCCGCTCGATCGCGCCTGTATGGTGCTCGTGATCGCCGGAAACGACGCGCTCAGCACCGTCAAAGCGCAAGACACCGAACTGACCGCCGATCAATACATTCTGTTCCGGGATGGCGATAGCCCGGTGAAAGGCTTCCTCGACCGGGACACCTCCTCCACACAACGCGCGCTTGCTGGGAAGTGAGATCGGGATCAGCCGGAGTGATCCTATCCACCTGGACGAAAAACCGGCTTGCACTAAGGCTTCTCGGCCAAATGCGCCAGAAACCCACGGTAAATTTGTTCTAACTTCTTGCTGGTTGGACGGATGAGTTTTCGGTCATGCGTAAATAGTCGAAGACCAGGCGGACGTTGCGCGTGAGCTGGCGCATTTTCCTGGGGACGCTGCGGACTCCTTTGGACTTGATCAGGCCCACGGCGAATCTGCGAAGGCG
>Ga0302324_100008531_pt1 | contig 21586 bp, 22 predicted proteins | sample Palsa_T0_1_FD_201949 | JGI IMG/M metagenome (GOLD analysis project Ga0302324, IMG submission 201949) | Peat permafrost microbial communities from Stordalen Mire near Abisko, Sweden - Palsa_T0_1 | ecosystem: Environmental > Terrestrial > Soil > Palsa > Peat permafrost | place: Sweden: Abisko...
GCTGCCGCCGAAAACCGCCCGCAAATAGGCGTTCGCGCCATGCCGCCAAGCTCGCTCACGCCACCCCACACCCTGCTGCAGCGCCTCGATCTGACCTTGCGCTGCATGACCCCGTTCGTCATCACGTTGCTGCTCGCGCTGGTGCCGGTGCTGCCGCTGCATCTGCCGCACGAGACCGACCTGGTGCCCGCCTTCACCTTGATGTCGGTGTTCTATTGGACGGTCTACCGGCCCGATCTGATGCCGGCCTCGGCGGTGTTCGCGATCGGCTTGATCCAGGATTTCGCCGCCGGTGCGCCGCTCGGCATCACCTCGCTGATCCTGCTCGGCACCCATGGCGTGGTGCTCGGCCAGCGCCGCCTGTTCGTCGGCAAGCCGTTCGCGATGGCGTGGTCGGGCTTCATGCTGACCGCGGCCGCCGCCACCGCGGTGTCCTGGGCATTCGCCTCGCTACTTGCTGGCGCGCCGCTGGCGCTCGGTCAGCCGCTCCTCCAGTTCATCGCGACCCTGGCGATGTTCCCGATGCTGGCCTGGTTCTTCGTACGCACGCACCGCCGCGTCCTCGCGCGCGTCTAACGCCGCCATGGCGATGTCGAGCAAGCAGCGCGACCAGCTCCGCGATCAAATCTTCACCCGGCGGGCGCTGCTGCTCGGCGGCGCCAAGCTGGCGCTGTTCGGCACGCTCGCCGGCCGCCTCTACTACCTGCAGGTCGTCGAGGCCGATCGCTACAAGGTGCTGGCCGAGGACAACCGCATCAATCTCAAGCTGTTGGCGCCGCCGCGCGGCCGCATCCTCGACCGCTTCGGCGAGCCGCTCGCGCTCAATCGGCTGAACTACCGCGTCGTCATCGTCGCCGAGCAGGCGCGCGACATCGAGCAGACCCTCGACCAACTCGCGCAGCTGATCGATGTCGGCGAGGCCGACCGCCGGCGCGTGCTGCGTGACGTCAAGCGCAAGCGCCAGTTCGTGCCCGTCACGGTGCGCGAGAACCTGAACTGGGAGGACGTCTCGAAGATCGAGATCAACGCGCCCGATCTGCCGGGGGTCTCGATCGATGTCGGCCAGAGCCGGTTCTACCCGCATACCGAGGCGGTCGGCCACATTCTCGGCTATGTCGGCGCGGTGTCGGAGGCCGAGCTGACCGGCGAGCCGCTGCTCGAACTGCCCGAGTTCCGCATCGGCAAGAACGGCATCGAGAAGACCCGCGATCTCGATCTGCGCGGCTCGGCCGGCGCCAGCCAGGTCGAGGTCAACGCGGTCGGCCGGGTGGTTCGCGAGCTCAGCCGCCAGGAGGCGGTGCCAGGCAAGGATGTCGAGCTGACCATCGATATCGGCCTGCAGGAATTCACCCGCCAGCGCATCGGCGACGAGAGCGCGGCCGGCGTCGTGCTGGAGATCCACACCGGCGAGGTGCTCGCGATGGTGTCGGCGCCGGCCTTCGATCCGAACCTGTTCTCGACCGGCCTGAATGCGCGCGAGTGGGAGGAATTCCTTTCCAACCCGAAACAGCCGCTCAACAACAAGGCGATCCAGGGCCAATACCCGCCGGGCTCGACCTTCAAGATGATGACCGCGTTGGCGGCGCTCGATGCCGGGGTCATCACGCCGTCGACCACGTTCAATTGCCCGGGTCACTTCGCGCTTGGCGACCGGCTCTGGTATTGCTGGAAGTACAAGGGTGGCCACGGCACGATCGACCTGAACTACGCGATCAAGCAGAGCTGCGACTGCTATTTCTATGAGACCGCCAAGCGGGTCGGCATCGACAAGCTGGCGGCGATGGCCCAGCGCTTCGGGCTGGGCAGCCGGCTCGGCATCGACATCCCCGGCGAGCGGCCCGGCAATATTCCGACGCGCGACTGGGTGAGGGCGACGCAGGGCCATGCCTGGAACCCCGGCGAGACGCTGAACACCGGCATCGGCCAGGGCATGGTGCTGGTGACGCCGCTGCAGCTCGCCACCATGGCGGCGCGCATCGCCAACGGCGGTTATGCCGTCGTGCCCCATCTGACCCGCGCGGTCGGCGGCAAGCCGGCCGACGATTTGAAGCGGCCGCCCTTCCCGTCGCTCGGCGTCAGCCCGGCGGTGCTCGCCCCGGTCGTCAACGGCATGATCGGCGTGTGCAACGACCCGCGCGGCACCGCCTTCCGGTCGCGCATCATGGAGCCCGGCTTCGAGATGGCGGGCAAGACCGGCTCAGCCCAGGTTCGGCGCATGTCGGCCGCCGAGCGCGACAACAATGTGCGCCGCAAGGACGCCGAGATCCCGTGGCGCGAGCGCGATCACGCGATGTTCATCAGCTTCGCGCCGATCCAGGCGCCGCGCTATGCCTGCGGCATCGTGGTCGAGCACGGCCTGCACGGCGCCGACTCGGCGGCGCCGATCGCGCGCGACATGCTGCTGGAGGCGCAGAAGCGCGACCTCGGCCGCGAGACGCCGACCGGCGGCCGGATCGCCGGCGCCGAGCCCAAGGCCGCCGGCTGATGCCGAGCCGAAGGCGATCCTTGGTGCCCGAGCCGAAGGCGATTACCCGATGGTAGGCTTCACCTATCGCCGGCAGGGCATGTCCCTGCTGCAGAAGATCTGGCAAATCAACTGGAGCCTGGTCGTCCTGCTGCTCGCGCTCGCCGGCATCGGCTTCGCGATGCTCTATTCGGCGGCCGGCGGCTCGCTCGAGCCCTGGGCGATGCGCCAGATCGCGCGCGCCGCCCTGGGGCTGGTCCTGATGCTGCTGGTCGCGCTGGTCGATCTGCGCTTCTGGATGCGCTGGGCCTATGCCGGCTATCTCGGCGCGCTCGTCATGCTGGTCGCGGTCGAGCTGCAGGGCTCGATCGGCATGGGGGCGCAGCGCTGGCTCGATCTCGGCGTCACCCAGGTGCAGCCGTCGGAGATCATGAAGATCACCCTGGTGCTGGCGTTGGCGCGCTGGTTTCACGGCGCCTCGATCGAGGATGTCGGCCGCATCCCGTTCCTGGTCGTGCCGCTCCTGATGGTCGGCGCGCCGGTCGCCCTGGTGCTCAAGCAGCCCGATCTCGGGACCGCCCTGATGCTCCTGATGGGCACTGCCGGCATGCTGTTCGTGGCCGGCGTGCGCTGGTGGAAATTTGCGCTCGGCTTCGCCGGCGTGGTCGCCGCGGTGCCGCTCGGCTGGAATTTCCTGCGCGACTATCAGAAGGCGCGGGTTCTGACCTTCCTCGATCCGACCCGCGATCCGCTGGGCGCCGGCTACCACATCATCCAGTCCAAGATCGCGCTCGGCTCCGGCGCGATGTTCGGCAAGGGCTTCCTGCAGGGCACCCAGAGCCACCTCAACTTCCTGCCCGAGAAGCAGACCGATTTCATCTTCACGATGTTCGCCGAGGAGTTCGGCATGGTCGGCAGCCTGGCCCTGCTCGGCCTTTATCTCCTCATGATGGTCTACGGCTATGCCATCGCGTTTCGCTCGACCAGCCAGTTCGGCCGGCTGGTCGCGATCGGCATCGTCACCGCCGTGTTCCTGGCGATGTTCATCAATATCGCCATGGTGATGGGCATGATCCCTGCCAAGGGCTCGACCCTGCCGATGGTGTCCTATGGCGGCTCGTCGCTGGTCGTGACCATGATCGGCTTCGGTCTGCTGATCAATGTCTGGGTCCATCGCGACGTGCGCATCGGCCGGCGCATGGGCGACGAATAACCGGGCTGCGGCGAGGCTCGACAAAGCCCGAGGCCTTTGCTATCTACCCGGTCCTTCGCCGGAGTCGGCGCGGGCGCATAGCTCAGTTGGTAGAGCAGCTGACTCTTAATCAGCGGGTCCCAGGTTCGAGCCCTGGTGCGCCCACCAATTCCGCCAGGGTCTTGGCACCGTCCCACGAGAACGCGGCAGGAACGGCGGTGGCCGCCATGGCCGTCCGTCGAGTCGCCGGGAGCAGTGATGGATCTCAGCAAGATCTCGGCGGGCCGCGATCTGCCGCACGACATCAACGTGATCGTCGAGATTCCACAGGGTGGCGAGCCGGTGAAATACGAGCTCGACAAGGCCTCGGGCGCCATGTTCGTCGACCGCTTTCTGCATACGGCGATGTTCTATCCCGGCAATTACGGCTTCGTGCCGCACACGCTGGCCGAGGACGGCGATCCGATCGACGTGCTGGTGGTCGGCCAGGTGCCGGTCGTGCCGGGCGCCGTTGTGCGCTGCCGGCCGGTCGGCGCCTTGCTGATGGAGGACGAGGCCGGGCCGGACGAAAAGATCGTCGCGGTGCCGGTCGACCAGCTGCACCCGTTCTACAGCGGCGTGCGGTCGTACCAGGATCTGCCCGCCATCCTGTGCGACCAGATCGCGCATTTCTTCCGTCATTACAAGGATCTGGAGCACGGCAAATGGGTCACCATCACGCGCTGGGTCGGCCCCCAGGAGGCCGCTGCGCTGATCGTCAGCGCGCTCGAGCGGGCCGCCGGGGGCTGACGCGGCCCGGCTCGTGCCCGCCGGCCGCTGCACGAGCCTGTGGATAAGCCTTACAATCACCTGGACAAGGTACGTGCCGGAAACAATCCTGCCGGTACCACGGTCCTGCGCGCCCCGCGCCTGGAGTTTCGAATGCCGCTCGAGATTGAGCGAAAGTTCCTGGTGGCAAACGACGGTTGGCGCGGCGATTGGCCCGCCCACGCGATTCGCCAGGGCTATCTGACGACGGGCGACGCCACGACGGTGCGCATCCGGATCGACGGGCCGAAGGCCTTCATCACCGTCAAGGGCGAGTGCGGCGGACCGGTGCGCTCCGAATACGAGTACGCGATCCCGCCGGTCCATGCCGACGAGATGTTGCGCCTGTGTCAGCGGCCCCTGATCGAGAAGACGCGCTACGACGTTCGGTTCGAGGGCCAGCTCTGGCAGGTTGACGTCTTCGCCGGCGACAATGCCGGGCTGGTGCTCGCCGAGGCCGAGCTGAGCCATCCCCAGCAGCGCCTGGTGCTACCGCCCTGGGCTGGGCTGGAAGTCACCGAGGACGTCCGCTACCGGAACTCCTATCTGGCGCGCCACCCCTTCGGTGCGTGGCGCACCGCGGCCTGACGGCGGCCTCGGCCGGTCGAGCGCATCCCGAAAGGGCGATGGTTTTTGACGATGCGGCGGCGCGGCCGCCGGGCTAGCATGGCCGCCGGGAGGAAAAGCCATGAATGTGCTGCGCGGCAATAATGGCCCCCGCTACAAGCATAGTGCGGGCGAGTCGGCGCCTTACGAGGCGATCACGATCACCAAGCTGACGCCGATCATCGGCGCCGAGATCGGCGGCGTCGATCTGTCGAAACCGCTCGGCAACCGCGCGCTCGACGAGATCCACCGCGCGCTGGCCGAGAATCTGGTCGTGTTCTTCCGCGACCAGCACATCACGCCGGATCAGCATGTGGCGTTCGGCCGGCGGTTCGGCGACCTGCACATCCATCCGGCGGCGCCCCACGAGCCCGGCCGTCCCGAGCTGATGATCATCCATGCCGACAAGGACTCGCCGCGCGCCAACGGCGAAGGCTGGCACAGCGACGTGTCGTGCGACGTCGAGCCGCCGATGGGCAGCATCCTCTATATCCGCGAATGCCCGCCGGTCGGCGGCGATACGCTGTTCGCCAGCATGTACGCCGCCTACGAGGCGCTGTCGGACCGCATGAAGCGCTATCTCGACGGGTTGACCGCGATCCACGACGGCGAGGATTCCTATCGCGGCACGTATGCGAACTACGGCATCCAGGACAAGCAGACCTATCCGCGTGCCGAGCATCCGGTGGTGCGCACCCATCCGGTCACCGGCAAGCGGGCGATCTACGTCAATCGCGGCTTCACCAAGCGCCTGGTCGGCGTGCCGCGCGACGAGAGCGAGGGCATGCTGCGCTATCTGTTCGATCACGTGGAGAACTCGCTGTTCCAGTGCCGCTTCCGCTGGCGCCCGAATTCGATCGCGTTCTGGGACAATCGCTGCGTCCAGCACCGCGCCATGTGGGATTATTGGCCGGCCACCCGCTCGGGCAACCGCGTCACCGTCAAGGGCGATCGCCCGGTCTAATGGTTCGAGTCTGACGAGCCCCATGTTTGGTGGGCCGATTCACCCAACGCTTGGGCACCAAGCGTTGGGATCGGACCGCTGGCGCCGCCGCGAGTAGGTAGAAACCCGGATGCCGTGCCGCGTCGCGCGGCCGCCGGCGTAGGTAGAAGCCCGAGCTGATGTTCCGGCGGTCCGCTTCCTAGATTCCACTTCACGACGAATTGTGGAGGGGATCATGGGTGAGTTGATCGTGAAGGACGACCGCGACCTGCGCCGGGTGGAGAGCGCGATCGCTTCCATCCAGGGGCGGCCGGTATGTGACCAGATGCGCGTGCAGTCGCTGCTGATGGCGCTGCACGCCGAGCGCTCGCTGCTGCAAGGCACGCGGCGGCAGCGGCCGGTCAGGCATCGGGGCTCGGCCGCGGTCGGGCTGATCGGTTGATCAGGCGTCCCAGGCGGCGACGTCGAGCCAAGTGCTCTGATACGTCGCGCCTTCGCCCATGTCGGTATAGCGGTCGGAGCACAGCAGGTTGATGGTGCCCGAAACCGCCTCCTCGTCGGGCCGTTGGCCGGGCACCAGCACGACACCCGGTTGAATCTCGTCGGCGACGCGCAGCACCAGGCCGACGGATCCCCGATCGTTGAACAGCCGCACGCGCTGGCCGTCGCTGAGCCGGCGCGCGGCGGCGTCCTCCGGATGCATCACGCAGAGCGGCGCGCCCTCGCGCTGGCGCAGGAAGGCGACGCCGGCATAGGCGGTGTGCGCTTGGAAATAGCCGGGCGCGGTAAGCAGGCGCAGCTTCCAACGGGCCGCTTCCCGCACATCCTCGGGATCGGGTTGCCAGTCCGGCATGGGCGGGGCGCCTTGCGAGGCCAACGTCTCGGAGTAGAACTCGAGCTTGCCCGATGGCGTGCGGAATTCCTGGCCGCCGGCCGGCGCCAGGCAGATCGGCCCGGCCTCGGCCAGGCGCTCGAGGTCGACCGTCGCGGCCGGCCCCGCCGCGCCGTTGAAGAACTCGCGCAGCAGCGCGCGCTCGGGCAGGCGGAACACCGGATCGGTCAGGCCCAGCCGCGCCGCCAGCGCCTGGGCGAGCCGGAAGTTGGACCAGGCTTCGCCCTGGGGTGCGACTGCCCGGGGGCCGTATTGCATGTAATAGGTGCCGTAGGCGCGGTAGAAATCCTCGGTCTCGAGATAGGTCGCCGCCGGCAGCACGATGTCGGCATAGCGCGCGGTCGTCGACATGAAGGGGTCGTGCACCACCGTGAAGAGATCGTCGCGCGCCAGGCCGTTTCGCACCTTGCCGACATCCGGGCAGGTGACCGCCGGATTGTTCGAGGCGACGAACAGCGCGCGGATCGGCGGATCGGCCATGTTGAGCAGCGCCTCGCCGAGCCGCAGATGGTTGACCAGGCGCGTGGTCGTCGGACCCGAAGGCTTGCGAATGGCGTTGTAGTTGAGCTCGCACGACGCCGCCGTCAGCAGCAGCGCGCCGCCGCCTCGCCGGCCGTAGGCGCCGGTCACGCCGGGCAGCAGCGCGACGGCACGCAGCGCCTGGCCGCCCTGGGCGAGCCGTGTCATGCCTTCGCCGAGCCGAATGAAGGACCGCTTCGCGGCACCGTAGAGCGCGGCCAGCCGCTCGATGTCGGCGACCGCAAGCCCGGTGATCGCCGCCACCCGATCGCACGTGAATCGCGGCAGCACGTCGCGCTCGAGCCGCTCGAAGCCGATGGTCTGCTCGGCGATGTAGCGGCGGTCGCACAGCCCGTCGCGCACCAGCACGTGCATGACGCCGAGCGCCAGCGCGGCGTCGGTGCCGATGCGGATCGGCAGGTGCCAGTCGGCGCGCTCGGCGGTCCGCGAGCGTCGCGGGTCGATCACGACGAGCTGGATGCCGCGCTTGCGCGCCGTCTCGACCTTGGCCCAGAAATGCACATTGGTGGCGACCAGGTCGGCACCCCAGGCGACGATCAGGTCGGCATCGACGACCGCTTCCGGATCGGCGCCGCCGACCGGCCCGACCGTCAGGTCCCAGGCGGTCTCGCAACAGGTGTCGCACACCGTGCCGGCCTGCAGCCGGCTGGCGCCCAGCGCGTGGAACAGGCCGTTCACCAGGCCGCGGTTCATCTGGCCCTGATGCGCGCTGTAGGCATAGCCGAGGATCGCGAGTGGTCCCGATTCCCCGATCACGGCGCGCCAGCGCGCCGTGATCTCGTCGAGCGCCGCGTCCCAGGTGATCGGCGCGAACGCGCTCGCGCCCTTGGCACCGGTCCGGCGCAGCGGCGTCGTCAGGCGCTCGGGCGAATGTACCAGCGCGGCATCCTGGGTCACCTTGGCGCAGGCGAAGCCGGCCGTGAACGGCTGGTCGGGGTCGCCGACGACGCGCACGACCCGCCCGTTCTCGACCTGCACGAGCAACGAGCACATGTCGGGGCAATCATGCGCGCACACCGTTCGGATCGTCTCCACGCACTGTCTCCCGCGATTCCGGATGAGCCCCACCATCGCGCCGCTCGTGTCGCGGCGAAAGAGCCAGTTTTGCGAACTCGATGAAGCCAGCCGCGCGCCGGCCCTCTGCGATTCCGACGACGAAGACGAGCGGCCGATTGGGCATGAAGCCCGCGCCCCGTCCATTCCCCGGCAACTATTCGGCATTTAACCCGTTTCGGAATCAATTCCGGCGTCTTTACATTTACTTACATTCCTCGGATTGCCGTTGGCTCCCACTCGTCCCATACCTGCTATTGCCACCATCGATAGATGGTGCAAGCGCGACCTCGCCGGATCGGGCATGTCCGATCCGACACTAGGTCGTGTCACCACGAAGTTGCCGTGCCCGCGCTGGCGACGGCCGGAATGATTGCGTTAAGCTTCCGGTTGCGATGAGAGACCTTATTTCTCGGAATGCTCAGCTGTAGGAAAACAGTCGGATACGAAATCCTGCGGGTCGGGGGCAGGGGCAATTCCGGGGGTGGGCCGAGAAGGAGCGCGGGTTGACCGAGCAGCCTGGCGGGCTTGCGAAGCGGACGGGCGGCAGCATGCATGTGCTGGTCGTCGAGGACGATGGCGCCGTCTCGAAGCTCGTAAAGACTTATCTCGAACGCGAGGGCTACGCGGTGTCGACCGCCGAAACCGTGCGCGACATGCGCCGCACCGTCGCGGGCGGCGAGATCGACATCATCATTCTCGATGTCGGGCTGCCCGACGAGGATGGCTGGAGCGCACTACGCTGGCTGAGGGCGCAGGGCGATATTCCGGTCGTCATGCTGACCAGCGAGAGCGAAACCGTCGACCGCATCATCGGGCTCGAGCTCGGCGCCGACGACTACCTGCCCAAGCCGTTCGACCTGAGCGAACTGCTGGCGCGTCTGCACAGCGTCCAGCGCCGCGTCGAACAGCTGCCGGCACCGGCCCAGCCGGGCGGGGAAGAGAAGATCCGCTTCCCGGGCTGGATCGTCGATCTGGCGACCCAGCAACTCACCGCGGAGAACGGTCAGCCGGTTCGCCTCACCCAGGCCGAATATCGCATCCTGGTGCTGCTGTGCCGGCATCCCCATCAGGTGATCACCCGCGACCAGCTGACCGAGGCGGTGGCCGGCCGATCCTGGCAACCGTTCGATCGCAGCGTCGACGTCCATATCAGCAATTTGCGCCGCAAGCTCATGCGCAACGACAAGCTGCCGAGCCCGATCCGCACGGTGCGCGGCAGCGGTTACATGTTCGTGCCCGGCCGCGAATAGCGGCCCCCTCGAGCCTGCCGCGAATAGCGGCCCTCTCGAGCCCGGCCGCCAATAGCGGCTGTGCAGAACCAAAGCCGAGGGCAGCGCGTTCTTAGGATGAATTCGGATGATGCGTGCGGCGGATCCGCGGCACGCCCCGACGCGAGCACGCGAAAGAGAGACAGCCCATGATCAAATTACTCACCGGCGCGCTCGTCGCGCTGTCGGTCTGCGCCGGGCTCGCCGCCTGCGGCGACACGCGCAGCAACAAGGACCTGAACGGGGTCGCGACCTGGCCGATGGGCGGGCCGGCTTCCGGCGCCTGGAACGAGCCACCGCCGCCCGCGACCTACTACGGCCCGACCGAGACGACGACCACCACCACGACGGTTCGGCCCTACTAACGTTCCTCGATCGAACTGCTGCGCCGCCGGGCGAGTGTCGGCAGGTGACCCCACTGACGCTCGCCGCGTTGACGCGCTGGGTTAGCCGCGGCTGTCGACCGCAGGCGGATTGCCGCCCGGGATCATCCCGAGATAGCCGCCCTCGCCCGACCCGTGCTCCGGCTGCGCGGGCCCGGCCGCGGTCAAGTCGGCACCTGGATTGAGGCCGAGATAGCCGCCTTGTCCCGAGCCGTGCTCGGGGACGACCGGCCCGGCCGCAGTCAAATGGGCACCCGGATTGAGGCCGAGATAGCCGCCCTGGTGCGACTGTGCGAAGGCGGCGCTGGCGGCGCCGAGCAGGACCGTGCTCGCGACGGCGGCTGCGGCGATCGTTCGATGTAGTTTCATGGAGATGTCTCCTTGAGCTGATATGTCGGTGTGAAGTCGACACTCGGGCATCTGTTCTCGCACTTGCGAGATTGCCAATGCCTGCTCATCAGGGCTGCCATGCGCAGTTTCCGCGCCGGAATCCGCGATTTCAGGCGTTCAAGCGCGCGCGGCGGCACAATACGTTGCTGCAGTGCGGCAGTCGATGCGATGTCATGAATTCCGGCGCGCGGCGCGCGTGCGGCAGCATCTCACAAATTGGTGCGCCGGCAAGCCGCCGCGCGTTCCGTGGCGCCGGGCCGCTGCGCGCGCTAGCATGACGGCAAGCAGGATGGAGTGACGTGGCCATGCCGTACGATCGACCAGACGTCGATGCCGCGGGCATCGAGGGCTATCACGCCCATGTCTATTACGATCCGGAGACCCGGGCGGTCGCCGAGCGGGTGCGCGCCGGGATCGGCAGCCACTTTTCGGTGCGGCTCGGACGCTGGCACGACAAGCCGGTCGGCCCGCATCCGGTCTCGATGTATCAGGTCGCCTTCTCGGTCGAGGACTTCCCGCGACTGGTGCCCTGGCTGATGCTGAACCGCGAGGGCTTGAGCGTGCTGATCCATCCCGAGACCGGCAACGAGTATGACGACCATGCGCGGTTTGCCGGTTGGCTCGGCCAGCCGATCGCGCTGCGCCTCGAGACCCTGCGCAAGGGCACGCGCGAGCGCTCGCTGGCCGGACGGGTGATCAGGCAGGAGGCAAGCTGATGGCGCGCGCTGCGGTCGACGGGTTGTGCAGCATCGAGCTCGGGGTTTCCGATCTGGCGGCCTCGATCCGGTTCTATACCGAGACCTGGGGGCTGCGCGTGGTCGCCCAGGATGCGCGCACCGCCCAGCTGCGCGCGACCGGTCCGTATCATCACGTGCTCGGGCTGCAGGCGCGCGCGCAACCCGCGCTGCTGCGGATCGACCTGACCGCGCCCGACCAGCCGGCGGTCGATGCACTGCACCAGGCGCTGCGCGGCGCCGGCATCGCGGAGATCACGGCGCCCGCGCCGATCAGCGAGCCGGGCGGCGGCTACGGCTTCGCTTTCACCGACCCCGATGGCCGCAAGCTGCGCATTCTGGCCGGCGATGCGCGCCATTCCGATCACGCGCCGGATCCCGACCGGCCGCGCAAGATCACGCATCTGGTGCTCAACGCACGAGACCGCGACGCGATCTGCGCGTTCTATTGCGCGCATCTCGGCTTCCGGCAGATCGACAAGACCAAGGGCCTGACTTTCCTGTGCTGCAACCGCGATCACCACTCGATCGCGTTCGCCGAGTCCGACGCCGCCAGCCTGCATCACGTCGCCTTCGAGATGGCGACGATCGACTCGGTGATGCGCGGCGCCGGCCGGATGCGCGACAGCGGCTACGCGATCGAGTGGGGCGTCGGCCGCCACGGGCCGGGCGACAATGTCTTCGCCTATTTCGTCGGGCCGGACGACGTCGTGATCGAATACACCGCCGAGGTCCTGCAGGTCGATGACAGTTACCAGGTGCGCGGACCCGACGACTGGGTCTGGCTGCCTGGCCGGACCGATCAGTGGGGCATTGCGACCGGCCCGACCCCGCGCCTGGCACAGGCCCAGAAGCGCATCCGGTTCCCCTCCGAGCCGGCGCACGCGGCGCGTTAATTGCCGTCGAGCGCGTGCGCGTCCGCGAAGTAGAGGTCCTTCCAGCTCTCCGGCCGCAGCTTGATGACGCCGATCCGGTGCAGGAAGTCGGCGATCTTCTGGGCGCCCTGCGGACGACGGGTGAAGTCGATGTCGGGGTCGTCGATCATGGCGACCAGCGCGTCGACCGGGGTCTTGTCGTGGGTGACGCGGACATAGGCCTCGGCGGCGAAGCGCTTGTCGCGCCGGATCCATTGCGTCGCGTCCTCGAGCGCGCCGAGGATCGCCGCGATCGCCTTGGGATTCTGATCGTGGAAGCGCGCCGTCGTCGTGATCGCGCTGACCGAATGCGGTCCGATCGCGTCGTAGGAGCTGAGCACCGTGTGGATGCCGGGCTGCGCCAGCTCCCGGCCCTGGAACGGCGGCGCGGAGAAGTGGCTTCCGATGTCGGTGCCGCCCGACAGCAGAACCGCGGCCGCGTCGGGATGCGCCATCGACACGGTCAGGGGATCGAGCCGGGCCCACTCGGCCGCGCCGAACATCTGGCTCGACGCGATCTCCAGCGCGATCGCCTGCATCGAGATCTTGACCGACGGCATGGCGATCCGGTCGTCGGGGCCGTAATCCTGGAGCGCGTGAAGGCGCGGGTTGCGCGTCACCAGGAACAGCGGATGCGCGTTCATGCCCGAGATCGCGCGCACGTCGAGCGTGCCGCGCGTCTTGGCCCACAGGGTGATCATGTTGGGCAAGCCCATCGCGGCGAAATCGATCGACCCGGAAAGCAGCGCATCGGTCAGCGGCGCCGGCCCGCTCAGGGTCAGCCACTCGACTTTGACCTCGCCCATCCCGGCTTCCCGCGCATGCTTCTCGATCAAACGCTGATCCTGCATCAGGATCAGCTGCAGATAGGAGAAGCCGTATTGCAGCCCGCCGCGGATCACCGCCGCTTCGGCGCGCGCGGGACCGGCCGAGCCAGCCAGCACGGCGATCGCGGTGGCAGCGATGATCGATCGGCGCATCGGCTTCCTCTCCCGGCGGTTTTGCCGTTAGTCTAGAAGCCAAGCTCTGCCGGCGCCATCGAGGCGACCGCGGGCGCCACCGCAGGGAGGGTCGAGATGAAGATCGCGCGCCTCAAGACCGAGATCGTCAATCTCCCGGCCGACGAGCCGCTCGGCGACTCGCCCGAGAATCCCAACGCGACCCGGCCGATCGTGATCCTCGAGATGGCGACGGACGACGGAATCGAGGGCATCGGCGTCAGCTTTTTCGGCGGCCCGATGACCGGCGCGCTGCGCCAAGCGGTCGACGAGCTCGGCGCGCTGACGATCGGCGAGGACCCGTCGCGCCCCGAGCGGATCGCGATCAAACTGCGCGAGGCGCTCGGCACCTCGGTGCTCGGCGGGCCGTTCACTCTGGCATACTCGGCGGTCGACATGGCGCTCTGGGACATGCGCGCCAAGGCGCTCGGCGTGCCGCTGTGGAAGCTGCTCGGCGGCGCGCGCGATCGCGTGCCGACCTACGCCAGCGGCGCGCTGATGCGCGGCCTGTCGGACGACCAAGTTGTGACGTCGGCGCGCAAGCTGGTCGAGCGCGGTTTCCGCCAGATGAAGACCCAGCTGGCGCTGCCGGGCGACACCTCGCCGCAGCGCGAGGTCGCGCGCGCGCGCCTAGTGCGCGAGGCGGTCGGGCCCGACATCACCTTGATGTGCGACATCAACCAGCGCTGGCGCCCCGAGCAGGCGATCGATATCGGCCGTCGGGTCGAGGACGTCAATTTCTTCTGGCTCGAGGACGTCACCACGGCCGACGATTTCGCCGGCCTGGCGCGCGTGACCGCCGCGCTCAAGACGCCGATCGCCGGCGGCGAGTATGTTTACGGCATCGTGCCGTTCCGCCACATGCTCGAGGCGCGCTCGGTCGACATCCCGATGATCGATCTCGTGCGCGTCGGCGGCATCACGCAGTGGCTCAAGGTCGCCGGCATGGCCGAGGCCTTCAACCTGCCGGTGGTCAGCCACCTGATCCCCGAGGTTCATGTCCATCTGATCGCCGCGGTGCCCAACGGCCTGACCGTCGAATACATGCCCTGGCTGCGCCGGCTGTTCCAGACCGTGCCGATGCCGGTGAACGGCGAGCTCGTGCTGCCGACCGCGCCCGGGCTCGGCCTGGCCTTCGACCGCGACGCGATCAAGAAATTCAAGGCGTAAGCGGCGGACTACTGGCTCAGCGGCAGCTTGACCGACTCGCCGGTCGCGACCGCGCGCTCGATCGCGATCGTGGTCTCGAGATTGCGCCGCGCTTCCTCGGGTGTCGCGTGTACCGAAGGATGGCCGGTCGCCAGATGATCGAGCCACGAGCGGGTCTCGTTGGCGAGCGGCCCCCAGAAATCGCCGACCGCCCAGTCGCCCGCCGTGTTGCTGCCCAGGAACGCCATGTTGACCGCGTGGTCGGGCACGTAGGCGTGCGGAATGCCCTTCTCGGAGTAGAGCAGGTGGTCCATATGGTCGTCGTCGATGAGCATCGTGCCCTCGGTGCCGAGCAGCTCGACGCGGTCGGATTGGCCCAGGGTCGGATAGCGCGCCGGTAGGGCGTAGCTGATCCCCAGATTGATCACCGCGCCGTCGGCCAGGGTCATGATCGCCCAGGTCACGTCATGGGCGCCGTAGCCGGCCTCGCGAAAGATGCCGTGCTGGCCACGTGCCACCACCTCGACCGGCGGATTGCCCTCGAGGAGCCAGCCCATCAGGTCGACATAGTAGGTCAGCACGTCGAGCACCGGCGTCGCGTGCGGGTCACGCTTGAGGATCGCGAAGGCCTGAGCGCGCGAGTTGTAGACCCGCGCGGTGCCGCCGACCACCTTGCCGAGCCTGCCGTGCAGCATCTGCTCCTTGGCGCGCAGGAAACATTCCTTGAAGCGCCGGCTGTAGCCGACGCGCAGCAGCCCGCCGGTCTCCTTGAGGGTCTCGAGGATCGCGTCGGCATCGCGCAAGGACAGCGCGAGTGGCTTCTCGACCAAAACAGGTTTGCCGAGCGCGAGCGCTCGCCGCACCGGCGCGGCGTGCTCGCCCTCGGGTGTCGAGACGAACACGGCGGTGACGTCGGGATGGGCGATCGCCGCGTCGTTGTCGTCGGTGTGGAGCTGCGCGCCGCATTGCTCGCCGAGCGTGCGGGCGCATGCCGGATCGCGATCCGCGATCGCGAGGAACCGCACCGACGGGTGCTTGGCGGCGAGCCGCGCCCGCAACGTGCCGATGCGCCCGGCGCCGATCACCGCGATCCCGAGCTTCCTGGATTTCACGCCATCGCTCCTACCGCGTCTTGGGCAGCTCGATGCCGGCCCAGCCTTCGATCAACCGTACCACGGTCGTCATGTCGTCCTTGGGCGAGCCTTGCGCGATCGTGTGGAGATAGAGCTGGCGCACCGCGCTGCCGATCCAGGCCGGCACGCCGAGCGCCTCGGCCTCCTGACGCCACGCCTCGAGATCCTTCTGGATGATATAGAGCGCGCCGCCATAGTCGAACCGGCGGTTCAGCACGTGGTCGGGAATCTTGGTCAGGGTGGCGCTGTTCTGGCCGGAGCCGTTGTTGAGCACCGCCAGCATCCGCTCGGGATCGAGTCCGGCCTTGGCGCCCATCACCATCGACTCTGCCGCAATCGCGAGATTGGCCGCCGACATGATGTTGTTGATCAGCTTCATGGTCTGCGCGATGCCGGGCTTGTCGCCGAGATAGACGCTGTGGTTCGCGAACGCGCCGAGCAGCGGCTCGACGGCTTCGAAGGCGGCGCGCGGACCCGACACCATGACGGTCAGGCTGCCGTCGCGCGCCTTGGACGGCCCCCCGGTGATCGGCGCATCGAGCGACGCGATCGCGCGCGGCGCCAGCGCGGCGGCGATCTCCTGCGACAGCGGCGAGCCGGTCGTGCTGAGATTGACGTAGATGCGCACCGCCTTGCCGTCGACGATGCCGTGCGGGCTGCAGGCGACCTCGCGCACCGCGGCGAGAGATGGCAGACAGGCGAACACGATCTCGGCCCGATCGGCGAGCTCGGACGGCGAGTCGGCGACCATGGCGCCGCGCGCCGCCAACGGCTGCGCGGCCGCCGCGTTGGTGTCGAGCACCGTTACCTCGTGATTGCGCTCGACCAGCCGCCCCGCCATCGGCGCCCCCATCGCGCCGAGCCCGATGAACCCGATCTTCATCCCGACTCTCCTCGATCAAGGCGCCATGGTTTCGACATTGCCGCACACGCTGAGCGCTTGCCCGGAGATGTTCCGGCCGAGATCGGAGGCGAGGAACAGCGCCATGTTGGCGACGTCCTGCGGCGTCACCATGCGGCGCAGCGACACCCGCGACAGCACGCGGCGCTCCTGCTCCTCGAGCGTGATGCCGAGCACCTCGGCCTTGCGTTTGGCGTTGCGCCAGTGGCGCTCGCCGTCGACGATGCCGGGCTGGATCGCGTTGACCCGGATATTGTCGGGGCCGAGCTCCATGGCGAGCGTCTCGGTTAGTCCGACGATCGCCCATTTGGACGCCGAATAGACCGAGCGGAACGGAAAGCCGAGCCGCCCGGCGGCCGACGACATGTTGACGATCAGTCCGCCGCCGGCCTGCTTGAGCAGCGGCACGGCGCGCCGGATGCAATAGAACATGCCGCTCAGATTGACCGCGATGGTGCGGTCCCACTCGGCCACGCTGACCGCCTCGACCGCGCCGACCGGCCCGGCGACGCCGGCATTGTTGACCAGCAGGTCGAGCCCGCCGAGCCGCGCCGTCGCCTCGTCGAACAGGCGATCGACCTGGGCCGGATCGGCGACGTCGGCCAGGGTCGCGCCGAGCCCGGCGGCGCGGCATTCCTCGAGCGTCTCCGGCGCGACGTCGCACACATGCACGCGCGCGCCATTGTCGTGAAAGGTCTGCGCGATCGTCCGGCCGATGCCGGAGCCGCCCGCCGTGACGATCACGCGCAGCCCGTTGGCGGTCAGGTTCATCGTTGCCTCTCTCTCCAAAATGTTTTGGCTGACTAAACCTTTATGCCCGCGTTCGCGGGCATAGGGGGCGGGCTCAATTTTTCCACAGGATTGGACTCTGCCTCGCTCTATTCGGTCGGTCCGAGCCTGATGATGTCGACTTTCCAATTTCTAGTGATTGCCAGATCTGGTGCGCTCGGCGAAAAGCGGACCATGACCCCACCTGTTTCATGCTCTTGGATAAGGCCAATCAGAGCTACGGAATTGGCGTCCCAGAGGCGAACTTTTCCATCGTAATTAAGGGAAGCGAGATAACGGCCGTCGGCACTGAACGATATCGATCGGGCCCGCTGCTCTTCCGCATTCGCAGTATTGGAATGCTGTACAATTGGATGCCAGTCACGCGCATCCCACAGATCAATGCCGGGTGGGCTGCCGGGCACACTCGAGGGTGAATCCAAAGCCAGACTATGCGCGCAAGCGAGACGAAAGCCATCGATGCTGAAAGCGATTTCGCCGCTGGCCGAGCCTCGGAATGCCTCCAATTCACGGGCCATCTTTTGCTGCGCTGGCTCCCAAATCTGAAGCTTTCTGCCATACGTGAGGACGGCGAGGTGCCCATCGACCGGATTGAAGGCGAGGCTAGCAATGAAATCGTGAAGCGGGATTGACTTGATCAACGACCAGTCGTCAGTCCTGTACAGATTCAGATAAACCCCGGTTTGGTCCTTCTGGGTGACGGTTGCGGCGTAGGGCGAAGATTGAGAAATTGCCAGCATACGGGCAAGATTGAGCCCACTTTCGAACGGGCCGTCGATGTTGCGCGATACAGATCCGGAGGCCACGTCGATTAGTGATAGAGAAATCGACGGGTGGCCGCTCTGCTCTAGAGAGAAACCGGATGTTGCGAGAGTTTTATTATCTGGAAGAAAAACTAGAGCCGGATAGCTCAGCACTTTCTTTATCAGAACATGCAGAGGATTATATGTCCGAGAATCAAAAATCGTGATTCGAGTATTTATCGTGTCGGCCATTGCGATGAACGTTCCATCTTGGCTCCAAGAGAAGTCGCTCGGACTGCCAGTGGTCTTCAGGGTCTTGATCAGCTTTTGTACCGGCACGCCGCGGACGGGGGGCGTGTCGGCCGCTGCTTGTCGTTGAAATTGAGCGTCAACGCCTGCCGGAGACGCCGAGAAATAAACAAGGACCGCGATGAGGCCTATCAGCGGAACGATCTTCAACCGACACTCTCCAAATTGCACGGCAACCTCCGCCTGACTGGCCGCGTCGATTATGACCGAGCAGCCGGATGGCGCCACGTCATGGCTGCGCCGGATGCTGTGCCACGATCGTCCGCCGCTGCCGATGTCAGGCTCTGGCTCAATTCGGCCTTCCTGATCGCGAACGCATCCTCCGCGCCCTCTGCGTTAAAATCTTCCTTCATGACCGCATGCTATCGCGGCCGCCAGACCAGCAGCCGGTTCTCGAGCCAGGTCACCAGCAGGTCGAGGGCGAGCGCGCATACCGTCAGCACGACGATGCCGGCGATCACGCCGTTGATGTCGAACAGGCCCTCGGCCTCCAGAATCAGGTAGCCGACGCCGCGCGCCGAGCCGAGATACTCGCCCACCACCGCGCCGACGAACGCCATACCGATCGAGGTATGCAGGCTGGCGAACACCCAGCTGGTCGCCGACGGCAGATAGACGAAGCGCAGCAGTTGGCGCCGGCTGGCGCCCAGCATGCGCGCATTGGCGAGCACCACCGGGCTGACTTCCTTGACGGCCTGGAACACGTTGAAGAACACCAGGAAAAACACCAGGGTGACGCCGAGCGCGACCTTCGACCAGATGCCGAGCCCGAACCACACTGCGAAGATCGGCGCCATGACGACCCGCGGCATCGAGTTGACCGCCTTGATGTAGGGGTCGAGCAGCGCCGAGGCGGTGGCACTCAGCCCGAGCCACAGGCCGATCGCGAGCCCCAGCAGGGTGCCGAGCACGAAGGCGAGCAGGGTCTCGAGCAGGGTCACGCCGAGATGCAGATAGATCTTGCCGGAGGCGAACCAGCCCCACAGCTCGGCGAACACCTTGACGGGCTCGCCGAAGAAGAACGGTGGCAGAAGATCGCTCGCGGTCAGGCCGTACCAGGCGGCCAGCACGACCAAGAGCAACGCCAGCTGGGCGGGCACCAGCGAGCGCGGCGCCGGCGCCGTGGCTGCTTCAGGCCTGCTGACCTTGAGCATAACCCTTCAAGACCTCGTCCTTGAGGATGCGCCAGATCTCGCCATAGAGCTTGAGGAAGCGCGGCGTCATGCGGATCTCCGAGACGTCGCGCGGCCGCGGCAGGTCGATCGCGAACTCGCCGATCGCGCGGCTGGCCGGACCAGCCGACAGCACCAACACCCGGTCGGCCAGGGCGATCGCCTCCTCGAGATCATGGGTGATGAACAGCACCGACTTGCGGTTGGCCGACCACAGCGCCAGCAGCTCATTCTCCATCAGCTGTCTCGTTTGGATGTCGAGCGCGCTGAACGGCTCGTCCATCAGGAGGATCTCGGGGTCGAGGATCAGGACCTGGGCCAGCGCGGCGCGCTTGCGCATGCCGCCCGACAGCTGGTGCGGATAGCGATGTTCGTGCCCGGCGAGCCCGACGCGACGCAGCCATTCGTCGGCGCGCGCGACGCATTCGCGCTTGGCGAGGCCGCGCATCTCCAGCCCGGCCGTGACGTTGTCGAGCGCGCTGCGCCACGGCATCAGGGCCTCGGCCTGGAACAGGTAGCCGGCGCGCCGGTTGATGCCGGCGAGCCGTTCGCCGAACACCGCGACGGCGCCGCTGGTCGGCGGCAACAGCCCGGCCGCGACGTTGAGCAGGGTCGACTTGCCGCAGCCGGTCGGCCCGACCACGGCGACGAACTCGCCGTCGCCGACCACCAGGGTCGCGTCGCGCACCGCAACGTAGCTCGGCTTGCCGCGCTCGGCTGGCGTGAAGCTGCAGGTGACGCGCTCGAGCGCGAGGGCGGCGGTCACGGTGCGGGACCTACTGGATCTGCTTCAAGGCCTGCTCGGCGAAGCGGTTGGTGTAGGTCGTCGTGAGGTCGATCTTGGCCGCGCGCACTTCGGGCTGCACCTTGCTCATCACCTTGTAGACCGTCTCGGACGCCTCCTTCGAGATCAGCCCATCGGGCGAGACGCCGGGCAGATCCGCGACCAGCGCGGCGTGATAGAGCGCCTTGTCGCCTTGAAAATATTCGGGCGGCAGCAGTGCCATGATCTGCTCCGGCGTCGCCGTGGCGATATAGCGGAAGGCGCGCACCAGGCTGTTGGCGAGCGCCTGCGCCGTGGCGGGATATTTCTCGATGAACTCGGCCCTCGTGTACAGGCAGCCCGAGGCGTAGGCGCCGCCATAGACCGCGCGCGTGCCTTCGTCGGTCCGGCTGTCGGCTTTGATGACAATGTCGCCGCTGGTCGCCAGCTGGGTAATCGTCGGGTCGAGGCTCGAGATCGCGCCGAGCTCGCCGCCCTTGCGCATCGCCGCGATCGCGCCGATGCCGTTGCCGATCGCCACCACCGAGACGTCGTCGTGGGTCAGCCCGACGCTCTCGAGCACGAGCTGAAGAAAGATGTCGGTTGCCGCGCCCGGCGCCGAGATGCCGATCTTCATGCCTTTCAGATCGCGCAGATCCTTGAAATCCGCGATCCGCGCCTTGGCGATGCCGAGCGCATTGCCCGGGTAGCGGCTGAACAGCACAATGCTGCGGATGTCGAGATTCTTGGCGTGCATGGTCAGCGTGTGCTCGTAAGCGCCGGCGGTGACGTCGGAGCTGCCGCCCATCATGGCCTGCAGCGCCTTGGTGCCCGATGCGAAGTCGACGATCTCCGCGTCGAGCCCCTCGGCCTTGAAGTAGCTCTGGTAGCGCGCGACGTTGACGGCCAGGAAATAGGTCTGGCTCGACACGCCGCCGATGCCGATCGTGACCTTCGATTTCTCTGGCGCGGCTTGCGCGATGTTGCCGGCGAAGGCGAGCGCCAGGGTGGCGAGCCCGCAAGCGGCGCAGCGCGTCCGGTTCGTCGCGGTGGACAATGCGTCCTCCCCTGAAGCGAGTTGGAGCGGACGATCGTCGCAGCGCCGTCCTTGCCCGTGCGTCATAGCACCGCGGGCGAGCCGCTGTCATCCAGCCCGTTGCAGCGGCACCGCCGCGATCAGAACATGCCGTTGCTGTTGGCGGCGGTCTCGGGGACATCCTGGCGGACGTCCCAATGCTCGACGATCTTGCCGTTCTCCAGCTTGAAGATGTCGACGATCGCCGTGCCGCGCGTGCCCGGCTCGCGCACCGCGTGGACATGCAGGATCACGAAGTCGCCGTCGGCGAACACGCGCTTGATGTCGCTGTGCGACTGGGGAAATTTTTCGCGCAGGAACTGCAGGAATTTCTGCAGCCCCTCGGGCCCATCCGGCGCGGTCGG
>Ga0302324_100008544_pt1 | contig 21569 bp, 17 predicted proteins | sample Palsa_T0_1_FD_201949 | JGI IMG/M metagenome (GOLD analysis project Ga0302324, IMG submission 201949) | Peat permafrost microbial communities from Stordalen Mire near Abisko, Sweden - Palsa_T0_1 | ecosystem: Environmental > Terrestrial > Soil > Palsa > Peat permafrost | place: Sweden: Abisko...
TCCCTCACGTCGCAGCTCACGAGCCGCGCGCCGACCGACGATGCGCCGGCGCCATCGTCACGACGAGAACGCCGGGGCAGGGGTCTAGCCGTCAAGGCGGCCGCGGTCTCAGCAGCCCGTGGTGTCGGTCGTGGCGTTGCCGGTCAGGCTCGAGACTGGGCTGCATTCCACGTACTGCTGGACGTGATAGAGGTCGACTCCGTCATACAGCGGATAGTTACCGAGATTGAGGTCCTGGGTGAAGGTCAGCGCCGTCGCCGAGACGTCGTCGCCGATCAGATTGCCGTCGAACACGCCAGGGACGCAGATCGTGCCGAAAAGGATCACGGAGGTGCAGGTCGCGGTCGTCATCGACACCTCCGAGGTTGGCGCGTATACGACCGCCTCCTCGGTAGCCAGGTTGGTCGTCAGCAGACCGCCATTGGGGCCCGTAGCCCCGGAGCTGCCGATCTGGACGTACGTGTTGTCGTCGTACGGGCTGGTCGCCTGGGGATCGTCACCGACAAGATAGATCTGGAGGCCGCTCGGGCCGAGCACGCCGGTTACGTTGCCGGAGCCGTTCGAGATGCCGCTCGGCGCGATGAAGTTGCCATCGTTGTCCTCATCGTGGCCGGTGACGGCGTTCGCCGTCGTGGACAGCACGGGGGTGCCGTTACCGGCGGTGCACCGCGAGGAATTCGGGTTGTCGATGAAGATCTGCACCGGCACGGTGGAGCTGGGATTCGCGGTCACGGCCCCCTGCGCGTTGAAGTTGCAGAAGACGTATACGCCGCCGGGGATGGTCGTACTGCCCGCCGACGGGACGGTCACGCTGTCGGTCGTCGAGTTGTAATAGGTCCCGAAGGAAGCGCAGTTGGCATTCGTGGCCGGGCAGCTCGCGGTCGACGGGGAGACCGTGATCGGCTGCTCGGGAGGCGGGCCGTCGTGGAGAATCTGTGCAACCGTGACGCCGTTCGACGGGGTAAGCGTGCCGCTCACGCCAAGCTGAACGAGGCCGAGCAGGCCATTCGAGAGCGTCAGGTTCAGGCCTGCGTCGATCGTCGGCAGCGTGATGTTGTTCGCCGCCTCGATGTCCCCGTTGACGGTAGTGGCGAGGCTGCTGAGGTGCAACGCGCTGAGCAGGCCGCTAAGGAGCCCACCGGAAAGCGTCACCCCCTGCACGGTCAGGTTGTCGTTCCCGCCCAGCACCGGCAACGGCTCTACCGGGTTGAGGATCGCCTCCTCGCGCGAGTAGACGGTACCGGTCCCCGTGGTCGTCGAGTCGTAGCCGAGTGACACGATCTTCGGCTGCATCGCGACCTCTGAGCCGCCGCTCTTCAGGAGGCTCGCTCCGGGGATGAACTCCGACTGGTCGTAAGCATGGTTGCCGACCGGTTCCGGCACCGGGTTCAACCCGCCGGTACCTCCTCCGCCTGGACACACTGAGGGATCCGTGGCGCTTGCCTGCACGAGCCCGGTGATCTGGAGGCTGGCGTTGAACTGAGGCTCGATGCAGTCGAGCAGGCTGGAGAGGCCGAGCGTACCTCCGTTGAGGTCGAAGCTCGACCCGGAACTGCCGACCTGATTCTGCCCCTGGTCGTAGAGCTGCGCCTGCACGCCTGCGTCTGCGGCCTGTTGCGCCCTGCGCTGCCGCGTGTCGTGGTTGGTGAGCTTGTTCGCCGACAGGGACGCTGCGATCGCAGCGGTACCGATCAGAAGGGCGACCACCATCAGCGCCAGCACGATGACGATGACAAACCCCTCTTCCCCCCGAACGAGACCGCGGCGTCGCGCGTATGCGGGCGTCGCGAGCGTCATCCGAGCTGCAATCCAAGCGTCAGCCCGAGCGTGCCGGAAGGCTCGTTCGAGGGCGAGGGGTTCGTGAAGATCGAGCTCACGTACACGGGCGAAACCTGCCCGGTGTTGTAACGAGCGTTGTTGGTGGGGATCACGGCGACGATCACCCGGCGCGCATCGGCGCATGAGGTGCTGCTAGCCGTGGTGCTCGGCCAGCCGATCGCCGACGGACAGACGACCTGGCCGGTGGTCGTGGTCGGGCAGGTGGTCGTCCCGTTGCAGCCGAGGTACGTGTCGGTCACGTACTCGTCGACCGTGACCTGCTGGCCGGTCGAGCCGAGCGATACAGTCGTCGGTCCGGGCGAGATGAAGCCCGCGGCGATCCCGGAGGCCGCGGGGAGGATCTCCAGCGGCTCGGCAACAGTCGTGGGCGCGGTGGTCGTGTCGACACATCCTGCCCACGGCGTCAAACCAGTCGCGGCGCCGGACGCGCTGTTGTCGAAGTTCTCCTCGATGTCGTAGCCCTCGTTCTGAGAGCCGCAGGTGCCCGTCCCGGAGCTGACAAAATGGTTCGGATCGGCGTATGTCGTCGAGCTGTACGGGAGCGTCGCGCTCGACGCCGCTGCAGGTGCGGCGCTCATCGCGAGCTGGTCGAAGCCCTTCACCTTCACTTCTTGCCGGATGATCTCGAGCTGCTGGTCGGCCACGCTGATCAGCTGCGAATCGCGCGTTGCAGCCAGCGAGTTGTTGTTGCCTTCGATGAACAGCGTCGACCCAGCCGCGACGATCAAAGCCACCATCAGCGCCGCGACCATGACCTCGATCAGCGAGAAGCCATGCTCAGCGGTGAGAGCGGGAGGCCGGCGGTTGATCATGTGAAGTTCCTCAGGTCCGCGGTGGCCTCGAGCACGATCGGCGTGTTGGCGGTCGCGGTGGCGGCAGTGGTCACGGTCCCGCTCGAGGTCAGCCCGTAGCTGGTGATCCGGACGGTGAGCGTCATAGCCACCGAAGCGATGTCGGTCGCGTTCGTGGGCACCGTGGCGGTTCCCCCGTACGTGGGCGTGAACGCCATCGATTGGACGCCGCTGATCTCGGTGTACGCCGTTGGAGACCCGCCGCTCGGTGTGACCAGTCGCGTGCATGTCCCAACGCTCGTCGCTCCAGTGCTGGGGCAGGTCCACGCCACAAGCTCGCCGGTGGCGTCGTTGCCCGGCGTCGGAATGTCGAACTGGATCTCGGTGGTGCTGCTGGTCGGATTCGAGATCGTCACGTTCGTGATCGAGTCGCGGAGGTCGACCACGAGCTGCTCGAGGCTCTGCTCAGCCTTGGCAGTCGCCACAGCCCTACTGGTGATGTCGTTCTGCTCGTGAAAGGAAATTGTCATGAACGTAAGTGCGGCGGCACCGACGACGAGCGACAGGGTCATCGCCACCAGCAGCTCGATCAGCGTGAAGCCGCGCTCCGAGCGCAATCGCGGCGCCAGCCGAGCTTTGCGCGGTCGCACCTCAGTAGCGCCCGGCGGCGTCGATCGCGAGGCGATCGCCACCGGCGGCGGCGAGCGCAAGGCGCACCGTCAGCGTCACGTGCCCCAGGTGCCCGAGCTTCCTGGCCATCGGCCGCGACAGCTTCAAGTGGAGGTTCACGGTGCCGGCCTTGATCCCCGAGACCGTGCCGCGCCCGATCACGACCGTCGCGCCCCGTCCGTGCTTGATGTGCGCGCGCTTGGCGGCTTTGCGCGGGATCGAGAGGGTCACGAATCCGTCAGCCGACTCGTTCGAGGTCACCGCCATCGAGAGGCCCCTGCGAAGCACCGTCTTCAGACCCTGAGGGAGGAGCTGGAGGCGTATGCGTAATACCGGATTCGTGTGGTTGGTCGGCGGCGTCACCGGCACGCCATTCGAACCCAGGATGGTGATGGTCTGGCTGTCGGTTGCCGTGTACCCGCCACGGTCGGTCACGCTCAGGGTCACCGTGTAGGTGCCGCCCTTGGCGTAGCTGTGCTCGACGCTCGGGCCGACGGCGTTGGTGCCGTCGCCGTAGTTCCACTGGTAGTCGGCAGCCGACACGATCAGCGAGGAGCTCGTCACCGAGCCGTCGAACTGCACGACATCGCTTGGCTCGACGGAGCTCGGGACGACGAACGTCGGCGCGAGGGTGACGCCGAGAGCGCACGCGGGCACGCCCGGGTCGGTGTCGATTACGCCGGCGTTGCTGAACTCGGGCTGAAGGTAGTAGGGGTTCTGGGAGCTGCTTCCGACGGTGACGACGTCGTAGGGATACCCCTGTGGCTCACAGCCGTAGTTATCGTTGATCTCGGAGCCGTCCTCGGCGTACCAGCCGTTCAGATCGGGGTTCACGATCGCCGCCATCTCTGCCTGGCTGAGCGGGTTCGAAAGCCGCACACCGGCATCGGTGGCGACCTGCTGGGCCGTCGGGTGCGACGGAAGTGCCGGCAGCATCGGCTCATCGCAGGCGGTGTTGGCGGTCCATGGCTGGACGACGTAGGCGACACCTTGGACCTCGGAGTGGTAGGAGCAGAACTGAGCCGTCGAGGTACCGTTGGCCGAGCAGAGCTTGCCTGTCGAGTCGAGACAGATCTCGACGCCGGGCGGGGTCAGCAGGACGAGCAGTGGCGTGTAGGTCGACATCACGTGCTGGGTCAGCGCGGTGCTGCCCAGGTCCATCGTCAGCTCGGACTGGAGCTGGGCGTCGGTCAGGCAGACGTGACTGGCGCCGGACGGTGTGCAACCGTTCGCCGGGTAGTTGCTACCGATCCCGGTTCCAGTCGTGTCGCCGAACTGGCACGTGTAGCCGCCCGGGCTACCGTAGTCGATACATGCGCCACCGTACTCCGAGGCGTTGCCGGCGCGGCCACTTGCGTCCTGATATTGGCTCGTGATTGCGAACGGCGAGGTGAGCGTGCCGCTGCCATCCGCGACATCCTTGAGGAACTGCTCGAGGTAATCCCTCGTTCCAGCGGGGTACGAGCGAATCGGATCCCAGGTGAGCGCGAAGGTCTCGTTGGCGTGGATCACCGGGCCGCCGTGAGAGCAGATGCCGATCGACGGCAGGAGCGACAGGTCGGGCGTGAGCCAGGGATCGCAAGGAGAGGCGCTCGAACTGACAGGTAGGATGCCGGCGGTGGCGAGCGTCCCGCTAGTGCCCGGCACGAGCGCGACGCCCGCGACGTTGCCCTGGTCGTTGACCACGACCGCCTGCGCGCCGCTCGTCGCCACGAACAGCGCGAGCACGGATGTCAGCGCGATCGCCGCCAGGGTCCAGCGGCTTCGTCGAGCCGTCGGCATGATATGGCGCATCAGCCACCTCCAACTGTGAGATTGCGCAGATCGGCGACGGCGCCGAGGCTCAGCTTGTAGTCGAACAGCGAGAGGGCGCTGAGGGTCGACCTGTTCAAGAGCTGGCGGCCGGCGGCGGATTCCGTCTGGCGAGCGGCGTCCGCGGCGGCGGAAGACGAGTACTTGTCGGCTGTGATCGCCGTGACGGCCATCAGGGCAACCGAGACCGTGCCGCTCTGTGTCGAGCGCGAGACACTCTCGATCTGGTTCTGAGCCAGCGAGACGATCTGGCAGTCGATCGGGCCTGGTGTGCATGTCCCGGGGCCGTGGACCACGGTTCCAGGCTGGACGACGAAGAGCACGTGGTCGCCGCCCTTCAGCACGCCGAGCTCGACCAGCAGAGGCTGCTGCTCGCTCGGCAGAACGCTCAGTCGCCCGACCGGGTCGACCGTGTTGAGGCCGCCGGCGGAATTGGTGATCGAGAGCGCGACATGGTAGGCCTGAGTGGCCGTCAGCAGGCTCGGCTTCGGCGCCGCAGCCGGAGTGGTCGTCGTCGTCGGAGCGGTCGTGCCCGTGCCCGTGCCCGTGCTTGTGCCCGTGCCACTCCCGCCGCTCGTCGTCGACCCGCTGGACCCGGTCGAGCCGGACGAGCCGCCCGCTCCGGGCGATGTGCCTGAAGAGCCGCTCGACGACGTACCGGGGTTCTGCTGCGCGAACGGGTTCCGCTGCGGCCCGGTGAGCTTCGCCTCGCTGGGGGTAGTTGTCACGCTGACCGCAGGCAGCGCCGGCACCGCACCCACGGGCCCGACGGCGGGAGCCGAGACGACGCCGGCGTTGCCGGAGCTCGACAGCAGCACGGGAACGGCGATCAGCGCGACGACCAGCGCCAGCGCGACGGGCCAGAGTCGCTTCTCGCGTAGTTCAGAGATCAGGTTTCTGACGACGGTCATCGGGCTGGAGAGGTAATGGCCGCGACGGGGGCGACCGGCGAGGTGGCGGAGCCGGACACCGTCTGAGCGGTCGAACTGGTGGCGGGACCGGTGGGAGTAGCGCCGTCTGTCAGGCCCTCGTTGGCGGGCACCAGGTAGCTGGTGGCCGAGATCGTCGCCGTGATCTGTGGGAATCCGCTCGGAGCCGCTCCGAAGCTGATCCCGTTCAGCGTCATCAGCCGACCGCTGACCGAAACTTTCTTGTCGGTGGCGACGACGAACCGCTCCAGCCGGCCCATGAAGTTCGCGAGATGGAAGAAGTTCCCTTGGAAGGTGAATGTGAAGGGCAGGGTCGGAAGGCCGGCGGGACCAACCGCAGCACCCGGGGGCAGTGTCGCGGTGACTGCCTGACTGGTCGACGCCGTGCTGCTCGGGGTCGTCGTAGAGGGGCTCGACGACGTGGCAGCAGGGACGGCGACCGTCGCAGCGGGCGCCGAAGCCGCCGCGTTCAACACCAGCGATCGGAAGTCCACCTTGGCGTGCGATGCCGCGCTCTGGAGCTCGTAGATCAGCGATGGGCTCTCGTCACTCGAGGGGAGCGCCTCGCCGAGCTCGGCGACGGCCTCGTAATTACGTGCGAATGCGCTCCGGTCGGCGTCCGCGACCGCGATCTGGGACCGCGCGATCGCGAGCTCGCTCTGTGCCGATGTCACCTGGGCAGCGAGCTTGTTCGCCTGATCGCGCTTTGGGCCGATCACGAGCAGCCACACGGCGACGACCGCTACTACCAACGCGACGATCACACTGACGGTCCGATCTCTCGCGGTCACTTTGACCCTCCGCTACTCGTAGTGGCGCTGACGGGCAGGGTGGCCGACGCGAGACCATCGGCACCCGCGTTCGCGATCGGCTGGAAGAACACGACCAGGTCAAACGAGGGCGCGTCTCCGCGACACCCGCCTGTTACCGCTGACGCCGAGCTCACCGAGGCACCGGACTGGGCGCTGGCGGTCTTCTGCGTTGACTCGAGCGACACTCGCGTCACACCGTCGATCAGGCGCAGCCGCGAGATCAGCCGGGCGACGTCGTCCTGCGAGTCTGAGCATCCCTGGAGCTCGAACGCCGGCGCCGCGACGTCGCCGCGTAGCGTGGCGGCGGTGCCGCCACCAGCCGCTCCGCCGACGGTTACGCCAGGCACGACGGTGCCAGTCAGGGACTGAAGCGAGGTGTTCGCGGGGACCACTCGGGAAAGGCCCGCCAGTGCCGCGTGCCAGTCAAATCGGCTCGAGGCGATCTCGCGGACCGTCTCGGTGCGCGCTTGGGCAAGCTTTGCGAAATCGACATACGGGCTAAGTCGGGCTGCTGCGCTCTGAGCCTCCGCGGCTTGGGCCGTGAGCGCCGCGATCTTCGCCTTCTGATCGGAGATCCGGTTCGTCGTCAGGACGTAGACGCTGACAAGCGCAAGCGCGATCGCAAGCGTGCCCAGGAGCACGTACACCGAGCCGCCAGAGCGACCGCCTGAGGCACGCGCGCCGCGGCGCGAGTCGTTGGGGATGAGGTTGACTGCCCTCACGACGCGACCTGGTCGATTGTCAGGCCGGCGGCGATGACGAGGCTACCGGCATCGATGTCTCCGATTGCGCCGGGGTTAGCCTCGCTCACCTTGCCGGACTCGAGCGGTAGCTGGATCTCCTCGCCGAGCTGCTCGGTAAAGCCGGGGATCGAGATCGCCGGTCCGGTCAGAATCGCGTGTTGGACCTCTACGGCGCCAGGCTGCGCACCGTGAAAGTCGAGCGAGTTGCGCACCTCGTCGGAGATCCGGCGGATGCCCTCGCCGAGCACGGCCCGTGCTTCGAGAACGATCTCCGAGTCCCCATCGATATCGTCGGTCGGCGTCAGTACGCCAACGTGGGTAAGCCAGCCACGGGCATGCTCGAGCGTAAGCCCGCGACGCTCGGCGAGCTCACCCGCCATCGCTTCGGTCCCGTGCGCCACCACCCGGGTGAAGACGCAAGTGGTTCCGACGGCTACCGCGATATTTGTCATCCCGCCGACGCTTACGTACAGCGTCGCACCTTCACGGCCTGGACGGTAGAGCGCGCGAATCATCGCGAACGCACTCAGATCTATGCCCTCCGGACGTAGGCCGGCATTGCGCGTAGCGGCGAGCAGGCCGTCGATCATCTCGCGGCGGGCGGCCACGAGGACGACGCGGGTACGCGGACCGTCTGGCGTCTGAACGATTCCAAGCGACTGGTGCTCGAGCACGGCCTGATCGAGCGGCATCGGAATCTGCTCCTGCGCCTGGAATCTCACCGCCGAGGCGATCTCCTTCGCGTCGTGAAGTGGCGGCAGGTCGAGCGTGCGCATGACGATCCGCTGGTTGGCCACCCCGAGCCTGACGCGGCGCCCGAGCTTGTGGTCGGCGAACAGATGACGGAGAACGTCGGCGAGCGTGTCGACGTCTGCGACCTCGCCCTCTCTGACCACGCCGGGGGCGAGCTGCGCGACAGCAGCCCGTTCGACGGCAACGCCGCCGGAGCTGGTCTCGACGGCTGCCACATAGCCGGGCGAGATGTCGAGTCCGATGATTGATTTCCCTGCCGAGATACCCATGCTCAAGACAATGATCGGCCGGACCTCCACTTAGGTTTAGACCGTCCAGGCCAGTCTGGACACTTCCGGCCGGCACTGGACAGATTTCTGGACGTTTGCAGAGCCGGCGGCTAGAGCAACTGCGATCCGACGATGTGCCAGGTCGCGAACTGGGCGGTGAAGAAGATCCCGAGCGCCGCGAAGCCGAGCAGTAGCGGGCGTCTCGTGCCGCGCTCGATCGCCCATGCCGCCGCGGCCATGTACAGCGGGAATAGCACCGTCTCGTAGCGCGCGAGACCCTTGAGTGGGTCACCTACCGTCGGGCTGGAAAGCGGTACGAGCAACCCGACCAAGATGAAGAGACCGTATGCAAGCGGCAGGCGACGGAATACGCCCGTGAGCGCGACGACGGCTGCGCCCAACGCAATCATTCCGACGACGCTCTGGGTCTGCGACGCGAACCCGACGACGCCGGAGAAACCGAGACGCAGCTCCTGCCACGCCATCTGCGCGGCATCCCACACAGCGACGACAGGCAACGCAGGTACGTGATGGGTGAAACGCGATTGCGCAGTTAGGAATGCGGTCGGACGATATCCGCGCAACGTCAGATATACCGAGAACACCGCGGTTCCCGCGGGGATCAGCGCTGTCCAGAGCACGGCCGGAGTGAGGCGGTACCTCGGCATGAAACGCAACTGCGGCTTAACAGGTTCGGCGTCGGTCCTCGGCCCGTAAAGAAACAAGATCAGCACCGGCACCACGAGCAGGACGCCGGTGACCCTGGTGAGCGCTGCCAGCCCTCCGAGCGCGCCGGCGGTCGCCCATCGCCCACGCCGCGCGGCGTAGAAGGTACCGGCCGACAGCGCCAGAAACAGCGATTCGGTATAGACGGCCGACAGGAACAGCGCCAGCGGTCCGAATGCGATCAGCTCGATTGTCAAGTTCGCCACGCGGGCGCCGAGCTCGAGCACCGTCAGGCGATGGATGATCAGCAACCCGACGAGCACCGCAGCAAGCGAGATCAGGATGCCGGCGACCGTGAGCGACCCGGTCAGCCATGAACCGGCCCGGACCAGCAGCGGGTAGAGCGGGAAGAACCGGGTCGCCGCAGCCGTGTGGTAGCCGCTCTGAGCGATCCGCAGGTACCAGATCGCGTCGCCGCGGACCGCGGGCGCGGCGAGGACGTTCCCGACGCTCCCGAACGACGTCGAGATCCCGGTGGGGTCAAATCGCCTGACGAGGCCCGGGGCGGTGCCCAGCACGGATGCGGCGAGGCATCCCGCAACCCAGATCAGCAGCCGCGAACGCCAGAGGGCGCTCCACGCCGTTCCCAGCGCGGCGGACCGAACAGCGGCCAGGGCGTGGGGATCCACCAGCGCGTCGGGATCCACCAGCGCGTTCGGATCCGCCCGCGCGGCACGCGGCTGGCGCGGCAGGCTGATGACATTGGCCCGCGCGTCGACGTGCGCGGGCGTTACCGAAATCGCCTCCTCCACGCTCGCTGCGGCTGCGGCCAGCGCTCCTCTCATCGACTGAGCACCGCGACGACGTCCGAGACCGGTGGAATCCGCGGAGGTGCCGGAGCCGGCACCTCTGGCGCGGAAGCACTGGACCGAGCATCCGGTGCGAACAGCGATAGGCCGATGAGCGGAACGATCCAGGCGAGGTAGAGGAACGCCCAGTAGTTGGCGACGAGCTGAAGCGCGATCAGGATTGCGGCGGACAGGGCCGCGATCCGCGCGTTGTCGGCAGCGAGCTCGGGGGCCCGCAGCAATCGCACCGCGGCGGCCGCAATCAGCGCGAGTACGCAGGCCTGACCGATCGGCTGGAAGCTGGTGATGCCGAGCGCGACCCACGGCGACTGAAGCGAGCTGCGGTTGAGCTGGAACGCGACCGCGTGCAGCATCATCGCCGGACCGTGGATGCCCCCGAGCGCGACTACGAGCCCGATCGTCGCGGCCGACACCGCCACGAGAGCGGCAATCGCCGTCGCCAGGCGCCGGCCTCGGAGCGGCGCCAGCCAGACCGGCACGAGCGCGAACGGCGTCAGCTTGAACCAGCCGGCGACGGCGAGCAGAGCCATCGACGCGCCGGGACGGCGCCACAGGAGAACCGCGAACGCAAGCATCGCGGCGAGCACAACATCGGTGGTTCCGGTCGAGGCGATGATCAAGAGCGGCGGAAACGACAGCCACGTCAGCGCTGACCGCAGGCCGGCGGCCTCCGCGTCGGGCGCGCGGCGCCGGGAACTGATCCGTGGTCCGGCCGCCGAGCGGAACAGCGCCACGGCGGTGACGAGCGCGGCGAGCACCGCGATCGTCAACGCTCCATCGACGGAGCTGAAGATCGAGTCCACCGGCGCCACCCACGCGAGCGGCACGTACAGGGCGTAGCTGAGAATCGGATAGGTATCGCCGTGAACGACATCGCCGGGCATGTGCCCATACGGGAGCAGGCCGTGGACGATCCGCGTGGCACCCTCCATCGCGGCATACGCGACGTCGACCGCATTTGGCGAGCTCACGCCCACCATCACGAACACGAGCGCCAACGCGACCAGGAGCATGCGCAGGACACGGACCCGCTGCTCGGGCTGCCATCGCTGCGTCAGCAGCTCGAACAACGGCGTCGAGAGCGTAGCGGCGGCGTGCTGGCCGAGGCCCCGCCACGAGCAGCGCAGAAGCAGGCATCCGAGCCCCGGCAGGGCGCCGAGAGCGCTGCCCTCGAGATAGCCATGCTGGAGCAGGACCACGGGAATCACAAGCGTCGTCGCGGCGAGCACGTCGAGGTTGCGCAGACGCCACAGCGGGGCCACGCCCGCCATCAGGACGAACATCAGGGCCAGGGCGCCGAGCACGCCGGGCTCATAGGCGATCCAGTCGCCGTAGGGGATCGCCTCGTGCGCCAGCCCCTCGACCTGATCGACCGTCCCGTCCGCGCGGACGGCGGCTTGGGCCACCTCGCGCCCACCGGCGAAGAAGCTCACGCGCTCGAGCTGGCCGTCGAGCGGAGACGCCTCGGCCGAGCCCCAATGCGTCCCTGCCAGCGCCGCGACCACGATCGGGCTGCGGAGCGCATCACGGATCGCTGCGTGTGCCGCAAGCGGCTGCTTAGGCGCCCGGTGCGTGACGGTTAGGACGGGGGCCGCGACGATCAGCACCAGCAGCGCGACGATCGTTGCCGGATAGCGTCCGGGGCGGCGCAGACGACGGGCCATCGTCAGACGCCGGCGTGGACGGGCTCAAACGAGCGAGCCGTGGTCAGGGACGCCGCGACGGCAGCGTCCGGCTCTGGGATTGCATCGCCGTCGTCGTCCCCCGGCGCAAGCAGGGCGACCAGCACGAAGGGCATGAACCACACGACGAAGTAGTAGAACCAATGCTCCGCGGGCAGCTCGACCGCGATCGTCAGCGCGCCGGCCAGCGCACACACCTGCGCGAGCGAGCGCCGTCGCGGGACGAACGCGACAATCGCGCAAAGTGCCAGCGCGGCAAACTCGAGCGATGTCTTGAGCGGGTCGAGGCTCGGATGAAGCGCCCACGGACTGAACACGTCAGGGCGACCCAGCTGGAAGCCGAGCGTGTGGTTGTAGAACTCGGTGAGCCCGCCTGATGGCAGGTAAAAGCCGATTGCCGTCACGACCACGAGCGTGAACGCGCCCAGGCACACGAGGGTGTCCTTGAGTCCTCGGTCTCGGCCACCCGCGAACAGCCCCAGCAGAGCGGCCGGCGCGAACTTCGCGGCGGCGGCGAGGCCGAGCAGCGCGCCGCGCGCCGCCGGTGAGCTGAACGCGATCAGGCTGAGCACTGACAGCATCGCGACCAGCCCGTCGTTCGTGTGCATCATCAGCGCCAGCAGCGTGAACGGACAGGCCGACCATGCCCAGCCGAGAGCGAGCCCGAGCCGTAGCCCCTCGCGTCCGCTGCGCAGCCGGCGCCCGAGGAGCACAAGTCCGCCGACGGTCACGAGGTCGAATACGATCGACGCCGCGTGCGCGGACGGCAGGTAGTCCCACGCGCCGTGCCAGGGGAACAGCAGCTCGAAGGGCAGATAGGCGAGGTAGGCGACCGGACCGTACGTGTCGCCATGGGCGGCGCTCGCGTAGTAGAGCGATTGGCCGGTGGCGATCCGATGCGCGCCGATGACCGAGGCGTAGCCGACATCGACCACGCTGTGCTCGACCAGGCTGAGGCCGATCCGCGCCCCGACGAGCACGATCAGGCCGGCTCCGAGGACCCGCACCGAGAGGAGCGGCGCTAGCCCCGCGGTCGCGCGACGGCTCGCCTTTCGCCCGCCGATCCACAGCATCCGTGCGATCAGGTAGAGCAACGGCGGATACGCCAGCCACACCGCGGGAACGAGGTGCGCATGGTCGAACAGCAGGTAGGACACGAGCAACGACACGAGGACGAGCGCGTCCAGGTGCAGTAGCCGCCGCGGTCGCCGCAGGTCGAGGAACGGCACGAGGAAAAGCAGCGATAAAGGCACGAGCACCCACCACGACCCGAACAGCGGAGCGAAACCGCCACGTGCGTAGACGGCGACCGCCAGGGGGCCGGTCCAGACTCCGGTGACCCGAGCAGCGCGGCTCTCGACGACCTCGGCGACGCGCGTGCGGCCGTAGTAGAAGTCGACGAACCAGTTCCTGGCCGCCCAGACGGACACCCTGATCGTCAGCGGGTGCTGACGCGCGTGAATCGCGAGCATCGTCCGGTTCGCCTCGGCCGCTTTGATCGCCTGGCGGGCATTGGTCGCGAACCCTGGAGGCGGCGTGGTCAGCGAAGCCGGAAAGGTGATCGGCAGGCCCACTCCAGTGCCCCCGCTCGACGCTGACACGCTCGAGCTCCCCGAGCTCGCGAGCGCGACTCCAGGGAGGCAGAAGAGCATCGCGATCGCGAGCGCGCCGGGGGCGATCAGTTTTCGCATGGCGGTGGTATCGGACCGCCAATCGCGTTCCTTAATAGAACAGACGGCTGTTGTTCAGGCGAGAGTGTTTAGATACCAGTGCACGATCGCCGGCCCGGCGAGCAGGCCGATGACGCCACCGAGCGCGAGGAACGGGCCGAACGGGACCGCGGTCTTACGTCCCTTGGCCACCCCGACCCTGGCCATGATCATGGCGCCCCCGACCGTCCCGGCCAGCACGCCTGCCATCAGCGCGACGGCGACCGAGCGGCCCAGAAACAGGCCGAGCACCACCGCCAGCTTCACGTCGCCCATGCCCATCCCGCGTGGATACGCGAGCGCGAACAGGAGTAGGAATCCGCCGGCGGCGGCGCCGGCGATCAGTTGCTCCGGTACCTGCTTGGGAGCGAGCGCGAGCCCGACGGCGACCGCCACGAGCGCCGCGGGGAGCATGATCTTGTTGGGGATGATCCGGCTGTCGAAGTCGATCAGCGCGACGGGGACGAGAACGGCGACCAGGAGCAGCCCGAGGACGACGTCGCGGGGTGAGTGCTTGACGAGCACGACCGCCACCGCGAGAACCGCGGTCGTTGCCTCGACGAGCGGATACCGAGCCGAGATGTGCGCGTGGCACGAGCGACAGCGGCCGCGAAGGAGCAGCCATCCGAGCACTGGAACGTTGTCGTAGGGCTTGATCGGCGTGTCGCAGCTCGGGCAATGCGACCCGGGGACGACCAGCGACTCGCCGCGCGGCAGGCGGAAGGCGACGACGTTCAGGAACGAACCCACGATCAGGCCGCCAAGCCCGGACAGGACGAGCGCGTATCCGAGAGCAAAGCTCATAGGTCCCTTATCGGTCGAAATCGGATCGACCTGAGGCCATCCGGCAGCTCTCCCGGACGCGGCAGCCCGACGTAGAACGCGCGAACACCCAGGTAGCAGACCAGCGCGCCTGTCCAGCACAGCGTGATCGCGCTGAGCGACGTCGCACCGAGGCCCGCCCCCGAGCCGAACGTGAAGCGCACGGCAACGACCGCGAGCAGCGCCGCAAGCGGCAGCCGCCGGAGCACAGTCGTCTCCCAGACCGCGAGCGGGATCACCGCCGCTACGTAGTAGTACTCGACCGGCCCGGGGTCCGCGATGCAGCGGAGGACCGCGAGCAGGCAGAGCATCGCGAAGGCGTCAGGCCCGCGTCCCCGGGCGCGTAGCCGCCCGTCCGGGCGGCCTGCTGCCCACGCGAGCGCAAGCGTGAGCACGAGTGCGAGCGCCAGACCGAGCGGCAGCGCAAGCGACTTGGTGAGGTGAGCGGGCAGCACCGCGAGCGGCGCGCCGGCCGCCGGCAAGGCCCTGGGAGCACTGAACGGCCACCACCCGCTGAGCGCGCCGGCGAGATGGCCGCCACCGAGGGCACTGCTCGCTCGCGCGAACGCGGCCGGGTCGAGCAGCGGCGCCGGCAGCGCGAGCGCCAGCGCAGCTCCGGCGGCCGCGATCGCCGCCCGTGCCCTGCCTGCGGGAAGCGCAATCAGCGCGGGCGCCAACGCGATCACCGCCCAGTCCTTGGTCCCGATCGCGGCTCCGACGAGCAGCCCCGCCCAGATCGCGTGTCCTCGGCTCGCGGCCAGCAATGCCACAGCGGTAAGCGTTGCCGCCAGCACCTCCTCGGGATGGCCCCAGGCGATCGCAGCCACCGTCGGCGAGCCGAGCAGGAGCACCGCGGCCGCCGCCACTCCTGCCGCGGTGGCTCCTGCCGCGCGAGAGGACACTGCAAGCCACCCGGCCAGGAACGCCGTCGGCAGCAGGCAGACGAGCGCCCCGAGACGGTAGACGAGCATCGGTCCGCTGCCGAGCGAACCGGCAAGCCAGGCGACCGGCGCGCGTACGAGCAGCGACAGCAGCCCCATCAGCGGCTGGTGGGTGAGGAGTCCGCCAAAGTTACCGTGGGCGAGCGCCGCGACGGCCGGAGCTGCGTTGTCGGCCGAGACCGGGTAATGGAGGTTGTAGTCGACCCCTGTCGGCGTCGACAGGGTGACGTACGCGACGACGCCGCAGACGGCAACGGCGACCGCGAACGGGAACAGCGACTCGAGCGCGGCGAGAGTTGGACGCGCGCGATCGGCACGCACCTGGTTTGAGCTCACGGGGTGAGCATCGGCAGGGATCGCGGGTTCGATGAGGGTCAGCACAAAAAAAGGGGCGGGCCCGAAGGCCCGCCCCGATCTCGTGTGGTCAGAGTACCTGCGCGTGCTACCAGGTGAGGCTGGAGGGGCAACCGCCCGGCGAGCCGCCGCCGGAGCCCTGCGTGCAGGGTTCGGTCTGGACGCCGGCGGTCTCGACGATCGAGAAGACGTCGCCGGTGTTCTGAGCGGTCACTGCCGCCGTGTACGTGTCCGCGCTGCTGCCGCCGCCGGTGAAGGTGACCGATGCCACCGACTGGCCGGCGCCCGACTGGATCGACGGGTCGACGCCCTGGAGCTGCGCGACCGTGGTCGGATAGACGCCGCCGTTACCGGTTGCGTACGTCTCTGCGGCGGTCTGCATGTCCTTCACGACTGTCTGAGCGTTCGCGTCGTATCCCTTGCCGCGCTGGTTGAGGAAGGTCGGGATCGCGACGGCGGCCAGGATGCCGATGATCAGGATCACGACGAGAAGCTCGATCAAGGTGAAACCCTGTTCGTCCTGCATACGACGACGTAGCTTATGAAGCATGGATCCTCCTAGGGATCGTTGATTGGGCCTTGTCGCCAGATCCCTTGGATCCAATTAGCCTTTTGGGCTCGCACAGCATTCGAGCCTTGGTGGCAGCCCGGCTCCCTCCCCGACGGAGGCCCGTGGCTTTGCGTCCCACCCTCGCGAGTGGTTTGCCTCTGCACCCAGTGGCTTCTGGCAATGACTGTATCGACAGCCACTAATTCGGTGCTTTAGGCGAATGGACGTATCTTCTACGGAACTGGGTCCGTGGTATCAACGGACCTTGGACGCGCGCCCGTCTACGGCTCGCGATTTACGTGCTCTTGGGCATCCCGTCCGGGCTCGAAGTTGCCGCTTCCGCCACACCAGGGGCAGGTCACCTGATGGGGCTTGCCTCCGAGCGCTGAGAGCACCGTGCCGCTGCCGCGGCAGGGCGAGCATAGGTTGCGCTCATCGACGTCCGGTTGCGCGTTCACGGGCACCACAGCCTAATGCGCTGCGGCGAAATGGGCCGCCACGAGGGCCTGACCGGCCCGCGATCTGAAAGGGTCAGCACCTGGCCGACCAGGGCCGGCCGCGTCGCCCGGAACGGCCGGTGCGAGACGGCGAACAGCGCGGCCTATCAGCTAGCCCTACGGCACCGCTTTGTAAACGTCGAACAGCGGCAGGTACATCGAGATCACGATCACGCCGACGATCCCGCCGACAAGCAGGATCATCGCGGGCTCGAGGATCGAGGTGAGTGCCTTGACGGCTGTCTCAACCTCGTCCTCGTAGAAGTCGGCGACCTTCGACAGCATCGAGTCGAGCGCGCCGGTCTCCTCGCCGACGCCGACCATGTGCGAGACCATCGCTGGGAACACCTTTGACCGCTTGAGCGGCTCGGAGATCGTCCCGCCGGCCTTGACCGAGGCGATGACCTCCGCCATCGACGCCTCGATCACCGCGTTGCCCGCGGTCTTGCCGGTGATCTCGATCGCCTGCATGATCGGTACACCGGCGGAGACGAGTGACGAGAATGTGCGCGACCAGCGTGCAATCGCGACCTTTTGCACCACGTCACCGATCTTCAGCGGAATGCGGAGCTTGAACGCGTCCCAATGTGGCCGGCCCCAGTCCGAGCGCTTGAAGGTGACGAAGCCGACGACCAGCAACCCAGTAACCGCGAACAGGATGTACCACCTGTCGTCGACGAGGTGCGAGAGGTCGACCATGAACTGGCTGATCGCCGGGAGCTTGCCGCCGAACTGCTTGAACACGCCCTCGAATACCGGGATCAGGAAGGCGACGAGCGCCAGCAGCACGACCATCGCGAAGCCGATCACGAGCGCCGGGTAGATCATCGCCGCGCGCACCTGGCGCCGCAGTGAGGCGTCCTTCTCGAGCTGGTCGGCGACGCGTAGCAGGCACTCGTCGAGCACGCCGCCGGTCTCTCCGGCCCGCACCATCGAAACGTACAGCGGCGAGAAGACCTTCGGGTGACGGGCGAGCGCGTCGCTCAGCTGCAGGCCCGCCTCGACGTCCTGGCGGACGGAGACAATTGCTTCCTTGAGCTTCTTGGACTCGGTCTGCGCCTCGAGGACGTATAGCGCCCGGAGAATGGTCATACCCGACGAGACCATCGTCGAGAGCTGACGCGTCGAGATCGCCAGGTCGCTCGCCTTCACACGCGAGAACAGCTCGAGGTTGAGCTCCTTCGAGCGGTACTTGTGCGCGACGTCGACGACGATCAGTCCGCGTTCCTTGAGCTGCTCGGCGACGTCCTGCTTGGAGTTGGCGTCGACTTCGCCGCGAGCCGGGATACCCGCCAGGTCGGTCGCCTTGAAGACGTACGTGGCCATCGGCTACGCCGCCATCTGGTGAGAGGGTGCGCCGCCGATCAGCCGCCTGAGCTCCTCGAGCGAGTGCGCGTTCGCCTCGGCGAGCTGGCGGGTTATCTTCTCTGCCCTGACGAGCTGGGCGAGCGCCGAGTCCATCGTCTGCATGCCGTGCGCTGCACCGGTCTGGAGCACCGAGTAGATCTGGTGGCTCTTGGCCTCGCGGATCAGGTTGCGGACGGCGGGAGTCGGGACGAGGATCTCGGCGGCGACACAGCGTCCGGCGCCGTCGGCGGTGGGTAGCAGCATCTGGGTCATGATTCCCTGCAGCGCGACCGAGAGCTGGGCTCGAACCTGTGCCTGCTGACCGGACGGGAACACGTCGATGATCCGGTCGATCGTCTGCGGCGTGTCTTGCGTGTGCAGGGTCGCGAACACGAGATGACCGGTCTCGGCCGCGGTGATCGCGGTGCCGATCGTCTCGAGGTCGCGCATCTCGCCGACCAGGATCACGTCGGGGTCCTGGCGCAGCGCGGCCTTCAGCGCTTCGGCGAAGCTAATCGCGTCCGAGCCCAGCTCCCGCTGATTGACGATGCACTTCTTGTGCTGGTGCAGGAACTCGATCGGATCCTCGATCGTCATGATGTGCTGCTCGCGCGACTCGTTGATCACGTCGACGAGCGAGGCCAGCGTCGTCGATTTGCCCGATCCGGTCGGCCCGGTCACGAGCACGAGCCCGCGCGGCTTGTTGGCGAACTCGGCGACCGCGGGCGGGAGGCCGAGCGCCTCGAGCGGGGTGATCTCGAACGGGATCAGACGAAACGCCGCGCCGACCGCGGAGCGCTGAAAATACGCGTTGACACGGAAGCGAGCGCGGCCGGGGATCTGGTAGGCGAAGTCGATCTGCCAGTTGTTCTCGAGCTTCTGGCGCTGCGAGTTGGAGAGGATCGAGTAGACGACCTCCCGCGTGTCGGTCGGCGTCAGCGCCGGATAGCCGTCGAGCGGGACCAGGCGGCCGCGAACGCGCACCATCGGTGGGGCGCCCGCGGTCAGGTGCAGGTCGGAGGCGCGCCGGTCGACCACCTCGAGCAGCACCTCGGCAAAGTCAACGTCCATCGACTGCCCCTCTCGTTCTCGCGTCCGGCTCTTGGCAACCCATCTCGAGGCCTTATCGACAGCTCAGGACGATCCCGTTACCCGGGCGACCTCGGCCATGGACGTAAGTCCGGCCTTGATCTTGTCGAGGCCGTCGTCTCGCAGGCGGCGCATCCCCTCGCGCATCGCGACGGCAGTGATCTGGTCTGCCGGCGCCCGCTCGAGCGTGAGCCTGCGGATCGCATCGGACATCGTCATCACTTCGAACAGGCCGATCCGCCCCTTGTAGCCCATCCGGCCGCAGCGCACGCACCCCACCGGCTCGTAGGCTTCGATGTCGAACTGGGCGCTGTACCCGTGGTCGCGCACGACCTGGGCGGGGATGATCGTGCGGCGCTTGCAGTGCGGGCAGAGGACGCGCGCGAGTCGCTGGGCGACGACGCAGTCGAGCGCCGAGGCGATCAGGAACGGCTCGATCCCCATCTCGATCAGACGGGTGATCGCGGTCGGGGCGTCGTTCGTGTGGAGGGTCGAGAGCACCATGTGACCCGTGAGCGCGCCTTCGATCGCCACTTGGGCGGTCTCGCGGTCACGAACCTCGCCGACCATCAGGATGTCCGGGTCCGCGCGCATCATCGACCGCAGCCCGCTGGCGAAGCTGAGGCCCGACTTCGCGTTGACCTGCAGCTGCGTGATGCCGTCGATCTGGTACTCGACAGGATCCTCGATCGTGATGATGTTCTTCTCGGGCGAGTGCAGCTCACGGAGGGCGCCGTAGAGCGTTGTCGACTTTCCCGAGCCGGTCGGCCCGGTGGCGAGGACGGCGCCGTGAGCGCGAGTGAAGGCGCTCCGGAACCGAGTCAGCTCCTGCTCCTGCATGCCGAGCTTCTGGAGGTCGAGCGGGACGTTCGCCTTGTCGAGGATTCGCAGCACGACAGTCTCCCCGTGCACGCTCGGCAGGGTGACGACGCGCACATCGACCTGGCGCCCCTCGATCGTCAGGCCGACCCGGCCGTCCTGCGGTAGTCGCCGAATCGAGATGTCGAGGTCGCTCATGATCTTGATCCGCGAGACGACGCCGGCGACCAGCCGCTGCGGCACCGTCATCGACTCGGTCAGGACGCCGTCGACGCGCATCCGCACCCGCAGCTCGCGGCCCGCCCGGCCCGACCCATCAGCGACCGGCTCGAAGTGGACATCGGACGCTCCCTGGTCCGCCGCCTGCGCGATGATCGAATGCACCAGCTTGATCACCGGCGCGTCCTCCGCCGACTCGCGCAGGTCGACGATCTCCGCGACGCCGGCCTGCTCCTGGCCTTCGTCGACCGCCTCCTGGACGGCGTCCTCGAACCGGTTCAGGCGCGTGATCAGGCTGGTGACGTCTTCTTCGGACGCAACCGCTGCGCGCACATCGAGCCGCGTCAGCAGCGCGATGTCGTCGACGGCGAGAACGTTGGCGGGGTCGGCCATCGCGACCAGCAGCGTGGCCTGGTCGATGTAGGCCACCGGCACGGCCTGATAACGCTTGGCCGCCGCAGCGCCGAGCAGGTTGGCGGCGCCCATGTCGATGTTGAACACGCCGAGGTCGATGTGGTCGAGGCCATAGCGCTCGGCGAGTGCCCGCGAGAGCTGCTCCCCGGTGATCGCCCGGGCTTCGAGCAGCACGCGCTCGGGCGGGCGCCCGGCCTGCCGCGCCTCGTCGATCGCGCGGACTACGCGATCGCGGTCGACGAAGCCGAGATCGACAAGAACGTCGGTGAGGAAGCGACCCGAGCCGCCACGCCTGCTCGGCGGGGTGACCCCGTCCCCCGCCGTCTCGCTCTCGGGCGAAGTGGCCGCCGCCGCGACAGCGCGTAGGTGTGGCGGATAGTCGGTCATCGAGCGCGAGCGGCCGTGCGCATGACATCGACGGGCGCCGGGCGGCCGGTGAAGCGCTCGAAGCTGAGCGCTCCCTGACCGACGAGGATCTCGAGCCCGTCGAGGACGGGGATCGACAGCGCCAGCGCCGCCGCGATGAGCGGCGTATCGATCCGACGGCTGTACATAAGATCAACCACGCACGAATACCCTGCAAGTCCATCGGCGTCGATCGGGAGCGACTTGAACATCGACCCTGAGTCGTCCAGTCCGCTGGACGTGCAGTTGACGAGCAGGTCGGCGGGAGCGGCGGCCGCCACCGGTGTCCCGCCGAGCTCCGCGCACAGCCGCTCGGCGCGCGCGGCGGTGCGGTTCCAGACCCGTACCTCGGCAGCGCCTGAATCCCTGAGCGCCCAGACCGCCGCCCGGGCGCTCCCGCCGGCGCCGAGGACGAGCGCGGTCTTGCCCGCGGCGTCGAATGGCAGCCCGGCGATCAACGCCGGAGCATCGGTGTTGTCGGCGAGGATCCGCCCCGCCTCGAAGCTGAGCGTGTTGGCGGCTCCGATCGCTCGTGTGCGCGCGGTTGCGTCGTCGGCAAGCGCCAGCGC
>Ga0302324_100008545_pt1 | contig 21567 bp, 18 predicted proteins | sample Palsa_T0_1_FD_201949 | JGI IMG/M metagenome (GOLD analysis project Ga0302324, IMG submission 201949) | Peat permafrost microbial communities from Stordalen Mire near Abisko, Sweden - Palsa_T0_1 | ecosystem: Environmental > Terrestrial > Soil > Palsa > Peat permafrost | place: Sweden: Abisko...
CGGGGAACGCCATTTGGCTTGCAGCGGCAACTCAGACGGGGATGAAAACGCTGCTCATGCAGATCCAAAAGAACAGCGATCAATCTCGACTCCCAACATTACAGTGACAGAAGTCCGCGATTTTCGCGATAGCGATTCTACGATGGAGGTAACGCGAATACATCAGATCGCGATTCGCTTCGTACTGCCGCCCCTGCTTCTATCGGCGTTGTCCGTCTATGCACGGGCGCCTGAGGATCTTGTACGTGATTCCTCGCGCATGCCATGACGTTCACCGTCACCTTCGATGAAACGACTATTCACCCGGGAGTTTGTCTTCCAGCTCACTGGCCAGCTTGCTTACGTCCGTTGTTTTACTGAATGACTGAACCTCTTGCTGTGAGGAGTCCACGTTGACGCCCATGTGCTGGCAGAGTTTCTGCAACATTTGCAGGATGGTTGTCAGTTCCTGTTCAGAGAGCATACCGACTTGAAGATCCAGATGTGAGCGCCGTTCGGCTTGACGCGCCATTCGGGTTTGACTGATCAGCACGAATATCGTCAAAAACACGCCTTCCGAAGACACCACCAAGGCCAGGGCGCCAAAAGGAAATGGATCGAACGGCTTCATCCCTGGAATTACGTGAAGATTTACCAGGCACCAGGCGGAGATCAGAATCAATTGCGCCAGCAGAAACCCCAGATTGCCGACCAGTTTTGTAATTGCGTCGCTAACTCGCTCCGTGGAAGTTCGGCGACTCAAGGCATCATGCTCCAGCTTGGCGATCGCATCGATATTGTATTGCGTAGGATTGGCGGCGGCGCGGCGCGGCAGAGGACGGTCCATAAGATAGTGGGCTCCTTACTAAAAGATCGCCCAACTGAATTCCGTTGAGCGCCCTACAGCAAGCTTATCCTGAGCGGAATGGAGTTCTTCTTCGCTTGCCATACCGCTCGGAACGGATGTGTTGCAAATGCGAATTGGGAGAGAGGTGAAACGGCTCGTGTCTGGGACGTCACGCCGCAATGCCAAACAGCCGATTGATGAATCCGACCTGTCATGGGCCGGTTTTATACCTGTCAGGATTTCACGACCGAAGCGAATCAGCGGCGAGATGGGTCAGAGCAACGTTAGTCGTGGCTCCCCAAGAATACGCTTTTGCAACTTTTTCTCTCCGTGTTGCACGCCACTACTTTTGGGGGGCCGGCTTGAGACGCATTTTCGCGCAAAGCCGCAAAGAGCTGACCCAGATCATTCGTGATTGGCGCAACTCTCACGTTGGCGCTATTCCTCCCGCTGATGTTGCTCTTTCTCCTGTCCAGTGCGCTATCGCTTACGGTGAGCAACTTGCCCATCATTGTCCAGGATCTGGACGATTCGCCGGCGTCACGTGATTTTATCGATGCCTTCCGCGCGTCCATCACGTTTTCCGTTGTGGCTTGGCCGGTGGACAAGCAGCCGGAACTGGCCTTCGCCTCAAACGCGGCTCACGCGGCGCTAATCATACCGGAACATTTTGGACGGGACGTGGCGCGCGGCCTCGATTCACCCGTGCAGTTGCTCATGGATGCGTCCGACGCCAACACGGCTAAACTAGTGGCCGGCTACTCGGGTCAGATTGCCCGTGCCTTTCACAAACAGGCAGGTTCCTCCGGGGCCGACCCCGTGCAGACGGCCATCCGGTTCTGGTACAACCCTGGCCGTTCGTCCGAGAAGTTTCTTGCACCGGCAATATTTGTCCTGGGACTATCGATGTTCCCACCATTACTTGCGTCGCTGGCCATGGCCAAGGAAGGGGAGCAGAAGACCATTCTCCAGGTTTATGTTTCCAGCATCTCGCCGCATGAGTTCCTGCTCGGAAAAATCTTGGCGTTCATGGCCGTGGCCGTGGCGGAATGTCTGCTGATGCTGATCCCGCTGTTCACGTATTTCGGCCTGAGCGTTGCCGGAGACCCGGCTCCGTTCATCATCGCTACCGTTCTCTACGCCTTCTGTGTGGCCGCGTTTGGAACCATGGTGGGAGCGGCGATTCCAAATCAGGTGGCTGCGATTCAGGCTATTTCTTTTGGCGGTTTTTTATTGGTCTTCCTGCCTCATACCGCTGGCGGGTCAATCTGGCAGAGTGGCCGGATCGAGGGCGATATCGAGCAGAGGAAGTTTGCCATGGAAGGGCACATCGAACGCGAATTTCATCACCGCGGCCCCCAGGAGGGACGTAGTTGCGCCTGGCCCTGGCGGCTGACATTCTGAGCTCCGACAGCGGCACAACTTTCGCGATGATGATTTCAGTCAACCGCGGTCTCGAATACAACCTCGGAGCCGTCGGTGTCACACAAGCAGTCCGGCAAGCCCATGGTCAAAGCAGAACGCTGGTTGTGGTTCCCGGCACGGGCGACTACAACGTTGAGGTTGTGCAGTCCCAGGAATCCGTCGCAGGCGCTGAGCTGGACTACATCAATAGCGTGTTCGCGCACAACGTCGCGAAGCTCAGCTTGGCGCGTTCGGTTGGGCAAGCGGGAGACAACCTGGCAGAGTTTCTGCAGACCCGTTAGCAACAAACCCGATTTCTAGTGCAAAACACGAGTACCGGGGGGGGATGCGCCAATTCGGTAGCCGCGCGGATTCGATTTCTGATCAAAACGCGTAACTTTCTCGCGGCGTCGTCGCGAATCTCCTCGGGTTCGATTCGGATTTCCTGGCTTCTTCGCCGCATCCGTCGTGAAATGGAGGAGCACCGGTGATGACGCGCGGTCAACCAACATCCCCATGGTGAAGGCGAAAGCCACGAGCATCAGGATTCCCACGGCAGTCAAAGGCTTGCTGCTGTTCCATAAGGTCTTCTTGTTCTCACCATCAAGCGAAGTCCCAATCGAACAACGGCGGTCACCATGACCCGTGGATGTATGATTGGCGCAGGGTTGGAAGGTCAAGCTGGGCAGCGTGCAGCCGGTCGGCAGGAAAAGTTGCACTAGAGATTAGGTGTTCAGTCACTGCTTTTCCTTCTGATCAATGCTCGCGTTCTTCTTGAATATGTTCAACTTGCTCCAAAACTTTCTCTTCCGTGAGGCTGCCGGCTGCGAGGCGACCGACTCTGTTCTTTCGGCGGCGGGTGGTTCACTGACATCTGGCCCAGGGCCCGGTGTTGCAGCGGTAAGCCCACTGTACGATGCTTCTTCCGCTGGGTGTTGTTCGGACACAATGGCGTCGGAGGTGTGCGCGGCTCGCCTCGAATGCTGAACTTCTTTGGGCTTGGCGAGCCGTGGCGTTGTGTCGAGAGCCGTCTGCTTGCTGAGAGGCCGAGAAGAAGTCGCAAAGTCCGGAGCTGCCACATGCAGTAGCTGCAAGGGCGCGGCTGCAGGCGCGACCGGGCGGAATCGGTTGAGTGCCGGTGAGGCGAAAAGTGCCACAACCAGACCAGTTAAGATCGCGATTCCAATGCCAAGAGTGCCCAGTCCTGGCGATAAGGTTCCCGCTTTGGGCGCCTGGTCAAGGTGAGCAATGGCGTCGAGAAACTCCTCGGCAGATTGATAGCGGCACCCCGGATCTCTGGCAAGGGCACGGCGGGTGATCTCGTCCCACTGGGGTGACAGGCTCGGCTCAAGCTGACTGGGCGACTGCGGCTCGGCCTCGGAATCGGTAAGCACCGGAGCGAGCCGCCGGTGTGCTCCAAAGGCTTTTTGTCCGGTGAGATGCTCGTAGAGGATGGCTCCAACGGAATAGAGGTCGGATCGCCTGTCTGGATGCGTGGCGCTCTTCAACTGCTCCGGTGCCAGGTATGGCAGGGAGCCCAGTATCTCTCCACAATTGGTCAGCAGAGGATCGCTGAACGACTTCGAGAGTCCGAAATCGGTCAGCTTAACCTCGCCGGCTGAGGTAACGATCACATTGGCTGGAGTCACGTCGCGATGCACGACGCCCTGCTGGTGCGCGTAACGAAGCGCCAACAGTATTTGCCTTATATATCCAATTCCCGAATCAATTGGAAGGCGCCCGGCACCAAACAGGCTTTCAAGTGTCTGCCCTTCGACGAACTCCATTAAGAGGATCAGCCGTTTTTCAGAATAAAGCGCATTGTGAAGGACAGCGATATTCGGGTGGCTTAAACGGGCTAAGACTCGCATCTCGCGCTCAAATCGCTCGATTTGGACCTCGGTTGCGAGTTCCGCGGCCAGAACCTTCATCGCCTCCGTGCGCTTCGTCAGCCGGTGTTCGACCCGATACACGTGCCCCATTCCGCCGGCGCCGAGAACACCAGTGATTGAGTAGTCGCCGAACGTTTGTCCTACATGAAAATCCATGTTCACGTCCAAGGCTCAATTAGCAATGGGCGAGTCCATTATAATTACGGTTTGCCGCAAAAGAAATGCATCTACTTGGTTAATTTGACCTAAGATAGAACCTTAAAATGCTTCGGGAAATCGCTTAGAACATCCAAAGCTGGGTATAAAGATGACCTTGGGCGCGGCCTCGCTAAAAGATCCGCCCGTCAAAGCGAAGGGATACGTGGAGCACGACAACGACGTCCGCCTGAGCGAAGAGAGTAAAGACCTTCGACCCTGCAGCCGATAGGAGACAGCAGGGAGTTACATCTGTCCAAAAGGGATATTCGTCGGCATGAGCGCATTTCGTATTTCGGCCCGGTACGCATTTCTTGGGAGGATGAGCGGGGACTTCCAAAGTACACCCACGCGAAGTGCCTCGATTTCTCTGAGGGGGGTCTACGCATCGAGGTGCCGGAGCTAATCCCTGTCCCCTCAAGAATTTCGCTCCGCGCCGACCGGATCAATCTCGACGGTTCTGGCACGGTGAAGCACATCGTGCGGCGCGGATCCAAATACATCCTAGGTTTGAACCTGAGCCAAGCGCTACGTGGCCAGGCCCTGGCCGCGATCCACGCACACAAGTCTCAAAGCGGAGCGCCACCAGCCGCTGGATTCGATTCTAATTAAGTCGTGTAACCTCCTAGCAGCGTCGCCGAGAGGTACTCGGGGGCCAATTCCCCGCGGGGGTAGCGCGAAGGACGAGCGCAGCCTCCGCCGGTTCCGCGAAATCTCACGGAGGCGGACTTCGGCGCATCAGGACGAACCGCTGGTCGAAATCGCGCGCGGCGTAATTGGCTGCGTTTGCGCTAACTGCCAATGCCAAGCGTCCGGCTCCGCCGGGCTGCGCTCTTCCAGGTAGTCGGCGTCCACGTTCACGCTCCAGAGATCGTAGCGCGCGCCCATTGCGTTTCGCGCCGCCAGAATGCCGGTGAGCATGGAATGATCCTGGTTGTTGTACCGATGCATCCCGTTCCGGCCCACTAACTGGAGATTAGGCGCGTCTTCCTCCATGAAGCGGCGCATCGCCGCGAGACCACGCTGGTAGTGCTCGTCATAAATCGGATACGCCTTCGGAACGCGAACCACGGCCCCATCCACGACGTCGTCTTTCTTCACCAGCCCCAACTCTGTAAGCTCACTGGCCGCCAGCGCAAGAAGTTCCGCGTCCGAGAGGTTCCACAGACCGTCGTTTTCGAAGCAGAAGTATTCCAGGCCCAAGCAGGTGGTCTCCGGATCGGGCGTCATGTCCGGGCTCCAATTGTTGAAATTCTGTATGCGGCCCACCTTGAACTTGGGGTCGTGAATGTAGATCCAATTGTCCGGAAACAGATTTTTCCCGCGAACGATCAAGGCCACCGTCAGGAAATCGCGGTAGTGAAAATCCTCCGTGGCCCTCCGCAAGTAAGCGGGCGCCGCGGGTTCCAAACTGCGGATCAGGTTGCGGATCGGCAGGCTGCTGATAAAGCTCTCTCCGCGGATTGACTCGCCGCCCGCCTGGACCGCGAGCACGGCGCCCTTGCGCCAGAAGACTCGCTCCACCGGCTTGCTGAGCAGCACTCGCGCGCCTCGGGTCTCGGCGAGCTCCCGCACCCGAGTCCACATCATCCCTGGACCTCGCCGCGGATAGTGGAATTCCTCCACTAGAGTGCGGATCGCCTTCCTTCCATTGCCCCTCCCCGCTAAGGAATGCCGGAGCAGAGACGAAAGGGACAATCCGCGAATGCGTTGCGCGGCCCATTCAGGCCGGATCTGGTCGCACGGCATTCCCCATACTTTCTCCGTGTAGGTGCGGAAAAACATCTCAAACAGGCGGCTTCCAAAACGGTTCGAAACCCAATCTTCAAAGGAGCGCTCCGGCCATCGAGGAGAGAACCGGGCGCGCGCGAAACTGGCCATGCATCGGAGCGCTTCCAGCGGCCCGAGACCGGCCAACGCATCGGTTGCGTCGAGAGGATAACGAAAGAATCTGGAACGGTAGTAAATTCGCGAAAGGCGGGGCCGCGTCAGCAGATCGTCGCCCAGCACCTCGCGCCACATCTTCTCGATCAGAGGCACTCTGGTAAAAAACCGGTGCCCTCCGATATCGAACAGATAGCCCTTGTATTCAACCGAACGCGCCAGGCCCCCTACCACCGCGTCCTGTTCGAGCACTACGGACTCCACGTCGTGATTCGACAGCTCATAAGCCGCCGAGAGTCCCGCGGGACCCGCTCCAAGAATCACTACGGGCACGGCTGGTTGTTTACCTTCCGGCGGCAAATACCCGCCTTTAGACATCGGGAGAGATTTCATCAATTGGACATTAATCGATCGTCCCGAGCGTCCCAATCTGCTCCGGGGTTCTGAGTAAGTATACGGCAAGACCACAGTGATCTCCAGTTTCAATGGGACTATCAGTACCAGGTCTGCTTGCGAAACTAACCGAGAACCACTAATAGTTCTAACCATGTTGTCGGAAGTATGGAAGTACTCGCGGATGCTGCGGGCGATCGTCCAGACCTGCGCAGCCCGCGTGATCGCAGCTCGATCTGCTGAGACGGTCAGCGAATTTTTTGGGCCCACGCTGCCCGGTTCAGTTCGGTGTGAGATTTCACGCGGCTGTCATTGCGCGGCCATGAATGCTCAGGTGCGGGCTGATTGCCCGAGCGTTGGAAGCCTGCGCAATATTCCAGTGCCGCGAGTGCGCCCCTGGGCATGATCCGGCTCGCAAGCACCGCGGCGCCCATTTTCCAGTTGCGTGCATCCAGAAAAACCCTGCCCGGCGATAAAGCGACACTGCGTGCGGCCAACTGGGTTGCCTGGCGAAAATCACTACCCATATACGCCAGAAAAGCGAAGTAGCGATACATGTTGCTGGAAGCCAACCGTTCCACCGATCCGGTTTCTGCCGGCGCGAGACCTCTCATTTTCTCAAGGAGCTCATCCCAACCTTCGCGAATCCTGCACCACTCGGAGGTACGCTGCGCACTATGACGGCGATATAAGTTCAATACTCGCGGGACCGCGAGAATATTGTCAGGGCGCAGCAAGGCGACACGCAGCAAGAAGTCGATATCTACACAGCGCGTCAGGGCTGGATCTAGCAGACCGGCTTCGAGCGCGGAAGTCCGTTTCATCATTACGGCGGACATGGTCCGGATGGTGTAATCCGACAGCAGGCTCGAGAAATTCGTACGGCCGCGCCATTGTGGACATGGCATGCGCAAGATGCATCCGTAGGCATCGATAACTCGCACCCATGAGAAGGTCGCGTCTATCTCGGGGTACCGCTCGTGGGCCTCGAGATGCCGGGCGAGCTTTTCGGGGAGCCAGACGTCGTCGGCATCGAGAAAAGCGATGTGATCGGCGCGCGCGGCGAGGATCGCGGTATTGAGCGCCGCGGCCAGTCCGCCGGCCGGTTGTGCAATGATGCGCAATCGCGGATCGGCGCACCGGCGCAGCCGGTCCTCCGTATCGTCGCTAGAACCGTTGATTACCGCTATTACTTCGAGGTCCGGCTCGGATTGCCGGAGCGCCGAGCCGAGGCTCGCATCGATGTATCGTCCAGCATTGCAAGCCGGAATAAGAACACTAACACGTGGTTTTTTTCCGGCAGGCGTTGCGCTCATTGTCCCGACCCGGCTGCCGTGGCTATCGGCTTTGGCTCCGGTTTCGCCGTCGCTGCCTGATTGGCAGCCAGCAATCGAATCGCGCGAAACTTTCCTGACGCGGCAAGTACCGGTTCCACCACTTCCACACGCGCGCCATTGGACTCGGTCCACTGCAATACGGTCATCGATCCGCCGTAGGTGCGGCGGCATTCAGTCAAGAAATACCGCAGCACCTCTTCCGGCGATTTCACCCCCGCGCGCGGATGAATGCGCAACACCATCTCAGTCTGAGCCCTTCCCTCCACTTCGGCCAACTGATAATCGCCAGGTCTGCCTCCGAATCTCTGCGCCAAACCCTCTTCGAGCAGCTTGACGATTTCCGGCGCCCGCAGCGTGTATCCCTGGCCGCGGATCTTGCTGATCGCGGCAATGTCCCGCACCTGCAATGTGTAGCCCAGCCTGGAAAACTCACAATCGCAACTCGCCGGCTCTATGACACCCGTGTCGCCGATCTCCACGTTGATGAGCGTCCGCGGAGCGAAGGATAGAAGGCTGGTGATATGCAGCGATTCGACCGGTTCATCGCTCCATCCCTCGTCTACGGGCCGCGATACCAGCGCCACACTGGCTTGCGCGATGTGGACACGGTTCCCGGTGTTCATTTGACGGCACGGCGCACCGATACTCCCAAACTCGGAGGTCCCGTACGACGGGAATACCTGGACGCCGGCGGACTCAATGAGCTCGCGCTTTGCATCGGTGAGGGATTCTCCAGTGACCATCGCGCGTGTTCCGCCAATATCGACGCCAAGATCGATGGCCGCGGCGGCGATGCGAGCAATCGAGCTGACCATTCCCATAATCTGGGTGTGCACGCCTTCTCTTTTGCGGCGCGCAATGAACTCGGCCACAGGCGAGAAGTCGCCCTGCTCCAGGTAGGATGGGAAAGGAATTTTCGCGCCAGCCAGGCGCAAGCGCGCCACCAGAGCCGCGGTAGCTGCCTTGTAGTGGAGATTCCGACCCGCGCTGCCTAAGGCGAACCATCGCTCCGGCGCAGCTCGCAGCCGCGCGATCCCCAAGCATGAACCTATCCCCATGCTAGTGGGCAGGATGGGAAGAACAACGATCGTCAAACCAACTCGCACGTCAAACTCGTCAATCAAAACCTGGCCGCCCGCCATTCCATAGTTCGCGTATTCCAAGCTAGACGCAGTCCGCTGCGACTTACCGCTGGAGCTGCCACTCGAAAATGTTTGCAGGGGACCGTTGCCCGCCGAGGTATCCCAGTCTTTCATTGTGGCGGGGATGTGCTTGCCCCCGCGCACGATTTCGGTATTGCAACGAAACTCGTCCAGGGTTAAATAGACGCCCTCGCTCAGGAGCGAATGCAGAGTGGGCTCCAAGCCGTTTCGTTTTACGCCAGTTTCCAGATCGGCAAACGTGCACCCGGCAATCTCGAAAAGCTGCGAGTAAGGATGACGCGGATTGGCCAAGACACCTTTCGCGATGGCGAGAAAGTTGCTCTCGCGGTTCTTGATGTACGTCTCAATGGTCGCGCGATAGTTCGGATCCACCGGCATGCGATACAGGCGCGAGAGCGCCTCACCCATCATCAGAAACTTAAAGCCATCAACCAACGCTTGGCGAATCATAATTGCTTCGAAAGGAAGATTGTACACTGGAGCCGTCCGATTTGACCGACCTTATCACCGTTCCCCCTTTCAAAGGCGTACTGGTCGGTACTGCTAGTACCATTTGAGCGGAGGAACGGTGAAAAATCAGCCGATGCAGGAGTGTTCGGACGTTACACTGTAGCAAGCTGGAGAACTGGCATCCCGAAGATGGTAACCTCGCGTGTATTCAATCAGGATTCAACAACTTTACAAAGACCGGAGTAGAGCGTGCCTTCGATCTCGATTGTGATTCCGGCCTATAATGGCGGACACAGTCTGGACCAGTGTCTGGACGCCATCGTGCGTTTGATCACGCCGCCGGACGAGGTAATCGTCGTTGACGACGGTTCAACGGATGGCTCTATCGAACATGCGGCGGCACGAGGAATTCGCATTCAGCGTACTCGCGGCCGGCAGGGCCCCGCTGCCGCGCGCAATATCGGCGCAGGCGTGGCTACAGGCGATATCGTCCTATTCCTGGATTCCGATGTCTGTGTGCACGCCGACGGCATCGACCGGGTTATGGCCGCGCTGGCCGATCCGACCGTGGATGCGGTAATCGGCTCTTACGACGACGACCCTTCCTCGCCCGATTTCTTGTCTCAGTACAAGAATCTGATGCATTATTTCGTACATCAAACGGCGTCGAGCGAGGCCTCGACGTTTTGGAGCGGATGCGGCGCGATCCGCCGCCAAGCGTTTCTGGAGATGAGCGGGTTCGACGACAGTTACAAGCGCCCGGCCATCGAAGACATCGAATTAGGCTATCGGATGCGCCGGCGCGGACGGCGGATTGTGCTGGATCGCGATCTGCGCGTACGGCATTTGAAGAAGTGGACTTTCTGGGGTTTGGTTAAAACCGATGTCCTGGATCGAGGCATACCCTGGACCGAATTGATCCTGCGCGATCGCCGGATGCCGAACGATCTGAACATACAGATCAGCCAGCGGGTGAGCATCGCATTGGTTTATTTGATCCTGGCATACTCGGCCGAGCATGCTCTTCGTTTTGGGGGCGCGGCTGTGGCGCCGTTGTTGGCGATTCTGTTCATCCTGCTGAGCGCGTTTTGGGCGGACGGAGCCGAGCATCGATCCTGGGGCGTGTGTACCGCGATGATCGGCTGCGCGGCGGCCATCGCGCTGGCCGCGTGGCGGATTAATATGCTGGTGTTGATTCCCCTGATTGTCACCAGCGTGCCGCTCTTGTTTTTGCGCCATCGATACGATTCGCGAGTACGATGGCGGCAGCTGAACCGATGGTTCACCGGATTGTACATTTTGGCCGTGGTGGTGGTGTCGCTGCTTTATCTGCATCACAGCAAATTCATCATCACGGTGATCGCGTGCGCGCTCATTATCGGCACATTGAACAATCGCTTCTACATTTTTCTCGCCGAGAAACGCGGCCGGTTTTTCGCGCTGGCAGCCATTCCGTTTCACCTGCTATATCACTTCTATAACGGCGTTTCGTTCGTGATGGGCAGTCTGCGCTGGGCGATACACGAGCTCAAGGTGCGGGCTGCCGAGCCAGTGAAGAGCTCGGCGCCGATAGACTAGCAGAGATCTCGGACGTGCCCCCTGAAACCCCCGTTCTCGATGTCTAATGCACGCAGCCCGCAGCACTCGTTGCGGCCAGTGTTGGCCAACTCCGCAAGCAGGCGCCGCTTCGCGATGCTTTTCGGTACGGCTCTCGCGCTGTGGATAGCACTCTTCCTGGTCCTGCCAGCGGACCTGCCATTCGAGAACGATGTCAACTCATACTTAGGCGGCGCCGCGGCTTTAAGCGCCGGACACGGCTATCGCTTCGAGCAGTACCTCAATCTTCCTCCGATCCGAACGTATCCGCCGGGATACTCAATCTGGCTGAGCCTCTTTTGGAAGAATGGACAGCCCATCTCGAGAAATTCTTACCGCTTGGAAATTGCCAACTGGCTAGCGGCCGGCGCCGCACTTGTGGGACTCGCCGGTTGTCTCTTTCTCAGCGAATTGCCGAGTTGGCTCGGCTGGACCCTCCTGATCTCGTTTGGCACATCCGTCCTCTTCACGCAATTGACGGTTTGGCTTTTGTCCGACGTGCTTTTTACAGCCGGAACTTGCGGTGTGGCCTTTTTGGTGGCCACATATGACTCCGAGCGATCAGATCGCCAGCTTGCGGTGTGGTGGTTTTGCGCCAGCTTGCTCATCGGGACGCTATGTCTGCTGAGACTGGCGGCCCTGGCGTTGGCGGCCGGATTAGGAGCCTTTGGACTTTGGAACGGTGATCTTCGCCGTCCGTTGCGCCTAGCTTGCTTTGTCGTTCCCGTTTCCGCGGCCCTGTGGTTCTTGCAGGCGACAACTTTGCCGGCCTACGCGGCTCCCTTGAACGTCTCTCGGTTCGGCGGATTGCTCTTCTATGCTCTCCGCTCGACCGCGATAGCTATTCTCTATGGCACTCAGCGCTGGATGGTCACGGTCTTTCTGAGTGTCCCGGACCGGTTGCGCTACTCCCACGCCTTCCAGCACGCCTCAGCTCTCGCCGAGACCCCGGCATTTATTCTTGGGCTAGCCGTGTTTGCAGTTCCGATTTTCTTGGGTATCCGAAGAGGTCCGCGTCAACCAAAGGACCGGATGGCCCTGTTCATAATTGGCTTCTACATCCTGGAATTGGTTTTTTGGTCCCGCTACGACGGGGCGCGCTTAGGAATGCCGATCATTCCTTTGGTCCTGACGTTCCTTGCGAGAGGCCTTGCATCGAAGGCCTCCCGGATCGCCTTTTTTACGGTTTTGGCTGTGAACATACCAGGCAACGCGTGGCTGTCGTACAAAATCATCCGCAACCAGGAAAACGAATCCGTCCAGAGACTGGCAGAACTACGGCAGGCGGCATCCTGGATAAACGCCTCGGCCGGGCCAACGTCTCGCGTGGCCGCCGGACGCGATGTGCCCATCACCCATTTATACGAGTATTTGGGCCGGAGGATGCTCGCTAATGCCGACCCAAATGATTCAAGCACATCCTTGGATGTGAATCCGGCCGCCCAGGCCAATATGCGGGCTGAATACATCGTCGCGAGCGCTACCGTGGAGTCACCCAGCCAGGGTTATCAAATCAAGCGCCGTTTTGGACACTGGATGGTAATGGCGCCAAATTGAGACGCGGCCCGTCGCGATGCTTTAGCCGGCAGCATGCGCGCTAGGGTCCGTGGGAGATTGGGTGGAGGCGGCGCCGCGTCGAGCCGGCCTCCGAGAAAGCTCGCCCTGAAAAGAACTACTGAGCACAAAGGTTGACTTCCGGTTTTTTCGACGACATAAAATGCCTACCGAGGAGTACGCCCGCTATGTTTGCGCCAACATGGGGCCGGGCCACGATCTCGACAATACCATCGGGCACCTCGTCCAGCAGGCGGACTGGGGTTTAAGGCATTGCGTACTTCAGCTGGAAGCTGGGAAGTGGCAATGTCGGGAGTGCGGACGCTACTTCCGCGAGCGGTTTGCAGGGATCTTACCGTGCCAACGATCCAGTGAAGCCTTTCAGAGAATGATCTTCCGCCAACACTTGGACGGGATCAATCGCAGTCGGCTAGGCCGGCGCGAAGGCATTGGCGCGGCCACGGTGGAGCGCTACTTCCAGCGCGGACTCCAGCGCCAGTTTGGCGAGTGGCACTCGGCACGTTGTCCCCAGGTGTTGGGTATCGACGAGCACTTCTTCACCCGCCGCTCAGGCTATGCCACCACGCTGTGTGATCTAAGAAATCACAAGATCTATGACGTGGTTTTGGGCCGGTGAGCTCTCTTTGCAGGCCTATTTTCAGCGCTTAGAGGGCAAGTCGGAGGTGCGGGTAGTGTGCATGGACCTGGCCTCCAACTACCGCGCGCTGGTGCGGCTGCACTTTCCCAACGCACGTATCGTGGCCGATCGCTTCCATGTCATTCGCCTCATCAACCATCACTTCCTGGCCTGTTGGCGAGACCTCGACGGCGTCGGCGCCAAGAATCGCGGACTGCTTTCCTTGATGCGGCGCCACCGCCACAACCTCCGAGCCGATCAGCAGCTGCGCCTAGCGGCCTACTTGGCCGAGCATCCGGTGCTGGAGACTATTTATCGCTTCAAACAGCGGCTCTGTTATCTGCTGCTGAAATCGCAACCGCGGACAATGTGAACAACTGCTACCGCGTTTCCGGCGCGCTGTTTACCAGTTGCGTCGGGCCGGCCTCGCACCCCTGGTCCAACTGGGCCAGACACTCTCTTCCTGGTCCGAGGAGATCGTCGCCATGTGGCGCTTCACCCGCAACAACGGTATTACCGAAGGCTTCCACAACAAAATGGAGCTCATCAATCGCCAAGCCTACGGCTTTCGCAACTTCCAAAATTACAGACTTCGCGTCCAGGTGTTATGTTCTTAGAAATCAGTTTGGGACCGGGGTTTGCCCCCGTTGTTGGTGTAGAGCCGGTCTAAATTGTAGAGGAGTTGGTAGCGCTAACGGGAATCGAACCCGTATTTAAGCCTTGAGAGGGCTCCGTCCTAACCGTTAGACGATAGCGCCAAACCAATACATATTCTATCAAGGACACCACGCCCGCCGCCCTGTTAAACTGAAGTTTCGTCCACGCCTCCGGCTCATCGTCGTATCGGAGCTGCCGGAAGGCGGCGAACCACACATGATCTCTTCCACACAACTCCGGCCAGGCATGGTCATTAAGTTCAATAACGAACTGTACTCCATCTTCAAGACCGAACATCGCACTCCCGGCAACCTGCGTGGGTTCGTCCAAGCCAAGATGCGCAGCTTGCGCACCGGTTCCATGACGGAGCACCGCTTTTCCTCGGAAGATCGCGTCGAACGTGCCGCGCTCGAAGAGATCGAGATGGAGTATTTGTACGATGACGGCGAATACTACTACTTTATGAACACCGAGAACTTCGAGCAAATGCATCTGACGCGCGAAATTCTCGGCGACGGCGTCGAATTCCTGGTCCCCCAGCTTAAAGTCAATGTCGAGTTTTACGAGGGCAAAGCGATCAGCGTCGAGCTTCCTCCCACGGTCGATTTGACCGTCGTTGAGACCGAGCCTGGCCTCAAAGGCGCCAGCGTCTCGAACGTGACCAAGGCCGCTAAAACCGAAACCGGTCTGGTGGTGCAAGTGCCCCCGTTCATCCACGAAGGCGAAAAGATCCGCGTCAGCACTAGCGAAGGAACTTACCAGGAGCGCGCCTGATCGTTCGGGCGAACAAACGGAGAAGTCTCCTGGCTTCGGCTTTTATCGGCCGCACTTATTTCCCCCAACTTGGGTTACATTCAAGTTATGCATTGCGCCCCAATTTTTTGATGCGCTTTGATCAAGACTCAAACAAAGGTGCAAAGGGCCAGCCCTCATGAAGATCTGCGTGCTAGGCGGTGACGGATACTGTGGCTGGGCCACAGCGCTCTACTTGTCTCAAAAAGGCCATACGGTTTCGGTGGTCGACAATTTCATGCGACGGCAGTGGGATTTCGAGCTAGGGGTACAAACGCTGACCCCGATCCTGCCGTTGTCTGATCGGCTTCGCGTCTGGCAGGAACTCTCCGGAAAAACCATCGAGCTCTTCACCGGCGACGTCAACGATTACGAATTCCTCTCCACGGTGATCCGGACAGTGCAGCCGGACGCGGTGGTTCACTTCGCCGAACAGCGCTCGGCGCCGTACTCGATGATCGACCGCAAGCATGCAATTTTCACCCAAGTTAACAACGTAGCAGGAACCCTGAACGTTCTTTTTGCGATTCAGGAGTTCCAGCCCGACTGCCACCTGGTGAAACTCGGCACCATGGGAGAATACGGGACCCCGAACATCGATATCGAAGAGGGCTACATCCGCATCGAGCACAACGGAAGGTCCGACGTGCTTCCCTTCCCGAAGCAGCCGGGTTCGTTTTATCACCTTTCCAAAGTGCACGACAGCCACAACATCATGTTCGCCTGCAAGATTTGGGGGCTTCGCGTCACCGACCTGAACCAGGGCGTGGTCTACGGCACCGTCACCGACGAAGTCGTTATGGACGAAGCCCTCATCAACCGGTTCGACTACGACGAAGTTTTCGGAACCGTGCTGAACAGATTTTGCGCGGAAGCTGCGGCCGGACATCGGCTGACCGTCTACGGCAAGGGTGGACAAACTCGGGGATTCCTCGATATCCGGGATACGGTCCGCTGTATCGAGATCGCGTGTTTGAATCCGGCGAACGCCGGGGAGTGCCGGATCTTCAACCAGTTCACCGAGCAATTTTCAGTCCTCGAGCTGGCCGAAATGGTGCAGGCAGCGGCCTGGAAGCTGGGGATGCGCGTCGAAATCGATCACTTGCCCGCGCCGCGCGTGGAGGCGGAAGAGCACTACTACAACGCCAAGCATTCCAAGCTCATCGATCTCGGTTTGGAGCCGCATTACCTGTCGGATTCGCTCCTCGATTCGCTCATGAACATCGCGATCCGCTACCAGGACCGGATCGATGCTTCGCTGTTTCTGCCGCAGGTAAAGTGGCGAAACGCGAAGAACATCCGTTCCAGGACGCCGGGAGTATCGGCTTCCGTCTCCGCCTCGGAGTTAACGTACTGATGGGCGGGGGTTCTTAGTTGTGCGGCATCGCCGGGTTTACGCACTCTGACCGCACCGCTCGCCCGGGCCGAATCCAAAGCGCGGTTTCCACGCTGGTTCACCGAGGACCGAATCAGCAAGGCGTCTTCGAATCGGATGTAGTTTCGCTTGGCGCGACCAGACTGCGAATCATAGACATCGCCGGCGGAGATCAGCCCGTCGTGGCCGAAAACCGCGACACGGTGATTGTGTTTAATGGCGAGATCTACAATCATGCGGAATTGCGGCGCGAGTTGGAGCAGCTCGGCCGTCGTTTCCGCACGCGCAGCGACACGGAAACGGTTTTGAACGCGTTCCTCGAATGGGACACCGGTTGTTTCTCGCGGCTGCGGGGGATGTTCGGCGTCGCCTTGTGGACCGAATCCAGCGGCAGGCTGGTGCTGGCTCGCGACCGCATGGGAATTAAGCCGCTCTACTTCGCCCGCCATGGCCAGGATCTCTATTTCGGTTCGGAACTGAAAGCCATCTTCGTTCATCCCGAGATAGAGCGCACCTTGAGCCTGGACGGTCTCGATTGCTACCTCTCGTTAAACTACGTGCCCGCTCCGTGGACGCTGGTCGAGGGCATCGAAAAACTGCTTCCCGGCCACTGGCTGGAATGGCGGTCGGGCGAAGTCCGAAGCGAGTGCTACTGGCGTTTGCCCGTGCCGTCGCAACGAGGCTGGACCGCCGAATCGGCCGAAGCCGAGCTCGATCGCCTGTTGAAACAGTCCATGCGAGAGCACCTGGTATCCGACGTACCCCTGGGAATCTGGCTTAGCGGCGGCGTGGATTCGTCCACCATGCTGCACTATGCCGCGGAAGCGTCGAGTTCGCGCCTGAAAACCTTTTCCATTACCTTCCGCGGACGGAGCTTCGACGAGGCCCCCTACGTTCGCCAAGTGGCCGCGCAGTATGGAACCGATCATCAGGAGTTGGATCTGAGCGCGGACCAGGATTTGGCCGGAGCTGTTCAGGAGTTGGCCTACTATTCCGACGAACCCAATGCCGATTCGGGCGCGCTGCCGGTTTGGTTTCTATCTCGCCTCACAAAACCGAGCGCGACCGTGGCTCTGAGCGGAGAAGGCGCGGACGAATTATTCGGCGGATACCTGATGCATCGCGCCAGCTTGCTCGCTCATACGGCCCGGCGATTGCCACCCGCGGTCCTCGATGCCGCGCTGGGCATTGCGCGGCGTTGGCCCGTATCCAATGAGAAGATCGGGTTCGAATACAAGCTCAAGCGGTTTTTGGAAGGCTGCCGGATGCCGGCGGCCCGCGCCCACGTGCATTGGAGCGGAACGTTCACCGACGAAGAAAAGCGTTCACTGATTCAACCTGCGCTGCCGGGCGCGCTCGCGTCTGTCGTACGGGAACTTGCTGGAGCGGGCGATAACCTTCCGTCCTATCTTTGGTTCGATCAGAAATATTTTCTCGCTGATAACATCCTCACCAAGGTGGATCGCGCCAGCATGGCGCACGCGGTGGAAGTGCGGCCGCCGTTTCTCGATCACCGCATCGTCGAATTCGCGAATACCCTGCCGTCGCATCTTCGGATCCAAGGCTCGCGCCAGAAGGTGATTCTCAAGAATCTAATGCGGGGGAAGCTCGCGCCGCCGATCCTGGCGCGTAAGAAAGTCGGTTTTGACATTCCCGCGCACGATTGGTTTCGCGGACCGCTTCGCCCGCTGCTCGAGGACGCGTTGGCGTTCGCGTCGGGCGAGCATTCCGGGTTCTTCCGCATGGACGCCATCCAAGCCCGCGTGCGCGATCATCTCGATCGGCGCGCGAACCTCGGATACCATCTGTGGGGATTGATGATACTGTTCTATTGGATGAAAAAATGGCGGATCCAAACCCGAGCGCCGGGCGAACCGGCGAGCAGGACCCTGGAAAGCGTTTTCACCTCTACCTGATCGTTCTCTTCTTCGCGGCCGCGGTTTACGCGGGTTGCATGATTTCGCCGCCGTCTCTGATGGACGACGTCGACGCCGTGCAGGCGCAGATCGCGCGGAACATGCTCGCCTCCGGCGATTGGGTGACGGCCCGGTTGGATGGCGTCCCCTATCTCGAAAAAGCGCCGCTCATTTACTGGCTGATTGCGCTTTCCTACAAGATCTTCGGCGTAACGGATTGGGCCGCGCGCATCCCCGTCGTGCTGGCGGCCATCGCGCTCGCTTGGCTGACGGCCGGCATGGCAAGCTGGGCATTCGGGCGCCGCGCAGGGCTGTATGCAGGCTTGTGCATCTCTACCTGCTTCGGCCTGTTTCTCTTCACGCGGATTTTGATTCCCGATGTCATGCTCACCGCGAGCATCGCGCTTTCGCTCTGGGCATTCCTGCGCGCCATCGACGAAAGCGAACGACGGCCGCGATGGTGGGCCTTGGCGCTGGCCGCGAGCCTGGGAGTAAGCCTGTTGTTCAAAAGCCTGGTAGGCGTTTTGTTCCCTGTCGCCGCGGCGCTGCTCTACCTGGCGTTCACGCGCCAGATTCTTCATCGCAAAATCTGGAAAGCTCTGCATCCGGTAAGCGGACTGCTCATCGCGCTGGCGATTGCCGCGCCCTGGCACATCCTGGCGACGTTGCGAAATCCGCCCTATTTCGATCTGACCATGCGTAGCGTCGCGGGCCAATACCACGGCTTCCTGTGGTTCTATTTCATCAACGAGCAGTTGCTCCGTTTCCTGAACTTGCGCTATCCGCGCGATTACGACACCGTTCCGCGCCTCTATTTCTGGGGTTTCCATCTGCTGTGGCTGTTTCCGTGGAGCGTCTATTTTCCCGCTATCGCAAAGCTCAGTTTCAAGCCGGCCGATCGCGCCGGAAAAACGCGCTTGCTGGCTATCTGCTGGGTCGGTTTCGTGCTCGTGTTCTTCACGTTTTCGACCACGCAGGAATACTATTCGATGCCTTGTTATCCCGCGCTGGCTCTGCTTCTGGGATCGGCCATGGCCGCCGGCGGCGCTTGGATCCGGCGGGGCACTCAGATGCTGTGCGTGCTATTCGCGGCGGCAGCGATAGCTGCATTCACGCTGTATTTCCTCGTATGGAACCTTCCCACACCGGGGGACATCTCGGAAGCGCTGCGCCCGCATCCGGGCGCGTACAAGCTTTCGCTCGGCCACATGGAAGACCTCACGGTCGCCTCTCTCGCCTATCTGCGAACTCCGCTGCTGGCGGCCGCCATCGCTTTCCTGGTGGGCGCGCTCGGCACGTTCCGCGCGTCCGGGCAGCGCGCTTTCCTCGCCGCGGCACTAATGGCTGTTTTGTTTTTCCAGGCCGCCCGAATGGCGATGGCCGTCTTCGATCCTTATTTGTCCTCGCGGCCGCTGGCCGAAGCTCTGCGCCGCGCTCCGCCGGGCAGTCTCATCGTGGATCATCACTACTATACGTACTCGTCCGTTTTCTTCTACACTAATCGCGACGCGTTGTTGCTCAACGGGCGATTCAACAACCTGGTGTACGGTTCCTATGCTCCCGGCGCGCCCAACGTGTTCATCGACGACGCCCAGTGGAAGACAATGTGGCTCGGCCAGGAAAGATGTTACCTGGTGATCAGCCAAGTGGCTGTAGGCCGCCTGGAAAAACTGATCGGACACGAGCGGCTCCCGGTGGTCGCAACCAGCGGCGGCAAGCTGCTGCTTACGAATCACGCCTTGGTCGAGTAGCCTAGGAATATGCCGCGCGTCGATATACTCTTGGGAATCGCGGCCATCCCATTCGCTTATTACCTGATCGTGTTGTACAGCTCCTGGAGATATTTCCACGAGCCCGTGCTCGCGCCGGAACCATCGTTCACTCCTCCAGTAAGTATCCTGAAGCCGATTCGCGGACTCGATCCAGACGCCTACGAGAATCTGGCCAGCTTCTGCCGCCTGGATTATCCCAGCTTCGAGATGGTGCTCTGCGTGGACGCGGACGACCACGGGGTTCTGGCGGTGCTCGATAAACTGCAGCTCGATTTTCCGCAACGGCGTATTCGAGTGTTGTATGGCTCCGGTCGCATCGCCGCCAACGACAAGGTGGCCAAGTTGGCGCGCCTGGTGAACGAGGCCGAAAATGAAGTGGTGGTGATCAGCGACAGCGACGTGCGCGTGCGGCCTGACTACCTTCGGCAAGTGACTGCCCCGCTGCGCGATCCCAACGTGGGAGCGGTCACATGTTTCTACGTTCCGGCCGAGGTGAAGTCCCTTAGCGACGGCCTTCAGACGGTCGGAATGATGTCCGATTTTTATGCCGGCGTCCTGGTGGCGTGGCAATTGGACGGAGTCAAGTTCGCCCTCGGGACCACCATCGCGACCACGCGGACGCGCCTCAGCGGTTTCGGCGGATACGCGGCGCTCGAAAACCGTCCCGGCGACGACCTCCTGGTGGGCCGGCTCATCGCCGAGCAGGGCTGCCAGGTCACGCTGCTGCATTATGCGATCGAGACGGTTTCCGATTATCAGTCCATGCGCGAGCTGCTGTACAAGCGGCTGCGTTGGATTGTCGTGATGCGCCACATGCGGCCTTGGGGGCATCTGGGCCTGCTGCTGACGCAGGGCTTGCCGTGGTCGATTGCGGCCGTGGCAATGCATCCGTCGGCCGAAGTTGCGGCCGGTTATTTCGGCGCGTATCTAGCCTTGCGCCTGGCGATCACGTGGATGATCGGCATCCATGGCTTGCATCAGACGCGTCTCTGGAAACTGCTGCCTTTGATTCCCGTGTGGGACGCCGTCGCGTTCGCGATCTGGCTCGCGAGCTTCGTTCAAAATAGCATTCGCTGGCGCGGCGCCGATTACTACATCCGCGACGGACAGCTTGTCCCCGTGGCTCCGAATCGCGCCGACGATTGAGATTATCCGCCTACCAGGACGACGCCGGCCAACACCGCGAGCGCTCCCGCGGCCCTGCGCGCGCCGATCCGCTCGCGTAAAACAAACTTCGCCAGCAGCGTTTCCAGCACAAAACTTGCCGATGACACCGGGACCGCGAAACTCAGCGGTTCCGTCTGGACTAACGCCATGAATGAGAAGAATGAAACTGCCAGGCATACGATGGAAAGGATCAAAAAGCCGCGGCGGGCAATGATGCCGAGCAAGTGCGCAAAGCCGCGGGCACTCACCGATTGCTCGCCGGCGCGCTTCATTTCGTAGCTCTGCAACAGGTCGCTCAGCACGGTGGCCAGGACCATTGTGGTGACCAGGATCCACTTCATAGCGCGTCATCTCCGATGGCGGTCCTGCGCGCCGTGGAGCCGACCAGAGCCGCGCCGATAAAGATCAAGAATGTCCCCAGCCACCGCTGACCCGTGACCGCCTCGTGCAGAAAAATCTTGCCGATCAAAACCGCGATCACGTAGCCAACCGCCGTCACGGGCAGCACGAAGCTGAGATCCGCGAGACTCAGGAGGGCCATGCGAGTCAGCACCGCC
>Ga0302324_100008546_pt1 | contig 21566 bp, 12 predicted proteins | sample Palsa_T0_1_FD_201949 | JGI IMG/M metagenome (GOLD analysis project Ga0302324, IMG submission 201949) | Peat permafrost microbial communities from Stordalen Mire near Abisko, Sweden - Palsa_T0_1 | ecosystem: Environmental > Terrestrial > Soil > Palsa > Peat permafrost | place: Sweden: Abisko...
GCGTGGCACCCGACTACCAGCAGGTCCGCCCCGATCTGGCTGGCGATTCGGCTCAGCCCTGCCCCGGGATCGCCGCTCTCAATCCTGGTGTCCGCTTTTGAACCGACCTGTTGCTGAAGCTTTGCCAGTTGCTCGGTAGCGCCGAGGACAAGTTCATCCCGCCACGGCCGGTCGACGTAGTTTCCTCCCGGTCCGTAAAGCTCCACACTGGGGGTCACGATCCCGAGAGTCAGTGTCGCCTTGAATTCGCCGGCCACCTCCACGGCCCGGCGCAGTGTCTCCACGCTGTGGTCGCTGTAAGTGACGCCGCAGAGCAGATGCTTGATGGGGAGGTTCGGGGCGGGTGCATCCTCCAAGTGGGCAGAGGTCAGCACGGGGCAATCGCTGTCGTGAATCACTTTCGCCGTTACCGACCCGATGAGAAACCGGTAAAAGCCATTGTAGCCGTGGGTGGGCATTACGATCAGGTCCACCGATTCCTCGCTGGCGATTTCCACGATCTCGCTCGCCGCGTCGCCTTTGCGCACCAGGCACTTTACTCGAAGCCCTTCGAACTCTGGGCCTATCGACTCGTGCAAATCCTTCTGCGCGTACTCGACGATTTCACCCAGTAGTTCTTCGCTTTGTAACGGCCGCCCGCCCTTGGTCTCATGCGGAGAGTAGTCGTGCTTCGTTACCACGTGCGCCAGAATCACCTCCGAGCCGAACCTTTGCGCCAGGCCGGCGGCGAGATGAACAATGCGCAGCGATCCCTCGTGAAAATCAATCGGAAGCAGTATCTTTCGAATGGGTAGCATCGATCCTCATTTCACCTGTTGACGCATGCGTGCCGCGGCCGCCGCCACTGGCCGGTGCCTCCAGCTCGATCCACCGACATCTTCTACTTATATCCAGGTTTATCCAAGCGGACCGGCGGAAATATGATGGCCGTCACGCCCTCTTGTGACTCTCAAGCTGGCCCTCCGGTTTCTCCGAGCTGAGTTTCTCGCGGCTCGAACCGCCGCAATACCTCGCTCTTCCGTCCATGATATTCTCGGTCGAGAATCCGGGAATGGGAATGTTGAAAGCAGCTTCACTCTTCTGCTGTGCCTTGGTGTTGGTAGGAGCGCTCTACGCGCAGCGCGCCTTCCGCGAATATCCCTCCGTCGAGTATGGCTACATGCAGGTGCCGCCGGACGCGCAACAGAGAGCCGAGTGGACGTTCGCCCGCCTGATGTACCCGCCGGGACCGAATGACGGCTATCGCGGCCGCTTCGACGGCGATTGGCGCGAGGGGCTTTCCCTGTGGACGCAGGATTATCCGCGCGCGGACCGCGCTTTTGCCACAGCTGTGCGCCGCCTTACCCGCGTGCAAAGCCGCTCGGTCGAAGAATCCGTCAGCCTCGAAGATGGCGGCGAAGTCTACAACTGGCCGTGGCTCTATGCCGTGCAGGTGGGCGAATGGGGCCTGACGCCCTCGCAGGGAAAAGTGCTGCGCGATTATCTCCTGCACGGGGGATTCTTCATGGCCGACGATTTCCACGGCGCGGAAGAGTTCGAAGTTTTCGTCCAACGGATGAAGTACGTGTTCCCGGACCGCCCGCTCGTCGACATTCCCGACAACGATCCCATCTTTCACACCGTCTTCGATCTGAACGAACGTTACCGAGTCACCGGCGCGGAACATCTCGACATCGGCTATAAGAACGACGGCCGCGTGGCTCGCTGGCTGGGCATCTATGACGACAAGGGCCGCGTGATGGTAGCCGCCTCCTTCAATTCCGATATCGGCGATTCCTGGGAATGGTCCGACGAGCCGCGCTATCCCCAAAAATTCTCCGACCTAGGAATCCGCATCGGCGTGAACTACGTAATCTACGCGATGACCCACTAAGCTCCGCGCCTCGCAAACGCTCCGCAAATAGTTCCAGCCAAAAACAAAATGGCCGGTCCGTTTCCGGACCGGCCATCAACTTTTTGCATCGGGTGCTTCAGGCAGTGCTGATCAGCTTATCCCTTCTTCTTCGGGACTCCCTTGCCCTTGCCAGCCGCCTCGGGAATCACGGTGGGGTCGACCTTCACCTGGTCCCAGTGCAGCAGGAACGGCGATGGATCGAAGCTCACCAGAGTGCCGGAGAAGCGGATTCCGTCGTCCTTCGAAAGCCTCACTACATCCGGCTGCGGCGGAATCGGAGCCGCCTGGGTTCCACCCGCCGGAGCGGCCTCGGCCGGGTGCGCGCCCGTCCACACTTTCACGTCCATGTTCGGCATGGTGCCCGCCTGCATATCCTCCGGCGTGGCTCCCGTGTAGATCATGAAATCGATCGAAGCATCCGTTTTCTGCTCGTCAATGACCTTGCCCACCACCTCGGGGAATTCCGCGCCGCAGATGGCGAGCCACGTCATCTTGGACTTGTCGCCGCCGCCCTGAAGGTCGCTGATCACCGTAATAATGTTGCTGGCCTGGCGGATCTTGTTCAGATCATCGGCGCTGGGGATCGCATAGCTCGACGGCCGGTCCGGCGCATTTGCGGCCAACTGCAACAACTCGCTCAGCTGGGCGTCCACCTGGCTGTCGCAGCCGGGCTGCTCATAGGCGAGAAGCTTCTGTTTCAGATACTCCTTCACCTTATCGCTGTCGGGCACCTTCAAATTCACCGCCCGCGCCAGCGCCCAGAATCCGTCGAGAGTCTGCGGGGGGGCCATCGCCAGATAAGCCAGTCCCAGCCTGTAAGCGGACACAGCATCGTCCGGCTTGTTGGCCAGCGCGGCCTTGAAGGCATTCACTGCGCCGGGATAATCCTTCATCTGCAGCGCCGCCGCGCCGGCCGAAGAATCGAAGAACGCTATTCCTGGCTTCTTCTGCTTGGCGAAATCGTCGTCGGACATTTTGGCGGCGGCAGGCTTCGGAAAAGCGTCCAGCAATTTCGCGCCCTGCAATGCCGCGTCGCGTTCCTTGGCCAGCTGATCGTTGGCATCCGGCGCGGAGGGGTTCAGTTGCAACCCGGAGAAAGCCTGCACGCGAGCCTGCAGCGCTCCCAGCACCACCGCCGGGTCGACCTTATCGCCCATAGCCACCAGTTTGTCCGCGTATTCGATGGTCTTCGGGTAATTCTTCGTCTGCATGTACGCCTGGTAATATAATTGATACACGTACTGCAGCAGGGTCGAGCCGGGGAACTTCGCCACGAAATCGTCCAGCAGCTTGATCTTGGCCGCCGGATCCTTTTCCGCGTTCGCCGCCTGGAACGCGTTGTACTCCGGAATGGTATACGATAGCTTCTGATCCTGCGCCGCAGCCTGGACGGTAATCGGGCGGGCAAACAGCGGCACCAATGCGAGAGCGACGATCGTTACCGCTGTCAGCTCGAGAATTCTTTTCTTCATAACTTCCCTGCCTCCTGGGCCAGCATCGGGTGAGCGGTCAAAATCGCAGCCATTCCCCTTCGGATCAATAGGACAGATAAATCGACGGGATTATAGGGAAAAGCAGCCCGTACGCGCAAGATCAAAACAGCAAACGCTTTCCAGCTTCCGTCAATCACTGGGTCCGGCCGCCCGGCACTTACAGTGATACGATGACGAAGCAGGCTAACGTGTCGCCTGATGAGAGTCAATCGATGAATAATCCCATGAATCAGCCGGTGAATGATCCGAAAGCCGCAGCCCTCGAAGGAAAGGTGACGCTGATCACCGGCGCAAGCCGTGGCATCGGGCTCGCCATCGCCGAAAGCCTGTCGCGAATGGGAGCGCACGTGGCGCTGTGCGCGCGCGATGAAAGGCGGCTTCAGGCCGTTGTAAGCGAATTTGGGCGCGACGGACGCAGGGCGATAGCGGTGGCAGCCGACGTTTCACGGGCGAGCGATATTTCCGCCGCCGTCCGCAAGACCGAGCAGGAACTCGGCCCCATCGAGATCCTCGTCAACAACGCCGGCATCGGATATTTCGTTCCGGTGCAGGATGGCACCGAAGAAATGTGGGACGCGGTGCTCGATACCAACCTGAAATCCGTGTTCCTGCTCAGCAAAGCCGTCGCGCCAGGGATGATCGAGCGCGGCAGCGGACACATCATCAATATTGCTTCGATGGCGGGCAAGAGCGCCTTTGCAGGCGGGAGTATTTATTGCGCGTCGAAGTGGGGCTTGCTGGGATTGACGCAATGCATGGCCGAGGATTTGCGGACCCACGGAATTCGCGTGAGCGCGGTCTGCCCCGGCAGCGTCAACACGGAATTTTCTCCGCACACGGGCAAGGATCCCCGGAAAATGCTGCAACCCGCAGACGTCGCTCACGCCGTCGAAACCATCGTTACGCAGGAGCCGCAAAGCTTCATCAGCGAGATTTCACTTCGCCCCGCGCAGAAGCCATAGCCGCCCAAATATTTATTGCAAGGTTACAAGCGATGCCGGATAATCCAGCCTACCCCGAGGGTCGTGAGCCCCGCTGACGTTTTGCGATATGAACTGCCCTCAGTGCACGAACGCAAATCCTGATTTCGCCGAATCTTGCTCTCACTGCGGTACCCCCATGCCCGTGAGCGACTCCGTAACAATCCAGTTCACCGACGCCACCGTGCTCTCGCCCGGCAAGGATTTCGGCGCGCGCTACCGCATCGAAGCCCTGCTCGGCGAGGGCGGGATGGGCCGCGTCTACAAAGCCTACGACAAAACGCTCGACCGCATGGTCGCCATCAAGGTGGTCCGGCAGGGAGTGATGGGCGACGCGGAGACGCTGAAGCGCTTCAAGCAGGAGCTTCTGCTGGCGAGCAAAATCTCACACAAGAATATTCTTCGCATTCACGACATGGGTGACGTGGGAGACGTGAAGTTTATCTCCATGGTCTACGTCGAAGGGCCCGACCTGTACCACATTCTTCGCGACACGCCGAAACTCCCCTTCCCACGCATTGTGAGTTTCGCGCGCCAGCTCGCCGATGCGCTGGCGGCGGCGCATTCGGAAGGCGTGGCCCACCGCGACCTCAAGCCCCAGAACATTCTGGTGGCCAAAGACGATCACCTCTACGTTTCCGATTTCGGCCTGGCCAAATCCTTCGAGGAAGACGCCCTGGCCATGACGCGCACGGGAGCCTTCCTCGGCACGCCGCGTTACATGTCTCCCGAACAGGTGGAGGGTAAGCAGGCCGACCAGCGCAGCGATCTCTACGCGTATGGATTGATCCTCTACGAAATGGCCACCGGCGACGTGCCGTTTACGGGCGATTCGACGCTGAAGGTGATGTACCAGCGCATCAAAGAAAAGCCCGCGAACCCCAAGTCGCGCAATCCGGAGCTGCCCGATTGGTTCGCTGCCGTAATCATGCGCTGCCTGGAAATGGATCCGGCCAACCGCTACCAGACCGCGGACGAAGTTCTCTCCGACCTGCAAGGCGGCAGGAGTTCCGCGGGCGCGAGCTTTGCCGGAGCCAGCTACGCAGGCGCCACGCGCACGGTTCAAATCCAGATTCCGCAATTCGTCGAGCGCCGCTGGACATGGGCTGTGGCCGGCGTCGTGCTCCTGGCGCTGATCGCGCTGGCGATCCCCCCGGTCCGGCACAAGATTTTTGGCGGCGGCCCAGCGAACCCGGCGACTTCCGCATCCGGCATTCCGCCTCTCTCGGAAGGCAAGTTCGTAGCGATTCTTCCCTTCCGCATTCTGGGCGACTCCGAGGCCTTGGGGCACGTAGCCGAAGGATTGAACGAAGCCCTCGCGGCAAAGCTCTTCCAGTTGAAAGATCTGCTCCTGGCCTCGGACGCCGCCGTCTCGAAGGTTTCGGATAGAGACCCCATCGCGAAAACCGCGCATGCCCTCGGCGCCAACCTGCTGGTAACCGGCATGGTACAGGGCTCGGCGGACAACATGAGGATCATCGTCAATCTCGACGATGCCGCGGATGGCACCCGCATCTGGACCCAGGAATTTTCAGGCATCACCAAGGATTTGCTGACAATCGAAGACCAGATTTCCGCGCAACTCGTCAGCGCACTCGACGTAAAACCCACCAACGAGGAACTCGCGAGCGCCGCCGAACGTCCCACAAACAACGAAGAGGCCTACGACCTCTATCTCCGCGGCCGGCAAGCCCTGCGCGCCGTCCAGAGCGAGAAGAATACGCAGGCTGCCATCGATTATTTCAACCAGAGCATTCAGAAGGATCAGGGTTTCGCTCTGGCGTATGCCGGCCTCGCCGACGCCTCCTTGAACATGTACAAGGCAAAAAAGGACAGCTTCTGGTCTGAGAAAGCTCTTGGCGCCGCGCAGCGCGCCGAACAACTCAAAGACAAACTGCCCGAAGTGCATTACGCGCTCGGCGACGTCTATTCGGCAACCGGCAAATCCGTCGAATCCATAGTCGAGCTGAAGCGCGCCCTGCAACTCGCTCCGAAGTCCGACGAAGGCTATCGCCTTTTGAGCCGAGCTTATCTCCACAGCGGGCAAAAAGAAGAAGCGATCGCGGCTTCCAAAAAGGCCGTCGAAGTGAATGCGTATTACTGGGCCAATTATCGCGCCCTCGCGGTCGCCTATCTCTCCATCGGGGCCAACGACAAGGCGCTCGAGAACTTCAAGCGCGTAACCGAACTCGAGCCAGACAGCATCGACGGCTGGGACAATCTTGGCAACGTCTATGCCCGCATGGGCCGCTATCAGGAGAGCATTCCCGCGTTTCAGAAATCCATCCAGGTAGGCCCCACCTGGAGCGCCTACTCGAATCTCGGCTCCGCCTACTTCCTGCTCAAGCGCTACACCGAGGCCGCGCAGATGTTCGAAAAGGCGCTGGCGCTCAGCCCGAATCAGCAGATGGCCGTCAGCAATCTCGCGGACTCCTATCGCTGGTCCGGACAAAAGGAGAAAGCCGACGCCACCTATGACAAGGCCATCGCTCTAGCCTTCAAGGATCTGGAAGTGAATCCCCAGGCCACCGACCCGATGGCCGGCCTCGCGCTCGACTATGCGAAAAAGGGAGACCCCAAGCGGGGGATGGATTTCATCCGGCGCGCGCGGACGATCGACAAAAGCGACGTCGAGTTGATTTACATCCAGGCGGTGATTGAAAACCTGGCGAACCAGCAGAAGGATGCGCTCGGCACGTTACAGGAAGCTCTTAAAAAGGGATATCCGGTGGGAGAAGCGGAAAGCGATCCCGAAATGGCCAACCTGCAGAGCCAGCCCCAGTTCAAAGCGATGGAAAAAGAATTCGCCTCTACGGCCCACTAGGCTGCGGTGTTATGCGGCGCGCACGGCCTGCTTGGGCTCAAACTCCAATTTCATTGACTTGCGGCCAGCCACGAACATTCCGATCAGTCCGAAAAGAAGCAATGGTCCCGATCCAAGTTCAGAGAACGGCAGCGGCGGGGCGCCGTTGGCGGCCAGATCGAGGGGCGAATTTGGAGCCGCACCCATTCCAGCCGGAATGCCCAGATCAATGAGACTACCGGTCAGGAGACCGACGCAATCGTCGAGGTCCCATATACTGCAATCGAGAACTCCGCCCGGGTCATCCTTCCCCGTGGGATCGGGTGTGATCCACGTAATACCGAGAGATTCGAGCGAATTGAAGAAGCACTCACCGGGAGTATTTCCGTGGGCTTGCACCACGGTAACAAGAAAGACATTCGACTTGCAGCTCAGCGGTCCCACGATATCCGCGCCAGGAATTACCAACTCGAGAGAATAGATCGGCGTGCCCGTGTAGGTTCCGCTCAAATCGAATGTGCCATCACTGTCAGTAACGAACTGATTGGAAGTAATCGTTGAGACGTTGGGTCCCGAGCCTGAAGGGTCGTCCACGTTGAAACGTGTATCGGGAACGGTATCCGCCATCGCGGCACCCACGCTGAGCACAATTAAAGCCAGCAGAACGGGAAATCGGGTGGTGTTCATCGCCGCCCCTCCAGTCTCAAAGTGAGAATGTTACCATAACCCCATTAGCGCCTTCCACAAGAAATTCCGATGGCGGCTATCGGTAGAATTGATTGGCCACACCGATCAGGAACGATTTAGCGTTTCTGCAAGAGACGCCCAGCCCGCAGAGCCTTCACGAACACGGCATGGTCCCGCTCGGTCTGGTCTGCGTACGCAGCGGAAAACTTCGCAATCGCTTCATCGAACACAGCAGACTTCCCCAGATAACCGGCAATGCGCGCCGGGTCGCCGGTGCGGGCATGCGCGCGAGCGAGCACCCACCCGCAAAGTTCCACGTATTCGAACCAGTCCTGCCTGGACATTTTTTCGATGTCGATTTTCATGCGCATATCGCGGAGCTGGCGAAAGTAGAAATCGTGTCCGTGGCCGTCGCTGGTCCAGCCGAGAAAAATATCGCTGGCGGACTGCAGAAGCCGCTGGCCGGTGACCACGCGCTCGCCCTGATTCGCATACCGGCTTCTGCCCGCGTATGGCGCGAGCACCGATTCGTGCGCTTCCTTGAATTGCAGGATCAGAGGGTCGCGCGGCCCGGCGATCAGCAACGCAACCGCGCAGCGCGTGCCCACGCTGCCTACACCGACAACCTTGCGGGCCACATCCACCAGTTCGTAGCGATCGAGAAGCGTGCGGCGCTCCTCGGGCAGCGTGTCGCGATACCTCTGAAACATGCGCCGCACTCGCTTTCCGACGGCGAGGTCGCGAGGATGATAAATGAGGGAGCGCCGGTCGACGATGCGGGGCCGCCCGTGCCGTATGCACGCAATTTTGGGGAACTCATGTTCGGAAGTGTCGGCGGCCGCCACGGCTTCCATCTTCTCCCAACGCTTCCGGGCGGCCGGAGTCTTCGCGCGTTCCACGAACAGGGCGGCATTCAGATGCGAGTACCATACGTCCAGCGCGGTCATCTCCTCGTACTCGCGCATGCGCTCCCGGTAGCAGCCGAGGGCGGTGAGCACCGCTCGGGAACAGTAGCGTTCGGAAAAACCCGCCTCGCGCATGGCCAGGATGATGCTCGCTCCCAGCCGCTTGACGTCCCATTCCCAGGGCGCCGGAAGCGTCTCGTCGAAATCGTTGATATCGAAAACGAGCTGGCGCTCGGGAGTGCCGAAACCCCCGAAATTGGCGACGTGGCAATCGCCGCAAGCCTGCACGCGGATGCCGGTGGCGGGGGTATGGGAGAGATCGGCGGCCATCACTACCGCGGCGCCGCGGAAGAACGCAAAGGGCGAGGCGCGCATCCGGGAATAGCGAATCGGCAGCAACTCCGGCAAGCGACCGCGATCCGCTTCTTTTAGAAGTGCAACGGGATCGGCGCGATCCTTCGGCGCCGCCCATTGCGCGTGCGCCGACCGTGGAACTTTCTCGCGCAGCCGTTTGCCGGCAGCCTGCCGCGCCTCGATGGGATTTTCGCGAAGTTTTTCCAAAACCGCCCTCGATTCAACAGGCACGATTCTAGTTCTTCTGCTTCCGCCCCGTCAGAAAATTTGAGTCTTGAAGTGGGATTCACGGCGCGAAAAAAGAAGAGGGCCGCGCGAACGCGGCCCTCTTTGAAATGCGGTACAGCTTTCCCTTGATCCCTAGAACACGTACTTCAGCGCGAATTGAATCAGCCGCGGATTCACCGACGCGCTCGTAATTTGCCCGAAGGTCGACTTGGAATCGTCCGTAACCGACGGGTTGCTGAACTGCGGATGGTTGAACGCGTTGAAGAATTCCGTCCGAAACACCAGCGTGGCGTCCTCGTGGATTCCTCCCACTTTCGTCACCTTTTGAATAGTCGCGTCGAAGTTAAACTGGCCGGGGCCCAGAATAATGCCGTACCCCGCGTTCCCGTAACCGGTGCCGCCCGTTCCGGCGGTTGTGACTCCAACATTCGGTATGGTTCCAAACGCGCCCTTGTTGAAATAACCCGGGCCGCCCAGAACCGTGCCGCCCAATCGCTGCAGAACGTTGCCGGGTGTTGGAACGTTGGCGTTCCCCATTCCTGCGGCAAACTCAGCTGTCGAAATTACCGACGCCGCCCCGCTATATCCGTAGATCGCGCCGCCCCGCGTGTCTGTAACCGTGAGCGCGGTGCCGTCCTGCACGACCGTCACGCCCGAGAGGTTCCATCCGCTGGTGAGCTTGTCCATCCAGCCATCGTGTTTGCCAAACGGCAAATCATAGCTGTAATTCACAGTGAATCGCTGCGGATGGATGAAGGGCGTCAGGCCGTATTGCAGCGGCAGGTCGGGGTCGTTGAAGTTGATGAAGCTGGTTGTCGTGACGCCGCGGCTGTAGGCGTAGGCGGCCGTCAGTGTGAGGCCGTTGGAAAGCTGCTTGCGTACGGTGGCCTGCAGGCTGTTGTATTTGCTGTCCGAAATAGCCTGATCGTCGCCCAAACCGGCCGGCGCAAATCCCAGGTACGGTACGCGGAGCGATGCGTTGGATGTCGTGTTGGTGTTGATGCCGTTGACGGGAGCCGCCGCGCTCGCGAGCAGGGACTCGTTGATCTGATGCTCAAGCACCGCGTTCACCGTATTGTCGGGTGCCTGATGAATGCTGCGGGTTCCCACGTAGCCCAGCTCCACCACCCAGCGCGGAGCGAACTCGTATTGCGCGTTCAGATTCCACTCGTAGGTCAGAGGAGTGGGGTAAACGGGAGCGGTGAGAACAACGTTCAGGTTCGAAGTTGTCGTAGCGCTCGCCCAGCGCGGCGTCCACCCGAGTGCGGCGGGCGCGTAAGGCTGGGAAAAGCTGGAGAAATAGTTCGCAGCGCCGGACTGCTGGTAGGGCACGGCATACGGAATCGACGTCTGGGTGCTCTTGTTGTACGTCGTCACACCCACGCGATCGTAGAAAAAGCCCCCGCCCGCCCGTACCACGAACTTGTCGGTCGGCAGAGGCTTCCACGCGAGACCTACGCGCGGGGAATAGTTCTTGATGGAAGGGCTGTTCTGCGTGGCGATCTTCTGATTGTTCTGGAATAGTCCGCCCACCGGAGGTGTCGGGAAAGCGGCAAAGTTGAAGTTGGAAGGAACCACAAATCCGGCCAGAGTTCCGGTAGCAGGCGTGGTGCCCAGCGTACCCCCCAGAGATGCCGGCGTATTGACCGTGGTGATGAGGTTGGGCCAGACGTTGGTGAGCAATCCGTGGCTGTCGGAAACCAGCCCGTCGTACTCCCAGCGCAGCCCAAGGTTCAGCGTCAGGTTGCTGAGCACCTTGTAATCGTCCTGCACAAACGCATCGGCTGCCGCGATTCGGTAGGCGTGATTGACGCCACCAGGCGGCGTGGCCGAAACGATCGATCCCGAGCTGGAAATATTGCTGGTGGAAGTGCCGTTCGTCGTCCCGGCCACTTGACTCGCGAGGCAGGCGCCGGTGGCAGCCGTGGTGAGGGTCGCGGTGGTGCCGCTGCCCGGCGTGCAGCCGGGAAGGCCCAGCAGGAAGTCCTGGAAGGTCTGGAATGTCAAGGCGCCGATCGCCACTCCCTTGTACTGCCAGTTCTCCTGGTCGCGCTCGAACTCGAAGCCGGCGCGAACGGTGTGCTTTCCGTGCGACCAGGAAATCTGATCCGAACCTTCCACGGAGGTGTCCCACATCAGGGTCGCCAGGTTTCCCCGGCCGCCAAACGCAAACAGCCCGCTCACCGTGACGCTGTCCAGCGTGTTCACCGACGGAACCAGGGGCGTAATTCCCACTTGCGTGTCCGTGAGCGGCACCCCGTTCTGTGGCCCCACGACGTTCCGCTGCATGGAGATTCGCGCTTCGTTTACCAGGTTGGGGGAAAGGCTCGACGTAAGCTTCAGCACGGCGTACTGCGTCATGAACCAGATCTGCGCCGGGTTGCCGGGCAGGCACTGGCTGATCGTCGATCCCGTGGCGGAGCAATCCATCGTCGCGTTTGTGCGGTCTCCGCTATAAGACCAGCGGCCCGACAAGGTGTTGGCACTGTTGAGCACGTAATCGACGTTGCCAATGGCCTGGTGTTCTTTGTACGTCGCCGGAAGGCTGAAGGTCACGTTCTGATTGGCTCCCGTGGAAGAACCCGGAATAAAGTACGTCCCATCGGGGTTCTTCACCCGCAGAAGATTCAGAGCCACCGGACTGATATTCGAACCGTTGCAAGCCACCTGCGTGCCGCCGTTGGAGGTCTTGCCGCCGCAGAACGCCGCTCCCAGCGCAGTCTGGAATGCGGCCGTGGTGCGGTCCCCGATCGGTATGCCCACCAGGGTTGGGGTGGAATAACCTGCGGGTGAAATCCCGTTCTTCTGTTGGGTCTCCTGATACGACACGAAGAAGAACAGCTTGTCCTTCTTCACCGGGCCGCCGAATACCCCGCCGAACTGGTTCTGATTGAGCACCTGCCGTCCGTTTTCCGCCACGCCCCCAACCGCCGGACTGATCTTGCGGAAAAAGTCGTTGGCGTTGAGCTCGGTGTTGCGGAAAAACTCGAAGGCCGTGCCATGGAACTGGTTCGTGCCGGACTTCGTCACCACGTTCACATTGGCGCCGGGCTTGCGGCCATAGCCGGCGTCGAACATCGAGGTCTGTATTTTGAATTCCTCGATCGCGTCCGGATTCACGATCCCGATCCCGGGATTCGCGCCGCCATCCGCGGTGTTGCCGTTGGTCGTAAAATTCACTATGGACGCTCCGTCCATCGAATAGTTGTTCTGCGCGACGGTCGCGCCGTTCACGGCGATATCCTGCGATCCACGGCCCAGGTTGGCGGCGTTGAACACGCTGGCATTGGCGCCGGCGGCGAGTCCCAACAGGTTCGTATAGTTCCGCGAAGTCAAAGGCATGGCCGTCATGGTTTGAGAGCTCACCACGTTGCCCACCGTGGAACTCGCGGTCTGCACCGCTTCGGTTTCCGCGCGAACTTCCACTTGCTGGGTCTGCGCGCCCACCTGAAGGGTTTGATCCAGAACGGCGGTCTCGGTAACAACAACAGTGACCGACGGTACTTCCAAGCTGTTGAAACCGGCGGCCTCGAACTTCAGGCTGTAATTTCCCGGAGGCAGCAATCCAACCTTGTACGTGCCATCGCCGCTGGTCGTCGTGGTGCGCACCTGCGCGGTGCCGATGCTGGTCACGGTGACTGTCGCATTCGGCACCACCGCGCCGGAAGAATCCCGCAGCGTACCGGTCAACGCGCCCGTCGCAGCCGTCTGGCTGAAGAGGGACGGCGCAAACATCAGCGAGCAAAAGATCACGGCAAAGCAGGTCACAACGAAGAGACGAACCGGCCCGCGCTTGAAAGCGTATTCAGACATGGAAACCCCCAATATGTGCAATTTTTACTTAATCCAGGTGCCCACTTGCTTGCCGTGCAGACCAACTAGTGAGGTCTAAAGCACCGGAACATGCAAATACACCACCCTTTTCAGTGCTAGGTTTATAGTCCAGTTCCTAGAAACAAGCAACGGGTTTTTCCATCGTGACGCGCGCGTTAAGTGCCTCGAAGTAAAAGACAAAGCTCCCCACAGCTCACTTTGCGAGCGGACTGGGCCTCATCTGGAAATGGACGGCTTCCGACCTCGCCCCCTTCCCTCCTTCCTGATGCCAGGGGGTACGCGCCTCGTTCCGCAGCTGGCCGCCATGAAGGAAAATATACGTTGTCTCAAACCCCAAAGAGGGGCTGTACGAAACTCGTCCCCGCTCGCCATTCCTTGCACAATATGATCGGCCACTCTTGGCCCCCATGTGATGGGGTGCGAAGTCACTAAAACAGCCTTCCGGCCACCGTAGCCCCTCTCTGCTCGGTCTGTACAATTGCGTTTAGACGCCTTTCGATATTTTGCAGGCAGCAGGCAACTGCAATATAGACATGGGACAAGGTGAATATGCACGTCAGCCCATCGCGGGAAGCCTCAGCCCCTTGCTGGTGGCGAAGGACGTCTCGTCTCGTGGCAGTCGAAGTCGATGCTCGACTTGCATGCGAAGAACGACAAACCGGGAGGGGAAGCCCGCTCCGCAATCGGCCCGGCAGCATGTTCTCGCGAAGTTCCGGCTTTCAAAGGTTTCATCGCAACCCGGGGAAGGTGCCAAACACTGCGAGAAGGCTCCAATTGCACAACGCGGACTCGTCAGATCAGTTGGCCGCCTGCTGACCGGCTCGACGCATCAAAAGCCCGCGAAGCCCCAGCAGCACCAGCCGCGGCTGGCTCAAACAGAGACGCCACACGATTTTCCACGCCTCGTCGCGGGAATAGGCGCCCAGCGATTCCTTTGCAGGTTCGTTCAGCAGATCGACCAGGCGGCTGTAATCGGATTGCTGAAAGTCGTGAAGCGTCCGACGGAGAAAAAGGTGCAGATCGAGCTCCCTGCGCAGCGTTCGCAATTCGCGGCTTGCCCCGCCGCTTAAAATGGCTTGCACAACGCCCAAAGCGCCGCGCAAGCCCGTGACGATTCCTCCCACCGTCGAAACCTTCACCTGGCCCGCGGCGTCCCCGACAAGGTAGACGGAGCCCTCGCCAACCGCGCGCCTCACAGGCACCCAGCGGGAATACACGGGGATGCGCGCGCCCTGAAACTCAATCGGATCGAATTTGCGCTTTTCGAGAAACGCTTCGAGGCAACCAGATAAAGGTACCCGACGAAAACCGCTCCCGAGCAGATCGCAAGCTGCCGGTCGTATTTATAAAGGAATACCATCCCCGCGACGGCCAGCAGCACAATGGGCGTCCAGCTGAAGAGCCCGTGGTCCGCCGAAAAGCACACGCGCAGCAGTGCGGGAGAATTCCAGGCCCAGCTCTCGCGATATCCAAAATTAAAAAAGCTTCCGTAGATAATTTTCTTCGCCACCAAAGTCGGCGCAAAAGCGATCAGCGCGCTCGCCGCGAATACCGCATTCTTTCCCAGCAACGCCTTGAAATCTCCCTCGCGCGAAATCTTGGCGCCCGCGGCTCCAACACCAAGCGATTCCAGTAACGGCAGCGCGAGCAGCACAACATTCAGGTAGTAAACGTCCATCGCCAGCCCGAAGAGTATCCCAAGCAACGCCCACTGCGGCCATGTGCGCGAACCCCGCGTGCGCAACCAGTACCAGAAAAAAAGCGCCACGGTAAACGCCGACGGAGCATGAGACCACGAAGGGTTCAAAGTCATGTAAACGGGAAGCGAGCTCCCCAGCCAGATGCCCAGCGTAGCGAGGAAGGCCCAGTGTTCCGGAACGTATGCCCGCGCCATCCGAAATCCAATCAACAGCGCGAGAAATCCATACAGCGCGGTTTCGACTGCCATCGCGGTCCGGTAAGGCGCGGAGTAGCCATCCGAGGGAATTTTTCCTCCCGCGCGGTCGTACAGAAGCACGCCCCCATGCGCCACAATCAGAAGCGGCGCCCACAGGATCGCCGGGCCAATCGAAAAGTGATTGTCCAGCTTTCCCGTAGCCGTCCTCTCTTCCGGCCGGATGCGGCCTTCCGCATCCACTCGGCCCATCCGGAAGCTGGCATTCGCCCGCAGCCAGTCCTGCGTGAAATCCAGCCGGTGTTCGATCAGAAGAGATCGCGCAAACGCGTAATATCCCACGCCGTCCCCGCGGACCCACGGATTGATCAGCGGCAGCGTTAGCACGAATAATGAAACAAGAATTTTGTCGTATTTCGTGAATCCCGTCACGGCGCCGTCTCGCGGCTGCCTCACGGCTTCACTTGGGCGGCCGCCGGAATCCCGCCTGGCGGGGCATCCGCGGGCTGAGTCGTTTCCTTGCGTAGAATGGCGATCAGTGAAAGCGGCGGCAGCGGGAGCACGGGTTCGAGAATCCGGAATACCGGCGTCAGAAAATTGAGCATCCGGATTTGCCCCAGGTCGAAGGTCCTCTTCCGCAGCACGCTTCCGTTCAGCCACCATCCCAGCACGCCGGCCTTGTTGAATTTCAGCACGCGCTCCACGTGAAATCCGGATTGCTCCGCCGCGGTCACCAGCCCCGGTTCCGTGTATCGCCGCATATGGCCCAGAACGGCGTCCAGCGTCCCGTAGAGTTTCGGCCCGCACGGCACCAGAATAATGGCCCGGCCGCCCTCTTCAAGACTTTGCAGGATGTTTTGCAGAGCCAGCACGTCCTCTTCGATGTGCTCCACCACGTTCAGGCACACCACCGTGTCGAAGGATTGTCCCTTGGGAAACGATTCCGGCTCCGTGGCGTTTGTGTACGCCACACGCATGTAGGGCCTCGCCGCGCGCAGCGTAACCAGATAATTCAAATAATTCGGATTCACATCGGTCGCCCAATAGATCGCGCGGGGCATCAGGTGTACAGACATATTCCCAGTCCCCGCCCCAATCTCCAGGACGCGATCGCCGATATAAGGCCGGATTACATCCGCCATCCAACCCGTAAACCGCGGCGCGCGGTTCAATCGTCCGAGTATTTCCCCGCCGAATTCGTCTTCGTTATAAATGCGGTCGGATACCGCATAGCGCGCGATGGCCCATAACGCGCGCGCTCCATCCTTCCAGCCGATCTTCTTGCCTTCCAAGTAGGTTCGTCCCGAATAGCTGATCGGCACCTCGAAGATGCGGCTTCCTCTTTTCGCGAGCTTGATGGCCAGTTCAGGTTCCACGTCGAATGTGGAGCTTTCGAGAGGAATGCTTTTCAGCAGATCCGCGCGAACCATTTTGTAACAGGTTTCCATGTCCGTCAGATTCAGGTCGCAGACAAGGTCGCAAAGAAACGTCAGCAGCTTGTTTCCCATCGCGTGGCGGAAGAACAGCGTGCGTTTGTAACCTCCCGACATAAAGCGAGAGCCGAAAACCGCATCGGCATCCTCGAAAAGAAATACCTCCACCATTTTCGGAAGGTCGGCCGGATGATACTCAAGGTCGGCATCATGGATTACCACCAGCTCCGTATCCACGCGTCCCAATCCCGTGCGGATCGCGGCTCCCTTTCCGCTGTTCTTTTCATGGCGCAGCCAGATCCACGACATTTTTGCGTCAGGCTGCCCCGCTTCCAGGGATGTCCGGAATCGCTCGATAGCAGCGGCGGTTCCATCCGAAGACCCGTCGTCCACAACGATCACTTTGATCGCATCCAGTAGCGGGCACTCCCCGAGAACGCGCAGCCTCTCCAGGCTCGCCTCGATCAGATACTGTTCGTTGTATGCCGGCACGATGACGGAGAGTGTTGTTGCCATCCGTTTCTTGCGGGGGTTGTCAAAGTCCAAGCGAGCGGTCTCCGCAACGTCTTGCGCGGACCGAATCTTGCCTATGGAACGGCCTGTTGGTGTGGTGTTCATGCTCTATCCAGAAAATCTCTCAATCGCACTCGACGACTGCATTCGGCAATATCGCCCGGTCCTTCAGCTCAACTCTGGCCAGCAGTGCTGCTGCTCCGATCCCCGCCAGTACCGCGAGCAGCGGATCGATAAACGGCATCCGGTACCGCGTATTCATATTAAACGGCAGGTGCATCGCCGTTACCAGCGTTACATACAGCAAAAAAATCTGTGCCACCTGCGCGTTTCGGGCTCGCAACTGGAACCAGCCAAAAAGCGCCATCCCCAGTATGGCCCAGTAGACGAACACTCCCGCGGACCGCGCGATGCGATCCCGCAAAGTAAACGATCCGGTCCAAAGCAGTTGGTCAGTGCTCAGCCAGAAATAAGAGAGCTTCTTCATTTCAATCGGAATAAGCCCCCATCCCATTCTGCGCCAGACCCTCTTCGTAGCCGCCCAGCACTCCCGATCCAGCACCGGTTCCGCAGCCAGTGCGAGCCGGCTCGGGTCATTCGTCTCAATATCGACGGGTGGCACCCAGCCCACCTCCGCGCGCAACTTCTCCGCATCTCCCGGCAAAGCCCGCGCTTGCGGCACCACGACCCCTTGCAGCGCGTCCATTCCGGAGTGCGTCGAAAATAAGGCCGCCCCGTGGAACACCGTAATATTACGGATCACCCACGGTGAAATTACGATCAGAGGAACGATAATCGCGGCCAGAGCGCTTCGCCATCTGGGCAATCCGTCTCTCACGAGAAATACTACGCAAAGGACCACCACGCCGAGCAGCGCCATGTTGAACCGCGTGAGCGCTCCCAATCCCACGACGCACCCCAGGCCGAGCAATACATTCCAGCGCGGCTGCAGCACATACTCCGCGATCAGGTAGAGGAAAATCGCTGCAAATAGCGTGGCGGGAGCTTCCGTCAAAATCTCGCCGTTCATATCCGCAAGCGTGGGGGCGAATAACCCAAACAAAAGCGCGAACTTCCCTGCCGCGTCGCCAAAGAGCCGCCGGGCCAGAAACGCGCAAAGGAACACCACCGCGAGCCCTTCCAGAAACTGCAGCCAGCGCACGGCCATTAGGGCGTGAACGCCAAAAACCTTCAGGAAAGAAGCGAGCAGGAGGGGATACACCGGTGCTCTGAGCGCCGTCGGCATCCCCGCGTAGGCGTACCCTTTCCCTTCGATAAGGTTTCGAGCCAGCAGCAGATACGTCGCCGTGTCGCCACCGCCTCCCCAGGGAGTTCTGGCGGCATTGCCCGGCAGGGCAGCAACCAGCACGCGCAGCAGAAGTCCGGCGGACACCGCTCCCGCGAAAAGATAGGAATGTTCTCCAGTAGTTCGATTTTTGGCGCGAGGAATTCCTATAAGAGGAGCTTGGCTTTCGCCGGGCGGGCCTTGCATAGTTCGCTGTTCGGTAGACGTCTTTGCCTCTAGAGCGCAGGCTTCAGCGGCTCTTCTTCCGCCGCTGCGGGCGGCGCTGCGGGCACTGCCGGAAATTTCGCGTGCTTGCCGGAGTCCTCACCGTATCCGTATCCATACGCATACGGATAGTATCGATACGAATAGTAATAATCCGGAGCGCTCGCATCCACCGCGTTCAGCACGACGCCCAGAAGCCGGCACTTGACCGCGGCGAGAAGGCTGCGCGTCCGGGTAAAAGCTTCCTTGGGCGTCGCGCCGCTGCGGACCACCAGCAGCACTCCATCGGTAAGGGCGGACAAAATCACCGCATCGGTAGCCGCCATCACCGGCGGCGAGTCAATCACGATGAACTTGAAGCGGCGCCGGAGTTCCGCGATAGCCTCGCGCATCCGGTGCGAAGAGAGCAAATCAGCCGGGCTCGGCGGCACGGGGCCCGTCGTCAGGGCGGAGAGATTATTGATCGTCGGATGGGGCGCGATGGCTTCGTCAAGGGTGGCAACGCCCGCAAGATAGGAACTCAGGCCGCCCACTTCCTTTCCGCCGGTCAGGTTCAACGCGCGGCGGACGCCGGGTTTTCGCAGGTCGGAATCCACCAATAGCGTACGGTCGCCCAGTTGCGCCAGGGTCACGCTCAGGTTCACCGCCGCCGTCGTCTTTCCTTCGCGAGGCAAAGCGCTAGTCACCAGGATCACCTGGGGAGGGTGATCGGCCTGCGAAAGCAACAGCGAGGTGCGCAACGCGCGAAAAGCCTCCGAAATCTGCGACTTCGGCTGGATGTAGGACAGCATCTCCACACGCGGACCTGTAGGACTCGGAGCCTCCGGTTGCCGCCCCAGCCGCGCGAGCCTCCCCTGGTAGCCGTTCAACCCTGGCTGCGACGGCACGACCGCCAGCGATGGCAGCCCGGTCAGCGCTTCCACGTCATCGGGAGACTTGATCGTGTTGTCCAGATACTCGCGGAATATTGCGAGGCCTATGCCGCCCACGATACCCACCAGAAATCCAAGAAAGATGTTGCGGGATTTCTGCGGACGCGACGGGCTGGTGGGCGCAAGCGCTGGGTCAACCACTCGAATGTTGCTCGATCGCAACCCCGCAGTGATGCGCGCCTCTTTCAGCCTTTGCAGCAACCCGTCATAGAGTTGTTTGTTCGCATCGGCATCATGCTGGAGGATGTGGTATTGCACCAGCTACTCTGCCTGGCCGTTGGCCTCGGCCTTTTGCTTGTCGAGGGCCTCTTGCAGCAATTGCACATGGCTCTGGGCCGTGGCGTAATCCTGCCGGATGCTGTCCAGCATCGTCCTGCGGCTTGCAGCGAGGCTGGCTTCCACTTCCTTCTGTTGAGCCGCCAGCCGCTGAACCTTCGGGAAGTTGGGGCCATACTGATTCTCGGCGTCGGCATACTGCGCGTCCAGGTCGGACTTCCGGCGCAGAATATCCTGAATCACGGGATTCTCGCGGACGGCTGGAAGCGCGTCGACGTTCCCGGAAACCGCCATCCGGTAGAGGGCCTCTTTCTCCGACCGCGCCGTCTGGGCATCGGTCACCGCCCTGCTCAAATCGGCCAATTTTTGCGTGGTGATGTCCTGCTTTTCGTCGATTTGCCAGATCTGGTTCTCGCGCTCGTAGGCGATGCGCGCGTCTTCTGAGTTTTGCACCTTTACGCGCAACTCTTCGAGCTCGGACGAAAGCCACGTGGACGCCTGCGTCGTCGCGTCATACTTGCTTCTGAAATTCTGCTCGATGTAATTCTGCAGGTGAGCATTCACAATCTGCGCGGTCAGCTTCGGATCGGCGCCTTCGAAAGTCACTTCCACCAGCTGGCTGTTCGGCACGCGCCGCACTCGAAGCCTGCCGAGAAAAGCGCTCAGGATCGCGGGCCGCGGGCTCGCGGATTCTCCGGGAGCGGCCGCAATCTTTGCATCGGGCGCGCCGCCGAATTCTGGGTACCTGCCCAGATCGAGCGACTTGATGGTCTGAAACGCCAGCGTTTCGCTCTGGAGAATCTCCACCTGGGTGGCGATGTAATTCTCCATGTCCATGTATTCGTCGTACGAATTTCCGCCCTGGAAGGGCAGGTTGTTCTGCGATTCCCGGTCCACCTCCACGCGCGCCGACGCTTCGTAGACCGGCTTCATCTTGAAAGACGCGATCGTCACCGCCGTCACAACCGTGAGGAGAAACGTGAGAATCAGCCACTGGTGCTTCCGGAGAATGAGGATGTAATCGAGCAGGTGCGCTTCGTGCGGCACCTGGTCCCACGGAAGCACGGAGGGCGCGGGCAATACGGCAAGAGGCTCCGCCGGCTTGCGGTCGCGAATCGCTAATCTCGATACATCTTCCATCAGGTCACGATCCTCAAAATACCCAATTCGTTTATTGGAGCAATCCGGGGGTTCTTAATTCGATCGGTACACCGCAACACCCGTTCCGATTCCTATGGCCGCCTCACCCGTCCGCGCGAGGACCTTCCTGCTGGCGCTGTCCGGCACGTAAAGGATATCGTTGGCCTTCATCGCCACATCGCTCGCTTTGCGATTCTCGATCTGCTTGATGTGTACCGGGATACTGTCGCGTTGCCCGGTCGCCGAGTTATTCCGCATGATCACGGCGTCATTCGCTTTGGCAAAACCCGTCAGCCCGTGGGCCAGCGCAATCGCCTTGAGCACCGTGATCTGCTCGCCATGAGCCTGCAGTACGTATCCCCCCGGTTGCGCTATGCCTGCTCCCATCACATAGACGACTCCGGCCTGCGGCACGCTCACCACATCCCCGCCATATACCTGGATGTTGAACGCCGGATTGCCGGACTCGAGCAAGTCCTGCAATCGGATCGTAATGGTTTGTTCGTTCGACGCCGGCGCCAACTCGGTGGCACTGGCGGGTTTTACCGCGGGCGATTCGGATTCGGTCCGTGCCTTCCGCGTGACCAAAATCACGCTGCCCGCATTGTCGGCCACGCCTCCGGCCTGAGCCAGCAATTCGAGCAAGGTGGTCGGACGGAGTACCTGGTAAACGATCGGATGCCCCACCGC
>Ga0302324_100008547_pt1 | contig 21566 bp, 16 predicted proteins | sample Palsa_T0_1_FD_201949 | JGI IMG/M metagenome (GOLD analysis project Ga0302324, IMG submission 201949) | Peat permafrost microbial communities from Stordalen Mire near Abisko, Sweden - Palsa_T0_1 | ecosystem: Environmental > Terrestrial > Soil > Palsa > Peat permafrost | place: Sweden: Abisko...
TTATAGGTAAGGTCACTAAGAACACGATGAAACGCACCAAGGACACGACGAATACAGTTCGACAAAAAGTCGTTCTTAGTGGGTCGTTAGGATTAATTTCTGCCTTCCCCGCAGAGTCTCCGTTTCGGGACTCTGCGGAGACCGAGTTTTCGATTAGTCCTACTGGTCAAGTTGGAACTAACTTTGAAAAAATTATAGGCAAGGTCATTAAGAACCTATGAATGCACTAAGGACACGACGAACACAGTTCGACAAACGGTGTATCGTTCTCAGTGGGTTCGCTAGGATTAATTTCAAAATGGACCTGTCGGTAAATTCATGAAGTACTTTAAATTCAAAGCGCTTTTACAAAAAGATTCCTGGGTTACACCGGCATACGTAGGAATTGACAACGCCGGAGTAATCTCCTACGTATCGGAAATGCCTCCGGAAAATGCAGTGGCTCTGGAAGATGTTCAGGGTCTTGCTTTGCCTGGATTTCAGAATGCGCATTCGCATGCCTTCCAGTATGCGATGGCCGGATTGGCTGAAAATCACCCTACCGGAATGGACGATGATTTTTGGACATGGCGGGAGGAAATGTACCGGTGTGCTTTAGCGGTTGATCCTGAACAATTAGAAGGCATTGCGGCCATGCTTTATGCCGAAATGCTTCGGCACGGATTTACCCATGTCGCCGAGTTTCATTATTTGCATCATGATAAGGATGGGAAACCTTATGCCCATCTGTCTGAAATGGGAGAACGCCTCCTGAGTGCAGCCTCGACCTCGGGAATTAAAATTACGCTCATCCCCGTATTTTATCAGAAGGGGGGATTCGGACTCGATCCACAACCCCGGCAGCACCGGTTTATTTCCAAAACCATAGACGATTATTTTAAACTTTTAGAAGCCTCAAAACGCTCGGTTCAGAACTTTAAAGATGCCCGTTTGGGGTTCAGCGTTCATTCCTTACGGGGTGTGGATCTAAAGGATGTCATCCAAACCTTCCTGCAGGGACCCAGGGACTTACCTTTTCATTTGCACGCTGCCGAACAAAAGAAAGAAGTGAGTGATTGTCTTGCTTTTTGCGGTAAAAGGCCCGTTCAATGGCTCCTTGAAAATCTTCCGGTAAGTGATCGTTTTAATGTCGTTCACGCCACTCATCTGGATGATCGTGAACTGAAAAGTCTCGCCGAATCGGGAGCCAATGTTATACTTTGCCCTTCTACCGAGGGAAATTTGGGAGATGGAATCTTCAGGATGCAGGACTATTGCAAGCTCGATGGACACTGGTCTGTGGGCACCGATAGTCATATTGGATTAAATCCGCTGGAAGAATTCAGAATGATCGACTACCGTCAGCGGTTGATCACCCACCGGCGCAATACCTTTGGGGGAGACGCGGCAGGGTATATGATCGGTGAAGAGGTGGAACGCGGCCGGCTGGCGATGGGAATACCTTTAAAGAATTATTTTTCCCCTGGGCAGCCGCTGGATGCCGTCGTCTATAACGCAGATTCACCCTTGTTGAACGATACCGCTGACAATAAGTGGTTATCTACCTTGGTTTATGCTGCGGATTCCTGTTCGATTCAAGGTACGCTGGTCAACGGTCAATGGATTGTAAAAAAAGAACATCACATTCGATCCAAGCCGATCGCTGATCAGTTTGGAAGGGCCATTCGTGCATTAGCCAACCGTAAAGAATTTTAACCTATTCAATTATATTAGCACACGAGCTGCCTGAAAATTTTAAAAAGAGTAATCATGAAAAAATACATTTTCCTTTTCCTGGTATTGACTTCCTGGTCGTTGAAAGCCCAGGATAAAAAAGAAGTTTCCAAGGAGGTCGCAAAAGAATCTTTCAGTGTCCCCGATCCTCCCCTTTCGCAGACAAAACATCAGTTGAACCTGAATGGTCAGGTCATCAACTATACGGCGACAACGGGGTATCTCCTCCTGCGGGAAGAAAATGGAAAACCGAAAGGCAAATTCTTTTTTGTAGCCTACACGAAGGACGGGGTTACTGATCCCGCTACGCGTCCCGTAACCTTCGCGTTCAATGGAGGCCCGGGTTCGGCCTCGGTATGGCTGCACATGGGCGCCCTCGGTCCGAAACGTATTGAAATGACTGACTTTGGTGCCGCCACCAAGCCTCCCTACAAAGTGGTCGACAATGAGTATTCCTGGCTTGACCTTACTGACTTAGTGTTTATTGATCCCGTGATGACCGGGTACAGTCGCCCTGCTGAAGGGTTTGAGAAAAAAGAGTTCAATGGCTTTGTAGAAGATATTGAGACGGTAGGAGGATTTATTTATCTCTATACGTCCCGCTACGAACGGTGGAACTCACCAAAATTCCTGGCCGGCGAAAGTTACGGAACGACCCGTGCAGCGGGGCTCTCAGGTCATTTGCAGGACCGGTATGGCATGTATCTGAATGGCATAGTCCTGATCTCTTCTATTCTAAACTTTGAAACGGCCGAGTTTGACCGGGGAAATGAGTTGCCCTTTGTGTTATTCTTACCCACCTATTCGGCGATGGCCTGGTACCACAAAAAGCTGGCCCCTGAATTTGCCGACTTGAAAAGTTTGTTAAAGGAAGTTGAAATTTTTGCCTTGGGCGAATATAACAACGCGCTGATGAAAGGGGATAAACTCTCTCCCGATGAGCGAAAGGGAATCGTAGACAAACTATCCCGGTACACCGGTCTTTCAAAGGACTATCTCGAAAAAACAAATTTACGAATTCAGGATTCCAGGTTCACAAAAGAACTTTTACGCAGCGAGGGAAAAACAGTGGGCCGTTTGGATGGCCGGTTCACCGGGTTTGACTATGACGATGCAGGTCAGTCCGCCGAGTTTGATCCCAGCTACAATGCCGGAATTTATGGTCCGTTTACCATGGCTGTTCACGATCACATTCGCCGGACGCTGAACTATGAAAATGATATCCCTTACGAAATCCTGACCGGGCGGGCTCATCCCTGGAGTTTTGCCAACGTGCAGAACCAATACCTCAACGTGGCTGAAACTTTGCGCAACGCGATGACCAAAAACAAAGACCTCAAAGTGTTGATCTGCAACGGGTATTACGACATGGCTACGCCGTATTTTGCTACTGACTACACCATAAACCACATGTTCCTCGATTCAAGTCTACGCGGAAACATAACCAGCAAATTTTACGAAGCCGGCCACATGGTTTATATCCACAAGCCATCACTGATTCAGTTGAAGAAAGACATAACAGAATTCTATCAGAATACCTTGAAGAAATAGCTTCCGTCAACTGCATTCTTTCAAACTCCCCAGCGCTTAGCAAAAAAAATCGTCGTGGCCTTTGTTATTTCTTGGTGATCGTCGTGACCTGAATTTCGCATTTCTTTTAGCGAGGTTGTCTTATTTTAATTTCTCATCAAACAACTTCAAAATCCGTTTGTATTCATCGGTCCAGCTGCTGGGCTCAACAAAGCCATGATCTTCCATGGGATAAACAGCCAGCTCCCAATTGTCTTTTCCTAACTCAATCAATCGCTGAGTAAGTCGCACGGCATCCTGAAAATGAACATTGGTATCCATCATGCCATGACAAATCAATAATGAACCTTTCAGCCCTTGTGCATAGTAGATTGGAGAACTCTTAGCATAAGCAATACTGTCGGTGTAGGGTTCATTAAGTATGCTGGCCGTATACGGGTGATTATAATGAGCCCAATCGGTAACGGGACGTAGCGCGGCGCCTGCGGCAAAAACATCGGGGGTAGTAAACATGGCCATCAAGGTAATGAAACCACCATACGAGCCTCCGTAGATCCCTATTCGTTTCGGATCGATGTTGTATTTCTCCACCAACCATTTTGCGCCATCCACTTCGTCGGTAAGATCTTTGCCTCCCATAAACCGATAAATCCCTGCACGCCAATCGCGTCCATATCCGGCGCTTGCCCGGTAGTCCATATCAAGGACCGTGTATCCTTTGTCCGCCAGCAAATTGTTGAACATGTATTCCCTGAAATAACTACTCCACCAGCGGTGTGCATTTTGTAGGTAACCAGCACCATGTACAAAGATGACTGCGGCACCGGTAGGTTTTGCCGGCCGGTACAACCGGGTATACACGTCGGCACCGTCGCGGGCCTTAAACGTAAGTACTTCGGGATCGCGCCACGGATACGATTTGAATTCTTCTGAAAGCGAGTTTGTAATCTGTTGAGCTTTCGCACCCGGCTTATTTTCCTGAACATAAAGCTCCCAGGGCTTGTTACTATAGGAATACCGGATCGCAATCCATTTTTCATCCGGAGATAAGGCTATGTCATTGGCACCGGTCATCGACGTAATCTTCTCCGCCTTACCTCCGGTTACCGGTAATTTATAAAACTGCTTTTCACCCGGATGAACTTCGTTGGTCACTATGTAAAAAGCTTTTTTATCATTCGAAAGCATCACGGATTGCACTTCGTATTTACCGGACGTCAAGGCCATTTTCTTTCCGGTGGTCACGTCCAGCAAATAGACGTGGGCGTAGCCCGACTCCTCGGATTGAAACCAAATTGTTTTGTTGTCCCCAAGCCAGCCCACGTTCAGGTTTCCGAAGAAAAAACCGGTTCCCGGATTTCCCAGCCATGCTTCATCGTGCTGGCGATCTAGCAATTTCAATTTTTGAGTGCCGGGATCAAGAGTCATTATCCATCTGTCTTTATTATCCAATGAACGCACGAGCACAATATTGTTTTTCCCATCCTCGGACCAGATAGGCCCATAAATAGTCACCGGACGTTGTTCTGTTTTTTTGTCCTTCTTGTTTTCTTTTTCGGTTTTGACCGGATAATCTTTTTTAAACTCCGGAGTGTCCTCAATGCCGGAAATATTATCGGTTTTAACTTGAAGCACGGTGTCCCTGGTCAGGTCATACACAAAAAATTCCGATGTATTTTGCGGTGCACCCACTTTTGTTCGGGATGAAATATCTTCGGTAAACCCCGACTCGGTCACATAACTCGGTACGATCGCGTTTTTGGAGGTTGCACTTTTGACAAGCCGGTACGTGATAAAGTTCCTGTCCGGACTCATTTGAATATTGTCTGCATTTTTTTCATCGAGATAAATTTCCTTTGGCCGCCTGGGTCTGTCTGCTTTCTGGATTTTATCGGATAATTTTTTATTCGCATTCCGTTTTTTAAGTACGTCGAAATACGCGAGTTGATCGGCTTTGAGCCATTTTTCCTGATCACTCATTTTGGCGTCCGCTTTCCGGGTTCCCTTTTTGAAATCCGTAAGCTGAGTGATAGTCCCCGAATAGCCATCCCAGCTATACAAATTCATTGCGGCCGTGAAAAATATTTTCTTCTCATCCGAAGAGAAAGAAGCATTGTACTCGCGTTCGACGGTGTTCGTGATCTGGATCAACCGGCCGCTGGTTAAGTCCAACAAAAAGACATCGCCATTCTTCTCGAAGAGTTTTTTATTCCGGGCTCGATTGAACGTGCCATACGGAGAGGGTAATTCCCTCCGGATTTGAGGATCAACTTTTTTCGGCATTTTGTCCGCGAGCGTGACGGAGTACAAAGAATCTCCCGGATTCCCGTCCGGGTTCCAGTTAAAATATAACATTTTGCTATCGGAAGACCAATATGGATTCGATGGCGACACCCCCATCCATTTTGCATCGCGCATGATTTTCTCAACGGTAAGAGGAGCAAGTTGTTGGGCATGCAGGCCTGGACAAATCAGGAGCATCAGCAATATTCGCTTCATAGGTAAAGCTTTAGAGGCCAAAATTTATGGAAAATCGGACGATGCAAAAGGAGTATGTGATGAGTGGTGTTCTCTCCCGCGCCCCTGGTGAAATCAGATTCCTCGACGGGTAAAATCTCAGTTCCTCTCTTCTTTCAACAAGTCGGAAAAAAAGCTGTTAATAACCGAAAGGATCAAGCTAAAGGCCAACGCCCACCAAAACCCATCTACTTGAAATCCCGGAACGAAATACGCCACGATCAGGATAATGATCGCATTAATTGCCAACAAAAAAAGCCCGAGCGTAAATATCGTAAGCGGAATAGTGAAAATGATCAGAATGGGTTTCACAATCAAATTGGCCAGGGACAAAACGGCCGCCACTAATAGCGCATAGCCGTAATTGGTAACGTGTACGCCGGGCAACAGGTAAGCGGTCAGTAAGACAGCCAGCCCAGACAGCAAGAATCGGATTATCGAGTTCATGATACCGTGTATTTTAACATTCCGGCCAGGTCCATTAGGGAAACGAAAGCCGCTCGTTTAAAATTATAAGAATCTCCGCACTTACAAAAAATTTCAGCGTAATTTCGTCTTCCTCATGTACGCCATTGTTGATATTGAAACCACGGGCGGGTACGCCGAAAACCACCGGGTTACTGAAATTGCGATCTACCATCACGATGGGACGCGCATCACTGACGCGTTTCAAACCTTAATCAATCCCGGGAAACGAATACCTTATTTTATTACGGGACTAACCGGTATTGACTCGGAAATGGTAAAAGACGCTCCCGCATTTGAAGATGTGGCCCAGGAAGTACATGGTTGGCTCAAGGATCGTGTGTTTGTTGCTCACAACGCCCATTTCGATTACAGTTTTCTGAAAAAAGAATTTGAGGATGCAGGGGTATCCTGGAGTACGAAAAAACTATGCACGGTCAGATTGAGCCGGAAGATCATTCCGGGCCTTGAATCCTATAGCTTGGGCAGATTGGCCGAAAGCCTGGGAATCCGGATTCTTAACCGTCATCGGGCAGGCGGCGATGCGGAAGCTACGGCCCGAATTTTTGATGTTTTGCTGAAGCGGGATAATTCGGGGGTCATCGCAAAAGCATTGAAACGCAATTCCGGAGAGACCATTTTACCGCCCAATCTGCCGAAAGAAGAATTTGATAAACTGGCTGCCCAACCGGGCGTATATTATTTTCATGATGCCCGTGGGCAAGTGATTTATGTAGGCAAGGCCATTAATATCAAAAAAAGAATTGCAGGTCATTTTACCGGAGAAGCGCGCGAATGGAACCGGTCTAACATTCGAAATGAAATTCACCACATCAGTTTTGAACTTACGGGAAACGAGTTGATTGCGTTGATTCTCGAGTCTCAGGAAATCAGGAGGCTTTGGCCAAAGTACAATCTGGCGCAGAAATATAAAGTTGAAGAATGGGGCATTTACGACTACGAAGATCGCAACGGGTGCCTTCGGTTTTGCGTTAATGTCGTCGGTCGAGCAGCAAAGCCGCTGATCACGTTTAGTTCAAAGGGCGATGCCTGGAATTTTATGTGGGGGAAAGTAAAAGAATTTGACTTATGCCCAAAATTGAGCGGCCTCCAAATTGCTAAGGGACCTTGTTTCAGTTACTCCTCCGGAATCTGCCACGGCGCCTGCAGTGGAGTGGAGCCTGTCGAAAAATACAACCAACGCGCACAGGAAGCAGTGGACTCATTTTTCAATGCGGCCAGTTCGGCGGCCATCATCGGCCAGGGCAGAAAAGCGGAAGAACGTTCCCTTGTTTTGGTAGAAAAAGGAAATTTTCTTGGCTTTGGATTCATTGACAAAAATGAAAACCTGGTAGATCTGGAGGCGGCCAAAAACTATATCAAACCCTGCAAGGACAACAGGGTAGTTCAGAATCTGGTCAATTCGCATTTACTCAACCCGCGGGGTGACGAAGTTGTGGAGTTTTGATTTCACAACTAATCCCGAACAGGATAGGCGCCTTTTTAAGAAACCAAAAAATTGGAATGCCCGTAGAAGTTGACAGGTCGTTTATAATAATTATTATTGCGTTTTAATCGCTGAATTATGGCATTTGCAGGCATTTCGGAATTGCACCAGGAACATCAAAAGAAAATCAGTCAGGTTTTCAATGAAGTAGCCAAAGTGGTGGTTGGACAGCAGTATATGGTGAACCGTTTGTTGGCCGGCTTGTTTACAAACGGACACATTTTGTTGGAAGGCGTACCTGGATTGGCGAAGACCCTGACGATCAGCACACTTGCTCAAGTGCTGCACCTCGATTTTCAACGGATTCAATTCACACCCGATTTGCTGCCTTCCGACCTCATCGGAACCATGATTTACAACCAGCGGGAAGGGAAATTTGAAGTGAAGAAAGGCCCCATTTTCGCCAATATTATTTTGGCGGATGAGATTAATCGTTCTCCGGCCAAAGTCCAATCCGCACTATTGGAGTCTATGCAGGAAAAGCAAGTGACGATTGGGGAAACGACTTTTAAACTTGACCGGCCTTTTCTCGTGCTTGCTACCCAAAACCCGGTCGATCAGGAGGGAACGTATCCCTTGCCCGAAGCACAGGTTGACCGGTTCATGATGAAAGTGTTTGTCGATTATCCCACCAAAGATCAGGAGCTGGAAATCATGCGCCGCATTTCCAATATGCAATTCGATTATCAGGTAAACACCATACTTACCAAAGAAGATATTTTCGGAATTCGTCAAGGAGTAAACAAAGTAAAAATATCCGAATCGCTTGAAAAATACATCATCGAATTAGTTTCGGCTACCCGGAAGCCCAAAGAATATAAGCTGGATCATGAAGCACAATATATCCAGTTCGGTGCTTCTCCACGAGCCAGTATCAATCTCAATCTTGCCGCCAAAGCAATTGCTTATTTTGATGGACGCGATTATGTGCTTCCGGAAGACATTAAAGAAGTAGCCCTTGATGTAATGAACCACCGGATCCTGCTCAACTACGAAGCCGAAGCCGATAATGTAAAGACGGCGGACATCATTAAAGTTATCCTTACTAAAGTGCCCATTAACAAATAGACAGGGCATAATATTTCCTTTACAATTCCTTAATGCAGCCCATGACGGCAGTGTCTGCGCAAAATTTTCTCAATCCATTATCGCTTAAAAAACGAAGGGTAATACAAACCTCAGTATTTTAATTAGATAATACCGGATTCATATTTCAGTAACATTGAGAACCTACTTTTGGCGCAATGTATGCCAAATGAACGGTGCTAATTTAATTCAAAAGAACGTCCGATTCTCTTTGTCCTGCTTTCAACTAAAGCCTGTTTCTTCTTTTTCTTTTTAACCAAACCACTTCTCCTATGACAACACACAAACTCACCAGAATCTGCTTTTTTTTCTTAGTTGTTTTTATGCCCTTCCTTTCCAAAGCCCAGTTGGGTGCCGGACTCCAGAAGGGGGGACTATATTCTTATCTCCAGCCGGACAGTTCGACGTATATCCGGTTTAACATGGTCGCCCAAACCTGGCTGCGGTACAATCAAAATAATCCGGGATCGACAGTGACCGGAACAGGATTGCCAGCGAATGGCGAGCTGCAGAACAATACAACGGATGTCGGGATACGAAGGATCCGGCTCATCATGAGTGGACAAATAAGCCCTCGTGTTTATTTCTTTGTACAATTTGGTCAAAATAGCTGGAACGGTCTGTCGGCCCGGAAAGCAGGTTCATTTTTTCATGATGTCACGGGAGAATATGCCTTCATTAAGAAAAAATTAAGTATTGGCGCAGGATTGAATGGATGGGATGGTCCCGGGCGATTTGCCAACTCCTCCGTGAGTTCAATTCTGGGACTGGATCCTCCTCAATTCCAGGAAACAACCAATGATATCAATGACCAGTTGGTGCGGAACCTGGGCATTTATGCCAAAGGTAAACTCGGGAAACTGGATTACCGTGTTGCCCTCAACAAACCCATGCTGGTTCAGAATGCTTCTACTACGCCGGCGGCACTTGGACCCGCCTCCAGCTACTCCTACAAGCTTCCGCTTGCGTCCACTACAGGATACTTTATGTATCAGTTCTGGGACCAGGAGTCAAATTCGAACGCTGCCACGGTGGGAAGTTATTTAGGAGCGAAGAACATATTTAATATCGGCGCGGGCTATAAATATCAAGCTAAAGCCATGTGGAGTAGAGCTACAGCTACATCCGATACGCTTTACCATCAAATGTCTCTGGTTGCAATTGACGTATTTTTTGAAAAGCGTCTTTCCGAAAAACGCAATGCACTGACTCTTTATGGTGGATTCTTCCATTATGATTTCGGAAAAAAATATTTACGGATAGAGAACCCAATGAATACGACCAACGGAATAAGAACGGGTCTCGGAACCCTGGGCGGCACTGGAAACGGCTATCCTGGGATTGGGACGGGTAATATTCTGTACGGGCAGGCAGCCTATAAATTCAAGGACGGTATGCTCGGAGAGGCCGGAACCTTGCAGTTTTACGTTGAAGGACAAGATGCTTACTATGATGCGTTAAACGCTCCCATGGTGTTAGTCGACGCAGGGGTCAATTGGCTGATTCACGGGAATAACAGTAAGTTCACATTCAACTACCAGGACAGACCTATTTTCAGTTCAACCACAGAAAAAGTCATTTCACACAGAGGTTGTTTTGTACTTCAATACCAGGTTGCTTTCTAGTTCTTACGAATTCAAACGAAATAAAAAATCCCCTGGTGTTCATCCGGGGATTTTTTATTGGGAGTGGTTCAAACATAATGGTTCAAACATAAAATAGGTGATCGTACTCCCCACATGATCTCAAATGGAATGAATTTAGTGTCTGTTTTTACGATCGACTAATATGATCCTGAGGTCTTGACCATTTTTTATTTCATCGGAAGCAACATTCAGAATGGTATGTCCGGGAGTAATTTTGCCAAATACCTCTACCTCATCGCCTTGCAATTCACCTTTCTGCACATCGACCCAAACCGCTTTGTTTTGCTTCTCAATTCTAATCAGAAAGCAATGCTCCATATTGGTAACGACTGCAGATTGAGGGACTACGACAGTAGGTTCTTTTCGCTGAATCGGAATAATTGCTTTTGCAAACATACCGGGTAATAGTTGATTTGATTTATTATCAATCGGTGTTGCAAAGTCATTAAACAAGTCGTTGATAATGATGATAATAATAAAGCGATGATAAAGCCAAAATATTTTCAGCTAACGATCGGAGTAAAATGTCTTTTTCTCAAACTTGTAAACCTCGGGCATATCCTCATCGCTGTTCATCGAAACTTTAAGATCTTTGATAAGTCCGTTACCAATATCGTAAACCCATCCGTGCACAATCGGACCTCCCCGCTTTTGCCAGGCATTTTGTATGATTGAAGTCTTGCCTAAGTTATACACTTGCTCTACGATATTAAGTTCAACAAACCTGCCTTGTCTTGCTTTCAAATCAGCAATGGCTTCCAGTTCATCCTGGTGCGCGCGGTACACGTCTTTGATGTGCCGAATCCAATTATCGATCAATCCAATTTGCTTGTTTCCCATCGCGGCCAATACACCGCCGCATCCGTAATGACCACACACCACCACATGCTTTACTTCTAAAACATTAACTGCGTAATCGAGTACACTCAACATGCTCATATCCGTATGAACAACCATGTTGGCGATGTTGCGATGGACAAATACTTCCCCGGGGGCTGTACCTGTAATTTCATTCGCCGGCACCCGACTGTCTGAGCACCCGATCCATAAGAATTCCGGTCTCTGCGTGTTACTAAGGCGATTGAAGAAATCTTTGTCTTCTTTATTCTTTTGCGCTACCCAAGCTTTGTTTTGCAAAAGCAACTGTTCATACAATTTAAGCTCGTCTTTCATGATTTTAATATTACAATGAAATTTTCTTTAAGTCAACTTGAATATTTTTAGCTTCACTTTCTTTCATAAAATCGTCAACAGGCCAACGCCAACCGAAAACGAGCCCACTAAGTGCCAATTGCAAATCCGCCGGAAGTTCACGATTGCTACGGCGTATGCCAAGCAAGCCGTAGACGGCCCGGCAACAAAGGCGATGCCTTCCCCTGCCACTAGCGCGCGTTTGCAACGCGTGCTTTAATTACTTATTCTAAGACATGTCTGAGCAGGACAAATTTTGGGTTGTAACACTTTCCATTGTCGGCTGGGTGGATTTATTTACGAGATGGAAACTAAAACATATTGTAGTCGAATCCCTTTTAAGACATTGCTAAAAAAGAAGCGATAGTGATTGGAACTTGATATAATAGAATGAACCGGCACTGGGATCAAATGCTCGAAACGGCGAAAGTTGCATTTGGCGTTCACAAGAATAGACTAAATGGGCACGCGTTGCAAACGCGCGCCCACTAAGGCAAGGGATGGAGATGAGAGTCCGTTGTTTAGATTGACGTTGACGGAGTAAATTCTTTGGCTCCGCAAAGCTTTAGAATAGGTACAATTGCCACTTTCTTACTGCATGTAAGCAAAGGAGTATGGCATTTTTGTCAATCCGCTTTTTTTATTCTGCCGTCCACTAAAATAATTTTGAGGTTTTCCCCATTCTTTATTTCATCAGAAGCAACATTCAAAATAGTATCTCCTTGAGCAATCTTGCCAAAGACCTCTACATTTTCTCCTTGCAATTCCCCTTTCTTTACATCAACCCAATAGGCTTTGTTTTGATTTTCAATTCTGATCACAAAGCAATGTTCCATGTTGGTAACGACTGCAGATTGAGGGACAACGATAGTGGGTTCTTTTCGTTGAATCGGAATAATAGCTTTAGCAAACATACCGGGAAGTAGTTGATTTGATTTATTGTCAATCTCGATTTCAACAATCTCGGATCGTGTTTGCGGCTTTAAACTTTTTTCTAACCGGGTGATCTTTCCCTTAAATTTCTTATCGGGAAAACTTTCTACTGTAAACTCAACGTAGTCGCCGATTCTGATTTCAGCCAAATGTTTTTCAGGCACGGCAATGTGTAGGCGCAACTTATCCTCACTCTTCAGTTGGAAAATGGGCATTGTCGTTTTGCCTTCAGGTCCGACAAAGTCTCCCGGAGCGGCATGCCGTTCCGTGATGAGGCCATCCATGGGTGAAGTGACCCTTAAATAACTGACTAAGCTTTTTACCGACTCATATTTTGCTTTCGCAGCCAGATACAAAAGACTATCGGAGATGACAGAAGTTCTCCCTAGATCGATATCGTACGGTGAAACAGCGCCCGGTGTTTGATTGGTTTGACGAAGACGCGTGAATTTACCTTTTGTGTTCAAGTAGATCGCTTCCCTGGATTTGGATTCGGAGAAAGCGGCAATTAATTGGCTCGTCAGTTCAGGTGCTTCCAATTCAACCAACAGTTGATCTTTTGAAACCTTGTCCCCGATATCCACTAAAACGTGCGTTATATATCCGTTTACTTTGGCGAAAATTCCTGTTTCAAAGTATCCCTGCAACTCTCCGGGTAATATCAGTTGACTGGTCACCTCTTTACGTTCCACTAAAGAAACTTCGTACGTGATCTCGTTTTCCTCTTTATCAGTTGAATGACTGCATGAAGTACCCATCAGCAGAGCCGGCAGGAAAAGCAGAAGAAGTTGAGAAGCTCGTTTTATTTTCATAACGATAAGTTGATAGTCAATTTATTATTTATGGGTTGGTTTATCGAAAAACTCGCTCAACGGGTCGTCCGGGTGCAGGGAAACTGATTTCAGGGATGACTTGGTTTGTACTGCCGTGAATACCAATGGAAGGATCAGTAATGCTGCAAAAGTTGAGGCAATCAATCCACCGATCACAGCTCTTCCCAAAGGAGCGGTTTGCTCTCCGCTTTCACTCAGGCCGCTGGCCATTGGCAACATCCCCATCACCATAGCGATTGAGGTCATCAAAATCGGACGTAACCGGACTGATCCTGCCACCCGGGCTGCTTTCGAGGCATCGTGATATTCAAGACGAAGCGTTTCGGCATTGGTGACCAATAGTAATGCATTGGCAACGGAAACACCCACCGACATAATGATGCCCATGTACGACTGGAGGTTGAGCGTACAACCGGTTACTAACAAAAGCAGCATCGAGCCTGCAAGTACGGCGGGGATAGTCACCAGCACAACAAACGCAACTTTGAATGATTGGTAATTCGCCGAAAGTAAAAGGAATATCACGGTGATGGCCAACAGAAGACCGGACTGCAAACTGCTGAGTGTCTCCTCCAATAGTTTCACCAACCCACGCAATTCTATTATCATTCCCGGGGGAGGGGCGCCCGCTTCTTTAATAGCCTCTCTGACTGCTGCTGCTGCTCTCCCCAGGTCTTTTTTATAAATGTTTGCAGAGACAGTCACAATTCTGCGAGGCCCGATTCGGTCATATTCGCCGGGGGCCGTGGACTGAGTAATGGACGCAAGGTCTTCCAGAGTAGGCGTCGTTTGCCCTTTCACCAGGGGTATCCTGGCAATATCTTTTACTGAGCTCATTTGGTATTCCGGCACCTGAACCTGCACCTGATAAGCAAAAGCATTTTTCTTGTCCAACCACAGATTTTTGGCCGTAAAGCGACTGGACGACGTGGCAGCCACTAATGAATTTGCAACCTGCTCCGGCGATAAATTAAACTGGGCAACCCGTTCCCGGTCAATTTTTATGTTTATTGTCGGGTACTCCAGGGGCTGATTGATCCGGATATCCCGTAAAAAACTTATCTTCTCCAATTTTGATTTCACCTTTTTAGCAAAGTCTTCTCCTTGTTTAATGTCTTTGCTGGCAACGAGTACTTCAATGGGCGTGTTGGCTCCCTGACTCATGATCTTGTCAGTGAGTTCAATGGGTTCAAAGGAAAGAGCGATGTCCGGCAGAAGTTTAGCTGCCTTTTTCCTGATCTGGTCTTTGAGCTCATCCAACGAGGAGACTTTATACTCTTCATCGAGGTTTACCTGAAGGACAGCTTCTTCCGGGCCGCTGTTAAAAATGTACAGTGCGTTAGTCCCGTAACTGGAGGGCGTCATCCCTACAAAGGCCGAAGTAATTTCAAGATTGTCGGGTCCTACAATGTCTTTGATGATGGAGATGGTTTTTAAAACGGCATCTTCGGTTCTTTCAATGCGGAGTCCTGGTTTTCCCACCAAACGAAGTTGAAATTGGCGGCTATGATCAAGAATGGGTAAAAGATCCTTGCCGATAACCACAAAGCAAATGGCCAGAGTGCCAAAAGCCACAATGAGATAAATAGCAATCGCCATTTTCCGGACGGCCATCAACCGGTCGAGGAGTTTGAGGTAGTGCAACTTGAATTTCTCAAAGCCACCGGTTTTTTCCGGGTGCTTCTTTTCTATGTTTTCGTAAACTGGTTCCCGGTCTGCGTTTAAATCATTTTCTATTTCCAATTTATGCCCAATGGAAGCAGTATGCCCTTTGATCCACCAGTTGGAGATTACCGGTACGAAAGTCTGTGATAACAAATAAGAAGCGATCATTGAAAAACCTACAGCCAATGACAGCGGAAGGAATATCCCTCTTGGAACACCTTTCATTAAGAATGCAGGCGCAAATACTGACAAAATGCAAAACAGGATCAACAGTTTGGGAAAAGCAATTTCACGACAGGCATCCCAGATGGCCCGGGCTTTGGTCTTGCCCATATCCAGGTGCTGATGAATATTCTCAATTGTTACTGTGGCTTCATCCACTAAAACACCCACCGCGAGCGCCAGGCCGCTCAGGGTCATGATGTTAATCGTTTGGCCGGTTAGCTTAAGTAAAAAGATGGCCGCCATAATCGCAACGGGGATCGTACAAATGACGACCAATGAACTCCGGATATCCCCCAGAAATAACAGAACCATTAATCCGGTCAGTAGCGCACCGATCACTCCTTCCGTAGCGAGGCTCTTGACCGAATTGATTACATACACGGACTGATCAAACTCATAGGTAATCTTGACATAATCCGGGAGAAGGGCTTGCATCTCGGGGAGCTTCGCTTTCAGCGCGCCTACAACGCTCATAGTAGAAGCATCAGCCGTTTTTGTCACCGGAATGTAAACGGAACGCTTTCCGTTGACCAGGGCATACCCAACGGTTACGTCGGCGGCGTCCTCCACAATGGCAACATCCCGAAGAAAAATAGTCGGACCGGAACCTCGTTGAAGCGGAATATTTAAAAACCCTTCCACCTTATCGATTACGGTGTTGCTGGGCGTCATGTAATTGTAATCCCCGATGCGTACGTTCCCGGCCGGCGATATCTGATTGTTATCTACCACGGCCTGCACGATATCATCTGCGGTGAGCTTGTAACTTGCCAGCAGATCGGGATCTACTTTTACGACGATGGTCCTTTCATTGCCACCAAAAGGCGGTGGTGACGAAGCACCCGGTATTTGAGAAAACAGGGGACGTATGAGGGTAGATGCTAAATCCTGCATTTCGTTCAGCGTCGCTCTTTTACTGCTGAATACCAATTCGCCGACAGGCAAGCTGGAGGCATCAAAGCGAACTACCGTTGGCGGAACAGTTCCGGGAGGCAAATAACTCATGACCCGGTTCACCTGGTTGGCTACCTCCCCTGAAACCTGTGCCATGTTTACATCTTCATAAAATGTACACTTGACAAGGCATAACCCTTGCACATTCTTTACTTCAATGTCTTTTATTCCGGAAACATAGAGCAATTGGTTCTGGTAACGGGTTGCAATGAATCCTTCCATTTGCCCCGGATCCATTCCTCCGTACGGTTGGGCAATGTAAATAGTGGGGAGATTCAACTTTGGAAATATATCAACGGGAATAGAAAGCAGGGCGAGAAAGGAAAAAATGATCAGCCCGGCAACAAGGACGATGATCGTGATCGGGTTTCGTAGTGCAAAGGAGATCATGCCTAGTTGAAATTATTGGTGAAGATTCCAAAGTCTCCTGTCGAAGCGGCGAATTGCAGGATTGCCCTCCACACATTTCCCCGGGCAACCGATGCATCAACTTCAGCCCGATTGAGCAATGCAAATGTTTGAGTTAATTCAAGGATCGAACTCAACCCCGCGTCATACCGGGCTTTTGCCTGACCAAATGCATCTTGAGCGGCCTTCAATTGGATAGGGGTTTGCCGGGCTACTTCCAATGCAGCCTCATAGCGGAGACGTGCCTTTTCCAATTCACTCCCCACGATCAGATTCTCTTCATTGTATTTCTCTTCCGCAATTTTTGTGATTGAACGCTGCGCCTTTGCTTCGTTGCCGGTTTTGAAGATCGAAGTGATGTTCCAGACGGTGCTAAATCCAACCATGTAATCATAGGCCTGGAAGGGAACACCCGCACCAAACGATTTATTGTACGTGAAGTCTCCGTTAGCTTGCAGCGTATTGGAGATCCCGGATCCTCTTCCCCAACCGGCTGCCAGAAATGAGAGGGAGGGTAATTCACTCCGGCGGATGGACTTGATCTTTGCCTCGTTTAAATTCACTATACTTTTATAGAATACTAATCGTGGGTTGTTGCTGAAACTATTTGTTGTTTCAATTTGCTGAGGGGCTTGTTTTAAAAATAGGGTTGTGTCGAGCTTTAGTTCGCCGCGACCGATCAGCCCGATTAATTCCTCCAACTGAACATTTTGCTCCGTGGCCAGGCGTTGGGCCTCAAGCAGTAATAAAATAGCTTTGGAATATTCCGCATTCACCAGCGAGCTGTCAACCCCGGGCCTAAGTCCGGAGCGCGCATACGCCGTGGTTACATCTTTTAAAGACTTAACCCGGGCTACATTGGCTTTCTGACTCTTAACCATGTCATTCAACATCAGCGTCAGCAAATAGGCGTCTCCGACTTTGACCTGATGCTGAAAAATTTCATTTTGATAGTCTGCCTCTGCTACGGTCATCCCGGCCCTGGCCGTCTCTACTTCAGCTTTATACTTCCCAAAGCTGTAGAGTTTCCAATTGACCAGTCCGGTGGCAAAGCTGGTCCATACCGCATCGTTGGTGTAGCCATTCGCTTTAATGCCCCCGGAAATGGGAATAGCAAACCCTTCATTGGAGAAGAAAGTACCCCTGACCTGGTTTGATGTGGCATCTGTCACCTGGCCCTGAACTACGAAATTGGGCAGGTAGTTGTTTTGCATAGCCCTTAACTCGAAAGAGGCGGCCTCCTTTTCAGCTACCTTTCCCCGGATGGAAGGAAAGTTCTGCTTCGCCAGATCGATCGCGGCCCTCAGATCAATTATCTCTTCAGCTGGCTTTACTTGTCCCCGTACAAGCAGGGGAATGATCAAACATAGAAACACCGTAATCGTGCCAAACGCTTTACTTGCCATACTTCTTATCCAATGGTGAGCAAGTAAAGCACGAGGTATTAAGCCGGGATTAGTCTCACATTAAAATGAGATTAGAGCGTTACGTACTTTCGATAATATTTGCCGGCAGGGAGATTTCAACGGTCACTCCGGTACCCGGATTCTTTTTGATCCTGATTTCTCCTTTGTGAAGAGCAATTATTCGCCCGGTGAGGGCGAGACCCAGGCCAAAGCCGTCAATTCCCGAAGTATTTTTTCCCCGGAACAACGGATCCATAATGTGCTTAACATCTTCTGTTTCAATGCCGATACCCGAATCAATAACCCGGATCAGAATTCCGGCATGCGAAATGGGAGTCATGGAAATCTCAATTTTCTTTTGGGCAGAGTATTTCGAGGCGTTATCGATAATGTTAAAGAAAGCAGTCCGAAGCAGGTGCGTATTTCCACGCAATTCGATATAGCTATTTTTGGAAAACTTTTGCGCAATGTCCAGTGAAAATTCTTGTAAAGGGTTCTTTAATTTGAAAAAACTTATTGTGTCGATCAATAAATCGACAATGTTCACGTTCTGCATTTCCAATTTCCCCTGGGCAGACTCAATTTTTGCCAGTTGCAATAATCCATTGATCAGTCCCGCCGCGCGTTGCGATTCTTTAAGTGCCGCTTTCATACTGGTTTTCGCCAAACTGATTTCATCGTCGTAGTTGACAGAAGTTTCGAGTATTCCTGAAATTGCCGCCAACGGAGTTCGAAGTTCGTGCGAGGCATAGGAAATGAATGCCTTTTGCGAATCAACAAGCGCCTGTATTCTTTCCAGAACCTTATTGAACGAAAGCGTCACAATTCCGATTTCATCTTCGGGATTGCGGTACCGCAAACGATACCCCAGATTATCAGCCTGTATTGATTCAACCTGAGCCACCAGTTCATTGACCGGTTTTAAAACATTTCTCGCAAACAGATACGCCGACAGTCCGATGAGGATAAGGAAGAATATGTTTCCGACAATTAATATTATCCCCAGGTTTCTGATCTGGTCATACCCCACTTTATCAAATGCCGTAATGGCTATTATTTTAGTATGAGATACGGGTCCAAAACAAAACGCAAAACCTTCCTTGCTTTGCTGAGTTCCTTCCCGGATGTATTCAAAATAGAGCTCTTTTTTTTCCGATACGGATTCCAGGAATGGCTTGTCAAAAACAAAATCGTGAAGATCATTGATTGCAAAAACAATCTGGTAGTTTTCATCGAATACATATTCAGACTGCTCGGGAATGCTCGTGATAATTTTTTCCGCCACCCGGTCGTGCTGATCATAGATCTCCTTTGTAGCAAGGGCTTTGTTCCTGATCCGTTCCTGGAAGACCTGTTTACGTGAATTGGCGAAGGCGAAATAGATATACAATGAAAAAAGACAAAGCAAGAGTCCGGCTAATCCACTGAACCACAGGATTATCTTATACCGTATTAGCATGACTATCCTTCCTTAAGGGTGTATCCCATGCCTACTACCGTGTGCAATAACCTGGGAGTAAAGTCCTTGTCGATCTTCTTACGGAGATAATTAATGTAGACATCAATAACGTTGGTGGATGTGTCGAAATCCAGGTCCCATACTTTTTCGGCGATATCAATGCGGCTGACGACTCGTCCTTTATTGAGCATTAAATATTCAAGCAATGAAAATTCACGGGCGGTGAGTTCTATTCGCTTGCCGGCGCGTGTTACGATTTTTCCATGAGTTTCCATTTCGAGGTCGCCCACAACAATCTTTCGCTCCTGGTAACTAAGATTCCCTTTGCGCCGCACCAACGCCTTGACCCGAAGCAACAGCTCCTGAAATTCGAACGGCTTTACCAGGTAATCATCCGCGCCGGACTCAAAGCCAATTACTTTGTCATCAATGCTGTCCAATGCGGTTAAAAAAATGATGGGGATGTTGGCTTGCGTACTCTTGAACTGCTGGCATAAGTCATATCCGTTTATACCGGGCAGGTTTATATCCAGAATGGCCAGATCATACGCTTTTTTTTGAAATAAACTTCGCGCGACAATGCCATCGAAAGCAACATCAAGCAGGTATCCTTCGCTTTCAAAACCTTTCTTGATAAAGCTGGCGACACTTTTTTCATCCTCCACTAACAGCAATTGCATATTCTGAGAAGAAAGTAATACGGCGAAATTTACAAAGAATCGCAATCAAAGCCTGCCAGATTGGGGAGCACTCTCCGGTATCGCGACCTCAGAGCTTTTACCTGCAAATGCAAAACCCCGTGAAGGCACGGGGCTTGCTGTTTACAGGCACATCCTCCGGCATCAATCTATTTTACAATATCTCCCTGATCTTTAGTCCCGCTTTCAAGGCTGATCCTGCTACCGTTGGATTCAATTTGGCACATAAATTCTTGAAATAACCGATGAATTATCAATTCAAAAAAACCTCCCTTTCTTCAGCGGTTTCAGCCAGGTATTGCCCCGGGTTAGTAAGGATACATTGTTCTGCCATCCTGACTAATTTTTTCCATTCCTTATTCACCAGGTACCTTTTATGCACCAGCATTTCGAAGATAGGTTCCAATTGCCTTTTACAATTTGCCCTATATTTTTCTTCTTTATTTTCCAAATCACCCATATACAAAATGAACTTAAAGAACTTCCTTTCGGAACTTCCTAAGCATTGGCGTAGGAAATCTAATTGCAGGAGATTAAAATGAAATTAGAACCAGATTAAAATAATATAAGCCCGTTTAAATTGTTGAAGCAGCCCTTAGTACCGCTATTCGGGCTTCTTATGGACATTCCCTGAAATATACATTGAATAGGCTTCGGGCTTTTCGGGTGGGGCAATTTCAAACGAAACACCCATGTTTGAACTATTTGCGAATAAATAGATTAACCTGAACCGCGGCATACCGGCAATGATCTCACTGGTAAAGATTATTTCATTGTCATCCGGGAACACTACAGCGTAATTAATAACGTGGCCTTCATTGTCAAAATAAATCGCCTTGTCAGGAACTCCCGGTTGGCCAACGTAAATGATCATGAGATCATCGTGGAGTGTTGCAGGCTTATCTTTAGTAGCCGGATATTCGGAATGACTTCGTCGCACGATAATTGCCTTATCAAGATCAAATTTAAATGAAAAGGCGCCAACGCCCTGTCCTGGTTTACCTTCCCCTTCGCCTGCCCAACTGCCAATAAGCTTATTCCATTTATCCCAATTCTTAACCGATTTTTGTGAATAGGAATGCAACGACAAAATCAGCAAACCCAAAGAAATAAATATTTTTTTCATCCTTTATTTTTGGACTGGGTTGTTGTACCGAAAGAACAATGCAATTATAAGATGAAATAGTCAAAGACCCATCTTGCTGCTGCATCTATTTTAATGATTCAGGATATTTCAGGTGAAGCGATTCAAGATGATTTGTTAAGACCTTAGCTACGGCGAAGTTTCGATACCATCGCTTGTCGGCCGGTATGACATGCCATTTGGGAC
>Ga0302324_100008549_pt1 | contig 21563 bp, 13 predicted proteins | sample Palsa_T0_1_FD_201949 | JGI IMG/M metagenome (GOLD analysis project Ga0302324, IMG submission 201949) | Peat permafrost microbial communities from Stordalen Mire near Abisko, Sweden - Palsa_T0_1 | ecosystem: Environmental > Terrestrial > Soil > Palsa > Peat permafrost | place: Sweden: Abisko...
CATCGTCCGTAACGAATTCACTCACTTTTACAAGCCCCAAGTGCAACCAACTCCCTATTTATTCGTACTTGGCGGCGAGCGGAACCTTGACGATCAGCGGAACGGAGGGGCTCCCTCAATACTTCAATTACGGTTACGCCGGTTCCGATAACGCCCTTGGAATGAGGATCGCAAGATATCTTGAAGGGCTGAACAGCGCGGGACACTCGATCACCTGGCCCGCCTACCCCGGAGCAAGCGATCCCGGGACCTCCGGTTTCGCCGGGAAATATACAAAACGCCAAATCGACTCGATTACACAGCAAATCCTCGATATAATGGATAATGGATATTTCACAGACAATGGCAATTTGGAGACCTATCAAACCATAAGGAACGGTTTGCTGAGCAACCAACTGATCTGTGGCACAAGCAACGTCCCTCGCTTCACCGAAATCAAAATAACGTTCTCCACCATTGGGGTAACGGGCACTTTTGGTTCGCCTCCGACCGCCGGGATGATTCCCTACCTAACAATCTCCGCCTATTTTGAAGCGTATATCCCCCAACAATTTACGTCCGCGAACAGCCATGACGGTATTAATAATCGCGATATAAGCTGGGCTTTCGGCACTGGCGGAAACCCGGGTCAATGGCTGAATAATCAAGACGCCCCCATCTGGGCGTGCGGTCAAACAATAAACGGAACACAGGTCAGCATTTACAGCCCAGAACCCGCGGTAATTAACACGAGCGGATTTGCGACGGGGGGGGTGACGACTACGTCGGGGAGTCTTACGGAGGTCTCAGCGGTGAACGGGGGATCAGCGTTGAATTCGACGGTGGATGCCAATGGGAACCGCGGAACGGATTTTTGGCAGGATAATCTCCTGAACATTACCAGTCTTACAGACGGCTCGTCCGCGGGCTTTGATTTATTCGGAAACGACCCGAACCTCCCTGATCCGGACCCACGGGCGCTAACTTATCATCCGTATGCCGTCAGCGGGACTACGGCTTACCATGGCTACATTATGGGAACCGGAGTGACCCCGGCCACGGCTCCCCAATCAAACTATTCGGTGCTGGGCATGGTTACGATGGTAGGCACCTCGACGCCATGGCCTCCCGGCCAATATCATACTGTAAGCCTCTACCACAACACTACTGCCATCCCGGGTAGGATTAATGTGACAGGCCTTAAGATTTCAGGCGGTATTTCAATTTGGACACATACCGCGTCGGGAACTCAACCGTGGGATGTCGTTCCTCTTGACAGCCTTCATGGCCCTCCAAATCCTTCCCTGTATCCTCCCACGCCCGCGGCAATCCCTCCCGCTGTCCAGCATTACCCCCAGATCACAACCATGAATCCATACGGCGGGAACCTTTGCTGGGATGGCACCAATGCGGATCCGACCGCGAACCCCATAACGGATCCCACTTTCCTACAGCGGGTTCTAAGTGCGGTCATCCCGATCAGTGGGACGATTCCCGTGCAGGTTGGACATACCAACACCCTAACGGTCGATATGCAAGTCGCCGACCCCTTGGTCAATAAGTTCCCCGGCGACTGGGTGCCCTCCGCAACAGCAGGGACTATCTTTCCCGTCCCCGCTCCAGGCCCGACGGTCTCCTCCGGGGCGGCGGGGTCGGCAAACACGAACTTCCTGGCGACAAACGGCGGCGATCCCAGCGGATTCTGGTTTCCGCCGCAGTACATCAATATCCCCAAAGTCCAGCGTTTTCCCTCGACCGGTTATTTCCAGTATATCCGCACGGGGATGATGCCGGACCCCGCGACCGCCGCGAACCCTTCGGAAAGCGCTCAGAAGGGGACGCCGTTCCGGATGTTCAACTTTGCGCCTTCCAACAGCCAGAGCCAGCAGACCAGTGGAGGCACGAGCTATCCGGACTGGGCGATGCTCGATCTTTTCACCGTGCCGGCGGGTTTCCAGCCCGCCTATCAACTTGGCGCAGCGGTTCCGAGTCAAGTTTTGTTTACATGGGGCGGCGCGACATCCGGACGCATGAATCCCAACAGCGCATTGGTCTCGAGCACGAGCTCGCCGTTTTCCTTCGCGCGCACGGTTCCCTTGCAAGCACTCCTGAGAAACCTGCAAGTCTCCAATTCCTATGCGGGCGACGGGCTTACTCCCATTCTGTCGGGCACGCTGAATCAAAGTTCGATTGCGGCGGCAATCAACACTTATGTGGCCCTCTTGCAGGACGCGAACGGCAACTCGAGGCCGATGATGTTGCCTGGGGAAATCTGCAACGTTCCCACCGTTTCCCAATATACTTACACTGCGGGCGCCGCACTTTCCGTCTCGGGAACAGCTTCGCGCAACGACCTTGTGCGCGAAATCATTGGAAATCTTTCCACACGGAGCAACACATTCACGGTCTGGGCGGTGGGCCAGGTCATCAAGAAGATTTCTTCCAACACCCAGTATGACAGATACCAGGCGGGCGATGTCATCCTTGGCGAGAGCCGGATGAAGTTTCTGGTCGAGCGGTATGTTGACTACGGCGTGAACGCCGTTCCAGGCAATCCTTATAACGCGGGCTCCGATACCTTTGCCGGCACGGTGGACGACTATGTTGGTACGGGACCGGGCACCGGCAACTACTTCAGTCCCCCAATGACCTACCCGCTACAGTACAAATACCGCGTCGTATCCGCATCCCAGATTAGCGCCAAATAATTTAATGAACACGATAACGAATTCAACCGCCGCTGCTTTAAAAGCTCTTATGTTCGCTTTGCTGCTATCCATGCCGGCTGTGTTGCCGTCACACGCCCAGGCTCCGGAAACGAAGCTGCCCGCGGGGACAGACACGACGTGGCCGGGAGTGAAGTTGCAAGTTACAAAGCTCATCCGCATCGATGCGACTCATCTCCTGGCAGCAATCAATGTTGAGGCGGGACCTTCCGCGGGTCGCGTTTTCCTCGGAGATCCTCCCAAGGTGGCTCGCCCCCCGCCGAATGCTTCTCCGGAAGAACTCAGTTCCCCGAAATACCAGCCGACTCCCTATTCCCTCAAGCTGGCGAAGCTCTATGACGAAGGCACGAAGCAGGTGTTCAACGCGGCGGAAAACCTCCCGGATAACCCCCCTTCGGGTCCCAACGAAATCATCATGATTCTCTATCCCAACTGTGCACTCCAAATGGGCGTCCTCTTTCCCGTGCCGCCGCCGCCGCCGCCGTTGCCGGACGGAACAATCCCGCCCCAACTGGCTACCTTCCTGTTACCCAAGGCGAAGAAGGCCATAGAGCATGTGGTTCTGCCGCTGCCAACCGAGCAGGCGGCGCCCGGTACAAGCGGTTCGCCGGTCCCGGCGCGGTAGACAGCCCAGGGAACCGCTGATTAATTTTACACGAGGAGTTTTTCATCCACAGATTCACGCAGATTTCCGCAGATTTTAGATGAAACCTCCCGGTCTTCACAGATCAACGGCGAACCCCGCTTCCAGAATCTGCGTCAATCTGTGTTAGACTAATCTGCGGATTAACTCAGCGAAATATGCGGGCTTGGCGCAAATCAGCGGCACACCAGGAAGCGTCAAGTATTACGTGAGCCAATTGCCCGCTTATATCCAGTCGGGAACACAGATTTACTCGACCATTGTCCCTCTGCAAAATATAATGAACTGATTCTCCCCCTTATGTCTTCTTCCGCCAGCCCCGTCTCGCCGCGCCGCTCCGGGACTCCCCCTGGATCCGCCATCGTCGTCACCTTGCTCTTCCTCGCCGTCATCACGGTGCTGGTTGTCGGAATGTTTAGCGTGATGCAGCCGGAGCAAATTTCGGCCAATGACAGTTTCGGAAACGTGCGAGCCACGGCTCTTTGCCAGATGGCGGCGGACCAGGCGGTCGCCCTCATCCGGGGAGCGACCACCACGGCGGAAGCCGCGGCGAATCCCCCGGGAGCGAACGGTGGCGAATTTTGGGCGTCGCAGCCGGGCCGGATCACAGTATTTTTCAACAGCACTGGACTGGTGGACACCGCGAACAGCGTGAATCTCTATTCCACCAGCAATGTTAGCCCGACCGACGCCAGCACCGTCGATCTGAATCAACCATTGTTTTCCGGAAGCTACCCGATCGCGTCGCCCAACTCCACCACCCCCCTCCCCAGCGGCACTGCCATGAACATGTACGCGCAATGGAACTATGTCTTGCAGGACTCGACCGTGGCGGCATCCGCCTCAAACCAGGTCATCGGGCGCTATGCCTTCTGGGTTGACGATGAACTGGCGAAGATCAACGTGAATACCGCCGATGGCACCCTAAAGAGCGGGACATCCAGCGTCTCCACGGGGACAAGCAGCTTTGGGTTCGGCACTCCCACGGAGGTGGACCTTCAGGCCCTGATGACCGGCGGCAGCACCGCCATCTCGGGCTCCACGGCTCAGTTGATTTCCACCCGGTCCGGAGCGAATCCCTACACTTCGGGGGCCGCTCGCCCCTTCAACGACCCGAGCGAAATCCTCCAGGCAACTGGGGCCTCCACGTTGTATTCGGACAATAACTTCAACCTCACCGCCTACAACCGCGCGCCCGAGATGAACATCTTCGGCGAACCGAAGATATTCATCATGCCCACGGCATACGGTCCGTCGCAAAACGCCGCGGCATCGCAGTACCTGGCCAACCTGATGCTTGGAGCTTATGATTTCAACGGCACGCTTCCTCTTTACTGGAATACCCACAGCCTGAGTTACACAAATACCTATGTATCTGGATCTACTCCCCTGGCTTCCACCGGAACGACCGCCGCTATGGTGCTCGCCCAGCCCATCTCTCAAATCTACCCATCGTCCGGAACGAATTCACTCACTTTTACAAGCCCCAAGTGCAACCAACTCCCTATTTATTCGTACTTGGCGGCGAGCGGAACCTTGACGATCAGCGGAACGGCGGGGCTCCCTCAATACTTCAATTACGGTTACGCCGGTTCCGACAACGCCCTTGGAATGAGGATCGCAAATTATCTTGAAGGGCTGAACAGCGCGGGAAAGTCGATCACCTGGCCCGCCTACCCCGGAGCAAGCGATCCCGGGACCTCCGGTTTCGCCGGGAAATATACAAAACGCCAAATCGACTCGATTACACAGCAAATCCTCGATACAATGGATAGTGGATATTTCGCAGACAATGGCAGTTTGGAGACCTATTTTACCTACAGGAACGGCTTCCTGAGCAACCAACTGATCTGTGGCGCAAGCAACGTCCCTCGCTTCAACGAGATCGAGATTACGTTCAAGACAACGGTGGGAACGACCATAGTCAGTGGGACCACCTATACGTATCCTTATTTGAATATGTCCATCTATCTTGAAGCGTATCTCCCCCTGCAATACACGTCCGCAAACTCTCATGATGGCGGCCCTATCATTAACGGTACTTATAGTGGCATCCGCGATATAGGCTGGTCTTTCGGCACCGGCGGCAACCAGGGTTCATGGCTGAATTATCAAGACACCCCCGTCTGGGAGTACGAGCAAACAGTAACAAATAGCAACGGAACGTACGTTACAGGGGTAGAACCCGCCGTAATCCAATCGACCGGATTCGCGAAGGGGGCGGGGGGAGGGCAATCCGCGACGGGCGGGGGATCACCGTTGAACCCGACAGGGACGGATTTTTGGCAGGATAGTTTGCTGAACATTACCAGTGTTACAGACGGCACCTCCGCGGGCTTTGATTTATTCGGAAACGACCCGGCGCTTCCGGATCCCGACCCGCGGGCGGTAACTTATCATCCGTATAACATCGAGACCAACGCGAATTCGGCTTACTTTAACAAGATTATGGGAACGGGAGGAGGAGCGATATCGGGCACTACCATCGCGATTCCCTACTCAAACGACCCGGTGATGGGTATGCCTATGATGGTAGGCACCGCAACGCCATGGTCTCCCGGCCAATATCATACTGTAATGACCTACCACTACAACTCTGCGGTGTACATCCCGGGGAGAATTGGTGTGGCAGGCCCCCTTAAGGTTTCAGGCGGCATTGCCATTTGGACACATAACTCGTCGGGCTCTGGACCGTGGGATGTTGTTCCTCTTGACTGCCTTCATGGCCCTATAAACCCTCCCGCGTATGCTGCCACGAACGAACCAGTCAATACTCAACCCCAGATTTACCCCGACATCCAAAGTGTTAATCCATACGACAACGGGAACCTTTGCTATAATGGCACCAATGCGGATCCCACCGCGAACCCCATAACGAATCCCACTTTCCTACAGCAGGTTCTAAGCGCGGTCATTCCCATCAATGCGACGGTTCCCGTGCCGGGACAAGTCACGGTCGATATGCAAGTTGCCGATCCCCTGGTCAATAAGTTCCCCGGAGACTGGCAGCCCGCGACCCCCACTATCTCTCCCATCCCCACTACCTCGACCCCGTATATTTCCACCGGGACGCCGTCGGCAAACACGAACTTCCTGGCAACTGGCGGCGGCGATCCCAGCGGATTCTGGTTTCCGCCGCAGTACGTCAATATCCCCAAAGTCCAGCGTTTTCCCTCGACCGGTTATCTCCAGTATATCCGCACGGGGATGATGCCGGACCCCGGGCCCGCGAGCCTTTCGGGAAGCGCCCAGCACGGGACGCCGTTCCGCATGTTCAACTTTGCGCCTTCCAACAGCCAGAGCCAGCAGACCAGTGGAGGCACGAGTTATCCGGACTGGGCGATGCTCGATCTTTTCACCGTGCCGGCGGGTTACCAACCCGCCTATCAACTTGGCGCAGCGGTTCCCAATTCCGTCTTGTTTACATGGGGCGGCGCGACATCCGGACGCATGAATCCCAACAGCGCGTTGGTCTCGGGCACGATCTCGCCGTTTTCCTTCGCGCGCACGGTTCCTTTGCAAGCGCTCCTGAGAAACCTGCAAGTCTCCAATTCCTATGCGGGCGACGGGCTTACTCCCGTTCTGTCGGGCACGCTGCCTCAAAGTTCGATCGCGGCGGCAATCAACAGTTATGTGGCCGGTTTGCAGGACGCGAACAGCAACCCGAGGCCGATGATGTTGCCTGGGGAAATTTGCAACGTCCCCGCCGTTTCCACTTACCTTTACAGCCCCAGTTCGACAGGCGCCACAATGGCTTCGCGCAACGACCTTGTGCGCCAAATCATCGGGAATCTTTCCACGCGGAGCAACACATTCACGGTCTGGGCGGTGGGCCAGGTCATCAAGAAGATTTCTTCCAACACCCAGTATGACAGGTACCAGGCGGGCGATGTCATCCTTGGCGAGAGCCGGATGAAGTTTCTGGTCGAGCGGTATGTCGACTACGGCGTGAACGGCGTTCCAGGCAATCCTTATAACCCGGGCTCCGATAACCTTGCCGGCACGGCGGACGACTATATTGGTACGGGACCGGGCACCGGCAACTACTTCAGTCCCCCAATGACCTACCCGCTACAGTACAAATACCGCGTCGTATCCGCATCCCAGATTAGCGCCAAATAATTTAATGAACACGATAACGAATTCAACCGCCGGTGCTTTAAAAGCTCTTCTGTTCGCTTTGCTGCTATCCATGCCGGCTGTGTTGCCGTCACACGCCCAGACTCCGGAAACGAAGCTGCCCGCGGGGACAGACACGACGTGGCCGGGAGTGAAGTTGCAAGTTATAAAGCTCATCCGCATCGATGCGACTCATCTCCTGGCGGCAATCGAGGTTATGGCGGGACCTACCACGGGTCGCGTTTACATCGGAGATCCTCCCAAGGGGGGGCGGCCGCCGTTGAATGCTACTCCGGAGCAGCGTGCTGACCCAAAATACGACCCGACCCCTTTTTCCCTCACGGTGGCGAAGCTCTATGACGAAGGCACCAAGCAGGTATTCAACGCGTCTGAAAACCTCCCGGATAACCCCTATTTGGGTCCCAACGCACTCATTACCACTTTAAATCGCAACTGTGGGATCCAATTGGGCGTCCTCTTTCCCGTGCCGCCGCCGCCGCCGCCGCTGCCGGACGGAACAATCCCGCCCCAACTGGCTACCTTCCTGTTGCCCAGGGCGAAGAAGGCCATAGAGCACGTGGTTCTGCCGCTGCCGCCCGAGCCGGCTGCACCCAGCCCGAGCGGTTCGCCGGTCCCGGCGCGGTAGAAAGCCCAGGCAAGGCAAGCCATTGATGAAGCTACTTCGGAACTTCACCCTGCCGGCGCTCCTCTTTGCCGACCTCGCCTGCGCAAGCCAGGCTCAAACGGACGGAACTCTCAAAGTCAAGAGTGGACAAAAAATCGCCTTCCTCGGCGACTCGATCACGTGGAAAGGGTGGGATCAGCCCGGCGGCTACGTGCGGCTGGTCGTAGCCGGCCTGGAGTCGGCGGGAGTAAAGGTCATCCCCATACCGGCCGGCGCGAGCGGCAACACCTCGCGCGATATGCTCGCGCGGGTGGACCGGGACGTGATCGACAGGAAAGCGGACTGGATGCTATTGAGCTGCGGCGTCAACGATGTCTGGCACGGCGCAACCGGAGTCGATCTGGAAACCTACAAGGCCAACATCGCTTCCCTTGTAAACAAGGTGCAGGCGGCGGGAATAAAGGTCATGATCCTGACCGCGACGGTCATCAATGAGAATGACAACCCGGACAACCAAAAGCTGGCGGCTTACAACGATTTCCTGCGCCAGCTCGCCACCAAAGAGAATCTCCCCCTGGCGGATCTCAACGCCGCGTTTTGGAAGGCCCTGAAGGCGGCGCCGCCAAGCCCGGGCGAAAACCGGCTGACGGTGGATGGAGTTCACATGAACCCGGCCGGCAATATGTTGATGGCGCGCGGCATCCTCGAGGCATTCGGCATGTCTCCGGCGGAGCTGGATAAGATCGAGACGGCGTGGCGGAATGCGCCCGACGCGGGCTGCGCCACGGCTTCCATAATCTTCAATGAAAACGCCGGCATTTCCCTTTCCTCCTTCAATAGTCTTCAGGCGATTGCAAGGGAACGGAAGATGAATCCCATCGTGCTGGAGAACGGCCTCCTTTTCAACGCGCTCCGCGCGGTGTTAAAGGCTCACGAACAGGATGCGGCGCTGACCCAGGTGCAGATTCAAGCCGAACTGCAGCGGGCCTTCGGCGAGCAAGTGGAGGCGTTCTTAAAGACGGAAAAGTAGCGGGCCTGGCGCAAATCCAACCGTGAGAGTCTCCCCCATTGTCATACCGGCGCTGGCGCTTCTCGCGGCGGCGCTCCCGGCCCTGGCGGCGGAGCCGTGGACGGATGACGATTTCACCGAGGTATCCAGCCCGGCTTCGCCCTATGTATCCTACGCCCTCCGCCAGGATGCCGGCGGGTTGAGCGTCGCCATCGACGTCGCGCCGTTGGGCGGAAGAGCCGCCAGCAAGGTGGAGATCGGCATTCAAGCCGCCGGCAAGGTTATCCTCAACCAGGGCGATGCCCGGATCACCCCGCAAGGAGAAAGGACGCGGTATGCGTTCCACGTTCCCTCCGGCTCGCTCATCGGCCAGCCTTCCGATTGGGATAAATTGCGCATGGCGTTCTCGGTGGCGTGGCCTGGAGGCCCCTTCGGCAGGGACCGCCAGCGCGAACGCTTTCTGCACTGCGACCATCGCGCCGCCTTCGACCCGCTCTCCCGCGACCCGCCCGATTGGCAGCCGCTCGACCTCAAGGAGCACGCGGCCGAGGTTGCAAACCGCAAGAAGCGAATATTTGTGGACTTTGACCAGCCGCTCGACGGCAAGGCGAGCGTCGTAATCGAGGATGGCCAGGGGCATCGCGTTCGCAACCTCATTTCCGGCCAGCCGCTGACCGAGGGGCCGCACCGGATCAAATGGGACGGTTTCGACGAACAGGGCAACGTGGTCGCTTCGGGCACCTATCGGTGGCGGGCGATTTCGCATCCCGGCATCACGCCGCACTATCTCTTTTCCTTTTATAACTACGGGCGTCCGCCGTGGCGCAACGGCACGGAGACGAGCAACTGGCTCTCGGATCACGGCAACCCGGTCGCCGCGGCCAGTTACGGCGACCGCGTTTACCTGGGCTCGCCGATCGCGGAGTCGGGGCATAATGTGATTCAACTCACCCTGGCCGGAGAAAAGACGGCGCACGTCAATTTTCCGACCATGATCGGAATTGGAAAGATGTTCCTGGCCGCGGATTTGGATTGCTTCTACGCGATCATGGAAGGCTCGACCCTGTACGAACCTCCCGTTGTCCTTGGGGATGGGCGGTGGCAGCGCCGCCGGCCGCTGAACGTCCTGCGCTGGACAACCGACGGCATTCCCAAACCTTACGATGGCGCACACGGCGAGAAGGTGATCGTGCAAAACCTGTTTACCGGGACGGGTCCGTTGCCCGTCAAGAATTCGCAGGCGCCTCCGCCGGACAACCTGGGCGGGGCGGCGCTGCTGGATGGGAAGCTCTACATCTCCCTCAGGAAGGAGAACCGGATTGTGATCATGAATGTCGCCGACGGGAAGATGGCGGGGGAAATCAAACTCGAGAACCCCGGCCTGATTGCGGCGGACGGCAAAGGCTTTTTAGCCGCTTTTTCGGGAACGTCGCTGGTGCGAATCGAGCCGGACACACTGCGGGTCATACCGCTCTTTACTCCAAAGCTCAGCGCGTTTCCCGCGATGGGGAGTCCCGAGCAATTGTTCTATGGCTTTGCCGGGGCGAACCCGACGGGCATGGCAATCGATGGCGCCGATGAGATATTCCTGTCCGACAACGGCGTCGATCAGGATATCAAGGTATTTGACAGCGGCGGCCGGCTATTGCGGGAGATCGGCAAAAAGGGAGGCCGCGCGTTGAACGGCCCGTGGGATCCCGCCGGCGTTTACCAGCCGCACGGGATCGCGGTCGACCGGGAGAACAAGCTGTGGGTTACCGAGACGGATACCTTTCCGAGGCGGAACAGCGTTTGGGACGCCGGGCGCGGCACGTTGATCAAGGAGTTCTTCGGGCCTTCCTTTTACGGCGCGGACTTGTGCAGCTTTGACACCGCGGACCACACCCGGTGGCTCGGCGGCGGATTGCAGTGGAAGCTCGATTTTGACAAACAGACCGCGGCTCCGGTCTCGACTCTTTACCACCAGACCAAGCCCGGCCAGATGCAAAACCACATGGTGGGCAAATACTGGAATTTCTATCATCTCGATGGCCGCACGTTTTTGATTGGTTACGGGCAGGGGCAATCGATTTACGAGCTGCGCGCCGACGGCTCGGTCAAGCTTTGGGCGTTTTGCGGATCGTTGTCTTCCATTGCGCAGGATCCGCGATGGACACTGCCAAAGGCGATCACGGACCTGCCGGCGATCCGGGAACTCTTCGCAAAAAATGCCGCCAAAAGCCGTGTCCCGCTCGACATGACGCTTGCTCCATTCGGTTCCTGGTGGGACAAGGTGAAATTGAGCGAGCCGCTGCTCCGCAACATCGGCGTCCTCTGGGTGGATCGCAATGGCGACGATCTCGGCGAGCCCGGGGAATTCGAAGTTCTGCCCGAGGGAGACAGCTTTCAGACCGGAGGCTGGGGAGCCGGCAACCCGACGCTGGAGTTGAAGATCCCGGCAATGATGGACGGCAAAGAGATGCTCCTCACGTTCAAGCCCGACGGATTTCTCCCATCCGGCGCGCCCAACTACAGCCTGAGCAAAGCGCTTGCGTCGGCAGTCCCTCTTGATCCGGGAATCTTCTCCGGGGGCGAGGCCAGCATGGATCAGGACCGGTTTGGCCGGGAACTCTTCAACGGCTCGCCGATGAAAGCCGTGGGCGCGGACGGGCATACGCTTTGGTCCTTTCCCAATCGGTGGATCAACGTGGGCGGCTCGCATGAGTCGCCGCTGCCGGAGCGCGGGGTCATGCAGGGTACGCTTTACTTCCTGGGGACGGCGCCGCTGGATTCCAACGCCGAGGCATTGGTCATGAATGGAAATCACGGGCGCTTCTTCGTCATGACCACCGATGGTTTCTATCTGGATGAAATGTTCAAGGATGTCCGCGTCACTCAAAACACGGACGCCTATCTCATCGGCGGAGAGCCGTTCGGCGGTTTCTTCGGACGCGGCGAGGACGGGCATTATTACCTCCAAAGCGGCCATACCGATTACCGGATATTCAGGATCGACGGATTGGATCGAATCAAGCGCAGCGAGGGGACGCTGGAAGTCAGCCCCGGGCAGGTTCTCGCCGCGCAAGGAAACGCCGAAACCCAGGCGGCGCGGGCGCTCGAGCCGAAAGTCGCCTCGGTCGAAGAAGCGCAACCGAAGGCAAGGCTGGGCAATGATCCCAACTCGTGGCCTGGGGATTGGTCGAACATTACCTGGGGGAATCCCCATGAGCCTTTCCCGTTTGTCCAGGTGAAGGCCGTCCGGGCCGGAGAGAATCTTTACCTTGCCTACCGGGTCAAGGATCCTTCGCCGTGGGTGAACCATGGGACGGACTGGACTGCCCTCTTCAAAACCGGCGACAGCGTGGATTTTCAGTTTTCAACGGACCCCGCGGCAAAGCCGGACCGCGGCGGGCCAGTCCCGGGCGATCGCCGCCTTCTCATTGCGCCATACCAGGGCCGCTCCATCGCGGTGCTCTATTCCTACCGGGAGCCCGGCGCAAAGTCGCCGATGGATTTCAGCAGCCCGTGGCGCTCGGAAAGGGTGGACCGGGTATCCGAGATAAAATCGGCCCATATCTCGGTTCAACTGGGAGATGGAACCTATACCCTGATCGCCTCGGCGCCGCTGGCCGAACTGGGCCTCCCGCCCGCCGGACAGCCGGCGGAGCTTCGCGGAGACTTTGGCGTGATCTACGGCGACAGCGCCGGGAGCATGGATGTTCTGCGCTCCTATTGGTCCAACCAGGCCACGGGCCTTGTCAATGACGTGCCCGGCGAGGTCATGATAACTCCGCGCCTCTGGGCAACGCTGAAATTCAACAAAGCGCCATGAAATCGCTCCTGCCAGCCGCCCTTGCCGCCATTCTCCTGTGCATGCCGCGATCCGGCGCCGCGGCCGCGCAAATCGTCTGCGCGGGCGTTCTCGGCAATTCCGGCGAGCAAGGCGCGCCGCTCGTGCGCTTCGGGAAAACGCCGGCGCGCGGCCTCGGGATCGTCTTCGACGAAAGCGGCTCGCTCTGGGATCGGGGCGGAGACGGCGTTTTGAACCGCTACGCGCTCGATGGCCGCCTGCTGGCGGCCTACAAGATACCGTCGAGCCACGACGATGCCGACCAGATGAACCGGGTGGGCAACCTCATTGTATTCCTTTTGGGCGGCAGGTTATACGGTCTTCCGCTGGACGCGCCGCCGGGCGCCGAGGCCTCTTCGCTCGGCGTCTCGGCGGACATGATGTCTTTCGGATCGGCGAACGGCTCGGTTGCGGTCGCCGCGACCAAGGACCGGAAGAGCTGGACGGTATCGCTATTCGACCCGGCCACGAAGCGGATGACGCCGTTGGTCGATGGAACGCTGGGCGGATTGCGGCAAATCGAGATAACACCCAGCCACGAGTTGATCGCCTCGATGGCTGCTGCAAAACTTCATTTGTTCCGGGACAAACAGGAAGTCACCGGCGGCTGGCCGCGCACCGGCCCGGGGCCTCGGACGGAGTTTATCGATGGATTCTGGTATGGCTCGGTGGGGGGCGGCACCATCCGGCGTTTCAACGGCGATATGGAACCGGAGCCGGGAGTGGTGCTGGGCGGGGCCAGCGGCAGCTTTATCGGCCACGTGGATGGCAATGCCGAACTGGGCGCCTGCCGCGGCATGGCGAAACTCGACGGGGACCTCTTCGCGGCGTCCGGCGTGAACGGCATCCTCCACTTGCTGCGATGGGACAAGGACCGGCAGCAGTTTGCCATTGTCCGGCGGATCGGCGCAATCCAGGCGTGCCAGAGTTTGGGGATCAACCGGAAGGGGACGGTGTGGTTCGACTCCGGTTACTGGAATTGGAATGATGGGCCCGATGCGTTCTTGCACGACTGTTCCTTTATTGGCGCGAATACGAACGGGCCCGAAGCCGGCCAGTTGGTGATGCTGCCGAACGATAACTTCGTCGCGCCGGTGCTGCACTATGGCTTTCCGAACTTCCTTGGCGGGCCCTTCTCATGGAATGTCTCTGTAAGCGACCTGAGGGAGGGTTCCGCGCGCGACGGAATGCTCAATGGTTCGGCGGTTTATACTGCAAAAGGCGGCTTGATCCTGCTGACGATCAATGCCGCCGGCGAAGGCAAGTCCTGCCGGATCAATTCAGCCGGCAAATGGATTGCGGACTCCGGACCCGTAGCCCTCGTGACGGCAACGCCCGTCAAGGAATGGACTTCGCTCGCCATGAAGGACAAGGATACGCTCCTGGGAGCAGGAGATGGATTCGTCATCGAGATGGCCAGGGACGGCGATAATTGGAAGGAGACGCGCCGGTGGAATTCATGGGAAGGATCGCCACCCTCTTCCTTCGGAGCGCGGATTTACATCACGGCCGATGCCGGCAACCTTTGGGTTTCCGATACGGCGCGCCACCGCGTCCTATGCTTCGCCGCGGCAAGCGGCCCGCCCATCGCCGCGTTTGGCGCGGCGGACCAGGCGGGCGACGATCTCACTCACCTCGACGGACCTCGCGCCATTGCCGCCCGCGAGATGCGCGCCGTGGTTTTCGACGGCGGGAACCAGCGGCTGCTAAAGTTGACGCTGTCCGAATAGGAACCCCGCGATTTATCATTGGACGGTCCATCCGCCGTCGATGGTGATGGTTTGGCCAGTGACGTTGCGCGCCATCGGACCCATCAGATATTCAATCGCGGCGGCGATTTCCTCGAACGTGATGAAGGCTTTCTTCGGCATCGGATCGAGCATGATGCGCTGGATGACTTCATCTTCCGAAATGCCCCGGGTGCGGGCCTGGTCTTTGATTTGCGCATCGACAAGCGGCGTCCGGATATACGCCGGGCAGATGGCATTGCTGGTGATATCGACGTCCGCGGTTTCCAGCGCGACCGCTTTGGAAAAGCCGAGCAACGCGTGCTTGGCGGCCACATAGGCGGATTTGCCGGGCGAAGCGACGAGAGAATGAATGGAGCCGATGTGAATGATGCGCCCAAAGCCGCGGGCGCGCATGCGGGGCATTACGGCGCGCGTCATCAGGAAGGCGCCCTTCAACACCACTTCTGTCAGCAAATCCCATTTGGCCGTGGGAAACTCGTCGACACGCGCCACGTGTTGCAAGCCGGCATTGTTGATCAGCACGTCGATCCACCGTTCGCCCATCTCGTTCAAGAGCCGCCGGATGTCCTGCTCGGATGTGACGTCGAGCGCATGAGCCTCCGCGTTTGCTCCAATTTGCGAAACCGTCTCGCGCGCGCCTTCGAGCCGGAGGTCGGTCGCGAGGATCGAATGTCCCTGCCGCGCGAGAGCGATGCTCAATCCGCGTCCCAATCCGCTGCCGGCTCCGGTGATGAGAATAGTATGGCGGGGATTGCTCATGGACGGGAAAGGTACTCATCGCGAAGCCTGCGGCGCATCACCTTGTTTGACGCGGTCCGCGGGAGCGCGTCGACCAGGACGAGGTCGTGAATTTTGAACAAAGGATTCAACTCCCGCTTGATGGCGTTTTGCATGGCGCACGCGAGATCCTCCTTGGTCCGCGGAGCCGAGCAGACGGCGTAGATGACAAGCCGGCTCGGACCGCCGGTGGAGATTGCGATGGCCGCCGTTTCGGCGACGTGCGGCACGGACTGAAGCGCCCGCTCGATTTCGGCCGAACTGATTTTGATACCGCCCAGGTTCATCGTGTCGTCCGCGCGGCCCAGGGCGCGCCAATGGCCGCCGGGCAGCGTTTCCATCTGGTCGCCATGCCGCCGCAGCGTTTCGCCGCGCGGCCCGCGCGGCGCGCCGGCGTAATAGACGTCGTGATGATCTTTGTGAAGCAATGTCGTGGAGAGGCCGATGGACGGTGGCACGATAAACACCTCGCCCTGCTCCGCGGGATGCCCCTTTTCGTCGAGGACCAGAAAGTCCAGCCCAAGCGCAGGCGTGTTGAAGGTGCCGGGCACGCAAGCCCGCGTCACTGTTCCCGTGGTATAAGCGCCGCCAATTTCCGTGCCGCCGCAATACTCGATGACCGGCCGCCCGCCCGCTTGCGACATCAGCCAGCGCATGTCGCAGGCGTCGGAACATTCGCCGGTCGAGCTGAACACCTTGATGCCGCTCCAGTCCGCACCCCGCGTGCAATCCGATGCCCGCCATGCCTTGACCAGGCTGGGCACCACGCCGAGCAGGGTTGCTCCGGCGTCCTGCACGAAACGGCAAAATTCGCGCCCGGTGGGCGCCCCGTAAAACAGACCCATCGCGGCTTTGTTGATCAAGCTCGCGAAAATCAGCCACGGTCCCATCATCCACCCGATGTTAGTCGGCCAGACCAGCACGTCGCCGGGCCGGATGTCCTGATGAAAATGGGCGTCGGAGGCGCACTTGATCGGCGTGGTCTGTGTCCACGGAATCGCCTTCGGTTCACCGGTGGTTCCCGAAGAAAAGAGGATGTTGAGAGGATCGGACGGTTCACGCGACGCCGCTTCGAAGGTCTCTTCGGTTTGTAAAAAGTCCGGCCATGCGCAGTCACCCGCGCGCAAATGCAAACGCAACTCATCCCTTGCTGGAAGCACGATCGCCGGGGGCGCGCCGGCTTCGACCACATTGGCATACAGCGGCAATGCCTTGCCGCCGCGCACGATTTCGTCCTGCGTGAAAACCGCCACCGCGTTCGCCAGGCGCAAGCGCGTGGCAATTTCCTTCGGCCGGAAACTGTCGGCAATGCCGGCCACCACGCAACCGGCCTGGATGATTCCGAGATAGATGGCCACGGATTCAGCGGTCATCGGCAGGATGATCGCCAGAGCGTCGCCAGGCTTGAACCCGCATCGCACCAGATTGGACGCAACACGGCCGGTCAGCGCCTCGAGTTCGCCGACGCTCATGACGCCGAGTCCCCCGCCTTCACCTTGAAAAATGATCGCGGGCGATCCGGAAGCGGCGGCAAAGCAGCTTTCAACGATATTGAGCCGCGCATCCGGCAGCCAGCGCGGCGTTTCCACGCCGAGGGACAAATCCATCACGCGGCTGAACGGCCGCTGAAAACGGATGTCCAACCGCTCGATCGCCAATGCCCAAAATGCCTCGCGGTTTCGCGCGGACCAGGAGTGCAGGGCCTCATACGAATCGACGCCCGCGCGCCGCATCAGCCACGCGATATTTGTGGTGTCGATGAATTCCCGCGATGGCGCCCACGCGGGCGGCGCCCCATCCGCTTCATCGAATGTTTCCGGAGGATCGAACTTCGTCTTCATCCTCGACTCTCCGGATGCTCCACGGCCACCGCGCAGCCCATGCCGCCTCCCACGCACAACGCCGCCAGCCCGCGCTTTGGCCGCCGGTGCGCCAGATGGACCAGCAGCCGCGCTCCGGTGGCGCCGATCGGATGGCCGAGCGCAATGGCGCCCCCATCCGGATTCACCTTCTCCTCGTCGAGTCCCAGCTCGCGGACGCAGGCCACGGCCTGCGCGGCGAATGCCTCGTTCAGCTCGATCATGTCGAACCCGCCGGCATCCGGGCAAAGCCTGCGAATCGCGTGCACCGGACCGAGTCCCATCAAGGACGGTTCGCAACCCACTGCCGCGCTGGCGGAGATCAGCATCAGCGGATTCAGCCCGCATTCACGGCCCCGCTCTTCATCGCAAACCACCAGCATCGCGGCGCCATCGTTGATGCCCGCGGCGTTGCCGGCCGTGACCGTCCCGTTCGTTTGGAACGCGGGCGCGAGCGTCGCGAGCTTCTCGACCGTCGTGCCGGGACGCGGATGTTCGTCCTGCACGACTCCATCGACGGGCACGATCTCACCTTGAAAATGACCGGCCGCCTGTGCGCCGGCCCACCGTTGCTGGCTGCGCGCGGCAAAAGAGTCCTGCGCCTCTCGTGAAATCTTGCAGCGCTCGGCCACACGTTCGGCGGTGAGTCCCATGTGCTCGCCGCTGAACGCGTCGATCAACCCGTCGCGCAACAGGGAATCGACCAGCGTGCCATCCCCTAATTTATAGCCTGCCCTGGCGCGCTCCAGAAGATACGGTGCGTTGGACATCGATTCGGCGCCGCCGCACAAGACCATGCGCGCGGAACCGCATTGAATGGCCTGGGCGGCGAGAATCACCGCCTGCATGCCCGAGGCGCACATCATATTGACCGTGAAGGCGGGAGTGCTGACCGGCAGGCCCAGACGAACTCCGATCTGGCGGGCGACGTTCATGCCGAGCCCGGCGCTGAGGACGTTGCCAACAATCACCGTGTCGATCCGCGTGGGATCAACGTCCCTGCACGCCGCCTTTCCCGCCGCGACGCCCAATTCCACAGCGGAGCGTTTTGCAAGCCCGCCCAAAAACCTGCCTTGAGGTGTGCGTTTGGCTGACACTATCCAGATCGGTTTCATAGTTTGGGGCGATGGCTTTCATTGAAGTTACTGGATTCTCCCGGTCGTTACCGGATCGAAAAGATGCGCCTTGGGCGTCGCAATCTCGAACACCATCCGGTGTCCGGCGTCGCCATGTCCGAGTCTGGCCTGGCTGCGGCACAGGATCGTGTGGACGCCGGTTTGCAAATGCACGCTGGTTTCGCCGCCCATCGGTTCGACGACATCGGCGAGCGCCTGAAAACGGCCGGGGCCGGGCTTGTTCCCGTCCGTGATCAACTGGATATTTTCGGGGCGCACGCCAAGGATGACCTCTTTGCCCACGAACGCCTTTGCCCCCGGCCTGCCGGTGATCTTGCATTCGATGACGCCGCCTTCCATTTCCTTGAAGATAACCCCGTCCGGCGCGTCCTTGAGTTTGCCGGCAATGAAATTCATGGGCGGGCTGCCGATGAATCCCGAGACAAAAAGGTTGGCGGGATTGTCATAAAGTTTCAGCGGCGTGTCGATCTGTTGGATGAGCCCCTCTTTCATCACGACAATGCGGTCGCCCATCGTCATCGCTTCAAGCTGGTCGTGCGTCGCATAGATCATCGTACCCTGCAAGCGCTGGTGCAGCTTTGCGATCTCCGTGCGCATCTGCTCGCGCATCTTCTCGTCGAGGTTTGAAAGCGGCTCGTCGAACAAAAACACCTTCGGTTTGCGCACAACCGCGCGGCCGACTGCGACCCGCTGGCGCTGGCCGCCGGAGAGCGCTTTCGGCTTGCGATCCAGATACGGCTCGATTCCCACCATGCCGGCGGCTTCCCGCACGCGCTTCTTGATTTCCGTTTTCGGAATCTTTCGCAGTTTCAAGCCAAACGCGAGATTGTCGTACACCGTCATGTGCGGGTAGAGCGCGTACTCTCGAAAAACCATCGCGATGTCGCGGTCCTTCGCCGGCACGTCATTGACGCGCCGGCCGCCGATGAGGATGTCCCCCTTCGAAATTTCATCGAGTCCGGCGATCATGCGCAGCGCCGTCGATTTGCCGCACCCGGAAGGCCCGGCGAAGACAACAAACTCGCGATCCTCGACATCGAGAGTGAAATCCTGAACCGCCGCGACATCCTCGCCGCTGCCGCCCTTGTAAATCTTGAAGATGTTCTTGAGGGACACTTTTGCCATGTTACGAAATCCTAGGCTCCGACATTTGAGGAAGGTACACAAAACCGGGCCGGGAGGAAACGAAAGCCGAATTTCTCCTTTTACATCAAAGATTACGAGCAAGGGTAAGACTATGAGTTCGGGGTCAGGCGGCAATGGCGAATCCGCCGGCCGCCGCGCCCTGACACGCTTCGGGTCTTCCGCGAAAAAGAAAAACGCGGCTCCGGCAACGCGTTCACGAGGAAAAGCCGTCCGGAAGAATCGCCGCAAGCCGTAACGCCGGCTGTGACTCTTGTGTAATCACCCGGCCCAGTTCTCCATCTTCAAGCCCGGCACGCGTTCGAACTCCGCTCGGTTATTCGTGACAAGAGTCGCGCCGGCCTGCGGAGGGTATCGTCATCTGATAGAGACCATTCATGAGCACAGGCAAAGTTTTCATGAACGGGCGAAGCCAGGCCATCCGGCTGCCGAAGGAATTCCGCGTCAAAAGTGACGAAGTGATGGCGGCCTCGACACGCTGATCGCGGCCACACGCTCTCGCTGCCGGCCGCATGCCGTTAGCCATCCGCGTGCGTCCTGTGAGTGTTCGCAGGCAACCTGATTAAAGAGTCATGTCCAATCGCGAACGCACACCTTCCAGAGAGGCTTCTCAGCATTCGAATACCCAAACCACAGCAGAATCCGCGATCTCCGCTTCTTGATCGCGCTGCTGAACGGGATCGGATCGCTCATAGTCTTCCTTTGTCTTGTCTTGGCCCAACGACTCAGCTGCGGTGTTCAGGCGGGTTCTTGAGCTACCAAAATGCTTTCCCCACCATGCGTTTCATATCCACACCTGACCCGGCTGCCGGGCAAAAACTGCCATTCTTCATCTAATGAATGGTAATCTGATAATGGTGCGATTTCGTAAATATGATCACTTTCGTTTAACAGACGCGCTTCTGCAGGTCTCCAAACGTCGATCCCCTCATTTAGTAGGCGAATGTAGATGGTGTGCATTTCAGTATTTGAATCCAGGACCGCCGACATGAATAATTTCTCCAGTGACATCATCTTGGACAACGGATTGACCTGTGGTTGGATTTGCGTAAACGGGTGGCGCTGTTACTAGGATTTACATTGTTTTGGGTGGGATACGATTCTCCGTTTTGAATCGCACCCGTGATTTGATCTTCTGTCCGCCCTCGCTGCTGCATTTGGTTCTGCCATCGTTGCGGGGATTTATTCGAACCATATTTCCAACCTGGTTGTCGTCGGGATTTGGTGCTCCAGAGGCTTGATCAAAAGCGGTTTTCTCTGGAACGCTTCCCGCGCCTTCCTGCGATGCTCCTTCAAAATCCTCGAAAAGTCCACCCACCAGCATCATTTTTATCGCCTCAATAAAATTAAGGTCGTCCTTTTGGGAGCGGATGTATGAGTGTTGCAGTTTCAACCAATTCAGCGTGGCTTGATCGTTGAATTTCTCCGCGTAGTAGGCGGCGATCTTGTTCAACTCCGGGTTGTTGTTGCCGTATTTCTTCAGCATCAGCGCGCGGTACTCGTCCTCCTTGCCGTGTTCCAGGATATACGCCCGCCGCTCCATCTCTTCCGCAACGTCTCGTGCGGACTTGGCTGCCGCCTGACGGCGCTCGTACTCGTCACCCTTTCCGAGTTCAAGAGCCAATGCCGCGTTTTGGCTCTCCTCTCCGGCGACTTTCCGATACTCCGCCGCCGAGAGCGCAAACCTCTTCGCTTCCGTCACTCTTTTCGCCATGCGATCCGCTGCTCCCGAGTCTCCGGACATCCATTGACCGCCTCCCGGTTGACCGGCGGGGATGCGGGGTTCATCGGGATCATAGCCCGCATTGGCGAAAGGATCGCCGGTATCGTTTCCCTTTCCCTTTAGAGCGTGTCATGCACTTTGATTGAAGATAGAGTTGAGCATTAGGGTGAGAAAAGCCAGCCAGTGAAGTCCTGCGAGCGTGGAGGGCAGCCTTTCGTAGTCCTTGGCGAGCCGGCGAAAGCGA